>Ga0247837_1000677_pt1 | contig 73217 bp, 53 predicted proteins | sample LaCtaG_2_FD_187115 | JGI IMG/M metagenome (GOLD analysis project Ga0247837, IMG submission 187115) | Freshwater microbial communities from meromictic Lake La Cruz, Castile-La Mancha, Spain - LaCruzMarch2015_14.5m | ecosystem: Environmental > Aquatic > Freshwater > Lake | place: Spain: Castile-La... | reverse complement strand
GACATCAGTCGAAATGAAAAGCCTTGGAGAGAGTGTACCAGGAAATGCTGCAAGCCTACGCTTTTCATGTTCAGAGCCTGACCCTGGCACTGTCGCTGCAATCGAGACTGTAACGCAGTCAAAATGCCTTCATAGTGCTATGGACAATCTTGCCCTAACACATACTGCCTGCAGGACTTTGCACTAAGAGTTTATGTAACTGCCGGAATTACAAGTGCGTATGCGATAACTCCCTTTGGAGGAATTGTATTTCTGAATAGCAGCTTACAGCATTCGGATATCGAGTCCACCTGCCTCCGATATACCGCAATCACTTATGAAGCTGTGCATTGCAGTATGCACAGAAATTACTACGATGCTCTAATCCTTCCTGCAGATGAGATAGCCACTGGGTGTCCAGACCACTCAATAAACAGGCAGTCCAGGGAGAGGCTAAATCGAAAATCAGCTATTTGGCTGCAAGGTCACTATACTCACCCAGTCACAATGTGAGTTTCTGACTAAGGACTTGTATTGGAACAGGTTAGACTTGGAGGAATTCAAGATGTACCTCCACAGCTGTGCGCTGGAAGGGAGCCCTGGCGAAAGGAGGCGTCTGCTGAAGAAGGCGACGATGGGGTTGCTGGCTCTCAGAGAGGGGTGCAAGTATAGAGACAGATAGGACTCTTTTATGGAAAGACTGAGGAGTTTATATAGTAGGAAATGTAGCTAACTGGTCTGTACTTTGATTAAGTCAGTATTAGCCTCTAAACATACTTTCTGATAGCATGTTCTCTTTCCCTCTAGCAGGTGCACTGTGTCTACATTGAGAATGCTTGTTAGGAATAAGGCCAAAGAGTCAATATGAGGCAGTTTTAGTCTCTCCTAAACCACTTCCGGCAGAATTGCGCCTTTCAGGGTGCACTAAGACTAAAGGATTAGCATATTGTGGCATTCTACCAATAGAACTTCGTAATAACGCCGAAGTCCTCTTTCCTATGCTTGCATAAGGGCATTTATCACACTGAAGCATATGTTATTATTAGATTTTCCCACCAATTGCCACATGTCTCTTATCTCACTTCTTCCAGATACCAACAAACAGGCACCAAAGGGTGTGATAGAGGGTCAAAAAGCTTTAAAGACAGGGATTTCCTCTTTATAAAGAGGGAAAAGTAGGGTAATTCTGCAAATTAGTGACAAAGTCAGTCCATATACTCTTTTAGCAATCAACAAGCCATATATTCTCATTAGTTTATTACAATATAGCTATTTTTCGCTTCTGTCCCCTTACTCGGGTCTTAGATATAAGCGAATAATAGTGATTCTGAGTAATCTAATGCATAATTGGGATTGTTGATTACATAAAGTCTGGGGAAGCAACGTTTTCGGGTTAGTTTGAGACTTTTCCCTGTAAGTTTGGACCTTTTCCCTAAGCGCAATCCCACTTTGGTACTTTATAGTTCCAGAACATTCCAGAAAAAGACCAGCCACAAGCTATCCACTGCCTGTATATGCAAATTGGCTAACACCTAGAATACTACTCACTGCCGTAAGGCCTGCAGCGTCCATTCAGCCTTCAAATCGCTTCAAATTCCTGGAAAAGGAGATAAATGGACTGGCGACTTGGAAGAAAAGGTCGTCTGGTAAGCTTGAAAATAGCCTTTTCTGCCCAGAATGCGGCTTTAGAGTCCACCAGGGAGGTAGGCGATAGCGACAATATCAGACATGCGAAGTAAGTAGGAGTTCAGGACTAAGGCAGACTTCATAAGGTGAAATGGGCTTCCTCAAGTTCTCCGCCTTTTCCCCTCTCCATCCTCTCACTCTACAAAACCTCCACATTAAGCGAAGACTGGGTCTCTACCGTCTTTACCGTCTGTCTAGTAATAAACTCCACACAGAAAATGGGAACTTGCGTGAACAAAGCAGACCACGGAGTGGTGCAGCCGAGCGTATGCGAAGTCTCAACAGAGCCTCTCAACACCAGAAGGATCAAGTCGTCTCTGCTGGACATGAAGAAGGCGAGGTGCGCACCGCTTTTGTCATTGGAATCGAACCCGAGGTTCAACTCGCGAGTGATGGACTACTCGCGCAGACGGCCGAGTATAGACGCAGGCGAAACTGTCTGCTCCGAGATGAGTCACGGACTGCGGTCTCCGACTCAAGTGCTGTAGGCCTTATGGCTGTAACTTGATCTTATTTGATCAGTGAGAACACCCCGAGCTGACGCTGAGTGATGGAGGGTGAGGAAAGCCTGTACCAGCCAGTGCTGGTGGGACTTGCTGACTCTAACGCTCTGTGTATATGCTAGAATACTAGTTGGCCTGGCTCACAGGTCTTTTCAACCTGCTTTTCCCCTCCTCTCACATCCCTCTGCCAGTCACTCCACCAGTCCACTACTCCTCAATTCCTTCGACTCAAGGCCTCCCATCCCCCTGCACCTCGCCTCATCTCCTGCCCAGCTTTTCAAGCAACAACTGGCGGATAGGACACTTCCCTGCCAAACAGCAAGGCAACATACGAGCAAAGGCGAGGAAAGCGTTTATTCAAGCACTGAGCTCTGGCTTTCAGTGGAATCTCTAGGTGGAATTCTTGTGGATGCGTTAGCGGTGTCATCATTCGCCATACTGAAGCGCTTTTGAGGAAACAATCGAGAAGAATGCAGGGAATTTGGAGCCCTAGTACCCAACTATGGGAGGAAACAGGTGGAAATATCCAAATCGACGCTTAGCTCCACTGATGCTCATTGGAAGCGGTAGAATAGAATAAATTTACCTATTTTATGAGAAAGGCTCGTTTATACGGTTTTCACTACAGCAATTGGCGCTGTTTTTTGCAGTAATGTTGACAAATGCGTTTATCCGCTTCGTATTTCCCCCGAATTTACCAAATCAGTCTCCAAAAATTGCATTCCTCCCACTAAAAATCCCTTTTCCTTATAAAAAACCTCAACAAACCCCTCCTATGTCCTATCCTTTAACCAAAAAGCCAAATTACTAGACCAATCAGCTAAAACTACTACCAGGCCTAGCTAGCTGGGAAACCGCAGGCCCCAGCATCACCAGTGCGCCCTTTCCCCTCAGTATTTCCTCGCAAACCTGCCTAATTGTGCCTACGTCCACAGCATCCACTAGTCTCTGCTCCTCTGCACAGCTCCGTGTGGTCCCAAGTAGAGCCTGGGAACGCACGAAATGCCTTAGGCGCGGTTCTGGATTGGTGAATTGCTGGGAAATGCGCAGTTTGAGAGAGGTTTTTAGCGTTTCTAAGGCTTCGGAGTCGATATTTCGTATGAAAGTGAGGGTTTTTCGAGCGATTTGGAGAGTGTCTGTCCACTTCCCGCTGCTTTCCGCAGTGAACTCCACTCCAATCACTCCCACATCTCTATAATGGCCGCAAATCGCTCGGAATTTCTCGATTTCCCTCAAATCTCCCCGAATTGTCTTCTTTAAGTCTCTGGATAGGCGGGATTGGGGCTGGTAGTCACGCCCGATGGCCTCCACAAGTAGCTGAAAGGTAGGGAAAAGAGGGTGGGCCACAGAGACTGAGGGGTAGGAAAGGATCGCATGGGCTCGACTGCAGTCCAGGTCTTCCAAATAGTGGGAGAACTGGAAGGTAGGAGTGGCTTGGGGCGGCTGGGGAGAGGAGGGTAGTTTGGAGAAGGACGCAGCAAGCAAATCCATCACTTTATCAGGGTCTGCAGGCCCGGAAAAGCCCAGAGTGATGTTTTCACTGCTCCACACCCTCTTTACCAGCTCATTCACCCTGTCATTAGTGACTCCCGCTACATCCCCCATAGTCCCACACATTTCCCTCCCCAGTCCCTGTCCAAAGCTTTCCCTCAGCCATATCTCCTGCACCCGCTCCGCTATCGTCCCAACGTCCACCCTCACTTTCCAGTACTCCCCCATTCTGTTCCTAGCCACTAGCTCGTCTTTCTCCTTCCGCTCAGCTGTGAGGCAGGAAAACAGCGCCTGCAAGGCTTGAGGGAAGTGGTGTTTGAAGCAGGAAAGGTGATAGTTGGTAGAGTCGGGAGTGTAGGTGAAGTGGGTGGAGCCGCCTAACACCTCTAAGCCAGAGAGAATGCGCGATTCACTCTCGGGAGAGCCGTAGCGGAAAGCCAGGGTTTGGAGGGCGAAGAGGAGGGCGGAGTCTGCGGAGGCCAAATGGCGGGTTCCAAAGCTGCTGGAAACTAGGAGAGAGCAGAGGGGAAGAGAGGAGCTGGATTCGATCACCACTGGAATGCCGTTGGGAAGTTTGTGTACTGAGACTTGGGCTGGCTCCAAGTCACTCACGAGCGGGTTGAAGGCTGGAAGCAGCTCCTTGGGACTGAGGGCAGCTGGGTGCATAGGCTCCTTCCCAGGCAGGGCTAGAGAGGGATGGCGCGCTTTGAGCGCCTGCAGTGCTCTCTGCAGCATAGAAAATGTCCCTACACTGTCTCAATATATGGCTGAGCTGACTCCAGAACAACTCCACGAGTTCGAAACCGCCTTCAACCAATTCGACTCCGACAAAGACGGGCGAATCACCATCCTCGAACTAGGCGCAATGATGCGTTCCATCGGACAAACTCCCACCGACATCGAGCTGAAGGAAATGATCGAGGAAGTGGACCAAGACAAAGACAACTCCATTGACTTCAACGAGTTCGTGATGATGATGATGAAGTCGATACATGATGTGGACTCGGAGGAGAAGACGCTGGAGGCGTTTAAGGTGTTTGATAGGGATGGGTCGGGGGTTATTAGAGTCAGTGAGCTCAAGTCGATTATGATGCAGGTGGGCTCGCCGATTAGCGAGGCAGAGGCGGACGACCTGCTGCAGCTCGCCAACCAAGAAGAAGGACTTATCGACTACGTGGAGTTCGTCAAGTCAATATTCGGCACGTCCAAGGCTCAGGAGCACGAGGCTGCTAGTTAGTCCTGCAACCTTTAAATGGGCTTTATATTTTCCAGGTTGCTTGACCGACTTCGAGGAGGTCGCGAGTACAAGATCGTCCTGGTTGGTCTTGCAAATGCAGGAAAGACCACAATCCTGTACAGACTCCACCTGGGACAAGTGGTCACAACGCACCCCACAATTGGCAGCAACGTGGAGGAACTCCGCCACAGCAATGTGCGGCTGCAAGTGTGGGACTTGGGCGGGCAGGAGAGTCTGCGAGCTTCCTGGGCCACCTATTTCACTGCCAGCCACGGAGTGATATACGTCATTGACTCCGCCGACCCAGAAAACCTGACCCTCGCGAAAGTGGAGCTTTTCAACCTCCTCCTGCACCCAGACCTCGTGGGAGCCCCGCTCCTAGTGCTGGGCAACAAGCAGGACATAGCCGGGTGTCTGGCAGTGGAGGACATATCCACCCAGCTCAGTCTAGTCGCCATACGAGACAGAGAGTGGACTGTTATGGCCACTTCGGCGGTCAATGGAGTGGGACTGGAGGAGGGAATGGACTGGCTCACGCAGAAACTTAGTGAGAATAAGAGATAGAAAGACATAGAAGCTGCTTGACCGTGTTCATTTGCAGACTTAAATGTACTGCCCTGTGCTCTGTTTGTATATATCCATCTGTCCTCGCTCTATGTGGAGTGCATTTCAGCACTCCTCTAGATCTATGGTACTAGCACTATCCATGTCTCTGCTATCCTCGACTACTGGTACTATGCTCACTTCCTCCCCCGCTTCGCCTTTTTCTCCAAGTCCTCCATGTACTGCACGAACCAGGCATACTTGACCTTGTCAGGACTGTAGCCGTAGTCGAAGAACAGTTCTTCCCCGTACTTGATGTCGCGCTTAGCGAGAAGAATCACCACAGTGTTGCCTTGGACTCTCACATTGCGGGCGTAGCAGTTTTCCTCGCCTTTGGCACGGTGATTGGCATAGCGCAACTTGTTGCCGAGGATAGTCGCGTCTAGACTTTGCTCGGGAGTCAGGGAAAAGATGTAGCTGTGCTCTTTGGAGTCGTAGAGAGTGCCTCGTCTTTCAGCCTCAGAGTCACTAATTAGCTCGCCTGTGTAGGACGATACGTACTCATCTTTGCGGATTTCCTCTAACGCATACAGGCCGTATCCTGCGCCAGTAATGGTGGAAGCTGCAATAGCTGTCTTCTTGCATCTAAAGCGCTGCACCTCTGTATTTCGACACATAACGCTGGTTTTCCTGCTTCTCGCCATCTCCACTACCTTATCCGACGCACACGCAATGCAGCTAATGCACACATCCGGGTCACACTCCCTGTTATTCGCCCAACACACACACTGACTCGTCACACATCCACCATACTTGCAGTTACAGCCCAGGAACCTGCGTGTGCACTTCGGAGGACATTCACAGTACTTTTCACAGCAGTTCCGAGGCTGGTCGTCCCCTCCCTTGCCTTCGAAGCAGAGGCAGGAGTCGGGACTGCAGTCAGTGCAGTGGCAGGTTGAGGGCTCGCTGATGTGGTGGAGGATGAAGGGGTGGTCTGCGTCGTCGGTCGGCGGGAAGAAGCGATCGGAAGGGGGGGAGAGGGGAGGGTCGCTGCGGAGCTCTTTGAGGAGGGATTGGACTACACTGCCAGCCTGTTCACATGTCATTCCCGAGAGCTCCGCTATCAAGCACGGGTTCATCACTCCCTTTCTCAGCATAACCTTCGTTATCCACTTTTCCGAGGCTTCTGGCACGTACACAGTAAAGAACTCCTGATGGCGGCAGCACTGGTCTTTGACAGAGCACTGGTGAGCAGCGAGCCAGGAGCCGGAGGTGCTGACAGAGTGATTGCGTTGGAACCATTGGTTCTTCCACCCCTCCGGATCCACCTGCCTCACCACGTCCCAACTCCTCTCCCCTTTCCTCTCACTTCGGTCATAAAAGGTATCCGTGAGGACTGCCTTAGTAGTGGATGGGAAGTGCAAAAAGCACCCCACAGTCTTACATATCCGACAAAACTTCCCCTCTAACCCCTTCGCATCCGTCACTTCGAACCCTCCACTGCCCATATAGAACCGCTTTGCTCCTTGCTTCAACTCCTGTATCACAGAAGCGGTTTTGTCAAGTAGCTTCGCGACCTGCTTTACGCTGAAATCAGGCATAAACAGCAGTAAAGACAGCGCAATGTAGTCCGCCAACAAGCGGTTTTCGATGATTTCCGAGGAGTGTTGGTACTCGTCGAAGGGAGTGCGCAGGTAGGTTTGGTCCAAACTGGCAGGCTTGAAGACCTGTCCGGTGGCTTCTTCGTAGGGCAGAAAGCGGAGGTCTTCGTGCTCTGCAGGCTTTATGTTGAAGGTCGAGGGCAGGTACTGGTTGCCTTTGGGGCGAGAGGCGAGGCGAGTGGAGGGGACGACGATGTAGTCTCTCGATCTACTCACATCTGACACCAGCACAGTGGACAAAGCCTTGGCACAGTAGTACGAGTTGAGTTTGAGCAGCGTGGAATTGTGCGCTTGCACGAACTTTAGGTAGTTCTGGAGCGTCGCCTCCAATAGCTCTTTGAGACTTTGATCCATTTTAAGCGGGAAATGCTCCACTTCTATGATGGCGGAGGGAGTGGGCAGTGTGCCCAGTGCATCCTTTCCCAGCACGAATAAACATGCAGCAAGTACGGAACCCTTACCTGGCCCACTACTACAGTTCTCACTTGCTACAGACCTGCTCTTTGGCTCCCAGCATATTGGCCCTGCTGGAGACGCTTAATACGCATGCGGACATATCACTTGACCAAGTCCGCACTTTGTGCTTCTACGGGATACCTGAGGAGTGCAAGGGACTGCGGGCTCTCCTATGGCGCCTTCTGCTAGGCTACCTACCTCTGTCGCCCTCTCACTGGACTGCCTCTCTGCACAGCCACAGGCACAACTACTCCCTCTTCCGTTCAGACCTGCTCTCTCCCTCGGATCCTCAACTTTGGGAAGTCATTGCCAAGGACATCCACCGCACTCGCCCCGACCTCAGCTTCTTCTTCCAGCCCTTCGACCCTTCCATCACTCCCGAATCCGTGCAAGCCGGTCTGAAGCCTGAAAGCTCATTCACCAGGCCCTACAAGTCCCTATTCAGCTACTACTACGAAGACCTCGACTGCAAGGACGTGTACCTGCAGCTGGTACTGAACAATGAGGCAGTGGAGAAGCATGCGGATGTATTGGCGCGGATTCTGTATTTCTATGCGAAGCTGAACCCTGGACTGCAGTATATCCAGGGCATGAATGAACTGCTGGTGCCGATTTACTTCGCTTTTGCACAGGACGACCATCCTGAGTTCAGACCTTATGTGGAGGAAGATGCCTACTTTTGCTTCGCTCTCCTGATGGCAGAAGTGAAGGACAACTTTGTACGGAGTTTGGATATGCAGCCAGAGGGACTGGCGGGAAAGCTAGGGGTATTTCATGAGTTGCTGGAGCGACTAGCACCCGACCTGTCTCTACACCTCTTTTCCCTCCAAGTCGAGCCCCACTACTACGCCCTCAAGTGGATCACTCTCCTGCTCAGTCAAGATTTCGACCTGCCGGACATTCTACGTCTCTGGGACTCCTTGCTGTCGGATTCCCACCGCTTCCGCTTCTTCTACTACGTCTGTGTCGCACTGGTGTCTTTGAACCACACAGCGCTGCTGGCTGCAGACTTCTCCACTGCGGTGTGGACACTGCAGCATCCAGTCAACTTTAGCATAGCCGAGTTACTAGACCAAAGCGAAGCTCTAATGAAGCAAGATAGTGCTTACTACGATAAAGATCCATAGCTAAGGCAGTCGCAGCCAGTTGCTCTCATCGACGTAGGCCACAAACAGTGGCAGTTCCAGCACCGAGTCCACCTTCCTATGAATCAGTCCTGCCTAGTTCTCACCAAACACAAACGGACTCGTAATTCTCACACCAGTAATGTCTTTCAAAGGCAATTGTCCCTTTATCAAAGGCTCCGGCACACAGGCGAGTCGCAGGTACTCAGTGCTTTCAGTGACATATACACTGCCGTCTGACTTGGGTATTTCCAAGCCTGCGACCCAGGGTAGTCGACCACTGACCTCCACCCTGAACTTCGGCACCCAAAGCTCAGGCACTGGCTGTCTGTACGTCTCCAAGCCCTATGCTTATCTCTTACTCTGAACAGGTTCTCCACCTTGGAAAACAGGTCTGCGTGGAGGTGCTTCATCTCCCCTTGCAACTCCTCGCGGAGTTCCTTCGCCACCATGAAGAAGCCGCACAGGTTGCGGTCGTCTGTATTGACGAGGTAGACTTGGGTGCGGTCCAGCATAGTGCCGGCGAAGATTTCGTCCTGGGTGGGAGTTACAGATACGAAGCGGACAGACTCGAAAGAGCCTTGGGTAGTTTTGAGGACTCGGGTTTCACTTGCAGGCCAGCGAATTGCCACTTTCAGCTCACTGCGGTGTTTCCCTGCTTCCAGTTCGGACAAAGTCATGTAGGGGAATCTGGACAGTGAGGTGGACTGCAGGATTTCCAGTAGTTCGGATAAGTCGCTTTGCAGGCGATTTTGGCCGCGGGGAGTGACGACCTCGTCCTGGCCTGCGACCAGCGCTGCAAGGACCTGCAGAAGGCAGATTTTGTTCCCAATGAGAGCCATTTCCCGGGTGGGTCGGCGGTCTACGTGTGGCTCAGCTCCAGCTACTTGTACCTCGCAATATCCTAGAATTTCCATGTTCACAGGAAGATGAGTCGGCTGATCTGCACTCTTTTCTCTCATTTTCCCCATTATTGAAGTCTTCATATTCGCAGTCCAATTCGTAGCTACAGCTTTCCACTTGAATCCCTGCTGACTGTAGATAGCCTTGATGCCGGGGTCCAGTTCCTTCCGCGGGTCAGTGGTAAGTGCAACTCGCACTTCCACACAACTATCAGACGCAAAGATCTCCTTCGTTGCGACTTCTATGGCTTTGGAGTAGAGGGCGGGGTTGAGACTGGAGAGATGTCTGCAAGTTACACGTCTGGCGTCGCGGGATAAAGGGTCCACGTGACAGCCCACCAGGCCGATTATCTTGCTTTCGTACTTGAGCCAGAACCAGCGAGCGTCTATCCCTCGACGCATAGAGGAAAGCAACTGAGCAGGCGTCTCTAATGTGCTTAGAACAGCCCCTGGTAGCAACTTATAGTACTGCTCCAATATCTGCGGTATGTCCGGCTCATAAATCACAGTGGGTTCCAAGACCAGTTCTCTGGAGTCCTGCACAGCCTTCTGCTGCACCTCTCTATCAGCGAACTGTAAGTCATAATTGGTAGTGCTGTGCTCACTGCTGGGTGTGGGGATGGACTCGTTGGCCTCAGGGACTGGAGTGGAGGGCTGGGGAGTGTAGGCTACAGGGGAGTGGACGCGGGGAGTGAAGGAATCTGCGCCGTAGTCTATGGGCATATCAGGGGCTTCGGGGTGCGCTTCTGTCACTTTTTTGGTCAGCTGTTGCTCGTTGTCTAGTACAGACTGCACCATTCCATGCACCCACATTTCCTCCGTCCACTGCAACAGCAGAGAGTCGTATATTGCTTTGGCCAGATCCCAATTCGTTCTATTTTCTTCCTCTCGCATTCGAGTACTCTGAGCCTCCCCAGCCTCCATCTCCTCAAGTCTCTCCAAATTGACCGCATTGATACACAGCTGAGCCACAGCCTGCAAGTCCTCACCGGCAAGCACATGAACAACCACCGCTTCCACTAGGTCTGAAGCCAAGGCTAGTCCTTGTCCACTGTGAATTGCTGCTCTGGCGGTTTGTCCGGCCTCGGAATGAACCACTTCCTGCACTAACTCCGCGGCTAGAGTGGAAATTGCGGCTTCCTCGACTCGTGCACTGTCTGAGACTGACTCAGCCACTAGTGCAGGGAGACTCTGGGCCAGCAGCTCTGACTCCAAGCCAGTGGCCAGCTGAGTTGCAAGTTGAAGCCGGGCTTCCGCTTCTTCCTGTGCTTTTAGTCGCAGAGCAGCAGCAATTCGCTCTGCTTCGCTCATTTCTTGCAGTCGTTTGGCCTCTTCCTGGTCTCTTCGTCTTTTCTCTTCCTCTAAATCGCCCAGACGCTTAGCTTCTTCCAGGTCTTTGAGCCGCTTGGCCTCTGCCAGGTCCTTTTGTCGCTGGACCTCCTCGGCTTCTCGCAGTCTTTGGGACTCGGACTGGTCCTTTAGACGCCTGGCTTCCTCGGCTTGCAGGCGCTGGGCTTCTTCGAGGCCTCGCAAGCGCTCGGTTTCCTGCGAGTCTTTGAGGCGCTGAGCCTCTGTTGCGGCTTCTTTTTCCCTTTGAAGCCGTAAGGCCTCTGCTTGGTCTGCGAGCGCCTTTTTGTCTGCTGTTTCCTTCAGTTTTTCAGCTTCCAGTCTTCGTTTTTCCTCTTCCTCCCGCAATTTGGCAGTGTCTTCAGTCTTCTTGCGGGCGGACAGCTCCGCTTTGAGCCGCTCCAACTCCTCCTTGCGGGCTCTCTCCGCCTCCTCCCGGGCTCTTTCCGTGTCCTGCTGCTTCCTTTGCAGGTCCAGCATAGACAGGCGCAGTTCCTCCGCTGTCTCTTTCACTGCTTCTTCCGCGGTATTTCGCAGTATTTGTTCAATAAATGAGCGTTCGAAGAGGCTTTCAGAGAGGATATTGGAGGTTTCTTCGAGAACTACGTGTCGGGTCAAGTGGTCGGTGAGGGAGTCCGCGAGGATTGGAGCGATCTGCTCGCTTTGCTCCCTGCGAACTGCGGATATAGCCTCTGAGACCAGAGTGGTGAGCTGAGAGTCAGTGCAGGAGGCTAGGAGCTGACTGAGCACCTGCTGCGCCACTGTCTGCACCAGTGACTGTCGCTGACTGCCCTGGACTGCCTCCACTTCCTCTCTGACCAGTCCAGTCACAGCCTCAGTCACTAAGTCCTCGAAGAGTTCCCTGGTCCACTTCGGCCGCTCCTCTGATACACTCTCATTCCACACTTCCACTGTGAGTCTGGGCAGCAGTAGGTCCATCGTTTCGCCGATGATTTCCCCTTGCACGTCCTCCACTATCTGCTTCAACTGCGGATTCATAGGCACTCCCTTGCCTTTCTCTTGCTTATGGAGAATGAGAGCAGCTGGTTCCGAGTAGGCGACTTGTACGCCAGAGTGGTTGACAGCCTCTTCCAATATGACCATTTCCGCCAGACGAATTCTCTTGACTAGTGCTGGAGGCACAGGAACTAGGACTTTCCCTCCTGGCAACTGCACTAGTGTCTGTTTGCTCTTCTTGGGCGTCTTTTTCACATAGTTAGAGTCGTCATATGTCCCTGTGAAGATGAGGAACGGGTCCGACCTCTCAGAAAAGTTGAACAAGTACGCGAAGGCGGAGTTGGTGAGGAAGCCCACATCGTCCTTCAGCTTCAGCAGGTAATTTACTCCATGCCAAATGAACGGAATCGTCCTCGCCTTCCTCAGCGCCTGCTCAGAACTATTCATCAGCAACGCATACACCATTTGCTCCCTCCACTTCACCACACTTTCCACTACTGCTAGTGTCAGTATGCGGTGTGCATGCAGCAACTCTGCGCATTCCTGCTGCAACTCTCGTAGTGTGTCCAGGTCTTCACACTTGCTCATGTACTCGTTCATTTCGGTGAGAGTGGCGAGGGACTGTTCGCGGGTGGCGATGGAGTAGAGGGCGTGTTGGACCAGGGCGGTGTTGGATTTGAGGTCTTCGAGTTCGCGGGCGAGCACGCCTGCAGCTTTGACCTTGGGCAGGGAAAAGACGCAGTCACGGAAGAGGGCTTGTTGCTCTTCGGGAATTTGCTTTTCTCGCCAGATCGCTTCGATTTCATCTTTCAACTGTGGGAAACTTTCCATACCCAGACTCGACGAATTGAGTCCTCCAGCCGCAGGCGTGCGTTCTCTCGAGTCCGGTGGAGTGCCCAGATTTGGACTTTTGAACAAGTTCCTGGCTCTACTCTTCAGTACATTGGTCCTGTAGCTCTCACAGTGCTGGTCGAGCATGGAGGTGTAGTCTGGGATGTGCTCTAGCCAGAACCGCCCGTTCCACTCTCTCTTCTGAGTGGGGTGACTCTGCTTGCGAGATATAGGCCGCGCGCCTGATACACGTAATCGATCGTCCATATAATGTAAATTGACTAGGAGAGGTGGCTGAGCAGGGCTAATTTGGTGCGGATGGAGTCGATGTAGAGGAAGGAAAGGTCTTCTCGGACTTGGACGCCCTGGGACCAGTCGAGTTGGTCCAGCATGGTTTCTTGCACCCGGGCCCAGTTCTCCAGTCGGTGCAGTTCCGCTTGGACTTGCGGTAGTTTCTGAGGACTATCAGCATCTTCCAACAATTTCTCATAGTTGCTCACATAGGACTGCCCAGTTTTCACTCTATTCCTCCTCCTGCTTTTCATCTCCTCCAAGTAATTTACCCTTTTCAGCGGCGAAGGCTCAGAAACAGAACTCAAACTCCTATCCGATTTGGCCTGGGGCCGAGACTTGCGTAGTCTTCTCGGCTGGGAGGGAGGCTTGGGCTGGGTGGGCGGCTTGGGCACTAGTAACTGTTGGCGGGAAAACTGCATTTCCAGCTGCTTCAGCTTGCTCACTTGTGGCTTAAAGAGGTCTCGGACGAGTTGGCCGTATTGGTTCTGCCGATTCCACTTGTCTTTCCCGGCGTGTTCCTGCTTAGCGTCCATTTCCCGCTGTAAAGCCTCTTCATGTGCTAAGAAATCCGCTGCTTTGGGTCGATAGTAGCGTCGTAATTCCTTTTGATAGCGCTGAATATTGCGTATTCGCTCCTCTTTCGCTATCGACCGTCTCAGCTCACTATCAGTTTCTCGTTTGCGGAAGTCCGCGGATCGTCTGCGCAGGCTGTCCAGTGAGACTGATTCCTTGTGTCTGAGCAGCACTTCAGCCTGCTTTTCCAACTCAGGAAGCAGGACTTTGGACCGGAACTGGGCTTCGAGGGCCGAAAAGAGTGGCTTTGCCTTCTGCACTTCTCGTAGTTTGCGGTCTGTTTCCGCTCTCGCTTTGGTCCTTTGGCTCTTGCGCTCCTCTATTATATCATGTCGCTGCTTCAACTCTCTCAAAACCACTTCTTTGTGCTGCACTTTGCGAGCCTCTTCCTCCTTCCTCACCCCCTCTTCCAGTGCCTTTCGCCTCGTCTCAGCCTGAACCAAGTCCTGCAGCACCCGCTGCTGTCGCTGTTGCTTTTCCCTCTGTAGTCTTCGCAGCAAAGCTACGTGTCTTTCAGCGGTTTCTCGGTGTGTTTCGTCTTCGCAAGTCTCGAGTTTGGAGTTGCTGTGCTGGCGGGAGCGGTCAGTCTGCGAGCCTTTGCTGGCTCGGGCCGTAACCGCATTTGCATGCATCTCAGTAATTGACTCGTTGACGAAATCCAAGCGAGAGCGCAGTATTTCCCGCTTTTCCTTCTCCTCTTTGAGCTGTTTCTTAGTGCCGCGTCTCGACCAATCCACAGATTTGGTGCGAAATCGGCCTTGCGGCTGGGCCAGTCGAGCAGTGGTGTGGGCCTGCGCTTGCGCCAGAGCCAGGCCAATTGACTCCATATCTAGGCCTGAGGGTGTCCTGGCAGCGAAGTAGCTTTGGAGACTTGTATCCTTCTTAGACATATAATAGACAACTGATGTGGCTGTTCCTGGACTCAGTTTCTAGTGGTTTCCTTGCTATAGTGGCTACCTGCTGGATGGGCTGAAACATTTCCACAGTCTAAACCTGCACTTCCGAAGGAAGCAACCAAGCTGAAATTAGCCAAATCGTGATGGTGTGTGTGTGAAGGCTTTCTGCATATTGAAGAAGTCTAGTGTATTCCTAGCTATGAGAACAGCAGCAACAAGGGAGTTCCGCTTTCCCCACCAGTCACCAGCCTCTTGCGATTAAACGCTGTGGCAAGACAGTTGACAGCTCCCTGACTGTCCACTCCATACCCAAACAGACACTCCTCCGTGTCTATGTCAAACACGTTCACATTCCCATCCGCACACCCCGCAATTGCCAAGTTCTCCATCATTTCCCCACACAGGACTCCTGCAGTGCTGGCGAGGACTGCCCGCTCCTGGTAGCTCATCACAGCGTCGAGTACCTTGAGAGAGGAGTCGAAGCTGCCGGTGACTACAGTGTTGCTGAGAGTCATTGCGAGGAAGTTGATGGATGCACGGTGGATCTGCTTTTGATAGGAAGGCTGGTGAGTGCGCATGTCAGTGACTATTAGTTGTCCGTCGTTGGTGCCGGTGGATAGTACTACATTGGTAGAAGCAGCGTCTGAAGCCAGCTGCACGCGCTGCACCTGGCCTTTATGCGTGGGCTTATGATGCAAACATTGCCCTGTGTTGATATCCTGTCTGGAAAGTACCCAATAAGCAATCACCCCCGCTCGGTCTCCACTGACTACCAAGGAGTTGTGCCAATCAAAGGTAAGCACAGGCGCTTGATGCACATTGGCGCAGACTGTGAGCGGCTGTTGTCTCTGCAAGTCCCACACAATCAGAGACTTGTCATAGGAAGCGCTGATCCCCACATCCGCGTCATCCACCATTAGCGCTGATATGGACCCTTGATGGGCACTCATGTTGTCACATCTGACAGCCCTTCGGTCCCATAGACAGAGCATGGAGTCCATAGCGCCGGACCAGACTCGGCCGTCCCTAAGCCAGGCACAGGCAGTCACCCACTCCTTGTGACCGAAGTTCTTGTTGTAAAGCTGCCGCACAGCTGCCCCAGTGTTGACATTATAGACTCTGAGGCCATGGTCAGAAGAGGCAGTGACGACCTGGTCATTCTGCACTGCGAGCGCAGTGATCTGTGTGGGAGGTACAGGTCTGCCATGAGGGGGGTTCAGTTCCTTGTCTGAGGCTGGACCACTGCGCCATGAAGCGGGGATAGATTTCATTATGGCATTTTGCTGGACAACCTTTGATCCTTGATATCACTGTGCGGACTAGTTGCTAAATTCATGTTCATACTACTCAACGGCCTTCTAATGATAGCAGGAAATAGAGAATGAAGAGACATCGACTTACTGCAGTCAAATCTATTAACTGCCTCTATATCGGCACTTTTCCCTGAGCGCCATCAACCTGGTCTCAGCCTTCCTCGGCAGATACTTCACTTCCTCAGGAGTGGCTTCCTTCCTAAACCTGTGGAGGACTAGTTTGAAGCTGTTCAAATCGCGGCTCTTCCAGTTTGCCTCTCTGGTCAGATAATTGCATTGCGGCTTTGTGAGCATTGTCACCTTGCAGCCAAAGAGCTGCTCCTCAATTTGGTCTCCACTCTCCTTAGAATGAAGCTCCTTTGAGTGGGTGCGGCTGTCTCCCGGACACCCAATTACAATTTCCCTCTCTTCGGTACGGTGCAAGGCGTCATAGAAGCCACAATGCACGCGCATGCTACAATGCACAGCTTCATGCGCAACTGTTATGTAGAGGAGAGTGGAGTATTCCAGATCCAGTTGCTCCAATCGTTCACTTAAAAACACAAGCCCGCCAAAAGTCGTCACTGCATAGGCATTTTTCACGACATTGGTGACGTAAACCCTGCTCGCAAAATTCTCCAGACAATAAGTGTCTAAGTGGAGGCTGAGCATCGCACTGCGAAGACATTTCGACTTGGTCACTGTCTCAATCACAGAGCTTGTTTTGGGGCTTGGTTGGGAGCATCGAGACACATAGGCTTGCAGTATGTCCTGGAAGACAGTCTCGAGAGTGGTCTGCGTCAAAGGCTTCCATTGCTCCATTGTTCCCTCAAATGCCTCTTAGAGCGCCTGTCCAATTATGCTCAAAACGAGGAGTTGCTTGTGAGATTCACAGTTCAGACACAACTGGGTGATGTCAGAGGAAACCAGTTTTCTCACTAGCTTCACTTCCTCACGTAAAGCAGCAGTATCAGACAACTCACATAGGGACTTGAGGTGGGTTTCCAGCTTATGTACGAATAAACGGGTGCAGTCGTCTATGGGTTTGTTGAAGTAATCTGCAGGGAGCGCCTCCAGTTGAATAGGCCCCACAGCGGCTGTTAATCGCTCCATGTACTCAGCAAATGCTTGCTTACTTCCCAGTATTTCTTCAAATCGGCAATCTAAGTCAGCAACTAGGTCCGTGAAATAACTAGGAAACTGCGCTTTGGGAAGCGGAGTCGAGAGAGCACTTGCGAGAGAGTTGGACTCTGGGTACGAGGGCAGCATTTCTTGAATAGCGGCTAGGAAAGAAGGATAGGTATGAAGAAATAGGGCAATCAGGTAGATCAGTTTTGTGGGAAGCCGCAGAGTATCTCTACTCGCTTCAATCAGCTTCCTGGTCAGTTCGAAAGCAGCATCGCGATATGTCTCAATATGAGGCTTTCCTATACATTGAGAGTAAAAAGCAGATATATCGTCCCAATTCTCTGGCTTTTCTCTTAACACCCTGCGCAGGCAGAAATCCAGGTAGCGCTGTGTGAAGGCCGCACTGACAATCGAAAGACTGAGCATTTCCTGAAAGAAAGAGTGGGCTATGCTGGGGAAGAGTTGATATGTCGAGCTATCGAGAGAATCCAATAGAGTTTTTAGGAAGAGAATTCCCTCTCTCGACGCAGCTTTCCTCACTAGGCGCATATACTGCTGCATGCATATGTCCATGGCTACTTCTGAAAGTCTCTCGTCAGGACAAAACTCGCCTACGAACTGTACTAATAGTCTGGGCCGCTGGGATATGGAACTAATCACCGAGGAACGGACCCTAAGTTCGTGTCTTCGTAGCAGGGAAATCGCTTGATTTTCCAGACTTTCCACGTCAACACCAATGTAACAGTCAATCAGCAATGAGTCGTCTTCAGTGGTAGAGTCACTTTTTTGTACTTTCAACGAGTTCAGTAACTGCTCGTCTCCAGCCTGCTGCAGTATCTGCAGGATTTGGTTCAAATAGGGATGGTGCAGTTGCTTGGCGATAAGGACTTGTAGTAAGCATACAACTGCGCTTCGGTCCTGTGCGGATTGAACACTGCGAAAGGCGTTTAGGAGGAGTTGAAGGAGGGAGTGGTGGAGGGACAATTGAGAGGGGTCCAGAGCCAGTGCCAGGGCGAAGCAGCCTACCTCTGTAGCCTCGAAGAATAGGAAAGGTCTTTCACTATGTTTCCTTTCTAGTGCTCGAATGACGTCTCCAGCGTATGCTCTCACTCTCTCCCTTAATTCCCCTGTCTCTATAGGGAACTGCAGGCCCACCAACATCTTCAACACGAAGAAGTCCCACTGAGTCTCGTGCCCCAAAGTCTGTCGCAGGAGCGGAACACCTTGTATATGAGCCAATTCGTATCCGTTCTCTAAGGTGTAGTAGGCCACTAAAGCCAGCACTTCCAAACTGCTTTGTTTCAACAGTGCCTGGACTACACTTTCGCTATCGGAGAAGTCGAACAAACAGCGAAAAGACGTGAAAGTGGGATGACTGAGAGTCACATTTTCGATTCCGTGGCCTGTGAAATAGATGCTAGGGTTGCTGAGGAGGAAGCGGCGCAGAGAAGGAGCGTAGTCTGTGGCAGATACCACTGGATTGGCAGGCAACTCGCCTGTTCCACAGATCGCACCGCCCATATTGCTATTATTAAGGACAGACTGAAGGATACTCTCAGAGAAATAAGGTAATAGGCCTGATTTGCTGGACTTGAGAGTCAGGACGGAGCTTCCTTTGCTGTCCTTAAAGTGTACCTTTCTGTACATATACACCCAGTAGCTTCTAGATGTAGGTATATACAAGACTATCTCGTTAGCGCCATTACCTAACATACGGATGTTCCTCCGCACTACTCACTACGAAATCCGCTAGCGCTTCGACCCAGTCTTCAATGACTCCAGCCACCTGCGTCTGCAGCACCTGTATAAAGGGCAAGTGCAGATCCAACTGCACAGTAACCACCACTTCCAAACAGTCCTCCACTACACGCAGTGCAGCGACAAAGAAGACCATCACAGCTCGCTCCAAGCCAGTGCTCACTTCGCACTCCGCAGTGGAGTACTTGATGACGCTTGCACTGCTGGGCTTGGGCAGGACGCTGGTAGCCTCCAGCAGGTCGCGGTGACGGAAGGGGAAGGGGAATTCGTAGCGAGTGTAGTAGACTTGGCGGCCAGAAGTGGGGACAACTCTGTACTGACTGAGCTGGAAGTCCCACTGCGGCCTCAACTCTGGGTCGATCAGCATTTTCACCCCGTAGTCCAAGTCGATGGCTGGCAGTGGCTTCAGTCGCAGGGAAAAGACAGGCGCTTTGTTGCTGTACCGTGAGTGTGGCAAGTAGGAGATAGTGACCAAAGGTCCCTCTGTTAGCACCAGCCAAGGTGCAGTCTGGAGGAGTTCTGTGGCGTAGTGTTCGAGTTCCAGAGCGTATTGGTCTGTGGGGAGGTGCAGAGACAGGGAGGGAGTGTGAGTGCGAGGCTCTGTCTGGTATAGTGCGCAACAGCCCATACTAACTATATGGAAAGCTGAAAGTGGGCTTTACTGTAGCGGGAAACTGTCGTTTTCAGGGTGTTAAGCCTGATTCTGGATCAGTGTTCTGTGAATAGATGGGAGAGGCGTCTGCGGTATAATGAAAAAGCAAGTGCAGACAGGAAAGGGACTGACAGTTCTGAGAAGTCTGGACAGGCAGAGACGAAGCGATGTACTGCTGAGCCGAAAAACATCCCTCCAGCACAGCGTCAATAACCCTTTGTCGCGAAATCTCCCTTCCAGCCGAATTTTCCCTACAAACCTTCAAGAAAGACCTAGTTTGTCTGGCCTCAAAAACCCCTCCAAGCCCAGCGACAACAAGCCACTCATCCCCGATTTACAGCGACTCATCCATCGCTCCGAGCCGACCCACTGCCAACACGACGTCAACCGAGCCCGCAAACTACGCTGGTGGAGTTCCCTGCAGTCCCTCTCCTTCGACCACTCTTGCCTCAGCACAGCCGCCCTCACTCGTCCGAAGCACTGCTGGAAGACTCGCAGACACTCGAGACCTGCACTCACACGCAGCGTCACTAGCTCCAGGGCTTAAGCGCTGGACGCTAGGGCGTGATCTACGGAGGAACTGCGGGAGTGTGGAGAAGTCGGTAGGAAAATAGTGCTCTCGTCCATGTAAAAATGCTCAGTTCACCAGTGACGAGAGCTAAACAGTCCGAGTTGGAATAGGTATATTTTCACCAGGAGCAGGGGAAGCCTTAGTCTCTTCGACTAGAGTGTTAGGCAGAAGCTAGGACTTAAGGGAAGAAGTGTCCTCAGAGACGTGGGAAATGGGAAGCTTGTGGGTCCCATTAACCTGCGGTTGTAATTGAATGGAATCCGGGCACGATAAGCTGATTCCCACGGCGTCGGACCCTATCACCATGACTCGTGTGATCATGGCGAGCCAGCGCAAGAACCCGCAGGCCACTGGTGACTTCACTCTCATTCTCAACTCCATTCAACTTGCCTGCAAGACCATTTCCACGGCAGTGCGCAGAGCCGGCATTAACAGACTCATTGGCACGCTCACCAGCGAGAACTCCACTGGAGACACCCAGAAGAAGCTGGACGTCCTGTCCAACGACTGCTTCGTGAATGCGCTGAAGTTCTCCACCAAGATCGCTGTGATGGCTTCGGAGGAGGAGACAGATGTGTACATCGTGGAGGACTGCCAAGACGGCAAGTACGTGATTGCCTTCGACCCTCTAGACGGGTCTTCCAACATTGACGTGAACGTGTCCATCGGCTCAATCTTCGGCGTATGGAGAAGAAACGACGTGCACGCCCCCGCCTCTCGTGCTGACTTGTTGAGACCCGGGAATGAAATCATTGCGGCTGGGTACTGTGTGTACGGCAGCTCCACTCAGATGGTATTGGCTCTGGGCGGAAACGAGGTCAATGGCTATACCTTGGACCCTTCCATCGGAGAGTTCATCCTGACCCACCCCAACCTGCGCATTCCAGCCCGTGGCAACTACTACTCGATCAACGAGGGCAACACCAAGTTCTGGGACGAGGCGATCACTGCCTACGTGCACAGCAAGAAGTTCCCCGAGAGCGGCAACCCCACTTCCCTACGCTACGTCGGCTCCATGGTCTCTGACGTCCACAGAACCATCATCTACGGTGGCGTGTTCCTCTACCCAGGCGACAAGAAGGCGCCCAATGGCAAGCTGAGAGTGCTGTACGAAGTCTTCCCTCTCAGTTACGTCATTGAGCAGGCTGGAGGCAAGTCGAGCACTGGCCATGGAAGAGCGCTCGACATCGTCCCGACCGATATTCACCAGAGATCGCCTGTGGTGATGGGCAGTGCGGCTGAGGTGGAGTTGGTAGAGGACTTCTACCGTCGGTTCCCAGGACAATAATCACTAGTTCTAGAGCACCTAGATCAGTGTCTTCATACTTCAACAGCACTACTAGCTCTCTGTGTATGTGGCTTATGGGCTTTATTGCTGCATTGCTTGGAGTTGTACCATTTAGAGCTCTCAGCGACTATAGTGAAATTTGAAACCACAACTTTCACAGCTATTTCAATGTCGGCCGATGTTAGGATTGAGGTAGGCGATGGAGCCAATGCAGCACGGCTTTCACCTATCCAAATTGCCTACTTGAGTGGGTGTTGATTGCTGGAAAGTACTGGGCAGAGGACAATATGAGCTAGAAAATTGTTAGAGATCCTCTACGTTGGCTTCCTTGGGCGGGTCTTGCAGTTCGGAAGTCCAGAGGGTGAGGTTGTCTCTAATGAGCTGCATGATAGTGGTGCTGTCCTTGTACTGCTCCTCGTCCAAGTTGTCTAGCTCGGCAATCGCCAGGTCGAAGGCGCTCTTAGCCATGCTGCAGGCTTCAGTGGGCTGCTCCAACACTTCGTAGTGGAAGACGGAGAAGTTCAGGGCCAGGCCGAGACGAATGGGGTGCGTGGGTTGCAGGGAGCTGTTGGCTTGCTCCGCAGCCTGCTGGTACACTCTCAGAGCGCTTTCGGCGGAGCGGTTTCCGTACTTGGCCTTGTTGGCTCCTGCGGTCTGGAACTCGGCCAGGTAGCGGTAGTAGTCGCCCTGCATCTTGAGGAAGAACACCTTCGCCTCAGCGCTGTTGGTCTTCGTCGCCAGGATCTGGTCTATGAGCGCCAGAATGTCCCCGCAAATGGTGTTCAGCTCCTCTTCGATCTTCTCGCGGTACAGCTTGGCCAACTCCACCTTCTTGTGGTTGCCGCGGCTGTCCTCCTTGGCTTCCAAACTGCTGATAGCCCTCCAGGCAGTGCGTCTGACTCCCACCACATTCTTGTAGCCGACACTCAGGAGGTTGCGCTGGTCTACAGTGAGCTCGGTGACTTGCTTGATGACGGCCTTCATCGTGGCGATCATGTCATCGTAGCGCTCTGCCTGCTCAGCAAGCTTCGCCTTATAGATCAGGTCCTCCATTGCCATTTTTTAACCACGAGTTTGCCCGGGAGAGACACAGGGTCGATAGAATTCGGAAGTGTGGAGTGGAACTGAACTGCTAAAACTGAGTATAGAGCCTGGATCGCCAAGACTATTGTGCAGAAGAAACGCTGCAAAGTGGTCTGAATAGCGGGGAAAGGGACTTAAACAGGGAGGAATAGAAACTGCGACCATTTCCCACTAATCTAGACAATGTCTGACTATGCCATAGAGACAAAATATCAGCTATTCGCCTCTCTCGCGTAATAATATGAGGATTTATACTCCTTCCGCATTTCCATTGGTCCAAAACCTCAAAATACGGGAATAAATAGGCGAATTCGGCTTATTTCTACCACTTGAGCAAAATTCTGCATAAAAAAATGATTTCTGGGAAATTTGATTGAATTAGCACTCTTTCAGACCGATTTTGCCAATTATAACAGTCCAATAATAGGCTTCCTTCGACTACTTACTACATCTATATCGACTGTGCCTTTGGGCAGTTACTAGGTAAATGCTGTGCCATGTACATAGCAGAAATCAGGAGTAATGCCCTGTGACATTGCACAGCAAGCTATAAATTGAGTCTGGTTTGTGGGGAAATAGAGGTCCTGGGAGAGTGGAAATAGCTATGTGATGTTTGCTGATTAGGGCTTCTTCTCATCTTCCATGGCAGTACCCCACACAGTACCTTGTAAACAGCCTTGTTCCCTACCAGCACATATTCAAGTTTAGCAATTTTAAGTCAGCTCAGTGTATTTCCCAGCTAATCCAATTAGTTCCTAGTATACCGTCATACAGGCTATCAATGAAAACAATGGATAAGAGCGAACCAGGCGTCCTGATAGCAAGCCGTTTCCGTCTAGGCGAGCCAATAGGCACAGGGTCTCACTGTCGTGTTTACAAGGGTACTGCCCACTCAGCGCTAGACCAGGCCACAGGACAACAAGTCGCTATCAAGTTTGCACTCGCGGGCAAGAGAAATCTTGTTCTCAAGAGAGAAGCGAAAATCGGAAATGTGCTGGGCGCGATTAAGCCTGGGTTCGCGAGGGCGATTTGGTATGGACGACAGGGAGATCGAGAAATCGGCGTATCAGAGCTGCTTGGTCCGAGTCTCTTGGACCATGTGCTGAGCTCGAGCAGAAAGTTGTCCTATAAGACAGTGCTAATGCTAGGAGAGCAGTTGCTAAGTGGGCTGGAGGCCCTGCACGGTATAGGCTACCTGCATCTCGACCTGAAGCCGGACAACTTCCTGATGGGCATCGGAGCGAAGTCTGGAGTCGTCCATATTATCGACTTCTCGCTGTCAAGGAAATATGTCAGGAAAGGGTCTCATAAGACGGCCAAACGGACGGAGTTTTTCGGCAATCCGTATTGGGCGTCGATAAAGGTGCTCAGTGGACTTTCGCCAAGTCGGCAAGACGAAATTGAAGCTTTAGCGAATGTGTTTTTGTTCCTTTTAACAGGCAATTTGCCCTGGCAGCACATCAATCATCACAACTACGCTGAGAAAAGAGCCAGGTTACTAGCCTACCGCAAGAGTTTGCCCTCTGCAAAGGCTTTCCAAGGACTGCCCCCGGTTTTCTCGCAAATAGTCGCCTACGCCCGGTCTTTACAGCATGAAGAAAGCCCGGATTACTGCTGGATCCGAGCTCAGCTTCACTCACTGGGAGACAGTCTGTGTATTGCCTATGACAACCTGTATGAGTGGGACACACCCGGAACTCCCATGGAAAACAACTTCTCTTGCCTGGCAATCATGCAGGAAGAACGCTGCTTGCTGTCTGAAGGCACCGCTATGAGTTCCCTCGAACTCAAGTCGCCTGAAAGACCCGCTCGCAAGCGGGCGAACTCAGCAGACGAGCCGCCCATCCCTATCCCTAAGTTCCTTACTGCCACTTACATGGACTCAGACAGCTCCAGTAAGAAGAGCCAAAGTCCGAGTCGGCGCATGCGCAGTCTGGCAGTGCACCAGAGAAGTCCCAGTCCTGGCGCCTTACTGGGCAGTAGGTCCTCTCAGGACTCTGCAAAGCGGAGGACTTCAGTGGCCGATAGCCCGGCTAAGAAGCTGGAAAGTCAGGCCAAGCGCAAAGTCTCAATTGCAGAGACAGAGGAAGAAGAAACTGATGATGAAGTTATGCTGCCTTCGCTGCACCCCGAAGTGCGGGGCAAGATATCAAGACTGAAGGTGGCGCTAAGATAGATAATGTGCAAACTCAATATGAGGTCTCTGTCCTCTGGTGAGTCCACGGTTCTGGAGTCCCAGGCCTCGCACAGTCAGACGGAAGGTGACCTGGAGGCCTACCGGATTGAGGCGGAAACTGCTGCATCAGCTGCACACTGCGAAGCAGGCAATTGATGAATTAATTCATTCTCGCAAGAAACACCAGAAGCAGATTATGAGGCTGGAAAACGAGTGCCGCAGGCTGGACTCGGAAAACCTGCACTTACGTGAAGAGCTGCATAAGGCTGGGAAGACTATGCGCAGAGCCACAGCTCCGCCCCAGCGAGTGTGTATGGTCAACAAAGGCACAGAAATCGAGGGTCTGGGACAGATTAGAGCAGTGGATTTCACTGGAGTGGAGCAGGAACTAACCGGCCTGCGTCAGGAATGCAGAGAGCAAGGAGGCAAGGTCAGCAGCTGCTTAAGCGCAGTGAGACAGACCAGAGAAGTCCAAAAACACGTATTCGCTCTAATATCCCACGTCCAAGAAGCCCTAACCACCAAGAAACCCTCCTCCCCAGTCCCCACCATCTTCGAAACCAGCGAAAGCAAGGAAGAAGCAAACGACCAAAAGCACTCTAGTCTCCTTGATGAGCTTCAAGACCTGACCGACTCTGAAGGTCTGAACGAGTCTCTGTTCAAGGACAAGTCTCTAGACAGCGACTGCTGCCTGGTCGCTGGCCCGGTGCAGGCCAAAGTGGACAGTTTGGAGGCGGACATACAGAGTATGCGAGCCTGTCTGAAGGCCAGCAATGTGTATCTCAGACGCTTGGTGCACCATGGGAAAAGTGCCTCTGCGCAGATAAGGCGTCCTGCGGGCGAATGGAAGCGAAAAGGGTCGTTGGCTCGCGCTTATCAGATGTCGCTCACTACTCATTGGAGTCTATTAGTGTAGTAATCACACACGTGTAGGGAAGTCTGTATGCACTTGTGTAATCAGCCCACTGATGAGTGCGGATATCAGCAACTCGCAGAATCACCATGGAATCGACTTAAACGCGCTTCAGCAACACTGCTGTATTAATTTCTAAGGTAACTTGACAGTGTCTTGGTGTCTGGGCGCTCTCGACTTCACCCTCACTCCCTCTATCACCAAAGGACGGATATGCCTCAGTTCCATGCTTTCCACCGTCACATATATCCAACTCGGGTCGAAGTTGGACGTGACTTCCGTAAACGCCAAGTCTGTGAAGAGCAATTTCTCCCCTGGAGCGACCCTGAGCAAGGAGGGACCTGTCAGAATGCAGTGGGAGTCGTTGTGCAGTTCCTCTTCTGGGTAGGTCGCTTTGAACATGCGAATTCGCAGTGTCATGGGGACATCTATCGCTTCAGGCTCATTACCCAGTCCAACCAGTTTAATTTCAATACTGCATACCCCTTACGAGAACGACTGGTGCTTGTAGAGCGGATTCGGCAGGTCTGAGACCAGTTTGAGTGCTTGCGAGTAAACAACCAACTCCCCCGCAGTGAGGTAAGCCACCAGCTGGTTCGCATCAACTGTCAAAGGGGTTTCCACACTGGCTTCCTGCCGTGGGTACAGAGCTGCGAACTTTGGCATTAGCCGGAGAGCTACTAGGTCACTGCGCACAGACCGCATAGAGTCCTTGAGCTGCTGCATTTGCTCGGTGATACAGTGAAGTGCGGGGGCTTGCTGCTCCATCAGCAACTGCGCACTCAGCAGAAAAGCTGAAAGCGGCTGAAGCGCTGAAGGCCCAAGTCCACTGGAGTCGTGACCACACAGACTGCTGCAGACTGTTGGCGGACTGTCATATATGCACATTATTGTTACTAATACCCACCTATATGTCCCTTCCACTGCTCAAGTACCTGCAGTCCAACACTGCTCGCAACCTTTATACCGACTTCAAGACTTCGCCAGTTCGCAGCAAAGTCTACAGCCTCTTCCACCCAATAGTGCTGCCTGAAGGCCCTGTACCTCCCACCTAGGTCACTTCCTTCTTTGTGAAGCCCTTGCCCCGCTCCTCTCCAGCCTACCAGCCTGACTCCCCAGGCCTTCCTAGCTAATCATGGCCCAGGAAATCACCGACTTCGCAGACATCCGAGTGCCGGAGTGCACCCTGGAAAGCGAAGGCCTCTTCAGCAAGAAGCCAGTGTTCAGTGTGCAGGTAAGCAACACTCAGGGCAGAAACGCAAACGGCAGCTTTCGCTGTCGCAGGACTCTAAAAGACCTGTATAAACTCAGAGGCAGGTTTAGCAGGAAGTGGCCGGGACTGCTGGTGCCAGTTCTACCGGCGAAGCGTCTACTAGCGGCTTATATCAGCACTTTCTCGCTGGAACGACTACGCAAGCGAGTGGAAATCTTCCTTCGCTTGGCGTCGCAGGTGCAAGAACTGTGCATAGCGGAGGAGTTCCTGATGTTCCTTTCCCCCGCAGTGGACAACTTCGCAGCTGTGCTCAAGACAGTGGCAGTGCCTGAGGTCAGTGCAGTCCTTGTCAACTACCAACTCATGATCGGCAAGGAGTGTCCGCCAGTCTCCGCCTCTATGCTAGTCACTCTCGCAGAAGCGAAGATAGTGCTATACGGAGTCAAGGCAAGGCTAGAGGAGGTGAGGAAGGCTGCTAAGGCGGCTGGGAAGGCCTATCGAGCCTATAGAGACGGCTTCAAAGGCTTCACTACGGTGGCTTTGGAGGTGGAATATGGTCCTGTGGCGGGGTGCAGTGATGGGGAGTGGACTGGAATTTACCCGGAAGACCTGGAATTCGAGGAAATTGACGCCTACCGATCAGTGAAAGACTGGACTTTGCAGCAACTAACAGCCGTCGAAACCGCTCTTGAAGCCATTACCGCCCGCGAATCACTCGAATTGCTCAAATCCACACACATCGCCACTATTGAGCACCTCCGCTCCGACCTCACAAGGCTGAAGTACTCAGAAAGTCCGTCCTCCTGGCTGCACCCGAAGCCGAAATTCGAGAAAGTGGCGGAGGCTGGGGACAAACTGGAGCAAGTGAGGACCATTTAGGCAGAAGCAGACCTGCAAAGCTTGGAAAAGCTGATGGATATAGTGGTGTATCGACTGCTGGAAGTGGATATTCCCACTGTGAAGCACAGGTTTGAAGCCGGGTTTCGAGACGTGATGGCCAGATTGGCGCACGAAACGCTAATGCAGGCTTCTCCCTGGCTGCAACTTGCGGCAGACATAAAGAATGGCCTTGCACTGGCGCCGTAGGCATAGTTCCAGTAGTAATTCCTGAGCCTGCTAGTTTATCTAAGCCTTTACTTCCCAGTTGTCAGCTCTGGCTTCGTAGTCCTCCACGAGGCTCTTCAGGGCGGCGAGAGCGCCCTTGGGGTTGAGGCCTTTGGGACAGGTAATAGTGCAGGACCCGATCTGATAGCACTTCTTGACGTCATAGTCGCCCGTGAGTTTCTTGAGCCTCTCATCCGTGGCTTCGTCTCTGGAGTCAATGACCCATCGGTATGCCTGTTGCAGCACCGCAGGGCCCATATAGCTGTGGTGGTTCCACCAGTAGGAAGGACAGATCGTGCTGCAGCAGGCGCACAGCACACACTCATAGAGTCCGTCCAGCTTCTTGCGGTCTGCTTGGGACTGGTAGTACTCCTTCTGGCCCGGAGTTTTGGGCGTAGTCCGCTTGAGCCAGGGGTCAATGGCGCGGTACTGCTGGTAGAAGTTGCTCATTTCCACCACTAAGTCCTTCACTACAGGCATCCGCACCAGCGGTCCGATCGTCATTTTGGTGTTCTCCGTGAGTGGGGAAATGCACGCGAGGGAGTTGACACCATTGATGTGCATAGCACAGGAGCCGCAAATGCCCTCTCTGCAGCTTCTTCTGAAAGTGAGCGTGGGGTCCATTTCGTTCTTTATCTTGATGAGGACATCCAGCACCATCGGGCCGCACTTGGAAGTGTCCACCCAGTAGGACTGCACAAAGGCCTTGGTACCGTCTGACTCGGGGAGGAAGCGGTGGATGTGGAACTCGGTCATTTTGGCTTTGTCTATCGCAGAGTCCTCCTGGAACTGATAAGCCTTGGTGCCTTGTTTCACTCCACCCAACAGATGGGTCAAGTCTCCTAACAGAGAAAACGCCCCCTGTGAACTGGAGTACTCAACGACCTTCGGGGCCTCTTCAGCAAAGGCCCTCGCCAGCACTCTGCTTCTTACCGCCCGAAGCATATTAGTGTCTTTCCACCATACGTCTGGAACCTAGACGGACCAGCTTCTCTGTGGGGACTCAGCTCTGTGCTAGTGCGAATGTAATAGTGGGAGAAGGCTGAACTGGAGTTAAGAGGACTCTGAGTGTAAATCATAGAGAAGTATTGGAACTAGTATGTGACTAAAGCGTGCAACGCTAGGAACAGACAGTGCCGTACAGGTGTTTGGGTCTAGGTTCTAATACCTAAGTGGACTGTACTGCTTAGCAGGGTGCAACTCTATATGTAACAATGGCAAGATGTGATGAATTTGTAGACTTACTTGGAGAGGAATTGGGGACTGTTGGATATCTCATGCGGGGAACCTCCTCTTCTGCATTGGTCATTTCACCTTATCACCTGAAAGGCATCGAAGTGAGTCCTGATAAAATCGCTGGGTTTTGCACGAGCAACGTCACTTCTACATTCGATTTCAAACTGCTGGTTTCAGCCTTGGAACACCTCAACTTCCCCGACCGGCTCCAGTCCTTTCTCTCCTGCTCTCAAAGCTGTCTCGACCACGAATTCACCCAAGTCTACGCAGGAATCCTCCCCGCAGTCATCCAGACCTCCTCCTGTCACAACTCCCTAGTGGAGTCCGCCTGTGTGCGTTTCCCCACCCTGCTCCCATCTCTCCGCAAAGAAACAGTCCTGCACACCTGGACCAACTACTGGTGTGCAGTCCAGATGTTCCTAAAATCGAATTTGCATCTAGTTCCCAGATATGTATTGGCAAACCCGTTTGTGTTTGCCAATACAAGTGTCGTTGTGACAGCGATGCTGCAGACTGTAGCGCTTGCTAGGGACCTTCCCTGTATCACTGCTGTATTCCCGCTGATACAAAAATGGCTGCAGGTGGAGGAAACTCAGAGAGGAAGGGAAGTGGACTATGCATTGAGTGATATTGAAGCAGCCGCACAGGTCTATTTGACCTATTGCATTCGTACTTTGAAGCTCACGGAAGCTATGAAGACCCTGGCGTTAGCACTCAAATCCTGCTTGAAGCAGGCGGGAAGGGATTTAGACGACTACCTTGAGTTTTTCTTTGCACTTTTTCCGTATTTTAAGGACTTTCCTGATCTTATGGAGGTGAAAACAGACATTCTTCACTACATTTTCAGGCTTTTTCCGCATCTTTTGAGTCTGAGTGACATTCTGGATTACAAACTAGTGGACGAACCCACCCTCGACCTACTAATTCAGTCCTACCCCCTCTCTGCAGTTCAACTATTTCAGCTGATTGCCCCTAAATTCAACCTCTTTGTCCTCAAAGTCCAGTTGAAGTCTTTAAAATGTGTGTGTGACTTGGTGGAGAAACTGCAGAAAAGGGAGGAAATAGCGCTGTGTTGGGACTTGAGGGCAACAATGGCTATGGAGTGGCTCCAGCCCCGCAAAGCGGCTCAGCGGATTCTGCGATTTAGGCTGAGAGCAGTGATTTCTGTCATAGGGAAGCGGCTTTTTCCGCGACTGCCCAAAGCTCTCATCTTCGAAGTAGCCAATTTGGCTATAGACTAACATGTTTGGGATATACTCATAGAGACGTTCGCTACATCTGCCCTAAAGCCGCCCTTTCATATAAGCGGAACTATAGACCTTTCCCACTTTACCCTTGCTAACTACAGTGTTCAGCTAAGACTGCAAGTGGCCCTGGGGTCGTCCAGCGTCTCATCCGGCAGAATGGGACTGTAGTCCTCTTCCTTGTAGGGCGAAACATGGCTCTCCACATGCGACCCCACCGTCTGAATCATTGTCGACGGAGAAGCCACATCTTGCGCAAACACATGCTCGAAGTACTGCACAAAGCACGACATCATTATTTCGTCTTTCACTACGAAGGAGTTGAACATGTCCCAGTTCGCCTTCTGACTGCTCCATTCTCCCTTAAGTACGGAAAGGATCTGTAGGTCTACGTGCTCTACGATTTTGTCTGCGGGCACTCCGTCGAAGTCAAGGCCGAGTCGGTACATTTTCATGACTTTGCTCATTAGGTGGGTGAACTCGGGAGCGGACAGGAAGTCGCCTTCTTTCACTGCGAATAGACGGAAAATTAGTCGTAACTTTTCCTCGAAACTGCCCTTTAGCACGATTGACAGGAACTTTATTAACTCTCTAAAGTCCAGCGAAGCGCTTTGGTCTTCGTCAAAGAGGTCAAACAAGCGGTCCGCCATTTCCAAGAGAAACGGGCGATACGCGCGAATCATACTGATGAACTCATCGCGTGAAAAGCCAGGCTCCAGGTCTTCATTAAAGCTGGCCATGCGGTCCAAAACGTCCTTTTCAATGCCAGCAAAGGTATGCGCTGATAGCCTTTTTAGGCGTTTCCAGCCACTGCTTCGCTTGGCTTCGAAGCGAGTGCGAAGGACGAGGTTGAACTCTTCCTGCAGTTTCTTGATTTCTGAGAGAGTGAAGTTGGAGGATTGCTCGAGACGGCGGAGGATGATGGGCTTGCTTTCCCTCCACTGCTTCGCTCGGATGGTTTTGGAGTGGCTGCGGAGTCGGGCGACTCGCTTGGGAGTGACGTAGGCGCTCACTTCGCCATAGACGATTTGCAGCTGAGGAATTATCCGGTTTTCTTCAAATTGCTGCAGGATTTTGGCTGGGTGGTCTCCCGACCCAATAGCCTTTTCACAAAGAACCAGCAAGGAAAGAGTCCCGCGAGTAAGGCTGATCGGCCCTTCTTCCATCAGATGGTCCCAAAGGAAGATAGTGCTGCGGACGTCCACTGCGTTCACGAAGAGCTGAATGAGAAGCTTAATGGTGAAGATATCCACGAAGTCGTGTATAGGCATGTCGCAGCGTTGCAAGGCGGGAATCTTATGATCTGCGATAGCCGCTATCACTGTACTCTCCAGAAAGAAACTATTGAGTCCCGAGTTCGCCTTCGCATCCGCATAGAACCCCGCAGGCAAAATCGTTTCCACCAAGTGACAAATCATCTGAAAAGCCGAGTCCTGCTCCAAAAACATCAGCAGCCAAACAGTCACCATGTTCATACCCTGGCAGTAACCTAGGTCCGGCCTACGCGCACAAAAGCCTCGCAGTACATCCGCCACAGTCCTTTCAAAGTCTGCGACTTCCATGCGACACAGCAGTTCGTGGATTTCCCAGCTGAATGTATTGGGCGCAGTACGGCCGGAGAGGATATCCTTCGATATCATGTCTGAGTCTTGTGGCTGCACTGGCAATGCTAGGAACTCTGGTAGGTGTATGTCTGTAGGACAGTTCGAGGACAGGAGCCATTGCTTGCCTCTCGGGGATGTCTTTCCCCAGACGAGCATTTCGTTTTGATGCAGTTCTTGGACGAGGAGGAGTTGAGAGTGGCAGCCGTCACACACGTAGAAGAGCTGGTCCTGGGCTTTGGAGAGTAGTTTGACGTGGTGGTCGGTGCAGGGGTAGCAGAAGTGCTTTTTGCACCTAGCGCAATCGCGTCGGCTGAGTAGGGTTTCTTGGCAGCGGGTGCATACGAGTGAGCTGTGGAAGAGGTAAAACTCAATCTCTGACATATTAACTAGGAGGCAGATCTGCCCTGACTCGATGACACTCCATCAGCCCCTCCCACAGTTCGATGGAAACCACCCCAGTGACCTCCTCGCCCAGGTCCTCCTGCAGTCTTCTCACCAAAGCCTCAGTCTTCTTGCTGAAAACGCCATTCGCCTGCAGACTTAAACTGTATCTCTCTGAAAGCGCAATTTGCAGTATGCGCACTTCGTCTTCGTCGTTTTCCACTCCTATGCGCAGTTCCTTGCTTTTCATCCTTTCGGACGTTTCAAGCAGTCGCATGTTGCGAAGGTTTCTATATAAGCAGTACTGAGAAAAGGAAAGGCCGGCTACAGCTTCAGAACTATCAGAGGAAGACGGCATTGGCGACTCCTCCCTGCGGAAGCACTTCCGCTCTTCCCGGTATTCCTCGTCCTCAGGCTCAGCACTATCAGTGACGCTTTCTCGGTTCGTAGAAGGCGTTTGGCAGTCTTGCGGGAAAAAGGAAGAGTACAGCCGGTCTGCAATTTGATGACTCAGAGAAGTGGTTTCATGCAGCTGTATATTCAGTTCCTGCACAAGTTCTCTGGCCACTGAGTCGCAAGTGTCGCTTTCAAGGTCGAAGGTGAAGGAAATCTTCTTGGGAGAGACCAGAGAGGGAGTGTGCAGGACGAACTCGACATCGATAGAAGGAGCGGGTCGGTAGACTGGTAGTTCAGGCACGGGCTTGAGAAGGATGGCTTGGCTGGACATTGCTGGGGAAAGGGTGAAAAAGTCGGAGTCGAGGAGTTGAGTCACTGTGGGTCGGTCACTCAGGGGCTTGAGGCACTTTTCGATGAACTCCACAATATCAGTGTTGCCGATCCAACTCAGCGCTAGCGGCTTTTGCCCAGTGACGATGTGGTGAAACACCGCTCCCGGCGCCCCACATTCCTCATACGGTTCTTTACCTGTGCACATCGATATTAAGCATATTCCCAGAGAGTACACATCCGCTGCCTCTATCTTAATCCCTCTCAACACCTCAGGAGACAAGTACTCCTGCCGGACATTAAAGGCATTTCTGCTTGCTGCCGAGTGAGTGACCAGCACTTTCCCCAGTCCCCCGATCTTGACAGTGCCTGTATGAGGCACCAGATAGAGACTATCAGGCCGTAGGTAGGAATGCACTATTGCTGGCGACTGACTATGCAAGTAACTCAGTCCACTCAGGATTTGCCGCGTCCACTGTCGAATCACCTTCGTGCGAGGGATGCCGATTTTCTGCAAATACCCACTAAGTGAGTACTCCGGTAGCAGGTCTGTGATGAAAATGAGCTTTTTGCGGTCTCTTGAGAACCAATGGTCCACCCACACCACGATGTTGTCGTGTCTCAACACACTGATGACAGCTAGCTCTGCCTTCAGACTGGGAAAGACTTCGTCTGGGATGTGATGCAGGAAGAGTTCGTGCCAGGACACTTGACATCCAGTCTCGTTGTTTAGTGCACTATAGACCACCTTATGTTCGGCCTTCATCAGCACTTGCGCATACTGCCTACTGCCTACCTTCACAAACCTTCCGTCCCTGGACTCCTCCAGCGGCTCTGAAGAGTCCGTTTTCCCTTCCTCAGTGTCCATTTCCCTTCTAATAGTCCAACTTTCGCTACAATTCAATGGAGCAGGAGGCTGATCTTCCTGCTTTTTCGGATATATTCAAGAGTACTTCCCACACAGTAATCCTCATCGGTCCGGCGAATGCAGGGAAAACGGCGCTAGTGTATCGCTACGTGCTAGACGAAGTGCCGGACCGAATAGCAGCTACGGTGGCGCTGGAGTTCACCAAGCGGAATGTGGAGGACAGGCCAGGAGGTGCCATTCTGCAGGTGCATATCTGGGATACGGCGGGACAAGAGCGGTTCAAGTCCATTACGAAGCACCACTACCGTGGAGCAGATGCATGTTTGGCAGTTTTCGACGCTAGCGACCGGAGCAGCTTCGAAGCACTGCCAGGCTGGCTGGGAGAACTGCGGGAAAACACAGAGCCGGAGTGTCTGCTCTATGTAGTGGGCAATAAGTTGGACTTAGACCGCAAAGTCACTAGGGAAGAAGCCGACTCCTTCGCGAAGACTCAGAGTGCAAGCTACTTCGAAACTTCCAGTACCTGGGCGCGCAGCAAGCCGATGGAGAGCGACAGAGTTCGGGGAGGCATAGAAAGCATTTGTGCACTGCTGGTAGCGGAGTTGGTGCAGCTGCACTCCAGCAGAGACCAAGGCTCGAGAGGAGCGCATTTGACCACTCACTTCTGTGCACCGCAGGACAAGTGTCTGTGCTAGGTAAAGAAGTAGTGCAAACTATTACTATTGGCTGCAGTGCTTAGCATTTCTTCCACTACGTGTAGACTGCTTTGACGGTGCAGTCTTGTTGTGGCTTCTATGAATTGAAGCTACACAATATGAACGCATATCAAGCGATTATATCCAAAGCGAAGCAGTCGATTAATCGGCATTTCAGTCACTTTAGTAAGTCCCCGGAGCCGAGGCGAAGTCGCAAGACCTCGTCCAGCGTCAAGCCTGCGTTTATCAAGGTGACTGAGCGCATATACACCTCTGAAAAGCAGCAATTCATGCAAGAAGTCAAACTCCTCTCAGTCCCTCGAAACGTCAAATCTCCCTACAGACATCTACGCGTACCGAAGGCTTACGCAGAGAAGTACGCACATAGAAAGAGGGAAAGAGAGTTCGACAGCAGGGCTGGACTGTCCCAGGCGAAGTCAGGTTCTCAGTCCAGGATTGCATCGTTTACAGGGTCGCCGGAACTGAGAAGGTCCACAGGCAGCTCGCCGAATCGGTCTCCAGGACTCACTATTAACCGAAGCGTCCACCTGCACACCATCATGGACATATGCGACCAAGTGCGTGTCAAGCCCGCCCTCCTCACCGAAGTGCGCAAGAAGCAGACCCAAGCCAAGCACTACAACGAGCGTCTCAACCAGACAGGCCAGACTTTGGAAGTCCTCACAGACTCGCCTGTGGAAGTCCTCGAGCCTTTGTATAACTTGCATAAGGAGGCGGACCTGTCGCTGAGAAGAGATGCTGTGGGGATGACGAGGGAAGGGGAAGGTTCGGCGGATGAAGGGGTGAATCAGGTGAAAATGATGCTGGCGAGGGCGGGACGGTCTCGGCGAAGTGCATCGCAGTCCTAAAACTGCACTAGTGCATGCAGTAGAGAGTTGAGAGGAGCCACTGTTTGCGGAGACACAGAAGGCTGGGCAAACCATAGTAATGAATGGTGAAATGTTAGGCTACGCCCCTGTTCCAAAGATAGAGGCGTAGAGTTCCTCGCCTATGCACTCCACGGCAGAGAGGCCTTCTGTGCTGTCTGCGTCTCCGGCCTCTGTTGGACTGTCCACTGGAACGGTGAAGTACCGACTGTCAGGGTCTGTTGGGAACAGTAAAAACCTGAAGAGAGGCTGTTCGTCTTCCTCCTTGGACGGCAGTTCCTCCAGCTCGTACACTCCCCTGGCCTTGAAGCTCTCGATAGTCTTGCGCGCTGCAGAGTGACTCATGATCTTGAGCACTGCAACTCCCTCGACCTTGTCTATCTCTATGTCGTGTATGCGATTCGGATTGCTGAACAAAGCTCGAATCGACTCAGCGGAAGACTCAGGCGCAAGGCCGGAGAGACGCAGGTAGCGGCAGGCGACCGAAGTCTGCTTGGATATGTTGGTGAGGAGGTTTTGGTACTTGCTCAGATCAGACGAGAACAGGTGCTGGTGGGTTTGCAGTAACTCTCGGGCTTCGCACATCTTGCCTTGCTGGACTAGCACGCCCGCCAGGTCTTTCACTGCGCTCTCTGGGCGTTCCCCCTGCTCAATAGCCAGACGATAGCATCTCTCAGCCTGCAGCAAGTCCTTGTCAATATACTCAAAGCGCTTGGCCTGGACGTAGGGTGTGTCGCCCTTGGGAATGGGGTAAGCCCGGCTCAGAGGTTCACGCAGGCCTGCTTTGCCTCTGCGCAAGGGATACCGACGGTGCTGCGCCATACCTTTCTTCTTTAGGTTGTTGTCCATCGGATTTATATACTTTAATTGTGGCTAGGGTCGGTCTCATTGGCCCTAGGGCGGAAAACCATCCAGTCAATAGAGGTAATATTAGCTGCTATGGACTGAATTAGCGGGAATACAGCCTTTCTGCACCTGTGGCTCTATTGGTCTACATAGAGAGAAGTAGCCACATTCAGGCGATATCCACAATTTCGTGCATTGAAAGTCCTATGCACTTTGCTTCGCTGGCATTCTCTCATGTATAATCTAATGGGCGCCGCTCGATCCAGCACTCACATTTACTATTCCGTCGAAGTCCAGCCTCCCAGTCTCCCCACTGAATCCCCTATATACCGTCGTCCCACAGACCTAAATCTCAGCCTCACCCCCTCTCACCCAAGCACTATTTTCTCCCTTTTCCTCGACTCCGCCAATCGATTCGGGCAATTTCCGTTCCTCGGCACGCGAGAATGTCTGCTGAACGGCAGCTTCGGCCACTACTCCTGGGAGACCTACGGTGATACCTTGCTGAGAGTGAACCGTCTAGCAGATGGACTGAAGGGACTGGTGGAGTCGGAAGAAGGGAAAATTGCGACGATGGGAGTGTACTCCAAGACCAGGGCAGAGTGGGTAGTGGTGGATTTGGCCTGTATGGCGCAGGGAATGGTGTCGGTGGTGCTGTTTGACACGCTGGGGTTTGATAGCATTGCGCAGGTCATCAATGCTACGAAGATGACTGCAATGGCGCTGTCGTCTGTCAACAAAAGCGTCATATACCATCTCAAGCGAGAAGGGGAGATATCCACGTTGGTGCATTTGATTCAGTTCGAGAATGTGGTGACGGCTGAGCAAGTCGAGGCTCGGAAGCTCGGCTTTACCCTTCACTCCTACGCACATCTGACCAGTTCCAGCGCCGGCAACGGCCCCAAGCGTCTCCCCACGCCTGACTCCCTCTACAGCATCTGCTACACCAGTGGCACTTACGGTACTCCCTCCGGCATCCTCATCCAGCACAAGCACATCACGAGCATGGTGGGAGCCGTCACGAATGCATTCGCTTTCACTCATGATGACGTCTACTTATCCTACCTCCCACAAGCCCACATAATGGAGCGCAGTCTGACCTACGTAGCCATGAGTGTAGGCGCCAGCATAGGCTTCTACTCCGGCAACATGAGCAAACTCAGGGAGGACCTGCAAGCGCTCCGGCCCACTCTGATGGCCGCCGTGCCCCGAGTTCTGTACAAAATGGCTGAAAAAATCCGCAAAGAAGCCAGCCTCTTGCCCCGCTTTAAAAAAGCCTTGTACAAGCGAGCTCTCAAGTCGAAGACTGAAAAGTACCATATGGCCGGGAAGTTGACTAACAAATTGTGGGATTCACTAGTGTTTAAGCCGGTCAGAGAGTCGTTTGGAGGGAGGATGAGGCTAATACTAGTAGGCGGCGCGCCTATGAACGAGACTGAATTAGAGTTCATGCGAGTAGTCCTGTCTATACCTATTCTCGAGGGCTACGGCTTGACGGAGTCCTGTGCGTGTTCCTTCGTGACGGACCCCAAAGACAGGTTCACAGGACATGTGGGAGGGCCGTTGCCGGGACTGGAAGCCAAACTTATCAACATAACAGTTACGGAGCAGGGGGAAGTGGAGGGGCAGTTGTGTCTCAGAGGACCTTCGGTGGCTTCTGAGTTCTTTGTACCTGCGAATTCGAAGGCCGGGGAGACCTGCACGCTGCTGGATAGGGAGGGCTGGCTGTGTACTGGGGACAGGGTGGTTCACTCTGCACGTACAGGCTGTTTCCGCGTAACCGGACGAATCAAAGACCTATTTAAACTATCCCATGGAGAGTTCATATCCCCGGAAAAGATCGAAAACTGCTACAAATGTCCCTACATCGACCTAATGGTAGTCTACGGAAACCCTCTCCGGTCCAACCTTGTGGCCCTAGTCGTCCCCAGCGAGTCCAAACTTCGCTCGTCTTTCGATGAAGTCCACAGCTTTCGCTCGGAAATACCGCTAGAGCAGCTCTGTGAAAACGACCAAGTGCGCCTTTTCCTGCTGCAGAAGCTAAAGGACCACAGTGCGAAGCACTATCTAAACGCCTATGAGCAGGTCGCAAACATCATGCTGGTGCCTGCTCTTGACCAAGAGTTCTTCACGGATTCTGTGAAATTGAAGAGGGCGATGGTGCTGGAGGTCTACGGAGCGCAGCTAGAAGCGCTGTATGGAAAGTAACTAAGTAGCGACAGGGTCTGCAGCCTGCACGAACGGTCCCACGCCATTGAACTTGAGGTTGATAGTCCTCTTCGTCCGCATCATTTCCCGGAAAGTCGTTTCATTCCCATGGTACACTTCGAAGTCGTACCAACTGCTCCAAAAGTCCTTATTGGTCTCAGTGCGCGGGTCGCAGTATTGAGAAATGTACTGGTAAATCGCTCTCGCGCGGTCGATTTCGCCTAATTTCTTCTCAATATTCGCGAAGCGAAGGCCGACTTCCAGGACATCTTCGGGGATAACGATGTACTCGAAGGCAGTTTCATACAGTTTTCTCGCCTTTCCGACCCCGAAAAAGTCGCAAGCTTTCTGCATGTACACATTCAGCACCTCCACCTTTTCCTTGTCTGGGACGTCCCGGACTGCCTTGTCATATATCTCAATAGCGTGATTGATCAGTCCATAGTCTTGTTCCAGCTTCGCATACAGATAGTAGAAGATGGCGATTTTGTCCTTCGGACAGGTTTTGATGACTTGGTCAAACAGGTCTCTGGCTCTTTCGAGCTTGCTGCCTTCGTAGCGCTTGACGAAGGAAACCAGGTAGGAAACCCAAATGTCGTACAAGTGCGGCCAGTTGAAGTGCTGGACTCCCTGCTCGTACACTCGGAAGGCCTCTTCGTAGTAGTTGTGTTCTTGCAGGAAATGGGCGTAGTTCAGGACTACCTGTGCAGTGGCGAGTCGGAGAGAGAGCATGCGCCTATAGACTGCTTTCGTGCTGTCGACTGTACCCAGACTTTCCTCCAAATCCGCATATAGACACCAAAGCATCGTAACGCCGCTAATCTGGTCCTGCGGAGATCCGTCTGATTTCACACTGCCGTACTTCTTGTTACACACATGGGAAATTACCTTCAAGGCAGCCTCATACTGCCGCTGGCGGATTTCCATTTCCACCCACTCCCTCCATATGTCTGCCAAGTCTTCCACTCTGTGGAACTTCACTTGGGTGGCTTGGGAAAGGACCTCGCGGGCGTTGGGAAGGTCCTCGGCTTCTTCATAGAGCCGGGCGAAGCGCACCCAAAGCCGCTGCACCTTGCCTTCGGCTCGAGCTGGGTCGATAACTTTAACAGCTTCGCTGTACACTTTCAGCATTTCAGCAGGGTTGCCTGCATAGAGCCGAACCCTATTCTCCCACAACTGCACCGTGTTCGGAGCCTGCCGAATCATCACGTTCGACAGCAGCAAGTCTCTGCGATTGGCCAAAGCCTCCGCCCTGTCCAAAGCCGCCTTCAGCTCCTCCTCCTCCCCGTCCTCAGCCGCCACAGACATGATGCTTTCCTCGAAATTGCTGTAGGCTCCAAACACCACTCCGAAGTCTTTTTCACTGTTTACCTTGGTCAAAGCCTCTTCAAATACTGCCCTCGCCTGGTCCATATCCCCCTTCCGAGTGTAGAATTCCGCCATAAGTTGCCAGATTTTCCCGTCACTCAGAGGCTTTTTCTGCAAGGCCTCTGATAGAACTTCAGCCCCGTCGAACTCCAGGTCGTCCGGGTTCTTCGCAATTAGGGCACACAGCACTGCCCAGTACTCCCGCTTGTCCTTGCCCTGGTAAGAGCCCTGGCTCTCATCCTTCAGAAACTCGTACAGTCGCTTGCTCGCTTCCCGGTAGTACCCCGCGCCCACCAGGAACTCCAAGTAGTCCTCTAGGAACTCAGGGTGAGTGGGCAAGTAGCGCAGATACACTCTCCTTGCAGTTTCCGATACAGGGTGAGTTTCGGCCCAGGCGATGTACAGGTCCCAGATCCGGTCGTGCTGGGTGATTGGCAGCTGAGTGAGGGCGAGGTCGAACATTCTGCGGGTTTTGGTGAGCTTGCTCAGGTCGATTAGGAAGCGCAGGTAGTCCAGCCAGATCCGCGGCATTTGGTACATGTAGCGGAGGGACCGCTCGTAGAGGACTTCCACTTCCTCTCTAGCTGCTTGTGTGGGGTTCACTCTAAGTGCGTAGTTCGCCGCTTCGGACGTGTAGTGGTACCAAAGTTTGTATGAGCCAGGGATGTACCCCAGTGCCCGCTCATACAGTCTGCTCCTGTCCCTAAACACCTGCACCGGCAGCACCTGAATACTGCTCCACCAGGCCTTGCTCGAGTAGGGGTTGTGGAAATAGGTGCGTTCGCCTTCGTCAGGCGGGCAGAAGAGTTCCTCCATTATAGACGAACAGGCAAATGGACAGCAGTGACAGCAGTCAAGACTGGACCACTAGCATGCAGGAGTTCGTGGAAGAGCCGCCCTCTGCCCGAGTGCTCACACATAGCATGTGTGCCCGGCCGTTCGTCCCTGCTCCTGCAGCTGAGGAGGCGGAAGTCCCCGAAGACGACACCATTCCCAGCGGCATTGGCTGGACTCAAGTACTGGGCCAGGGCGAAAAAGGCAGAAGTCAGTCCGACATGACCGGAGGCGACGGGTTCAAACAAGCTCGTTTGCTGAGTATCGTGGAAATGCACCCTTACTACCTGCATTTCCTGGCTTATCGCGGAGATTTGTCGTTAATTCGGCAGTTTTTCGCTTTAGCGCCGCTAAATCTGCAAGAAATCCTCAATGAAAGAGACCATCGAGGCAACACAGTCCTCACACTAGCAACCAAATTGTCCCATTTTGCACCCAATTTCTACTCAATTATCCGACTTTTGCTGTCTAAAGGCGCAGACCCCAGGCAAAAGGACGCTTACGGCTGGTCCGCCCTAGACGAGGCAGTTTCCAAGGGGGACAGAGACCTAGTGGGCCTGCTGTTCGATTCTTTGCACGCGAAAAAACAGCAAAAATGGGAAGTTGCGAAGGCAAAGGCTGTTGCAGCCCTGGAGAAGTTGCCAGATTTCTGTATGGAGCTGAAGTGGGAGTTCGACAGTTCCGTGATCCCGCTGCTGAGCAAGTTCGCCCCTCACGATGTGTGCAAAATATGGAAAAGCGGGACTTCTCTACGTCTGGATATGACTCTAGTAGGGTGGAAAAACCTGCGGTCGAAGCGGAGAAATGTGTCTTTAGTGTTCAAAGGCCTGCCAGCAGGGTCTGACATCTACCTTCTTAACCACAGCAAAGGCACAATCGTGCGTCCATTGGAGTCTTTGGACCTGTTTGAGCGAGAAGCAGTACTGGACGATATACTCCAGTCCAATGCAGTGCAGGGGGAACTCGCCCTGCGCAACTGCACTATCGCTGCAGTGAACAGCAGCTGGACAGGCAGGCCAGTGACTGCGAAGGTAGGGAGGTGGAAGTGCACGAAGTTGGAAGTGTTGTTGCAGGGCGCTGTCACCTACACCACTCGAGGCCAAGGCCTGCTGCTACTGCGGGAACGAGAGTACTTCGCAAGAATGACAAGTCGTGCAGTCCGTCCCATCCTGACCAACACGCCCATCAGATGGTGGGAAAGGGAGGAACTGCAAGAAGACCCAGTCGACTACTCGAATTTGCCCACATCTCCTAGAAAAGACGACTCCCAGTACCAAACCGCCCGCAAAGGGAAACTTGTGCTGTGGGTCACTACGGACTTCCCTATGCCTTTGCGGGACTTCCTGCCTGTGCTGGAAATGCTGGCGCCGGGCAACACCACGATTCAGAGGCTGCACGAGTTTCTCACGAGTGAGGCCTTCCTGCAGCACTTCTCTGTGGAGATGTTCCCTGTGAAGCTGGAACTGCCACTCAATTTGACTATTAAGGGACTCGTTACTTTCACTAAAATGGAACTGGAGTCTGTGCCTGAAGCGCTGATGGAAATCCCTGCTTACCAGCAAGTCAGCAGAAGAGAAGGACAAAAGACACTTTCCTGCCCCCGCAAGCGACTGCTTTTCGCCAATATGGCTGTATAATTAGGCTCATTCTCGGGATGTATTGGCAGAAACCTGCTAATTGAGCGAAACTGAGGAAATTATTCATTTTGGGAGAAATCGAGTCTTTTTACAGCTTAATACATCTTAGTAGTCGGAATTGACTGCTATTTGCAGAAGCTTAATGGACTTAGGAGTGTAGATATACAGGTCTTAGGCTCTAGTACTATATACAAAGCATAATTAGCGAAATTACCTTCATTTCCCAGATATCTGGTCCAATATACACCCTTTCCCTTAGTCTGCACTTCCAAAAACAGTCAGTTGTTATACCTTTCAGCCCGACTATAGGTCAATTTGCGCTCTTCTGGTTATTTCCTCGCCCGAATCAAACAACCCCCAATTTCCGTCTATAACATTGCCTATTTCCAGCATATTATCCCAAAGTGGTGATTTCAGCAACGAAACAAGTCAAAAGCAGGCAAATTCAGTGCAACTATATGCAGAAGCGGGTGAATGTATGGAGAAAAAAGCGCTTCCGCCTGGGATCGAACCAGGGACCTATAGGTTAACAGCCTAGCGCTCTACCGGCTGAGCTACGAAAGCTGCTGCTTGCTTCGCCTGGCCTCAGCTCAAAAGCCCTGCTTTGGGTGCCTGTATTCCTTAGAGATAGGGTAGGTGACTTAGCCCTCTAGTTCTTTCTTAACTACGGACTCCAGCTTGGCCTTCGTGGGCTTTTTGGTGAAGACCACAGGCTTGACCACGGGCACTTCGTAGACTTGGCGCTATGTGACAATCACCCCTTTCGCCAGCAGACTCCCAGGCAGCACCTCCGGCAGCTGCAGTATCTTCCTGCCGACTTTAGTGTAAACCAGCGAGTTGACGCTCAGCTGGAAGCCGCTCATAATGAACCAATTCAGCACGATGGCCTGAGTAGAGCCTACAGAGGGGAAAGTCGCAGTTATGGGCATGGCGAAGAAGGCCATGTATTTGAAGTACTTGGCGAAGCGCCCGATGGGGCCGACTGCTTGGGAGGTGTTGGGACTTTTCTAGGTGGCGAATACGTGAATCGACATGAACGTAGAAGTCGCCAACGCAAGTGGCAGCAAGAAGTAAGGGTCTGGCTCCGCCAAGTTGGGAAACCACAGAAACCCATCAGTCAGCATGCCCGGGTACTTGATAATATCATAAGTCATGTCCTGCACAGTCCAGAAAAACATAATAAGGAACGGCACTTGCGTTAGTTGCATGAGTTGATAAGATGTCCGGATGCCGAATCGACGCTTGAGAGCGGCCATTTCCTCCTGCGCCTTCATGACTTCAGACCTCTTCCCTGCACTGTAGGCCTTGTTGATGGCGTCTCTGTGAATCGCCATTTCCGGCCCCAGCATGTTCATCTTCACTGAGCAAATCTGCGTATAGAGGATAAAAGGCGCAAAAAGCCCTCGAAAAGTCAAGGAAAAGACGACAATCCCTGCGCCCAGTCCCCAGCCGTTGGCCGATGTGGCCACTATGAAGTCCTGTGTGGCCTTTACCAGTGTGTTTTCTTGGAACATGTGGTACAGGCCGCGCCAAAAGCCGGTGTGGGGGAGCTGCAGGAAGGCTTCCGTGGGGATGAGGTGTGGGTTGGGGAAGGAACTGAGCAAGGACTCGGCAGGAAAGGAGAAAGGGGGAGCGAAGGTAGTGAAGCGCCTGGCGACTGCTGCAGCTCGCAACATTTTCCACCTTGGGAAACAGGGAGCAGGTGAAGTTCTCTGCTAGCCTACTTAAGGAATTTCTTGCGAAGCAGCGCCACACCCGCTACAACGGTCAGCGCGCCCACTACTAGAAGGGCGTTCGTCCAGGAGTGGTCTTCCTTCTTCTCAGTCTCCTTGGCAGGAGGCACTCTCGGCAAATCCCCTGTGTCTATGACCACCTCGGAACTAGGCTTGGCTACCGGGGAAACGGGCTGGGCTGGGGCAGGGACAGGGCCTGGCTTGGCGATGGGTGCGGGGTACGTGGCAGGGCCTGGCTTGGCGATGGGTGCGGGGTACTCGGCAGGGGCTGGAGCCTTGGGCTCCTCGGGCTTAGCGGGGGCGGGAGCCTGTGGCTTTGCGTCTTCCGGCTTGGACTGGACTGGAGCGGCGCTGGGCTTTGGTTCCTCAGACTTGGCTGGAGCAGGAGCTTGCGTCTTTGAGTCCTCGGGCTTAGCGGGGGCGGGAGGTTGCGTTTTTGCGTCTTCTGGCTTCGCTGGAGCTGGCACTTGAGCTTTAGAGTCTTCCGGCTTTGCTGGTGCAGGAGCAATGCTGGGCTTGGCATCCGCAGGCTTGGGAGGCTCTGCTACAGCCTTGGGAGGCTCTGCTCCAGCCTTGGGAGGCGCTGCTCCAGCCTTGGGAGGCTCTACTCCAGCCTTGGGAGGCTCTACTCCAGCCTTGGGAGGATCTGCGCCGGCCTTAGGAGCCTCAGCTTTGGGAGGTTCTGCTCCAGCCTTGGGAGGCGCTGCTCCTGCTTTGGGAGCTTCTGCACCGGCCTTAGGAGCCTCCGCTCCGGCCTTTGGAGCCTCAGCTCCGGCCTTTGGAACATCAGCCCCAGCCTTAGCTGGTGCAGGAGATGAAGCTTTGGCGTCTTCAGGCTTGGCAGGGACTACTCCTGGCTTGGCTTCTTCAGGCTTTGCGGGGGCTACTCCTGGCTTGGGTTCTTCAGGCTTTGCAGGGGCTACGCCTGGCTTGGCAGGGGCAGGCGGCTGCGTCTTAGTGTCTTCAGGCTTGGCAGCAGGCTGAGCAGGAACCTTGGCGTCCTCAGGCTTGGCCGCAGGGGCGGCAGGGGCTGGGCCCGGCTTGGCATCGGTCGAAGCAGCTCCATCCTTCGACATTTTCTAACCACCCATATCCATATGACACTACAGCCTGCTGTCTCACCAGAGGAAATACTGCCCACAGGTCAGCCTGCCCTAGCAGGAATTCAGGTGTAAGGGGACTTATAGTGAAGATTGGCACTTCTCGGGAAACACAGGAGGAGGTGTGCTTATCCAAATCTATCTAATTGACAGCTAAAAATTCACTGACTTATCGATACTTTTTCCAGTTTCGCAGGGAAATTCATCCCAACTAAGCGAAACTGTGACAAGCGGCCAGAGATACTAACGAAACACTCTAAAAAATACATTTCCAGCCTACGCTTAGTACACATTTTACTTACAGTCGACTTTTCCGCTAGGCAGAAAAGCAGAATTGAGCACTTTTCTGCTGCTTTTAGGGCAGATCATGTAGATGTCAGACAGAAATGTATGTAGCGACGGGAATTAGGCGGATTTTCTTGTATCGCAATACTCTTTCCGCTGCACTACCAAAAGTCGCATTTCTGAGTAAAAGCACGTAAAAATCACAGCTTCTTACAGTCCTCAAAGCCTCAAAGGCAGAAAAGACACTGAACTTCACTCAACCCGCCCTAAAAGCAGAGGTCAGAGTTAAAGGCTCTAGCTAGGTCTGAGCTGCATTGGTGTTAGCAAGGAATGTGGCCTCAGAGAATGGCCAGGAGACCAAGGTTCCTGGTTTCGTGCTGTGGACTACTTCTGGCAGGGGAATATTAGCGCCTGGCCTGAGCCAGCTCTAGGGATTCCTGCGTTTACAGCCATATTCCCTCCACTAACAGGGCTCTTTAGACCCTCCAGACGAATGCAGTCTGTAACACTTGCGGAGAGGTGGGATTGCTGGGGAGGGAAGAAGACGGGTAGAAGTTGCAAAATAAGGCTTTTTTAGCTTAAAATCTATGTATTGGGGAGGAAAATGGGAAAATACAGTCAATGATAGAGACTTTGGGAAGAACTATTGGCGAAAAGTGAAAATATAATGCCAAATCACGGGTTTTTTCATATGATAGAGAAATACTAGAAAATACATTTTATTGTCCTACTATTCCCAAATTTTCAGCTTCGAAACTATATAAATCCGACAAAATGCGTATTTTGCCTTCAAATTAACGAGAATTCCCGGCTAAAATCGCGATTACGCTCAAATCTGCACCGAGAAACCTCACTATATAGGGCGAAATGGCAATAAAACTGTCTAAATGGAGGGCAAACGTAAAGACTCTGCGATCTTTCCTCCAACCCCCATCGATGACGACTACCACTATACGATGGAGCCCGTCTACGACGCCCACGAAGACCTCGAAGAGCACTACAACAACCTCCACGGCCTCGTGCAAGACGTCGTGACCCGCAACGCCTACGTGATGTCCGGGAAGTTCATGTCCCGAGTGAAGCGCGAAGAGGAGAAACTGGCCGACTTGCTGCACAGAGTGAAAGAAGCCCACAGGGACATTGAGCACAACCCTACGGTGGACTCGGTGGCCAGGCAGATTGCGGAGTTGAGGAAGCAGGAGGACACGATGGCGAAGAGGGCGGAGATGTTGCTGGGCAGTTGTGAGGGCTTGAAGGAGGAAGCTGAAACCCGGAAAAGGGAAATCGACGCGCTACGCGAGGAACTGGGCCAAGTAAACAAAGACAACATGCTGCTTTCCTACCAAATCGACGACCTTCTGCAAGGAACCGACCCCGGCCTGACCGCAGTCCGCACACTTTCCGCCCGAACTCTGGTCTTCACAGCTCCCAGCCGTCCACCCGCCCCCGTAGTTTCTCTCCAAGCCAATTTACGCACTATTGAGGCGGAAACTGAGACTTTGGCCACTCAGCGTGGCTCTTCCTTCGCAGAACAGCTGAAGTGGGAAAGCTTCTTCCAGAGCTGTCTCCAGACTGCTAAGAAGGAACTGCTGAAGTCGCAGGAACTGCCGCAGGACTCCAAAGGCCTGCAGGGCTCCCTCTACTTCGAGCTTCTCAGCAGCAGGAATAAGGCTGCTGCCTCGCACCCGGTCTCGAGAAGCAACCTACAGGAGCGAGACTACAAAAACGTGGTGTACTACACTGTGAAAAGGATGATCTCCACAGCCAAGGACGAGCGGAAGCAGCAGCAATTAGCAGCTTTGGACATACCGGCCGAGCAGTTCCGCAGCTACTCCCCCATGCAAGTAATCGGCTTGCTGGCTCTAAGGGCGGATGTGGAGGCGGAAGTGCACGGGAAAGTCTTCCCGGCGAATGTGTTGAGAGTTAATGCGCAGGGGGAGGGAATGCAGAGTGCAACTAGACTGCCTGCGCTGCCCAAAGTAGCTTCGGAGAGGTATATCCCGCCGGAGTTGCGCCTTGGGAAGTCGCGCATTGGCAGGGAATTGCGAGAAAAGCACTCAGTGTCAATAGTCTAACCCTAATAGAACTGCTCTTAGCGGCGGGGACGACTGATATCAGCTCGTTTTCTCTCGAGTTCCTTCAAAAACATTCGCTTTCTAGTGGCGTATCTCGTCCGCACCACCTCCAGTTCCGCCTGTTCGTCAATATCCAGTCTTTTGAGCATTTTCTCTATATACTCAAGCGGCATTCCCACCAGTTCCGGTGGCACCTCCAAGTCCGTTTCCTGCTCTGCAGGCGCTTCTCTGGCCCCTTCCATCTGCTTGACATACTGCATAAAGAACGGCTCCTCCCCCGGCTCCACATCATGCTCCACTCTCCGACTCCCCGTCAACTCCACCGAACTGAGCACCGCCTTCGCAGCCTTGGACTCCTCCTTGACTATCATCGTGCCTACGTCCTGCACCTCCTTCACAGTCCCGTACTCTATCATCGTCCCGGAGTCGAACTCCTCCTTCGCAGTACCCTTGAAAATCATACTCCCTGATGCACTTTCCTCCTCCTCTCCCTCCTCCTCGTCCTCACTGTCCTCGTCTTCCTCCTCCTGACTTTGCTGTGCGCGCCATCTCTCGATGTGGTCCATGCAGCTGGCGACCAGTTCACTGAGGAGGTTGGGGCCCCGGGCGCGGCGGATGAAGGGGTGGATGAGGAGTTCTTTGGCGGTGGGGCGCTGCTTGGCGTCGATGATGAGGCATTTGGAGACGAAGTCGTTGAATTCGGAGGACCACTTTTGGGGCTCGGTGAGGCCGCGGGCGGGGTTCTTTTGAATTACGAACATGGCGCGCACTGGGTGGATATGGGAGTAGGGCGGCTCCCCCTCCGCCATCTCAATAGCAGTAATCCCCAAAGACCATATATCCGTCTTCTTGTTATAGGTCGACTTCGATATCACCTCCGGCGACATCCAAAAAGGAGTCCCAATCACCGTGTTCTTCTTCGAATAAGTGTTCTTCAGCTGCGCAGAAACGCCGAAATCCGCCAACTTGGCCACTCCCTTATGGTCCAAAAGCACATTCCCCGCCTTAATATCCCTGTGGATCTTCTTATTGTCGTGCAAGTACTCCAGTCCTCTGAGCACTGCTTGACACACACTGGCAATTTGCGCTTCATTGAGAGTCCTTTTGGTGATTTTTATGAGGTCTGCGACACTTCCGGCCGAGCAGTACTCCATAATCAGCCACAAGTCCGTGTCTTTGATGTAGGAGCCGATGTAGCCGACGATGTTGGCGTTGCGGCACTCCTTTAGGATGGAGATTTCCTTCTTCAGGGCGTTGATTTCGCCGTTTATAGGGACGATTTTGATGGCGACGATGGTGCCGGAGGCCCGGTGCAGGCCTTTGTGCACTGAGCCGTAGGACCCTTCGCCCAGCTTTTCCAATAGTTGAAACAGTTGCTCTGGGTCGTCTTGGTTCGAGACGATGTCTTGCAGGTTGAGTTCTTCCATGTTTGCCTATTTTAGCCTAACTTCGGGAATGCAAATTGATCACTCAAATTGGGCGCAGCCCCCGCCTTCCTCTCCGACTCCTGCCGCCTACCTCTGCCCCTGCCCCTTCCTCCCCGGCCTCCCTCAGCCCCCATAAAGCCCAACAGCGAATTGGCCTTGGGCTTATCCTCACTGGCCTGGTCCTCAGCCCCTAGGTACTCCTTGTAAGTCCGGAACGACTCTGCTTCCTTCCGCGCCTTTTCCTCCTCTTCCCTGCGCAGCTTGATAAAGTCAGGCTCTTCGGGCTTCTTAGGGTCTGGTTTCGGCTCACTGGCGGGCACTGCAGGGACTTCCTTTTCGCCCTCTGTGTCCTCGGCCTCGGGGACGTCTGGCTCCACGGGGTCTGGGAGGTCTGATTTGGTGGGCTTGTCGCGGCCGCCGCCTGCGTTGGGGCCTTGCTTCTTGCCGACTGGCTCTGCGCCCCAGTTGTGGGCGCCCTGGCCGTCTTTCTTCATTTCCTTGCCTCTGCCGGTCTTGGAGTGGCGGTCGTCCTGCACAGGCTTGGCCTTCTTCTCAGGAGCCCGAGTCTGAGGCTTAGCAGCTTCAGCCACTGGGTCCTGTGCAGGCCGAGGGTCAGGCTTGGGAGGTGCAGGCGGCAGGGACACCGGCCCCGACTTCGCAGGCTTATTCGCTGCAGCAGCTGGCGCTACCTTCGGGGCGGGCTTGTCTTCGTCATCAGAGTCTTGCAGCAGAGCGAAGATGTTACTGCCCCGGATAGCCATTACATTAGAGCAGGTGCAGTTCTAGCCGACTCTGCTGCGGCGCCCCTAACACCCTGCAGAAACACAGAGACATATATAGTAAAATGGATGATGAGTACTCGGTGGCAGAGGGGTATCCCTTATGAGCCAGACTTTTGAGTCATAGAAACTGATACGTATTCCCAGTAGCTTAATTCACGTGCGTTGCAGGGCTGAGTGGCTTTTGTGCCTTTCCAGTGGGTTTAAAAGAGGAACATTGGGGAGGGAAATTGCACTCAGCAGGGCTGAAAGGACGTGGGAACGACTGATCTATAGGCCTAAGGGAGGTAGAAGGGAAATTCAATGCTGTAGGGGTACTTTTGGGAGGTTATTGGAGCCCGCCAACTACTACGAATTTGCCTGAATTGGGCTATTCAGCAGCAAATCTATGCAGATTACTCGGATAATTGTGCGTGTAGAGGACCTGAAGTGCACTTTTCAGTAGTAAGCCTGTGTGTCTTGCGAAAAGGCAGAATTAGCATATATCCAAGACTTGCAGTCTGAATTCTCTCTATATGCCTACATCAATCCAGTCCGAAGGACAGACACATAGGCAGTAGTGCTCTAAAATGGCTTTGGAAGGAGACAGATTGGCGGGGTCCAACGGCAGTCTCTATATAAATATGAGAAGTGAGTGGCCTACGCAGACCCGCCTGCTGCTGCTCTGTCTTGTGCTGGTGCTGGCGGTGCTGCTGTTGGATTTATTCTATGTGGCGGATACGGTGGAGCGGCCTGTCATTTCGCAGACTAGTCTCAGCATCTTGGTCCTGCTCGCCCTCGCCACCACTCTAACAGTCGCCACCCGCACTCAGCACGAAGTCACGCAGTCCCTGCACATCCGCGAAGACCTGCACCAAGCCAGCCAACACTTCGCCCGCTCTCTCCTGCACCAGTCCCTACTCGAGTGCGGCCCCTCCCACCCTGCCATACACTCCCATGAACAGCAGTACCGTCTGGAGCCGCACTTACCCAGTCAGATCGACTCCACTTCCCAGTTCTTAGAGCGGAAAGGCCTAAATCCCAATATGCGAATGTGGGTAAATGAACTCAGGAAGTGGTTCTCCAAGGACCTACTGCCGCTTATCCTTTCCTCCCACATCGAGAACTGCCGAAGACTCAATTCCTTACTACAGCGACTGACTAGTCAGATAGGGGAGTCGTGGGTGTATGAGGGCGCTTTCGGCCTGCCGATGGTGCAGCTTACGTATGAGGAGGAACATCATTGTCGCAAAGTTACGATCAATGATATTAGGGACTTGATGGCGAGTCTTCGGTTTGACTACCAAACGGACTCGCAGGCCATTGACTCGTTTTCACTGCGAGGAGGCAAAGAGCCCTCAGCCGCCCACTACCGAGTCCAGCTCATGGACTCCGTGCACCAGCGCCAACTCCTGGAAACCTACTTCAAAGTCCCGGGATTCGACTGCAGAGACTACGCTATCATCCGCCTCCACGAGTTGAGCCAAACTACAGCTTTAAGCGGGTATTCTAACAAGGCGGGAGGCAGTTTTAAGGGCGCGGCTTGGTCGGCGAGACTTCCGACTGATGCGAAACTGCTTGCGAATGTGTTCTTTAGGATGCTGAACGCGGGGAATAACCTGACGAACGACCCGCGCTTTAGTATGATGGCGGAAATATATAGAGAGTTTCCAGAAACTGTGACCAGCACGCCAGACCTCTACTTCTACCAGCGCAGTCCACCCTCCAGCAGCGAAAGCCACTACGACGTCATAGTCGAAGGAGAGACATGGCCCTGTTGGCCAGGCGCAGATAACTTCTTCTGTGCAGTGGCTGCGTTCCTACTAGCGCTCCGCGCCAAGCACAAGGGCCACTACCGCAGCATGAACTGTGCAGAACTAGTGCGCCTGCTAGCCTAACACTATTGACTACCTGGCCACGTGACTTGCAGCACGGCCTCGGAGATCTTTACTTGCATGCCGTTGGTCACGGGGAAGGGCAGGGACTCTTCACGTACTTTGCGGTCGCGCTTACACACAGACAGCCACGTCCCATTAACCGACGACTTCCCATCCGTGCCGTCCAGCATGATCCAGCGGTCTTGGGAGAAAATGACCCTGCACTGAACCCGAGAAATAGTGCTGTCGTTGAGCTTGATATCGCAGTTATTGGACCTGCCAATCATGAAGCTTTGCTGGGGACGCTCAGCCAGGAAGAGTTGGGAGTGGCGGTTGAGGGTGGATTCCTCGTTGTCTGGGATGCGTCCGATGGTGATTTTGATGCTGGGCTGGGAGACTTCGCGGGGAGTAAGACTGTCTTCGGGACCTTCTGAGGGTACAGAGGAGAGAGGGTAGTTGCACACTTCGTCTATATCGATGCATATATCGCTGCCAATCAGGAAAGTCTGTCCACGGCTTAGCTCTGTCGGGATGTCGTTGCTGACCTTCACATAGGTGCCGCAAACACTGCCCAGGTCGATAAGCCAAATGGAGTAGGGCGCTTTGAGGAAGGTGTAGATGTAGCCGAAAAGTTGAGGGGGCATACATCTAAAGGCTGAATATTCCCCTAAGCGCGGATGCCCGGCCATCAAAAAAGCCACATACTCCTCAGGCAGACTCCTCGCCCTGAAAAACTGCCTGTAGTCCAGCCTACAGTGACAGCGACTAATGGCCCTATCACTAGCCGGTAGCGTGATGTCATTCGGCCGTTTGCCTTCTTCATTAATCTGCTGTCTGCCAATGTTTACAAACCCGTCTTGAGGGCTGCGCAGGGAATTCTGCAGGCCGGAACTAGTGACGAAGTAGTCGATTGGCTGGGTGATTTGGTCAGCGGTGCTGCGCAGGATCTGAGTAAGCACTACGGAGACTTTGAAGAACTCTCCCAAGCCTTGGGGGTCTGCGGCGCACAAACTGGGGTTGAAGACGCCCTGTGTGGCGGCGAGGTAGAAGGCTTGCGGTTCCATTTTGGGATTATAGACCTGTTGACCTAGGAAGCGGCCTCCGCCTTCTTCTTTTCCTCCTGCTTCCGGTCTTTAGCGGCCTGCAGCAGTCCCATCAGTTCTCCGCGCTCCGCCAGCACATCCAGCAGCTCCAGGATCAGCGGGATATAGTTGTGCTTCCTCCTTGCATTTTCCTTCTTCCACTTCTCGTGCTGCTCCTCCTCATCCACCAACTCCAACTCCGCCCTTCTCAACTCCTCCTGCTTCCTTCTCAGTTCCTCCTTCAAGTCGTCCACTCCATCAGGCAGTGTGCCGAAGTAGTCCTCATCGAAGTCGACAATGTTTTCCTCCACCTCTTCCCCCAAACTGCTGAGTTTGGCATTGATTGCAGAAAGGTGACTGAGGGCTTTGGCGCGGGTTTTGATGGCTGCATCTCTGCGGGAGTTCACTAAGGCGAGGATGTTGAAGCGGATTTCGGAGGCGCTGTAGGTGCCGATTCGGTCGCGAATGACAGGTGTGACGTCATTAAGCCATGTGTCCGGAGTCGACGCACAAAGCTGTATCGGTCCCGGCTGCAACCCATCCAGTTCATATATAAACCCTTTGAAGTAGATATAACTGATAAAGTGATACACATCATCCTTATCCGTCGCCTTCGTTTTCCCAAACTCGAAGAATTCACTTCTGCTGAAGCTGTTATGCGCGAGTCTGATTTGGTCACAACTGCCGATGGCGTCTCCACGGTCGCTGGCAGGCAGTGGCATAGCGAAGTCTTTGAATTGTCGGAGAGACTCGCCTACGTCGATGTCGGGGTGGTTGAGTAGGATGGAGAGGATGGCCTGGGTGGCGCAGGCGTTTTGCACTCTTTGCCGGGCGAAGAAAAGCTCGGGGTCGTAGTCCTGTAGGCAGTCTCTGGCCGGACCAGCAGTCCACTTGAACAGGAAGATAAGTCCATACACAGGCTTGAGAGCGTCCAAAGCCTCGATTTCATATACTTCCTCCATCTGGACGCCCTTCACGCCAATTTCGTGCATCAGTTCCGTGAAGACTCCAGGGTCGGACTCGATGGTACACCAGTCCATCAAATATGAGCGGCTGGGAGCAGCTAAGAGACTTAGGACTTGGAGTCGTACTGCCGGGCCATCTCCTCCGCTTCCGCTGCACGGCCCTGCTGGTCCAACGCCAAAACCAGCAGCGCCGCCGCCGACTTCCGCTGTTCCCCGTCATGTTTGGATATACACCTGCGCAGCACCAACTCCGCCTCCTTGAACTTCTTCTCCCTTATCAGCACTCCCGCCAAGCACAACTGCGTGTCCAGCACAGTTTCGCTCTTTTCCTCACAGAAGTGCATCTTCACTTCGAGGCTTTTCAGGTAGGTCAGCTCTGCACGGGGCAGATTCTCTGCGGAGGTTTGGAGGGTGGCTAGGTTGTGCAGTAAAACTGCTACTTCGGGACTGAAGCCTGGGGTGCGTTGGATGTAGAGGTCGCAGCCTTTTTGGTAGTTTTCCTCTGCACGCACGAAGTCATTCTGCTTCGCGTAGATCTGTCCTATGTTCATGTAGGAAAAAGCACTGCAGTCTGTGGGCTTGCTCCCCTCCAGTTCCACGCACTTCCAATAGGCCTCTAGAGCCGCTGCTTCCTTGGCTCTCTGCTCCTTCACAGTGCCGTAGTCCAGGTACACGCCTGGGAGGTCTTGGTAGTCCTTTACTTCCGCGGCTTCGGACAGGAGGCGGTCTGCGTACAGTTCTGCAGACTCCAGGTCTTCAGTGGCAAGACAGACCTTGCACAGTAAGGTCAGGGCTTTGATGGCTCCTGGGGATTTAGTGGGGAACTGGGCTAGACTGGCTTCTAAGTGGCTCCTGGCAGGCTGGGGCTGGTCCTTGTTGAAAGCCACTAGTCCTAAAGTGTATTTGTTCATAGCGGACTGAAGTTGGTCCTCGGGGCGGATTTCTTGGTCTAAGTCTGCCTTTTCTTGAACTAGTGGACCTGCAGTGGCCATGTCGTCTTTCGCAATTGCCACTGAAATCAGTCGATCCAGGCAGGTAGACAGGACGTCTAAGTTTTTCCCTTTCGTGCTTCGCAGAACCTCTAAAGCCTTCTCACACACCTCCGCCACCAGATGCATTTTCCCTTCCGCCAAATGTATATCCGCCAAAGTCAGCAATGCAGCAGGAATATGCTCAACATCACTCAAGTCCTCCAGTATCTGCACCGACTCGGTAATCAGCGGCAAAGCCTCTGCTACTTTCCCACTGTTGAAACAAAGCCCGGAAAGCGACTTCAACGCATCTGCTAGGAACGCCTTGTCTCTATGCTGTCGAAGGATTTGCACTACTTCTTTACACAAACTCTCCGCTTCAGCATTCAGTGCATTCCCCGCTTTCACGTAACTGACTCCATACAAAGTCCTCGCAAGTTCCAAATCAGTATCCGCGTATAAGGCTTTTGCAGTGCTCAAACACTCCTCAGCATCTACTAGCGCTTCCTTCATCCTTCCACATGCAGCCAACGTTTCCATCCTCATCTTTGCACTTTCGTGCGTCAGTTGCAAGGAGGGTGTTGCGACTTGTTTGAGAAGGGTGGAAGTGGCGGTGAGGTGGGGAAGTGCATTGAGCGGCTGCTGGAGACGTAAGTAGGCAGCGGCTAGGGAGAGGTGAGATTGGACTGCGGGAGTTGGGTTTTCGGATTTCAGTGCGATTTCGAGGTCGGCTTTGAGACGGTCGATTTCACTCTTACGCCGGAAAAGAGAGAAGAGAGGCCGAGTCCCAGGGCGGATGGTCCGCCGAAGGACAGCCGCAAGTCTCATAATAGCCAAAGATGATGAGTCCTAGGTGTGAGTCGTGATCACCTTTGGGTAATTCTGACTACTTGGCTGCTCTGCCTGCTCCAGGCAATCTCTCCTCTATGTATAAAGCCTCTAACTAGCTGCAATGCTTGCACTTCGCTGAGTTTGGGGACTGTCAGTCCTCTCCGCGCCTCCACTCACATTAGCCTAGACCTCCGAGCTATTAAGACCTGCTAGCACGTACATCCCTGCTTCTTTTTCCCACTCGCGTCCACTTGGTCTAACTTGACGTTGTCGCCTGCGCCTCCGACTACTTAGGAGTTACAATCTGCACTCCCCGCGAGACGCACTTCCTTCATACCAGGGAGTTCTTGCGACAGATTCAAAAACAGTGTCTTGATGTTTGTGCCTTGCTTCGCACTCACAGTGATGTGCTTCACATTCAACTCGCTCGCCTTCTTGTCCCCTTCCTCCTGAGATATGACTCTGACTGGAACTCACCGCTTCTCAGCTAAATCTGTCTTGTTCCCCACCACCATTATCACGACGTCTTGTCCTCTTTCCGCCCGCACGTCTTCCACCCACTTGTCCAGGCTGAGGAAAGATTGACGATTTGAAATGTCGTAGACGACCACTGCAGCCGAGGAGTCGCGGATGTAGGAGGGGATGAGACTGCGAAAGCGCTCTTGCCCGGCAGTGTCCCAGAGCTGAAGACGAATAGTCCGGTCGTCAAGGTACATGGTCTTGGAAAGGAAGTCGATGCCGATAGTAGGCTGATGAGTGCTGTCAAAGGTGCCATACATGAACTGGTTGATGATCGAGGTCTTCCCTACGGACATATCGCCCAGAAAGACGATTTTGTACTTGGTTTGAACCGCGATAGAGCTAGGACGGAGGTCTGCCATACTATCTGCTCTGTTATTAACTCGTCTACAGACCACTCAGCCAAGCCAATAGCAGAAAGACAACTTTCTCTATGTGCGGAAATGAACACGCTAAGGTAGAGACTAACTATAGTACAGATTTGGTTGATGAGTGATTTCATATGTATGTGAGAAACTGCATGAATGGTGTTGGACTTGAGACGATTAGTGCAGGGAAATAAGACTGGCTGAAGGCAGATTCACACAGACATACATCGCAGACTTCGTCATACCTCACTTCCTATCTCATAGCCATTAATCCCTATGGAGGAACTCCTGGCTCTCCGGCGGCACATCCATCAACACCCTGAGCCCAGCTTCAAAGAGTTCCAAACCTCTCAACTGCTCAAAGCCCAGCTCATCCAAAAAGGCCTTTCTCCGGACGCTATCACCCCTTGCTTCGAGCCTGGCTTCTACGCCGACATCGTAGGCACTGGACCTGCAGTGGAGCACGGCAAATGCATTGCCTTTAGAACCGAGCTAGACGCTCTAACCACTCAGGAGGATAACCCGGATTTGCCCTATAAGTCCGAGAATGACGGAGTTGCGCATCTGTGTGGACATGACGGACACATGTGCATTGTGATGGGGACTGCGTGGGTGTTGCTGAGGAAGAGACATTTGCTGCCGAGTAACTGTAAGGTCAGACTGCTGTTTCAGCCTGCGGAGGAGTCGCCTCCCGGAGGGGCGTTGCCGATGGCTGAGGCTGGGTGCTTGGAAGGAGTGGATGAAGTCTACGCCTTTCACAACATGAACAACCCAGAAGGTACAATAGTCTGCCGAGACTCCACAATGTTCTCCCAAGTTACAATCGTCGACATCAAAGTGACAGGCAAAGGCGGCCACGGCGCTTACCCACACCTCAGCACTGACTGCATCCTCACCTCCGCCTATATCCTCACACAACTTCATAGCGTCATCCCACGCAATGTTAGTTGCTTTAAGGAAGCCACACTTACCATTTGCCAGTTGCATTCGGGAAGCGCTCACAATGTGATGCCGGATTCCGCGTGGATGGAAGGGACTATACGCAGCTATGAAGAGGAGGTGAGAGCGAAGGTGAAGGAGAGAGTGAAAGTGATAGCGGAGCAAACGGCTCTAGCCCATGGCTGCACTGCAGAAGTCAAATTCGAAGACCGCTACCCTGCCACTATCAACCACCCTACCAACGCTCTCTACGTCCGCCAAGCTGCAGCCCGAGCCTTCGGCGCCGACCAAGTGGTGGACTTCAACCCCTCTGTAGCCTCCGAAGACTTCAGCTACTTCCTGCGACGCTGTCCTGGCGCCATGGTCTTTGTGGGCAACGGCCCGAGCACCATGCTGCACAAGGCCAACTACTGCTTCCACGAACCCAACGTGCAGAGAGGAGTGACGCTGTGGCTGACTCTGCTCGAAGACCGTATGGGTGTGCACTGGGAAGGCACAGAGGTATAGGTAGCTAGACAGCACTAGCGGTTTAATCGGAGAATGAGCCACTTGATGCCGTCTTCGAGGCCTTCGCCTGTCGTGGCGACACTGGGGAAGATTGTCCAGGGTCGGTCGACGACTTGGTCGAGCTTCATTTGGTGTGTGATTTCGACTGGGCTGCAAGCATTGGGCAGGTCCATCTTGTTGGCAAAGACTAGCAGCGGCACTCTTCTCCTCGTCAAATGTTCGTCTTTCAGTATTTCCTCCAACTCTACCTGCGCTACTCCCAGGCGCAGTTGATCCGCAGCATCCAGCACGAACACCACAGCCTGCGCTTCCGAGCAAAAGCGAGGCCACAGGTCTCTGTACCGTGAGTGTCCCGACATATCATAGCAACTGAACTGCATTCCTCCACTACAGAACTCCTCGATATTGTACCCCACAGTCGGCACCACAGCGACGTCTTCATCCTTCGACCGAATTTGGCTTAAAATCGTGGTTTTGCCGCTGTTGTCCAGTCCCACGACTAGTACTTTGCAAGGAGCTTTTCTGCGTCGGAACATCGCTTTCAGTCCGCTCCAAAACCCCATTCCTTACTAGGTTCCATGTTTCTGCCCACTCTTCGAGACACAGAAAGAGATGGGAACTCAGGCGAACAGAGACTTTCTTATGATAATGAAAGATGTCGAGCAGCAGTAGCAGCCTTTACATGAACACCTCCCTCCCCCCTACTCGGAGTGCATTGCTGCAGATGAGAGTGAGACTGGGAGGCCGACTTCCCCCTGTGCAGAATCCAAGTCTGATCCGAGTCCACCAGGTCACGAAGTCAGTGCCCATGAAGGCGCAGCCTGGGTCCATAAGGCGGAAACTCGTGCAAGACTACGAAGAGACCAGAAAGCACAAACAAGTAAAGAAAACCCGATTTGTGCGCTTTATTTCCCCAGTAAAACCCCACACGAACGACCTTTCCTCCTGGTGGAGTGGCTTGGAGTCGCCCCAAAGTCGCACGACTTCTCTACTAAGGTGACTAGTTATGTGATAGTCTAGGCCGATTCTACGGCTGTAATATGTCAGACCAGGGGTCAGACTCCGGCGACCGCATCTCTCTCAAAGGCGTTTTCATTGCGTCTTCAGAGGCTTTGGCGGAGAAAGCAGACGCGCTGGGGACAGATTCTTCCCTGGACTTGCAGCTGGAGCGGGTGTACCCGGGCTCAGACAAGCCTGCCCCTGGGGAAGTGGATGTAGTGCTGCTCTACTTGACAGCGGAAGAGGACTTGAACTTGGTTACTGAGTTAGTCGACCTGTATTCATCGAGTGTGCACAAGTGGCTGATCTGCAAGCGGAGACGCTACTATATGCACATTGCCCTGCTCAAGGACTTCAACCTGCGCATAGACATGGACTTCGAGCGTCTCTTTACGCTTATTCACGCCAGGGAATCCGCACTACGTGCCTTCCTAGCCAGAACTGCAACTAGCACCGGGACGAGTCATCTCCCGTACACCGTTTTAGATGCATCTATCATCAGTGCTGAGCAGTACAGTGAGGCGGTAGGAGGACTGGAAGACTCTGGGGCAGGTCTAAGTTCGAAAGGACTTAGGGAGTGGGTGAGGACTGGACTCAAGTCGGATCCGCTCACATCTGCACTTCGCGCTTATATCAAGAAAGGCAACCTGCTGCGAGGGTACTCCCAAGACCTGAAGAAGCTATTCGACCCTGACTACAAGCAGCACAAAAGCGCATACTCCCTGGACGTCTCAGTCTCCTGTGGCGCTCAAAGCTTCGAACCCGAGTTATCCCTCGAAGGCGAAGTGACGAAGGGAACGAAAGAAACCCTCCGCAGAATCGCAGACATCGGAGTCCTATTCCCCCACGAACAAGAGTCCTTCGCAGCCCTCAGCTTCAAAATCCGCCCTGGAGTCAGCAGTGAAATGGTGCAGGACTACTTCAACAACTTACTGCTGAAGCTGCAACTACTGCCACATGTCCTGCCGCCCCGCTATCGTGATGAACTGGCGAAAGTGTCAATGGTGTACAACTTCAAGTCAAAAATTAGAGATGGACGCGCGTATATTTTCCTGCTTTTCGACTTCTTTGTGCTGCTCACACAGACCAGCCGGAGGGAGTTGAAGGAACTGGAAAGTCTGTTGACTATCATTGGCTCTGAAGCCACAGAAGGGAAAATCTCCGGCTCGCTTTCCTTCAAAACTGGACTCGCTGGCATGCTGAATGACCCTCGCAAAGACCTGCTCGTGCATCTGCTTGAGTCCTTCCGCCTGTCTCTGTCCGCCTCCACGAGCTCCTCCCTCAAGTCCATGATCATTGAACTGCTGCAGAACTGGTACCAGGGCCTGGGCGGCTACCTAGCCCTGCTGCCTGTGTCTCAAAAGGTGCACCTGAACTTCGCCAATTTCAGGGAGTTGCCGGACGAACTGATGAGAAAAATGCTAGATCAGTTGAAGCCTAAGGGAGCCCAGACAATGGCCGGGATCTGGAGACTGATCGCTATGAAGATCTGCAGAAAGCGAAACATGTACTCAGTTCTGAAGTACCACTTCGAGACAATCAGTGCTCTTTTCGACCTATCGGATATCGAGTTGTTCGGCTTCTTCAGGGACATCACCCTCAAACTACACCTAGCAGCCAAGGGTCTGGAGCGCCTTCTCGACCTCAACTGGCCCCGCCTTATCCGTGTCGGCATGGAAGCGGACGAAAACGACGACCCAGAGGACTGGAGCGATTTCCCCAAATTCAGCCTTATCTTTAACGAACGCCACTAGTCGCTTCAGCTCGAGTGTCTGCGAGGAGTCCCCGCAGTCTGCCTATGTCTTCCCTGCGACTTGTGAGTTGCTGGGTCAGCAGTCCCATTTCCTCCCTCAGTCGCTTCACTTCGCTTCTCAGGATCTGCCGGTGTTTTTTTAGCTCTCCGGCTTGCTTGTCGGATTCCTCGATTTGTCGCTTTGCCGCCTGAATTTCCTTCGTTTGCTGGTCTGCCAAGTAGCACACTTTCAGCTGTTCGTCAGGGTGGGACTGGACGTATTCCTCGAAGTCTCGCTTGGAGGCAATATGCTTGCGAGTGAGAAAGTCTGCGAATTGCCGCTCACTGCTGAGAGTTTTGCGCAGAGATTCCAGGTCTTGGGCCAAAGAGTCGATTTTCGCATCGCGAAGTTTCATCTTTTCTGCGAGAAGACTGTTGGTGGCGTTTGCACTGTTGAGCATACGAATAGTGTCTTGCTCGCTCATATCCTCGTCATCGAAAGCCCGAGAATTGCTCCTCGCTGCTCCCATGGCGAAGGTATAGGATTGGTCTTTCAGCAGTTTGCCAGTCCTTTTTCTCGCGTGGTGTTGCGCATACAGTCCCAGGTGATACGCCCTGGAGTGCGCAACCGCACAAAACACCTTGCAGCAAGCCGCCAACCTCGGCACGTCCCTCAATTCCAGGCACAGAAACACCAGTCTGAGCACACCTCTGGGCAACACACAGAACAGGTTGATATTCGACTGATTGATGTTTCGCGTTTGCACGGCTTTATCGACTTTAGAGCGGGTTTGATGGTCGATAATGTAGGTCTGCACTTTGATGAGAGCCTGCACGAAGGTCTCCAACTCCGCCATTTAGCTATCGGGCTGCGAGGAGATAGGTCTGAAGTCCGGGCCTTTGACGGGCGGCAGTGTGAAGCCTTCTCTGAGCACGCCCACTTCCTCTTCATAGAACTGAGAAGGCGAGTACTTGCGTGCTTGGGCAGAGGGACGCAGCTGCGGGGAGAGGAAGTCGGGCTGGAAGGTCGCCAGCATCTTGGAGAACCCAGGCCCGGCCTTGGCGATGCGGTCAGTTGGGTCGCGCCGTGGCAGCTTGTTCCAGGACTGGTGGCCGGATAGCTTGCCTCTCAGCTTTTCCAAAGCCTTTTCACAGCTCAGACAGCTCCAGCCGCCCAAGTACTTCCGCGCTATCATAGCGTCTTCCCCCTCTCTCTTGTCTGGCGACTGCTCCAACAGTTCATGAATGCGGCTTTCAAAGAATCTCAGCGCCTTCTTCGTCTCCGTCTTCTCCGCAAACCGCTTAGAAAATCCATCCGACAGTCCCTTCATGCTTTCCTCCAGCCGGTCTGTCTAGCACTTACGCTCCACCTCCAACATCATCGACTGGTCTGCCTTCCGTCCTAGCAGTTCCTCTAACTCCCTCAGGCGAGTCTGCATTTCCTTCCGAAGTTTCTCTAAAGCGGCTCTCAGTTCCTCTTGCATTTCTGCCAGTCGCTTCATCTCTTGAGTGAATTTGCCAAGGTCGGCCATGTCAGGGAAGTTGAAGCCTTTGACGGTTTCTTCGAGACTATCGACCCTGCGACTGAGTCTGATTAGCTTCGTGGACTCCGCCTTTACCACTGCTTCAGGACTGGCTTGGTCTGAGCCGGAAATATGAGTAGGCCGTTCTTCGATCTCTCTCAAACTCTGCTCCAATTTGTCCAAATCCGTCCTTTGCCGCTTCAGCAGGCCTAGCAGCATGTCCAAGTCTTCAGAGGACGCCTTCGTCTTCAGTCCTTTTTCCAGCACTTCCAGCCTGTCGCTGAAATCTCCGATTTTGGTGGAAGCGGTAGACACCCCTGCAAGTCTCGCCAGTGCGTCCTCAATGCCTGCGATTTTGCGGTTTAGGTCATGTAGGAGGTTGGAGTCCTTGGTAGGCATGAGACTCATAGCAGCGGAAGACCCGGACTTGCCGGACATTCCCACTAATGCGCTTTTCACCATGTCCAGAGAGTCTGCGTCTGCCTTGTTGCGCAGTTCTTCGTGCAGGAATTTTAGTTGCTTCTTCAGATCTTCGATGGCTGACTGGTTTTCTAGACTTCGGGTGTCGGTGCCTCTGTGTGCCTTTTCCAAGGCTGAAAGACGTTCTTCCAGCTCCCTGATAGCCTGCTCATCTGCAGTTTGCGCCAATTTGACCTCACTGACACTTTCCTGCATCTGCTCATGCTTGGACTCCAGTCCAGAAACCCTGCCTTCCAAATCCTGTATCTGTTCAGCCTGACTAGTAACTGAGCCGGAGAGCGCTTGCAGATCAGAAGCAACGCCAGTGACGGAGTCCTCACAGGCCTGAATAGCAGGAGGCAGGTCAGCAAGCTGGTGTTCGCAGGAGGAAAGACGGTGGTCAGAGGCGCTGAGTCGGGTCTCTAGTTCGGAAACTCGCTGGGCCAGATCAGAAGCGTCTTCTAGCGTTTCTCCCTCATCCCTAGGAGTCCGCTTCGAAGCAGGCGTTTGAGGAGTCCGCTTCGAAGCAGGCGGCTGAGGCGCCTGCTCAACCACTGTGACTGTCTGCACTTCCTTCACAATCACACTGGGTTCGACCTTCCTTTCCTCCAGTCCCCTCACTCGCTCCTCCAACTCCCTCACTTGCCCTTGCAAGTCCTTCGCCCTGCCCTCCCACTCCCCCACTCTGCCCTCCAGTGTCTGCCTGCTCTGCCGCTCGCCTGCCAGCGCCTCTTCCAGCGTGCTGGCTCTTCTGTCCATCTGTCCCAGAGCCGCCTGCACCTGAGTCTCTTGAGTCTGCAGTCGCTCCTTCAGCTCGAACAGCTGTTTGTCTTGCACACTGTTGCGGTCAGTCTCAGCAGTGATTTCCCGCTTGCGCTTCTTGAGCCGCTTCATCAAGGCTTGCAACTGCAGCAAGGCTTTAGGCAGTCCTTCGGTCGAAGCCACGGGTTTAGGCCCTTCCGGGTGCTCTTCTTTCGGTGTGAGTTCGTGTTCACTGGCTTCTTCTTCCTCGGACTCCGGGTCTGGGGGCCGGGCTTTGAGCTGCAGCAGCTGGTCTTCATGCTTGCGGATGATGCCCAATAGGAACTCGAGGATAACCTTGAGGTTCTCGACGTTGAGGGCGACGCTGATGACTGCGTCCAGAGAGATAGGGAACTGAAGCGTAGCGCTGTCTGCGTCCATAACGAGTATATAAGGATGTGGCTGTGGCTAGTGATGGCCACTGCGGCCTGTGCCCAGACCGAACTCCTGCCAGGGGTGGAAATCAGCCTGACAGTGGAGCCAGAAGACTCGCTCTACTTTATGATACACCACAGTTCCCTCACCCGGGACTCCCAGTACGAAGTGCGTCTCTCCTACCTAGGCACTGTAGGAGCGGACTTGTCCTTGTCATGGGAGCCTTGCGCAATGGACCACCGTGCAGGACTCAAGATGCTGGACACGGACAAGCTGGTGTTCGGGACCGATGTCAGCAGGAACATAGGCGGGCAGTTCTGTGAACAGTACTTGTTCCGTCTGCGGTGCACTCGCATATCTCGCAGTGCACAAGCCTCCCGCAGTCCTGTGTCCTTCTCCATTGTGATGGAGCGCTACACTGGGCCGGTGCCTGACTCGACTCTGCCGCTGTTTGCGCTGCTGCTGGCCTTCGTGCCCACCACTCTCCTACTCTCCCTCTTCCTCTTCAAACTGCACTAGGCTATATAATGGAGGACAGTGCTGCTAAAGACCCAGAGTTGAAGCGGACCTTCAGAGGCCACAGAGGCGCAGTGACTGCAGTGGACATCAACCCCAACTTGAAGCAGATGGTGTCTAGTTCTGAAGACGCTGCAGTGCTGGTGTGGCAGTTCAAGTCGGAAGCGCGGCCTTTCCGCTTCACAGGGCATAGAGGTGCAGTCACGGATGTGTGCTTCGCGCCTGCTGGGGACTTGATTGCGTCGGCTTCGAAAGACGAAACTGTGCGGCTGTGGCAGAACTCGGTGGAGGGGAAGTCGGTGGTCATAAAGGCGCATGCGGCCACTATTCGGACTGTGTCGTTTTCGTGCGATGGAAACTTGCTCCTGACAGGCTCAGATGATAAGACCATGAAGGTCTTTCAAGTCTCGGATCGGAAGTTCAAATTTTCTCTCAATGGTCATTCCAACTGGCTCCGTTGCGCTCGCTTCAGTCCAGATGCCCGGCTGATAGTCTCAGGGTCCGACGACAAGACTGTCAAGCTATGGGACGTATCGCAGAAGGACTGCCTAAGCACTCTCCTGGACCCTACCGGCGTAGTGACCTGCGTCCGTTTCAGTCCAGACGGCAGTTGCATTGCAGCCGGGACCGGAGACCACAAGCTGGAGATCTGGGATGTGCGGTCTCAAAGACTCCTACAGCACTACGAAGCCCACGAAGACGCGGTTTCTATGCTCGCCTTCCACCCTGACGGACAGTACTTGCTCACCTGCTCAGCGGACTCGAGTGTGAAGGTCTGGGACCTGCGACAAGGCCAGGTGCTGTACACGCTGCTTGGACATGAGAGAGGCACGAATGCAGTGGCTTGGTCGGAGCGGGGGGACTACTTCGCTTCAGGCGGCAGTGATAATCAGGTCTTACTGTGGAAAACCAATATGGGCTGTGAGGACGCGGGCTTGGCTGCGTTGGAGGACTTGTCATCCAATAAGCGCACTCCTACGCACCAGTCCCCGACCAAACGCAAGCTTTCCCCCACTGCCAGGTCCCTGCAAGCCTCGCAACTCCTGCCGGAAGCATTAGCATCTGACCTACTCCCAGAAGTCGTTTCCGGCACCTCTGGACCCCCACCCCAAATGAACACCAAGCACTTACCCGAAGAACTCGCCCAGACCCTGGACAAAATAGTCACTCAAATGGACGTTTTGACTCGCACTGTAGTGCTGCTGGATCGGCGAATCGACAAATTCGACGGGTACGTGGCAGGACTGACCCGGGCACTGGAAAGATCAGGCCTGCCCTACTCCTTCGCTAGGGCCTAATAGTAGCTCAGAGAAGGATATTTATAGACTTGTAATATGAGTGAACAGTGGCGAGTGGGCGACTTCGTGGATGTCCGAGGAACCGATATGGCATGGAAGGCCGGGAGAGTGGGGCAGCAGGACCCAGCCAAGGGACTGAGAGTAGAGTATGTGCGCAATGAAGAGCCCTTTGGGGAGTGGCTGGATTCAGAATCGAGTCGACTGAGCAGGTACAGAACCAAGACAAAGTGGACGAATGAGGTGGAACTGCCCTCGATTTCTATCACTTCAGACCTGCTCATTTCTGCCAAAAGGCGACTAGAACAGGAATTCAGGTCCTTTCCGTCATCTCGAAGCAGCCAAGAAATAGTTACTTTTTACAGAGGAGAGGTGTACCACCTCTGCAAGAACCTGTTGCAGGAGGAACCCAGAAGCCGCGATTTGCTGCAAGCGGGCTTGGAACTGCTGATAGCGGTAGCCACAGTCGCTTGTGAGTGGATGAGCAAAGTCCCAGAGCTTTATTCCGAAATCCTACTTCTGCATACCCAGGCGGAAAGACTATATGAGAGCCCACAAAGAGCGTTGGCCTCTATATGGCCGGAACTGCTCCATATCCTTTCTATGATGTTAGGCGCAGGGCCTGTCTTCCTCCGCTTTCTGCATGTAAACTCCAGGTAGAGCCAACACGCCAGGACCTTCGCAAGCCAGAATCAAGCGAATTCGCTGGAGGATTTCTTCTGGAATCGCTGTTTTGCAGGCGAATTCATAGCAGTCGCAGGGAACTCTCTGAGTCCGACAGGCCAGGAGGACTTTCAACGTGTGAGTTTGCTGTTATTGGAAAAAATGCCCTTTTGGGAGTATATCGATAACCATCGAGAGGAACTTGGCCAAAGTGAGGTGTGCGGTGGCTTACTCGCTACCTTCTATGGCCATTTACAGGCATTTCCTGCTACGCAGTGCTTGGTGCCAGATTTGCCTCGACTTTCCTTCATATCCCTGACCTGTCGTTCCCTACTCGTCCTATTAGGCTACCCGGCTGAGGCAAAAGTCCTGCTATCCTCCTTCTTACAGCTGCTTTTAGCGGCTGTTCACTCTGAGGTCTTGGAAAAACGCACTGCAGTCGTAGGGCTGCTGGAGGAGTATGTCAGCAGGATGGAGGAAGACGGAGACCTGGCGGAAAGCATCGGAGCCTGGCTCACAGGGTCAGAAGTGCCCAGCTTACTGCTAACTTCCCCTCACCCGGAAATTCTGAAGCGGGGAAAGGCTTTCTGGCCGTGGCTTATGGATAACGAACTGCTGCCTGCATCCAGCTTGACCGCCTTAGTCCAATCCTCAGCAGCGCACGAATCCGACAGTGAAGCGATTTCCAGCCTATTAGTGTCTCTGGCTCCGCATATGCACCTAGAAGCGCTTCTCGCAGTCCAGTCCGAACTGCTAACCGCCGACCAGCCCAGTGCACTCCTCCTCATCAAGCGGCTTGTGCAAGTACTGGACATGTCCAAAACGCATGTGTTGGAAATGGCCCAGGCCTTGATGGATAGAGTGAAGCAGCTGGCTTTGGGTGTAGGGACAGAGGGTAGAGTCAGACTGGCGGCGGTGGAGACGTATAGTGAGCTGGTGAAGTTGCCGCAGAATAGGGCTTTGGCGGGGGATTTCGGCCTGCAGATTGCGAGGATGTGCTTTGAGCAGAGTGGAGAGCTGCCAGCTACACTGCTTGTAAAGCTACTGGACAACTTCAAGTCAGAACCTTCCTTTCTCGAACAACTCCTATCGCAATTGCAAGCCGGCACACACACATCCTTCGGAGTCCTGATATCCACTGCACTCCGGACCAACCTAAAGTCGCACAAATTAACCTGGCAAACCGTGCAAGTCGGAGCCTTATTACAGACCCTGGACTTAGTGTGCTGTGCAACTTATCAGGAGGATTCTGTCAAGTGTGTCGTATCTCTGGGAGAACTAAGCTCCCTATTCACAATTCTGTTTGTAGATACTAGATCGAGTCTACGTGAAGAGATACTAATGCACATAGCAGAGTGGTGCCGTAGCTCGATGTGGTTCACTCCGGGAGTCGCCCAGGAGCTAATGCGCACTATAGGAAGGACCAGCGACTTCATGGGGCAAGTCACTATAGGGCAGTTTGAGTGTCTACTGGAGGTATTTATGCATGGGAACTTGAACTATATCAACAGAGAAGGAGATGTGTTTTGTTATGTTACTAGTTCGATACTTGTGGGTCTCACTGAATTTGTGCGGTTGGTGATTTACTGCAACAGTGCAGAGGTGCATACCCTTGGAACGGACTATATCATCAAGTTCCTGACTCTTGTGCTGGGGCAGCACACGAAGTGCAACGCTTCGCTGGTGAAAGAGGTAGTGGAGTGTCTGCACTTCTTTCTACGCGACCCCTCCCTCTCCTTCCTGCACGAGCGCGCTCTCCTCACTCTTCAGCGTGTCTTGCAGTATGAAGCCAAATACCGTTCCCACTGTTGGACTGACGAAGAACTGACTCTAAGGGTGGAAGACTGTCTGTGTGAACTGGGCATCGAATTCCAATACCGAGAGGAAGCCACAATGCACCTCAGAAACAACCTAGTGAGCGTCGCAGTGGAGAAAGACTTGCAATACTTCCAAGTGAAGTTCCTCAAGCCGCAGAGACAGAACGGACCTTTGGACTTGAAAGTACTGTATTTGCCCTATGTGACGGCAGACCTTTCCTTTCTACTGGATGACAAAGGTTTCCGAGATGCATTGGTCAGCCTGTTGGCTTCGCCTTCCTTTCCAGTCTTCGAACTCACATACTGGGTGTTAAGCTTCTGCATCGGGAAATCGCAGTTACTGAGGGCAGTGGAAAGGCTAGGCGAGGAGTACAGAATGGCATTTACCGGGAAATTGGATGAGCGAATAGTCTACTTACTAGCTCTGCAGGAACTCAGCAAATCCGAAGGCTTTGTCTCTCGCTACCATGTCTGCCGTCAAGACCTACTGGACCAATTGCACAAACTCGCGAAAAACGCGGCTTCCAGCCTGTCCTATCTCCCTTCGCACAAACAGCGCGTTTTACTGCACTACGAACTTCTCCTGGGACTCGTGGACGTGCACTTCCCCCTGCAGCGTCCTTTAGACTTCAACCGACTCTTGGAAGCACTGACCTGTCTTCCCGTCCTCTCCGAGTACTACAGCAGAGAAGAGCTCGAAGCCCGCTACAAGTCGCATTTACTGAAAGTCACAGGCAGCTTAATGGCCACTGCCTTGGCTGTCAGCAGGCGTTACAGCCACTTGCAAGGCTCGGTTGATTTCCCGAAGTTCCTGCAGCAGGCGCTCACTCGCAGCTATTCGCCGCTGTTCAGCCAGAACGCGTGTGAGTTTCTCACTCGTTTGGTGGAAAATGAAGCCTCTTTTAGGCCGTATTTTGTGAGGATTATGATGGGGATGCTTGGGGAGGTGGAGCGGAAGGACGCAAGTTATTTCAAACTGCTGGGGTATTTGCTGAAACCCGGGATCGAGTGGAGTGAAGCAGTGGGAGTATTGAAAGAGAAGCTGTGTCAGTGGGTGAAAACAGCCGAAGGGCCTGAAACCCAGCACCTCTGGAACCTGATTCGTCTCCTTCGCCCCTATTTAGCCTACCAGGACGTCGAAGATCTATGCCAAGGCGCTCTCACTAACCTCCTCAGCTTAAAGGGCACTCTTCCTATATACGCTACAGCGGGAGTGCGGGAAAAGGTGCTGGACTTCTTGTTGGAGGTAGCGGCTGGAAGTGAGGAGTTGAAGGAACAAGTATTGGGCTTTCTAGGGTTCTTTCATACGTGGGGAGAGTGGCGGTATCGGGAACTGGGAGGCTGGGAGCGTGAGCCGGAAGTCGCAGCCCCCGCACTCCCCAAAGGACTCATAAACCAGGGTGCGACCTGCTACATGAACTCAGTACTGCAGCAACTGAATGCACTGGTAGGGGAAACCCTTCTCAGTGTCCCTGCAGACACGCAGCTCATGCAGGACCTGCAGACTGTCCTCGCGCACTTGAGGTTCAAGCCTGAGGGAGTGGTTTCCGCGGAAGCGCTCCTGTACTCCCTCAGCTCCGTCCCAATTGACCCGATGGAACAACGCGATATTGAGGAGTTCCTCGGAGAGTTGGTTTCCCGCCTGTCCTCTCAAACCCCAGCCACTGAACTTCTCCTTCGACACCTGCTTCACGGCCGCACTCAACGCACAATCACAGGGCTAAAGCCGTGCAGACACACACGCAAGACAGTCGAGACTTTCCTGACAGTCGGGGTGGAAATCAAGAATCGGAGAAACTTGGGAGAAAGTTTGGAAGCTATGGGACAGGAGGAAGTGCTAATGGGGAATGATATGATGCTATGTGAAGAATGCGGGCGTAAGGTTGCAGCTGAAAGTGCACTTCGCTTGCAGCACCTTCCCAATGTGCTGATGTTCACGCTTCGTCGGTTTGGCTACAACATGGAGGAAGTGCGCAGGTTCAAACTCAACGACAGGTTTGAGTTCCCTGTGAACCTGAATATGAGGGAATTCGCGGAGCTGCAGGAAACGGCTCCTGACGACTACTATGCATATACTCTCCAGGGTGTTATTGTGCACACTGGCTCTGCGGAAGCCGGCCACTACTACTCCCTTGTCCGGACCCAGGGTCGCTGGTATAAGTTCGATGACACAGTGGTGAGTGACTTCGACCTGGGAGACTTGGAAAAAGAGACCTTCGGGAAAAGGACGAAGAACGCAGAGCCACACCTAGACAGAAGTGCTTACATTTTGCTATACACCCGCAGTCACTTCTACCAATTCCCAGAGGCGGACAGCACCGCCCTAACGGAGTGGGCGCTGCCCGCTCTATCGCTGTGCCCCGCAGTAGTGACAATACATGAGAAGTACCAGCAGGAAGCCTTCACTCAAAGAAGTCTGCGTCACTTGATGAGTCCTGAGTACGCATCCTTCATTTCCGAGTTGCTGCTTTCCCAACAGCCAGGCGCAGTGGAAGACGTGACCTTCGCACTGTCCTACTTCCTGACTATCTACCTGCGGAAGAGGAATTGGCTGACACCTAGGAACTTCCTCACTCGGCTGCTGGGAAGGTTGGAAGCCACGCCGACTGCAGTCATTTGGCTTGCAGATGTATTGGGATACCCGGGTGTGCTGGAAGAGCTGGTGTTAGCGTCTCCGCTGGCTGTTAAAAAGGTGGTAGTGCTGCTCTTCGAAGCAGCACTGAAGCGAGCGACGCCCGACTTCTCCAAGTTAGCCTTGCACAAGCTGACTTGCAGGATGGAGAGTGTGGACAATTGGAACTCCAAGGACTGCACTCAGATCTTCGAAATAATGTCCCTTGTAGTCGGCCATAACCCGAAAGCTGCAGCTGACCTTAATATCGCTCGTCGTATTGTTTCTCGCTTGGTCCCGGGGATTGAGCGTCCACCTCCCTGCGAACCCAGCGAGCCTCTCTACAGCCCAGAAGTGTACCTCGGCCATCCCTGGCCAGAAGACTCCCAACTCCTGCGCCTTTCAAGCGGAGTTCACCTAGGCTTCCAGCTGCAAATCCTGCAAAAGCTGAGTTCACAGACTGAGGCCGATGTTAGAGTCTTACAAGAGAGCTTGCATCTAGTGGAGCCGCCAGTGCCGCTGCTGGCCACTAGGTTTGAGCGAGAACAGGCAGTGGCTCTGCTGTTCCAATACAACTACGACCTTTCCAGCCTCATATCCCGACTATGTCACAGTGTGCAGGACAAATCCCACTCTTCGAACGAACTGCGTCTTCTCCACTTCTGCATCGACCTCCTTTCGACCAAGTTTAATGCGCAGCTGTTCAGTGCCTGCCTAAGCTTCATACTGGAAGAGGACGGATTCAGAGAAGGACAGACTTGGTATCGGATGGCAGTCGGGCTGCTGGGTATTTGCCCCACTAGTGAGTTGTGGAGGAGTAGGGAAACAGTGGAAAGGATAAGAAGCAGAATGGTGAAGTTGCAGCTGCAGACACATGCTGCAGCCTTTGAAGAAGCTGTCAGGGAGGGAAGACGACTGCAGCCGATGGCGGAGAAAAGGTGGGCGAAGTATGGAGACAGGCTGCAGGGGAGTGTGGTGGTGGAGGGGAAGAAAGGGAAAGTGGTGGAGTCTTTCCGGCTTTTCCACGTTGTGAAATTCGAAAGCAGTACCGACGAAAAGCTAATACCCTCCGAAAGCGACCTCGAAGTAGTCTGATTAGCCAAGTAAGGCCGTGCATCTCCATATAGGTCTAGATCTAGGAGAGCAGGGCAGTGCCCAGCACCACACCCAGCAGCAACACAAGCAGCAGCTGAAAGGTAGTGAAGGAGGCCGAGTCTTCAGACTTTGAGTCTGCTGCACTGCGGAGAGACCTGAGCCGGACTTCCAACTCGCTCTTCTCTGTCTGCAGTGCTTGCTGGGTAGTGCATACATTAGACCGGACTAGTTCCGCCCACTGGGGTTTGGCTTCACTGGGTCTAGAGTCTGAGTTGGCAGTAGAGGGAAATGGACTGACAGAGGCGGACATGTGAGTTCGGGCGATTTCCGCCCACTGAGCTTTGGCGTCGACAGGTCTCATTTCGGAACTAGCAGTGGAGGGAACTGAACTAATTGAGGCGGATAGCGGAGTTTTGGGCTCCTCCGCAGTCGTAGCCACCGCCCTAAGGATGACCTGCTGCACTCCTTCCCTGCCCTTGTCAGCCCACAGTGCCGTGATCGCTTGCGTGTCACTGGCCTCTAAGGTGGTTTCTCTGGACTGGATGGAAAACTTGTGTTTCTCGATGCCGCCCACATGCTGCGTCCTGAGGGTGATGATGACCGCCTGGCTCTGCAAAGGCTCCAACACTCCGAGAGTCGGCCGGACCAGGTACGCGTCAGGCGCAGTGGTCTTGATCTTGAAGGAAATCCGGGAGAAGTGGGTGTTTTTCAGGTGCAGCACGGAGTTGGAGGTTGAGGTGCCTGTGGAGATGGTGAAGGAAAGCTCGCTCAGAGGGCTCATGTGGAGGAAGGCCTCGGTGCTCATCATTATGGAGGACGGACTTTCCACCTTATACTGCAGCTAGATGTACGCTTCCCTCAAAGCCTATCAATGAAACAGTCTTCAAGTAGGAGCGGCAGATAGTGCACATGGAGAGGCTCGTTGGGACCTGGTGTCGAAATGGGAGATGGACCGAGGGTCGATTGCTTCACCGTCCTGGTTTAAAGCAGAAGAGAGATAGTCCTAAGTTACTTCAAACTGCCACACTTGCAGCCTCAGTTCCCCACCAGGGAGTTGCAGCAGTCTAGCAGAATTAGACAGCAGCAATTGCACTTTCATTCCATACAGCATTGCCCTGAGTTCATCGGACAGTCACAGAAGCCATTTGTTGAGGAGGGCTTCCCTGTAGAAGGACTGGGCTCTGCATGCTTTCCGTCGAGGTGCTGCACTCCCAGCTCAATGAGTAGCTTGAGAGAATGATGGGGTGAGGGGTCGTCACGCAGGTGACACATGGAGCACTCAAAGCAGAGCATCACTTTTGGATAAGCACAATTGCAGAACATCACTGCAGTTTCCTTCTGGCAGGCTTTATCACCTGAACTCGGGAATGGGAGACTGACTGATCATATTTCTCTGAGTGGACGCATGCTCATTATGAAGTAGCGTTCCTGCACTCCTGTCCACAGACAACAGTTTTAGGATAGCTATAGCATCCTAATGTCTGAGGAAATTGCTGTCTTGTTTGGTTAAAACGGGCGTCTTAAGTGTGAACGTGTTGTCTATGCACTAATTTCATAGCCTTTCACTACATATTCACTTCCCAACAAGTTGTATTGCGGCTTTGCTGGAGGACTGGTATATAGCTGTTTCTCAAAAACAAAGATGCAGCGATAAGTGTCTCTGAGACTTTCTCATTCAAAAAGGTAATTGATGCACACTCAA
>Ga0247837_1000675_pt1 | contig 73262 bp, 62 predicted proteins | sample LaCtaG_2_FD_187115 | JGI IMG/M metagenome (GOLD analysis project Ga0247837, IMG submission 187115) | Freshwater microbial communities from meromictic Lake La Cruz, Castile-La Mancha, Spain - LaCruzMarch2015_14.5m | ecosystem: Environmental > Aquatic > Freshwater > Lake | place: Spain: Castile-La... | reverse complement strand
TCAGATACATTCGAAAGTATCGAGAGGGAATGTGTGCAGAACGGGAAGAACAAGATGAAGAGAGCAGGGAGCACTATCTACAGATGGAGCTGTTACTCAAGCAGCACCAAGTAGACTGCAATAACAACAAAAGATGGGAGTAGCATATAGGTTTACATTTCTGAGATAGAGTACTGAATATAGCTGCCTGCATTGGATTTCAGTTTAGAGTAGAGTTAGCTGGATAATTGAAATCCCCTTTGCAAAGATGGAACAAAGAGAGGAAACACTATTGGCAGCTAAAACACTCAAATTCTTTGAAAATACTAACCGAATTGTTCTATTATCAGTGATAGCTCAGATCTATAATACATATATGGCGCAAACCCCAGATAGTCTGTTAACTCCTCATCGTCTCCAATTTCAATGGCCTGCGTGGGTTCAAGCTGGGCTGGCGCAAGACGACTCTGACTTCTGGCTGCGACTTTTTCACTACATCAATGCCAATCTAAGTGACCTCGACGAAGCTCGTCAGATCAGAGCTGCCTGGATGATGGAGAGAGTTGAAGGACTCAAACGAAGAGAGAAAAGCTGGGCGAAGGAACAGGCTGCTGCCGATACCGAGGAAAAACTTGAAGTGGCAAAAAGGTGGGAAAAAGGCGTACGATCCGTTCGGAAGTATCGAGAGGGAATGTGTGCAGAACGGGAAGAACAAGATGAAGAGAGCAGGGAGCACTATTTACAAATGGAGCAGCTACTCAAGCAGCACCAAGTCGACTATAATAACAACAAAAGATGGGATTAGCAGATAAGTCTACATTCCTGCAATTGAGTACAGAATATATACTGGATGTTATTCCATTTGCGGGTGTTAGCATAAGAAAAGACATTATTAGTGCAAATGATCGACTAGTAGTGATGTAGCATGGAATATAAATGATGAACTGCCGTTTGTAGTGAGTACTAATGCAGCTATCTCCTAATATTATCCACTAGCTATCATATATCAGTCCAGAAGGAGATCAGCCAAATCAAGTTCTCGGCAACAGTATGCAACCAAGTCCTGTATTCGTTCATCAGTACTTGCTTTCTCCCAAGTAATGACATTTCGCTATTGCTTGCTCCACTTCTTTATGAGTTTCTGTGGTGGCAGCGTGTGAAGTAATTGAGAGGTGCCAAGCTAAAAGCTCAGGAGTGGTTTGGCATTTTACATAGAGTGATATAACATAATCTGCGGGTTCTATTGAAGTTCAGAATGTGCCATTGTTGTGTATTCTTAAAATTAATAGTAATAAAAGCATAGCAGTTTCAGGCTGATTTGCAGGACTGAGGGCATATCTCTACGAGTGATTTGAATAGGCAATCCTATTGAAAATGGCCATACATACATCGGTGTCTCTCTATCAAGAAACTCCATTTTGCACAGGGTAAAAGCTCTAAGTTATCACTTAATGCGTACACTGAGGTTGCTGAAATGTGGCTTCCATAGCTCTGAACTGGACTATAATACAATATGGCTCAAACACCACCTTCCTCCGATGAGAGTTTCCTCATTCCTCAAGCCCGGTTTCAATTTCAATGGCCTGTGTGGGTTCAGGCTGGACTTACGCAAGATGACACTGACTTCTGGCTACAACTTTTCCACTACATCAATACCAACCTAAGTAATATCGAGGAAGCTCGTCAGCTCAGAGCTGCTTGGATGATTGAGAGAGCTGAAGGACTCAAGCAAAGAGAGGAAAGCTGGGCGAAGGAGCAAGCCGCTGCAAAAACAGAGGAAAAACTTGAAGCGGCAAGAAAGTGGGAAAGAGGTATCAGATACATTCGAAAATATCGAGTGGGAATGTGTGCAGAACGGGAAGAACAAGATGAAGAGAGCAGGGAGCACTATCTACAGATGGAGCAGTTACTCAAGCAGCACCAAGTAGACTGCAATAACAACAAAAGATGGGAGTAGCAGATTCATCCATGTTTATATGCAGCTTTTTTGTGAAATGTGCTTATGCCACTAGATAACTCACAATCAGCACAGCGTTAAGTAGCTGAGGGGTTACACATAACGCTCAGGAGTTCATTAGTTTGGCTATGCAAATAAATGGCACATATGTCTGCAGACTCTATTTTCGTACAGACAAGTACCATTTTTACGCAATATATGAGTTAATAACAGCTAGTAAACATAGAAATTATCTTGGATGATTTGCAAGACTGAGGGATTATCATTGCGCGTGATTTGGACATATCTTACCTACAGAAATAGAAAAAAGACATCGTTGGGGAATCTCATATTGAGATCCCTCTATCGAGAAACTCCGCTTTACAGAATCTTTAGATATCTTGATTTTCACTGTTGATAATGTAGTCAAGAAAGTCTCTAAGTTACTTGGGTCGATTTTGCCTACTGTATTCACTTCCATTTCTGCTTCGTCTTCATTTAATTCCTGCATTGTATAGTAGGAGTTTAATGGGTTATTTATAGGTCTCTGTGAGATTTACAATTTCCCGCATCAGTTTGAGGTTCTCATGGTCTCGGTGCTCGAAGTCTTCCACCCGCAAGCCCGTCACCCACTTTTGCTTGTGCAAGTTGAGTAGCATGGACTGCTCGAGGTCGTTCTTGCGGTAGTTGATGGCAATGGAGTAGTAGTGGCGATTCAGTCCGTGGAGGAGAGCGGTGATAGAGGGCTTGTTGAGGTACCCGATATTGGAAGTAGTCTGACGGGGCTCCAATCCACGCATTACAAGCTGAGGGTTGATGAGACGGAAAACATCAATGACCACCTCCTCCCGCACACTCTGAATAGGGTCCACCACTACAGCCACTGCTCTAGGGTTGAGCTGCTCAAAGCTTTGCTGCGTGTTCATATCCACTCCCGACAGCCAACACCCAAACCCAGGGTGCGAGTGGTACCACCCCACCACCATCTCCTGTCTGCCAGTCACTTTCAGCATGTCCAGCATCTTCGTCTGGAACACTGGGTCCACTGCCTCCACACTCAATCCTGTTCCGGACTGAGGCCTAATGGTTCACCAAGTCGTCCATCATCAGACCCATCACTTCGATTGGAACGCCAGCCCGGCTGTGCTTGAGCATCTTCAGCAGGGCGAGACTGGAAATGTAGATTTGCTCGGCTGTGTCCACCAGTGGGGCGTCCATAGGCTGCGGCATCCCTCTTTGGCCTCCCATGGTCTGCTGCAGAACTCGCGACCAATCCATCATTACCTACAAAACTCGAAGTACAGACATGAGTGCTGATTTCGCTTCGACAATTAACTACGTAACAAACCTCTCTGCCTATCGACTTCCGCCTTGAACACTTTCATGTAGTCCTCCACGTCCATGACAAGTTCCGCGTACTCCTTTCTATCCACGGATCCAAACATCTCCCACATCCGTTGCACAATTACGAAAGACTCAGGAATGTCGTCGACACTTACGATACTCTCCCTGTCCTCGAACCTCTTGATTGGAGTACTCGGATTCAGGTTTTCTCGGGGCTTCGTGGGGGTCACGTACGCCGAGCCAGGTGCCGAAGGAGGAGTCCGCGAGTCAGATTCCTGGTCAGGCGACTGTGGACGTTGGGGCGATTTGTCTTCCTCGACCGGGAATTGATCGCGTTGCGACATATTACTTAGGGTGCGGGGAAAGCTGGCTAGAGGCCTATAGGAGTATATATAGTAAGTGTCTCGAGCAAATACACTGCTGCATAATGCTTTTCTTCCTTTTCATATTTGCAGCAACTGGGGAAGAGACTGTGGAGTCCGTCGCCAAGCGACAAGAGGCTCTCGCCAGTCAACTAGGCTCCCTCTCCACAGAAATCCACAAGCTCAAGTACCCTCCACCCAGGGACGAACTGCAAGACCCAACCCTCGACCCACTCACCGCCCAGCTCGTCCAGCTCCAGCAGCAACTCTTCAACCTCTCTACCTCAGTACGCAGTCTTGTTTCCGAAGTGCCCGCTGCAAGGCGAGCCGCAGGGATTGACTACTCCCCAGCTGAGCAATACATCGCCCGGCTTGGCCACATTGGAGACAGGCTGAAAGCAGTGGAACGGACTTTGGTGTCCTTCGACGACAAGGACTTGGCTTTGAAGATTGACCACTCCTTCCAAGCGCACAATGCAGCGAGTCAGAGCCTCACCAAGTCTGTAGGACTCACACAGGTCTCTTCTATCCTGAGCCAGGCGTCTGGACTCAATCAGGTGACGGCCAATGATACTCGCTTTGTGTGGCTGTATGTGTTAGGAGCGGGGGTGTCCGTTCTGCTGGGACTCATGTGGCTGAATCTGAGGAAGTCGTCGACTAGTTCGTATATCTAGGGTAGCCAGTCTGCGCCACAAAGCTGAGGTTAGAAGGTAATAGGGAAATGCGACCTGGAACAGCTGTAAGTGGCAGAAAACCTCTCCTTGGCTTCAGTGGCAAACCATCTAATTCACAATCGGCTGCTTCAGCCGCTAAAACAAGACCACTAAAGAGGACCAAATCCCTCAAATCCGCCACTCGCCTGCAAGGCAACGACCTGAACTTCCTCTTCCCCTCCTCACTCACCATCCAGAAGCTCAACCCCAAGACCCGGCTCTACCTCCGCCACAGCTTCCTACCCCTCAAGCAACTCAACGCTATGCCGCTGTATCAAGCCCTGCAGGACAGTGTGCAGGACAACAAGGATGTGGGTTCTTTGGTCCAAAGTGCTTCCAATCTCAATGTGAAGATAATGAGACGGAACTCGCTACTTGCCAGCAGTGTGGATGTAGGTCCGATGACTCAGTCCTTACCGATGCCGAGGCCGAAATCCACACAGCAGATAGAGAAGGAATGTGAGGAAATCGATACGAGGCAGGGATTGGCGGGGCTTTTGAGGGAGTTTGCACGCAGACAGGCAGCCAAAGCACCGCTCCCAGACCCAGGGACAGTCCAGTGTACTCCCAAAGCCCCTGCCAAGTCTAAGCTGCATATACCCAAGTCACCCAGCAACACCTCCTCTACTGGCCTTGTCTCTCTCCAGCAGTACCCGGAGGCCAGCCCCGTCCTTCCCAGCGACACTCCCTACTCCCTAGACCCAACACTTCCTCAGTATACATTTATATCACAGTACGTGGAGAAGTGGGCGCCCAGTGGAGCCAAAGTGGAGCTGAAGAGGAAACTGCGAGGAAGACTGGTGCGACTCGGGTCTACTTGAAGACGGCAATTGGCCCTTTCCTGTGTATAAAATAAACTTGCTTAAAGTCCGTACGTTTTCCATATCTAATTTCAAGTGAGCCTAGTGGCCTGGCTAATTTCTACTCTCAATGCTACTTTTTGCACTGTCCTTCATACACCCACCCCACCATTCTATCTACACCCACCCCAAAGACTTATCATTAGCCTAATAACTTCCACACAAAAGATGTGCCGAGCCTCTCTTTCGCTGACCGACCAACAAGCCTTAACCGCTCAACTCTCCCCGGAATCCTACAAGCGAGAGCGACGTCGCTTGAGGAAAATATTCAAGGACCTCTCCAGACGCTGTGCCCTGCCCACACCAGGCGTGGATGAGCTGGAATTTCTCAAGGTCACAAGACTGCCGGGACTGCTGGGACAGCAGTTCTTCAAGGCGCTGGACTCTGACAGTGATGGCCGATTGTGTCTGCAAGAGTTCATCAGTGGCTTTACAGCGCTGTACAAAGGACCCTATGCAGAGATGACGTCGATATTAGCCACTGTTCTGGACTTTAATCGGCAGGGGTATGTAACCATAGAGGAAACAAAGATGCTCCTGCGCTATTTGCCGCTCACATGCCAACGCTGCAACCAGCCTGTCGTCAGGACTTGGAAGCTTGAGGAAAAGGTCAATGCGATTTTCGGGGAACATGCCGTGCTTTCCTACGAGGACGTTGTAGCAGTTATACACACCCAACCAGACTTCTTCGACGCACTCTACACAGCTCTACTCAACAGTCTCCCCGAGATATTCGACGAAGCCATGGGCTTCCAAAGCCTATGCAAAAACCTCTCCCAGCCAACCGAAACCCCCTTAAAGCCACTGCGCTTCGCAGGTCACAAGTACTACTTCGACCTGACTCGAAAGGCCTTTTATTACTACAAACTACAGGACAGAAGCCGAGTCAAGGGCGTCATTTTACTCACAGATTTGTTCGTAGTTCCAGTCGCAAGTGTCCAATTCGAGCTCAGAAACTTCAACTTCACCTATATCTTTGAGGCGGGCAGTGAGGTGGAAAGAGACGACTGGGTGAACCGGATTCAAGCAGAAACCAGGTACCGCTGGTTCGATGACTACTATGAGACTGGAGAACTGCTGGGCTCTGGAGGATACGGACAGGTCCTAAAAGCCAAGGATCGGAGCACTGGCAAAGCCTGCGCTGTCAAAATCATCAGCAAAGAAGCGATGGACTCTAAGGGAGAAGTCCGAATTCGCAGGGAAATCGACATCCTTCGTGTGATAAACCACGACAATTTGCTCAAATTGTACGACACATTCGAAACCAACGACCGCATTTACCTAGTCACAGAGGTAGTGACGGGAGGGCCGCTATTCACCTGGCTGGAAACCAAGAACTTCCAAATCACCGAAAGCACAGCGAAGTCACTGACTCGAGACATTGCCAAAGGACTGGCTTATTTGCACTCATATGGCATAGTGCACAGAGACATAAAACTCGAAAACATCCTACTCGATACTTCTGGACCGGAAATCAAGGCCAAGATAATCGACTACGGACTTTCCTGCTTCCTTGGTCCTGGTCAGAAGACTGCTGAGCCTGTCGGGACGCTGAAGTACGTGGCTCCCGAGATAATCTCTCACATGCAGTACAGGGAAAAGGTGGACTGCTGGAGTCTCGGAGTCATTATATTTATCCTCCTCATCGGCACTGTCCCTTTCTACGGCAAAAACGAGCAAGAAACCGCTATGAGAATTCTACGCAAAAAGCTGCGATTCGATAGTGAGAAATGGACTGATGTGTCCCTGCCTGCCCGTTCAGCCCTAGAAGGACTCTTAAACCGCAAGCCAGAGCGACGCTCCTCCCTGCAAGAACTCCTGCGGAGTGACTGGCTGGCTGAGGAGGAGGACGACACAGACGACACAGGCATAGCAGTGCCCAGGTCCCTCGAACTGACGACCCCGTTCCAGGGTAAACTAGGATAGTAGAGATGTGTAGATGTAACAATGGCGAGGTACCAAGTGGTCAAAGGGGAACTGCTGTACTCGAATCTGGAGGCGGGAGTGACTGTGCGGCAGGGAGTTATTGCGCCTCAGAACGTACCAGTGGCGATAAAGGAGCTGGTGAGTGCGGATTTGGCAGGGGCCAATGTGGTGATTAGGGAAGCGGTTGCGATGGCGTCTCTGCAGCACTCCGGAATCTGCCAAATATACGACTGCTATATAGACCAGAATGAACTCGGGCAGTTCCTAGCAGTGATAGTGGTGGAGCGCATGGAAAGCGACCTGTGGGCGGAAATCCAAAGGAGAAGGAACTATGGACAGATTTGGAGTGATATGGAGATAGTGGAAGCGTTGAGGCAGATAGTCACTGCGCTGAGTTTCGCTCAAAGCCAGGGTATTGCGCATAGAGACATCAAGCCGCAGAATATCTTTGTCTCTGGGAATGTCTATAAAGTCGGAGACTTCGGCTCTTCGAATGGAAGACTGAATGGAGATTTGGCCACTACGATCCGCGGAAGTCCCTTTTTCCTGAGTCCCGAGCTGAAAACAAGCTTCAACCAAGCGTTGCAAGCCGTCCCCTACGACCCCTTCAAATCAGACGTCTACTCCTTAGGACTGAGTGTCATGTGTATGGCAATGCTGGATGCTCCGAGAGAAATGAACACTTTGGACAATCTGGAAAATACGACTTTTACCTATATTGAAAGCCTCGCGGGATATATGGAAGTGCAGAATTGTCTACGGTCTATGCTGGTGATTGACCCGAACAGACGGCCGTCTTTCGCTGAGATTCAGACCTATTTAGATGGGCAATCGCAAGGATCTGCGTTCTACCCTGTATACGGATATCAGCAGGCTGCTCCAGCCCCTGTGGCCTATCAGCCAAACCCGCTATATCCCTCTCTCCCCTCCTCCTCTCCCAACACTCGCATCTGCTCTATCTGTTCCCAGCCAATCCACAGTACTACCTGGGTCCACTCCATTTCTCGAGACTTGGCGGAATACCAAGCCTTCGCCTCCGACGTCTGTTCCGAGAAATGTCTGCGCACTTACCGAAATCTCAGTGGAAGCGGGTCCACCAAGGGCCAGTTGAGCAGATCTATGAAGCCAATGCTTAATGAAGCCTCTCAGAAGGTGCTGGAAGCCGCAGAAGCCAAAGTGCCGGGGTCGAGTGAACTGCTGAAGCAGGCTGCCAGCTTTGCGAAAAGCTTCTTCGATTAGGTAGGAAGAACTTAGATATGACTAGGTGCCTGTGAGGAAACTGCCTTTTCGTTCGCTATACTTGACATCTCGCAGTTGTGGATTTGTGATTTCTGAAGACTTAAAGGCCATTTCAGTCCCATGCTAAAGTCCCCTCTTCCGCGAAGCAGCCCAATGTCTCATACACTCAATACAGTTCTCTCTACCGTAATAATATGAAAGGCACGAAGATCAACCTCAAGCAAATGCAGATGGACTCCGTCTCCCCCGCCACCCGCCTGCTCGAAAAGCGCCGTCTGATGTACGAAGTCCAGGAAGCCTTCGAGCGGCAGAAGGAAGAAGAACGCCGAAGAGAGGAGAAATTCAAGAAAACTGAGGAAGAACTCCGCCAACGAGACTTGAAGATCCAGGAAGAACTCATCAAATTCAACAAAATCCTGCAGGAAAACGAAAGCAAGAGACAGCGGGTGCTGGCCAAGGCTGAGGAAGAGCGGAAAGCAGTGAAGGAGAAGAAACGGCAGAAGGACCAGCTGGACCAGGAACTGAGGCAGCAGGAGGCCCGCGCTTCCCGCCTGGAAAAGCAAATGAACGCTATGAAGATATATGAGGAGTTCCTCGAGCAGGTGAAGGAACGCAACCCTGAGGAGTTCACAGACATTAATGACATTTTGAGCCTGCACACGAAGCTGACCACTGCGAATGAGGACTTGAAGCACAAGCAAAAGATGCTGGAGGAGGAAAACGCTGCCATGCGGCAAGAACTCGACCGCGCCGAAAAGCAGCGCAACGACCTGACCCTGCAACTCAACATCGAAATCACCGACACTACAAAGAAACACGAAGAAATGGACCAAAAGCGCCAAGGCCTGGCCAACGAAGTCGAGTCCCGCAGAGGCAAAGCCACCTCCCAAACCCTGCAGCTGGGCCAAATCTTCATGGTCATTGACAACCTGTACACGAAGTGTGTGAGTTACCCTGGACTCCTCATCAACCACTCCTACCCTTACAAAATGGAACTCAACCGGCCTTCGGAGACCAGCCAGGAGAAACTCATTTTGGCGAAGTTCAAGCTGAAAATCATCAAGGACTATTTGCATGATTTCAGAGATATCCACGATAAAATCCCCAGAGAAGTCATAGTCCGCGCCGAGGAGCTGAAGGCGAATAAGATGAAGACTGTAGTCCCTCAGGCTTCCACCTAGTAGTAACTCAGCATTAAAGGCTCCACAGCAGTGCCTACTTCAATTTGCAGCCTTTCTCGATACAATGCACACTCAGGGAGCGATTTTACATCCCTGTGCGGTTAATAAGTCTAACAGGCAAATAAAGGTGTGAACTATGCAAGGCGAAGAAGTGGACGATATCACACTTTTGAGGGATGTGGAGGACTCCCTGAGACGCCAAATAGGGGAGATGAGGCGGAGAGTGGAGGAGCAGAGGGAGCGGAACAGGCAGGAAGAGTTGGATTTGAGGGGCAAATTCGACCAGGAAAGGACTAAGTTCATACTCAAGGGGCTGGTTTTGAAGAAACGATTGAATGACTTGGAAAGTGCGAGAGGAGAAACTGCGAAGGCAGCAGAAATCGACCTGATGCGAGTTGATAAGGTGATGGAGGCGGAAACCTCACTTCGAAAAGAATGCCTCAACCGTCAGATCCGCCAACTGACCCTTCTCCAAGGCCTATTCCAGCCCACTCCCTTAGTCTATCGCAACCTCCTCCAGCGCTCCCGCTACCGTCACCAGCCCCTGCTTATCCTAGAGGACGGCCCCGTCCCCAGTCCCCCCCTCTTCCCTCTGGACAGCAGCGCTGTGTCGCAGTCCTTTCCCTCGCTTACAAACACTCAAAAGAACTCCGTATCACCGCAGAGAGTAGGTACTGAGGGGAGAGCTATGGGCGTGTGGGACCTAGTGGGGCGCTATTTGGTGGAATTGAAGGGGAAGATGAATGCTGAGGAGGAGTCGCAGTGTCATATTGAGGTGGAGGACGAGCGGCACTCGGAGTCGGTACTAGGCCAGAGCGTTATCGAGGTGGAGGATGAGAGGAGGCCGGAGTCTTTGATGAGTGGACAGGCAGACAGTCAGAAGGAGATATCGGCGATACTGCCGAATCCAGAGTCTTCAGAGGATTTGAAGTTGACACCTGACTTCGAGCCCACCACCTTCCGCTTCAGTCCCCAAATCAGCATCCTCGAGCTGACCTTCCAAGAAGGCAACACCGAGGAAGAAAACCGCATAGCCATCCTGAACAGCTCCCTAGTGCACAGCCACTCCGTCCTCGCCATGAACCGAGGCGACCAGTCCAGTCCCGACCTGTCCCTCGCCAGTCTGTCCAGCGACCAACTGATCCAAAGCGAAGAGGTGCAAAGCCAGGCTTCCAGACCAGTGGAAAAGCCCAGGGAAAGAGCAGGGTTCTGCAAGTGCTGGAGACGGTGTTTCGGACGCTGATATAGTAAATATGCATAAGTCCAACTTCGATGAGAACTTCCTGTGTGAGTGTGAAGGCTGCGGGAACACTGCACATGTCTTCGGCCTGGCAGGGAATGTGAAGAAGAGGAGGTGTGAGCAACATATACTCGACCTCACTCGCAAGAAGATGCAGATTTACGACATTTCCGCCTATTCCTTCATTTCTTCCTCGGAAGACGCGGCTCGCTGTGAAGGCAGGAGGAAGTTGGTGGAGGCTGGGATGAAGAATGTGGCGCTGCTGGAGAGCGGCTGTATGCAGGAGATGGAGGCTGCGATGCGGGAAATCGGGGAAAGCAGAGGGAGGACTGTGCAAGTGGTAGAGATGTGCTTCAACGAGATCGAAGAAAGGCTCAAAAGCAGGTACAAGGAAGTAAAGAACCAGCTGAGTGAAATGAAGGCGAAGCTGCAAGGGTACATGTACGACCAGGAGACAGACCTCACAGACTGTGAGAAGTTGATATGGAGAAGGATGGATTTCGAGCCCAAAGTCCTGCAATTCGCCCTGGGAGACGTGCAAGTCCCAGTGGTCAAACTGGTCCTTTCAGAGTTCGCCTTGGCTCCGAATGGCCTGGAAATGGTCCTGCAGTGCACGAACCCTGCGAAGCGCCAGGAGTTCATAGCCAGCGCACTACGGGACTGTGAAGTGCACCTGGCCAAGGGGAGAACTGGCCTAGCGAATGAGCTGCTTGCCTATGCAAAGGCGCTAGGCCATCGAGACCCGAAATCGGACGTGACTGCCATGGACTCGGAGAAACCCGGCCTTGTAGCCAGGGAACTGGTCCAACTTCTACCCGCAGCCATCGACTTAAACACCGTCAAAGCAGCCGCCACTTCCTACCTCCAAGAAGGCGTGAGCGAGCGAGCCAGTGCCCACTACCCCGAAAGCCTGGCCTTCTTCCAAACCGCCTGGAGTCTGCTGGAAAGCAAGGAAGTGGAGGACAGCGACCGAGCCCTCGCAGGAGTGGAGTTCGGACACACTCTGTCTTTCCACTTCGCTCTCTACCCAGAGGCAGAGACTATCCTCAAGGAGTCGCTCGAGATTGAGCGGAAGCTCAGGTACGGCTCGAAGGAGGACTTAGCGCTGGTGAGTGAGTTGATGGCTGGACACTACTTGGGTGGGAAGTATGAACTGGCGGAGCAGGACGGACTGGGGATTGTGCACAGTTACTCGGAGTACTGGGAAGGGACTTGGACCAGTGCACTCTACCTGGTTTGGGCGTACAGAGAGCAGGGCAAAAACAGCGAATGTGAGGCGATTGCAGCTTCGTGGCAGCAGAGACTGACCGATTGCGATACCAAATACGCCAAATTCATCGCTTTCTGTCTCCTTGCAGAGCGAGAAACACAGTGCGGAAACGTCAACTCCGCCGAGAATCTCTACCTAAAGGCGCAAAAAGCCGCATATGAGCAGTTTTCCCCCTCAATCATCGAAACCGAAGTGAATAGGCAGCTGGGCACTCTGTACTGTCGGGCCGGAAACCTAGAAAGTGCGTTAGTTTCCTACACCAAAGCACTGGAGCTGTACGAACTGCACTACCCCAGCTGTATGCAGGCTGCAGACACTGCCCGGGCAGTATGCAATGTGTATGTCCAGAAGGAGGAAATGGAGGTAGCGAGGGAGTTTTATAGCAAAGCGGATAGTATTTATTGTGCGTATTACCCGAAAAGTACGCAAAATGCGGAAAATTGTCGTGATTTCGCAAGGTTTTATGGGAAAACTGGAAAGTTTCCTAAGGCGGAATCGCTACTAGCCTCTGCAAAGGCCATATATTCGGAAAATGACTCTAAAATGGGACTGGCAGCCTGCTCTTTCGACCTGGGTCAACTGTACGAAAGCAAGGGAGAGCTGGAAACGGCCCTTACTCATGTGACTGAGGCTTGGAACCTCTGGAAAGAACAGAAAGACGAGAAATCGGCTCTAACAGCCCAGCTAAAGGTAGAGAAAATCAAGGCGGCGCTCACCCCCAGCTCCATTTTCTCCCTTTTCAGCTCCATATTCCGCAAATAATCTCTATTTCGCCTAAGTCGCGGAGAGGTTAAAGTCTGCTACCTTGCAAAGTCTCCAGTCCGCCTTTCTCAGCTTCATCACTTCCCTCGCCTCGTTGAAAGGGTGCAGGAAGTACACCCAGCCGTCATGTTCGAAGGGCTGCAAGTTGCTCCACCAGGACTTTTTCTCCACTTCCCGGACTAGCTTGAGTTCCAGAGTGCTGTCCGTGGGGTCCACTCGGTACATTTTCCCTACATGCAGCAGACAGAGCAAGCCGTCCACATTCAGACAAGTCGTCCATTTGATCCCGGGCAGCATCAGAGGGAGGGAAGTAAAGAATTGGGCGGAAATGTCGAAAACCTCGATAGTATTCGCACCGCCTCCTGCAATATATATCTTCGCAGCGATTTCACAGGGGTTGATTCCATGTCGGTTATATATCATCTTAGGAAGTGGGTGCCAGGCCGGGGAATTGGGGGCATACAACTCGCAGGTATTGAGCAAGCCTGTGCTAGTGCTGCCTCCAAAGACGTGCACAGCGCCGTGGGTGAAGAGCAGTCCGTGGAAGGCTCGGGCGGAAAGCATGTTGGAGGTCTTCTGCACGTCGCTTGTGAAGGGGTCGACTGAGTAGCATTCAGAGTGATACTTTCCGCCGGTTACCAGCATCTTAGCGTCCCAAAAAACGCAATAAGACGATCCACTGTCGATAGGGACTTGGACCGGTAGCGGGTTTAGCTCGGGTTGGCCTTCCGAAAAGGGACACTTGATGAGTACATTGTGCACTAGCAGCGGCACACAGCCGAACCCGCTCAGCAGACTGTCGCTCTGGTCCCCGAACTTGAGAAACCGCCCCAGTGTGGCTCGCAGCGCTGACATCTTCTCAGGCGCATAGTCAATCAGCCTTGGCTGAGTCAGCAGCACATTCAGTCGAGAGTCTGCGTACTGCAGGTCCTGGGAGGCAGGGGTCGGGGACAGGGATTGAAGCAGGGTTTGGAACTTGGCGTGGTTGGTGATGAGGCTTTGGCGGCGGGAAGTGAGGGTTTCTTGCACGGTGCGGAGGATGTCTTGGGCGTATTGGTCGAAGTTGAGGAGGGATTCGCTGAATTCGCGTTCTTCCGCGTCTTTGATTCTAGTGAACTTGGCTTCGATTTGGGCGACTAGATGTCGCTGAGAGTCGGGGAGGACGGGATTGGGGGGAGGCGCCTTGGAGCTGTGGCTGCCGGCCTCTCGGCAGAGACTACAGAAGGATGGCTGGGTGTCGGCACTTTGGCTCTCAGACCCCATTGCCTGTCTACATCCTTCACATATCCTTTCCATTTATATGGCTACTTCGAGCTTTCAGGCCAAATCCAGCCAGGTCGACTACTAGTAGAGATTTAAGGAATGGCGTCCAAAGTGAGTGATTTTGTCTGAAATTCGCCTTGCTGCCTCTGCTAATTACCCTTATCAGTGCTCATCAGTGCATTATTTGAGTATTGGCTAAACTGCGCCACTCAACTTTAAAGCTGTCTGAAGGCAATAATGGATTTATCCCGGCTGCTGCAGCAGACCATGGGAGGCCAAAGAGGGATGCCGCAGCCTATGGACGCCCCACTGGTGGACACAGCCGAGCAAATCTACATTTCCAGTCTCGCCCTGCTGAAAATGCTCAAGCACGGCAGAGCCGGCGTTCCAATCGAAGTGATGGGTCTGATGCTGGGCGACTTCGTGGACGATTACACAGTCCGAGTAATCGACGTCTTCGCTATGCCTCAGTCCGGGACAGGGGTGAGTGTGGAGGCAGTGGACCCAGTGTTCCAGACGAAGATGCTGGACATGCTGAAGATGACTGGCAGACAGGAGATGGTGGTGGGGTGGTACCACTCGCACCCTGGGTTTGGGTGTTGGCTGTCGGGAGTGGATATGAACACGCAACAAAGCTTTGAGCAGCTCAATCCTAGAGCAGTGGCTGTGGTGGTGGACCCTATTCAGAGTGTGCGGGGGAAGGTGGTCATTGATGCTTTCCGTCTCATCAACCCTCAGCTTGTAATGCGTGGATTGGAGCCTCGTCAGACTACTTCCAATATCGGGTACCTCAACAAGCCCTCTATCACCGCTCTCCTCCACGGACTGAATCGCCACTACTACTCCATTGCCATCAACTACCGCAAGAACGACCTCGAGCAGTCCATGCTGCTCAACCTGCACAAGCAGAAGTGGGTGACGGGCTTGCGGGTGGAAGACTTCGAGCACCGAGACCACGAGAACCTCAAACTGATGCGGGAAATCGTGAGTCTCACAGAGACCTATAACAAGTGGATCCAGGAAGAGATGAAGAAGACCAAGCAGGAAATGGAGGTGAGCACAGTGGGCAAAATCGACCCAAAGAAGAGGATCGAAAACCACGTGGAGACCCTCATGACCAGCAACATCCTCAGCAGTCTCAGTGCCATGATCGACGCAGTCCTTTTCTAGTTAGCTACTTAGATCCCTAACCAGAGCAGTGGGCAATATCGACCTTGGTGGCTAGGCATGCAGCTGTGCATTGAAAGGAGCGAATAGTTACTACTTGGTATCGGACTTTTAGATGATTCCTTGAGGCTAAATGCATCTCGGATATATGAAATCGTCCATACTGCAAAGGAGCAGAAATCGAAATATGAGAAAATATAGCCAATATCTGCTCTGTCCAGCCCAGGATTGCTTCCCTAAGGCCGTAAGGCAACTCAGACTGCATGCCTCTAGGCAATAAAGTGCCTAGATAATAATAGCCAACGACTCCTATTCTCTATATAATGGAGTTCCTCGAGCTAATGGAGTCCTGGGGCGTTAAGCTCGACAACCGTCTCAGCCGCTTCGTGCGCTGTCCAGACTGCGAGCGCAGCTTCACCTCCGCCGATGTGGCCCTAATGCACGTGTGCCACAAAGCCCACCGAGAAGGGAGAAGGGAGGAAGCCTATGGCACAGGACAGTTCAGTGTGGAGGAGTGGGTGAGGGTGGAGGACTAGTACTACTTGTCTCAGCAGATAGAGGAGTAGGTAGCCATTTCAATAGAGGTAATCGGTACTTTGTACCTGACTAGTCCTCTATTTGAACGAATTAGACTACATACCGCTGCCATTATTGCTAATCAGAGCTCCGTAACTTCCCAGTCCCCGCTTACTCTCCGGTGTTTCCGAGGCCAGGCCAGTAATTGGGTTGGGAAGCCTCAGCTTCGGACTTTGTCTCGTGATTCTAGGAGCCTGGAAGCAGGGCAGAGCCGCCAAGTCAAACACCGTCTTGCCCTCCTTCCTAGGCGCAGCTGCGTACTTCGCCAGTAGTTCCTTTATTGGCATTTCAGCGGCTTTCTGCTCGGGCGATATAGGGGAAAGTCGCCTGGGAGCAGAAATGGGCGAGGCGGAAAGGTCTCTTTCTACGAATCTGGGCTCTACAGAGCAACGGGCAATAGGCGCTTCTATGGGCATTGAGACGGTAGGGGTGAGGCCGGCACGGTAAGGGAGAGTGGAGGACAGGTGCACTTTGGGGGAGTCTCCAGAGCCTCTGAGTGCAGATAAGCGGACCTTGGGGGACTCCTTGAAGCCTCGGAAGGGACTGGATTCAGAGTCTCTGGTCGCGAAGGGTGGAGTTGGCTCTTCAGTAACAGCAGGACGATGCTGCGGAGAAAGAGACCTTAGCTGCTCTATTTCCGCCTGCGCATTGTTCATTTGTTTCCTCTTTAGTTCGCGAATGGCCTTGGTGAGGTATCTGCGGGGACCCTGGCTGGAGCCCAGGTAGAAGCCTGGGGAGTTCATGTTCTTGTGAAAGCCATACATGCGTCTTGCGGATTTGTACTCTTCGACCGGCTTTTCCAGCTCTGGGAAGGGAGCGGGCTTCATGGGTCTGCCTACAGACTTTCCTCCTCGCTTCATTACTAGTCCCTACCTCGCCTTCCGCCATAGTCCCAAGAGTGGCTCATAATACTCAAATGATGACAAAGCTTCCCGTCTCTGTGGGGACTTCCTTAGATGCCTGATACATATCTAGCGCTAATTCCCACTGCTCAGTCCTTCCTGCCCCAGCAGCCTCCACTGTCGCTGGCCTTAATCGCTGTCTGTTCCTCTACCAAGTCTACTGCTTTTCCTTTGTCTCACAGGATTCCTATGAGGGTTTATATGCTGTGCCTTGCTGGTTGCTTGTAAGTTTGGTCGATTTCTCAGTGATTTGCAGCAAGCATTGGAAAATCCGCAAGTTGCACACTGCATAGCAGTGAAATGGACGGAATGTGCTGCATGCGAAGATCTGACCCCTGGCAATCTACCCCTGAAAACGCAGTTCCGACTGCAGCACAGTACTCTCTCGCTTCAGCCTGATATCGTTAATCCGCTGAATACAGCCTAGGGAAGTTCGTAGTTGCGAACACTTTGACCAAAACAGCACTCTGGAGAGCTGTTAGAGACCTGATACTGAAGTTTACCAGCTCAGTGAAGGGCTGTTTCACTCACAATTTCAGCTAGAGGAAGGGAGTATGAGGCTAAGAAACTGAGATTAGCAGTGGCACTTATGGCTAAAGCTGTGACACTATGGGATGTTCGGACGGTGTCCAATTTCTGCGCCTCATTCAAAGAACGAATAGCTGCGTTAGTGGATCTGAGCCTAGGAAGCGTAATGCCAAAGTATGAGGCAAATTCCTCACTTATCAGGCGTAGTTAGCAACTGTGGCCAGAGGAGATGTCCAATGCAGCAGGTGAGCACAAGGGAGCTAAGCTTCCAGTGCATTCAAGAAAGACGGCTTCTCTGCATCGCTTATTCCTAACAAGAAGTAGCCTAAACTTCGCTTCTTTTAGACTGCTCTGAGTGCTGTTCTGCTGGAGGCGTGGGTTCTAGTCCTCCCGCCACCGCAGAAGTAGCCAAATTAGTCGGGAGGAGCTGATGCAGTGCCAAGCCTGTCTTCCCCAAGTCTCCCACAGACCCCAGTCCAGTCGCCACCACCCCCGACACCTGTCCTCCGTACTTGTGTTGGACGACATCCACTGTGGCGGAGTGCGCAGACTGGGCTAATATCGTCACAGAGGCTTCAGCCCCTTCCCACAGGTTCTTCATAGCCTTCCCAGTGCTAGAAGCCAGCATGCGTAGGCCGGAAGGAGGGGACTGGCTGCCTGTGAGTTTGGAGACTCCGGAAGAGATGGATTTCCCCACTGTTTCGCTGGCGTAGACAGCCTTGTCGCTTACAGTCTTGGAGCAGGTGAATAGGAAGGAAGTGGCGGATTTCAGCCTGTTGGCGCTGCTTTGGATAAGTCCAGGGACCTTCTTTTCCTCTTCGTAGGGGGATAAACGGGCTTTTATGGCTTCTCCTCCCTGCTTCAGTCCGTTCCCCACTTTGCTTGATTTCGACACCATGCCTTCCTTCAAGGACTCGGTGGAGGCTTCCAGCCAGCCTGCAAGTCGCTCTGAGTAGGAGGACTGGGTGGAAGGCACTGGCACTGGACTTTGCACTTCAAACTGGGTATACTCCAGCAACAACATCTCAAACGTACCCACCCCAGTCTCTCCCGTGGCCTGCTGCAACACAAACCCCACATACCCATCAAAGTCCGTCATCAGATACAGACACGCCCCCACCTTGCAGAAAGGCAGTTGTCTGGACAGAGTGCAGCGGTAGTCGCCTACTATCAGACCTGGCAGGGAGATTTCTGCGTAGAGGACGAACTGCAGGTCGCCTGTGGCGCGGAGACCTTGGGAGTCGCTGCGGATGTCGAAGACTTGGACATGTGGGAGAGTCAGCAGTGTTTCCATTAGGTTATTGCGACCATTTTGGCATGAGATAGATGGGTAGAGCTACTACGTCACTCCTTTTTTAATCAATACATGCAAAATTGTGAACGCAGTGCCTCGAAAGTCCCTGTCAATTCCTCCTGGTCTGAAGCCTCTACCAGTGACCAATCAATGCACGGGCCGAATTACCTAGCCTTCGAAGTCTCAAGTCCGCCAGTATCGCCTCGAATTCCCAGGCTGCACGCAGAAAGACGCAAATGGGCAGGAGTGGTAAAGGCGGTTTCATTCGGACTATTGCTTTTAGGCTTGGGGGAATTACTGGGCTTACCTCTGTTGCCGGTACATCATGGGAAGTGGGTAGTGTGTGGAGTGGTTGTAGTGGTGTCGGGACTCACTTTAGTGGCTGCAGGTTTGGGCTTGTGGGCTGTTAATCGGACATCCTCAGTAACCGCTGACTGCTACTTGTGCTATTTAGTCGGCTTTAGTGTCTTTTTGGTGATCGCAGAAGTCTTGGTTTCCATGCTCACTATCAAATCCGCCCTTCTCTCACTCCCTTCTGCAATCGTATATCGAGAGGACGGCCATAGAGTTTCCAGGGAAGTCTGGGCGCTCCGACTGATGCTAGGCATGCTGGGGCTAGTGCTAGCGACTATGAGCATTTGTGCCTTCCTCGTATATTGCGCCCTACGCTTCTTGCAAACCACCAAAGCGTGTGAATCACTAGGAGAATATGGTCCCGGGAGCGACCTTTGCCAGTCTGCCCGAGAGTCATTAGACTAATAACAGACTATAGATGGAAGCGGAAGGCTCTCCCTCCCATCTCCGCACTCAATCAGAGGCCAGAAGACCCCTTCGTCCTGCCTTTATGTCTGACTCCAGTGCAATATACGGCCTCACACGGCTGCCTAAGGAGCCTAGTGGCAGGATCAGCGCTTCTCCGCCCAAACTGTCCCGCTCCTACCTCTTCAACGACTCCGGCTCTGACATGTTCAAACTCACGAGTCAGCGGAAAGAGACCTCTGAACAGCTCAAATCCATGGAAAACCGCATTAAGTCGCTGCAACTCGCTGAGGCCAGGGCCAAGCAGAAACTCGAGGAAACCAAGAAAATTGCGCAGGAAAAGACTACTTTGAAGCAGATTAAGCTGAGGGAGTTCCAGGAAAAGCAGCAGTGGAGGGACACGCTGGAGGCCCAGCGACAGACTGAAAGAATGCGAATAGAAAGGGAGCGGCTGAAGCGCAAGCAAAACCTGCAGTTAGCCCGCGACTCCGCCTTCGAGTCCAAACGAGTAATGGCTACCTAGGACAAAGCACAGAGTCTGAAGCAGGACAACCAAAGCAAGAACGAGGACTTGCAGCGCTTTCTCACTACTGAACACGCTCGCAAGGAACGCAGACGGGTGGAACTGACAGTGGCGTACCGCAGGATGCAGTCTCACCAGGAAGCTACGGACAGGGACCAGAAGTCAAGGGCTACTTCTCTGTTTGAAGGGAAAAAGGAGCAGGAGAAGAAGCGGAAAGCTGATATGGACACTCGCATCAGAGAGCTGGAAATCATTGAACAACGCCTCATTGACAACCTCAAGAAGACTTATTCTTACCACCAAGACGAGGTGCAGAGACTGGAAAGACTGATGATAAGCGCCCGCAACTCACAGAGTCCGGCTTCAGCAGCCTTATAGCTGAAATAAATGGATACCTCCTGCACCTTCCTCATCCTGGAACAGACTATTCTGTCCACCACAGATGCAGCGGTGTGGCTGTGCATCACAGTGTGCAATATACATACTATAGGGTTAGAAGGCAGGAATTGAGAGGACTAATTGTGTATGGGTGATGTTGGTGGATTTGAAGTTTGACTGTGAGGGAGAGTCCGGAGTCTTCAATATCCATACTGGCTACCTTATTTTAAGGGAAATACTGGGAATACGGAGTTATGGATGCTGCAAATGAGTCGACTGGACCCAGATTTCAGCTTTCCTGAAGTGGTTGTAGACTCATACCTAGTATACATGAGGCACTGATAGATACGGCTCCAGCTTTAGTGCAGTCCTATAACCACCACTGTCGCTAATAATGGACGACTGCAGCTACTTCCTTCCCGCTGAGCAGGAAGCAGTGGGAGTGATGAGCGGCTTGATCTGGGGACTGTTCACTGTGGTGTGGCTGGGTTTCACAGCCTGCGCCTCACGTCCTTTCAGTGTGGGAATGGAGCTGTTTGTGGCCTTTGTGACTGTGGTGGGCAGTGGAGCGGGCTTCGCATTGGCTTTCATGCCCAGGTCCTGTAGTTGGGATTACGACGTGGAACTGATTCCGCTTGCACTGTTGATAACACTGTCCAAGGGAATGTTCGTTTTCCTGCAGCTATTCATTGCGCGGGGCTACGGAGTAACTCGCTACGAACTCACTCTGCCGGAGATAGTGCTGTTCGTGGTGTTCAGTGTCATAGCGATGGTGGGTCTGCTAGTGCCGCTCCTCACACTCATTTACTTGGTAATTTACGTGATGTTTATCATCTACGGCTGCAGGACTTACAGCATGTTAGGCCTGCAGAACCCTGCCTTCGGCCCTACGCGCAACAAAGCCATTCTAAAGAAACAGCAAATCTTCCTGTCAATGATGCTAATGGTAATTTCCGCTGTAATTCTCTCCGTGGCGCTGGGAATCGCCCAAGTTACTTATGGAGAACACAATGTGTATCGCTACTTGTATGTAGCTTTAGCAGGACTAGTGGAGTTGCTGTACGCTGGGGAACTAATGCTGATGCAGATCTCGAGGAACGACCCAGACTTCAACTTCCCACTAGTGTCCACTGATGAAGTGTACCTAATCAGGCAGTCTTTGGTAGTGCCGCAGTCTGCAGCCCAGCCCTACTACCCACCTCAGCCCTCCCAACCCTACTACCCACCTCAGCCCTCCCAGCCCTACTACCCACCTCAGCCCTCCCAGCCCTATGCACAGCCAGCTTACAGCCAGCCCAATATCTACCCGCCCGTTTCAGATCCGTATGGATACCGCGGGTAGTAACACTTCGCTAATTAGAAAAAGACAGACTCCCTCATGCTATTCGGCTGTTCGACTACAGTTTCAGACCTTAGTGTTAGTAGCTATCCGTACCCTAAAAGACATCAAAGCTGGAGAAGAGGTATGGGAGAACTGACAGCAGTTGGAGGCTGGGGAATGAGGGAAAAGGAAGTCTGTAGGGACTGTGAAACGCTAGGGCCAGTGCTTGGTTAAAAAGATGAGTCAGCCCCCTGGTTATCCTTACCCTCCTCCGCAGGGGTATCCCCAAGGTCAATATCCGCCTCCTCCGGCTGGATATCCACCTCCAGGGCAGTACCCACCCCAGGGACAATATCCGCCTCCTGGGCAATACCCTCCACAGGGACAATATCCCCCACCTGGGCAGTACCCTCCTCCGCAGGGGCAATATCCCCCACCTGGGCAATACCCTCCACCGCAGGGGCAATATCCCCCTCCTGGGCAGTACCCTCCTCCGCAGGGGCAATATCCCCCTCCTGGGCAGTACCCTCCTCCGCAAGGGCAGTATCCGCCTCCTCCTGTAGGATATCCACCTCCTGGACAGTACCCCGGACAAGCACCTGCAGGCTTTCCGCCTCAGGGATACCCTATGCAATACCCTCCTGTTCAGCAGCCTCCAGTTTCCAAGCCGAAGGCTAATCCCAACTGCCCGAAATGTCACGGAACAGGTCAGAAGAAGCCGGGCAAGCCCTGCAAGCTCTGTGCAGCTCAGAGTGGCGTGTGTGTCAAGTGTAACGGCACTGGGACTATTCCTGGGAAAAACAAGCCCTGCAAGTGTCGCAAGCACATGCCTGCTGGACAGCAGCCCGTAGTTCACCGCTAGCTAAGGCTTATCCAGGTAGTGGGCTGGAACTTGCGGGAAGTTATTCACTCGCACTCACTTTTCTCTTACTTTCAGAGTTTAGCAGCTTCCTTATCTGTAGAGAATCTGCGCAATTTAGCTACACAGAAACTATACTTCCCCACACTGCCTAATGTGCCTAAGTCCAATTCTGCCAAAGTACCCGGACACGATAGACACAGAGTTTTATCGGAAGGAGCTGAGTTCACTGCTACTTGTGCAAAAAGAACTATATACTCGGTAGTAGTATCGAGAGACTTGAGGCAGCTTTGGCTAGTAGTCATTACTGGAAGAACTCCTAATGTCACTGTTTACGTGGGAAAACAGCACAAAAAGGACTCAAGTGTTCTCCTTCCTGCTTCAGCTCGACTATAGTCCCCTCAAAGTTCCGATATGTCTTTCTAGCGGCTAATAAATTGCAATAGTCTCCAACACTGTTAACAACCACAATAATATGAAGGCCCGCGCCTCCGCCCTGCACTCCCAAGTCTACCTGAAGCGCTTCGAACAGCAGCTCCGACTCACCCCCCGCTCCGACCGCATTCGCAGGGACATCCTGCAGCGCAAACCCCTCTCTCTCCTGTCCCCCCTGTCAGCCCTACCCAAACTTCCCACCAACTCCTCCACTCGAACTGAACCCCACTCACTCACGCATAGACTGGAGCCGCCACTGCGGTTTAATGCGATATCTGGCTGCGCGAGAGAGGTCCGGAACGAGTTCAAACTGCTGGCCAGACCTAGCAAATCTCTGTCTCTCAGGAAGCTGCCGAGGGATTTAGAGGCGCACAGGCCGCTGTTCAATTGGGAAACTACAGCAAAGCTGTTAGCTTCCAAGGAAGTGTTGTATCGGGAGCTGATCCGAGAGACCTATGCTTCTAGGTACAGTCACCGTAGGAGTGAGGGAGCCTATTTCCTAGCGAAATAAACTGAACTTAGCAGTTATTAGTCTTTAGGCTGAAGTATTGCCTCTTACTTTCCACCAATTTAGATCGGTCTTTCTCAGTAGACGGAAAACAGGCAGAATTGAGGCAGTTTGTGCCTGCAAACTTGGTAGGCTTATTCACTCAGATGCTACTGTGCACGAACGGTATTTATTACATCCATACGATTTGACTTAGTGTAAGAGTCCTGCACCGTACCACTCTCCCAGTCGTGCAAAGGCAGTCCCTAGGTCTGTGTAATAATGGAAGGAAACCTAGTAGTGTTCAGCTGTCCTGTGGGCTCATTAGCAGTCGCAGTGGAAGCAGAGCAGGTGAAAAGCACAATGAAGACTTTCTGGAGCCTGGAGCAAGATGCAGTGTGGGAAGATGTGATGAGGCCTTTTATCTACAGAGTGGTGACCGCCCCTTATCCACTGTGCTTGAGCATTGCACGTTCGCTTTTCCCTATGGTGCAGGAAATCTGCGTCGACTTGAACTTGGTGACTGCTCAGATGCAGCCTGAGCCCTACCCAGACCAGTGGCTGCAGGGCTATGAAAAAAAGAAAAAGAGTCTAGCGGGCTCTTACAGTGCTGCTGTGCCGCCCAATACTTACGTCTTTGTAGTGATTCCGAATGAGTTTATCGACTGGCTCAGGCAACAAGAGCCTCGAATCTCGGTTCAAGATTGGCCTGCTCCCCCTCCTCCAGAAGCTCCTGTTCTAGCGGCTCGCTCTAACTCTGAGCCTGTACCCCAGCCCCCAGACTTCAACCTAGCGTCTCAAGTATCCATGCCGAGTTCCTATGCAATCCCCAACCCCCCATCCAAACCCCCTCAGTCCCAACGCTACCTCGACCAAGACGACCTTTCCGCCCGAGTCCTGCTTCTAGTCACGAAGGACCTGGATGAACTCTTCGCAGCAAAGCGCAGAGAACTCGAAGCCCTAGAGCCTGCAGCCGTCGAGTCCGTCAGCCAGTCTGTGAAGTCGCTCACCACTCAGCTGACTGACAAGAAGCTGCCTGCTCTGCAGTTGCCCGAGTTCCGGATGGAGGAAAACAAGGAAGTGGTGCGTGCACTCACGGAGTGTGTCGCTACTTCGAAGAAGTTGAAGGAAGAAGTCGCGAAACTGCAAGAGAGAAGTAAGCAGTGGTAGCAGACTAGACCATTTCCGCTCAAAACTACTGATTAATACAGATTTCGTCAAGTCTGCGTTATAGAACAGCAGTGCACTATGAGTGACAACTCCTTTTCTTGCTACTAACAATCCGCGTGAATTGGCACCTTTTAGCACAGGTGAGTTGGCACAGTTCTCTGCTGATTTTCCTTGCAGTAATGGTGAAATTCGGGAAGTTCCTGAAGTCAGTGAGGCGGACGAAGTGGAGCGGCCACTACTTCAACTACAAGTTGTTCCGCACCTTGCTGCGAGCTGTGACAGTGGACCAAGACATCCAGCGCAAGTTCTTCCACCACTTCGACCACGAAGTCCAGAAAATCGCCCAGTTCAGCTGGTCCACTGCCATGGAAAGCAAATCCGCACTCGCACGCCTCTCCGCTCAGCTGCCCGCCCCTATAGAAGCCCTGGTCTTATCACCCTCCATCAATACCGCCAGTCAATACGCATACCAAGTAGTAGCGCTAGCCAAGGAAGTACGGGAACTAGCGATGTTCATGGACATCAACCTGGTCGCCCTGCACAAAGTCCTGAAGAAGTACAATAAGAAGTCGAAGGCTTTGGCAGCGCATGAGTATGTGCAGGTGAGGAGAGCGCAGGCGGACTCGCCCTTCAACAAGCTGTGGGACACGAAGGCGATTGAAGGCTTTGCGAGTGACTTGGGGGAAATTGCAGCCAAGATGACGCTCTCCATGGACGGACATGCGAGTGTGGAGCGCTCGGAACTGCTCTTGGAGCACAGCGAAATGATCGAAATCCTAGGCGAGCAGATCGATGAGACAGTCTCAAAGGTGCATTTGAACATGCCCTTAGAGCGCTACATGAGTCCGAGAGTGGACAGTACCGGCGCTTTCGACACTTCCGGCCTGCGACTCACCCGCAGTGACCAGCTGGCCATAGGCATGCTCTTCCTCTACTGCGCCAATTACTACATCGGCTATGCGGAAGGCAGGACCTACTGTCTCGAACTAGGCCTGCCCTATGTCCTGCTGGGGGCTCAACTCTCAGCCACTCCGTTCTTCGCTCTAATCGTGACCATATGCCATGGCTACATGCGAGAAGTGGACTACAAGCTGCCACTGGTGTACTCAGTGCTGATGTGTGTGATAGGGAACGGACTCTATGCAGTGGCTTTGATAGCGGACTCAGCTTCTTTTGTATTGATTGGAAGGGCGTTTTTCGGACTGGGAGACCCGACGTTATTGCTGCTTTTCTACTTCGCTGGGAGTGTGGGAGGACATCTAAAGCACCGCTGGCACGTGAAGCTGCTATTTCTGATGCTAGCAGCTCACTCCACTTCCTGGCTGCTGCAGGCGCTCTTTCGGGCTTGGCCGCTGAAAGGCGACGTGGCAGCTTACAACCTCGGCTCCTTCTTCTTTGCAGTCCTATGGACAGCCTTCCTAATCCCCTTTCGAGAGTTCTTCAAAACGCCGATATCCATTTCCCCTCGCTCCCGACGAGACCCACAACCCTGCAGCTCGGACCACCTCCACATCGTTCTCATAGCCCTGCTGGCCATGTTCCTTTCCGCTCTAATGAGTGAAGCCTATGTGATCGGAGCAGTGGTTCTCGCCAAGTCAGAGTGGCTGCCAGTAGTGCTGATGGCAGCTACTGTGTTCGGAGCTGTGAGTACTCTGGGAAGTCCGGGGCAGGAAAGAGCGCGGTCCACTCTGATACTACTGGAAGCAGCCACTCTCGCCACACTCCTGTGTGTGAAGCTAATGGACCACCACGCTGCCTTCACACAGTGGCAGACAGTCTCTCAACTCCCCCTCTTCCTCCTGCAAGTCTTCCTAGGTCTCGGCCTCGCCCTCTTCATCAAGCGTATGAAGAAGCAGGCGCCCAGGGCCCTCAAGCGCAACCTACTCCAAGCCGGGTACACAGTGGTGCTGGCGGGCCGCGTAGCTGGCTGCATGCTCGCTGCAGTGGCTGGCTTCGCGGGTGACGAGTCCTTGCTCGGCCACCTCTTCCTAGCCACATCTGTGGCGTGCGTGAGTCTGCTGGTCCTCACCGCCTGTTCTTGGTAGCGAAGTACTATTATAAAATGCAGGAAAGTCCGGAAGTCAGGCTAAATCCGCCTAATGAAGACCATCATGTGCCGCGCATTGCCAGTGTGCAGACACTCAAATCCACCTATCTCTCGCATGAGTCTTCAAGCGAATCGCCGGAAAATGAGTTGCTGTCGAGTGAGTTGCAGGCGCTGGCTCAGGTGCACCTGGAGAGCATGGCCAAGCCGTGTCGTTTCAACATCCTGATCGCAGGAGACGCAGGCCTCGGCAAAAGCGCCTTCATCGAGTGCCTACTGAAGCTCAAATTCAACTGCGGACTAATCCCCAGCATCCTAACAGAGGAAATCACGCCTAAAGGGCCTGTGCGGCCACCCACTAAGTCTATTTGCCACAACAGAGCTTCGAAAGTCGAAGGAGGACTGAATGTCCATTTGGACCTGATAGACACGCCGGGATACGGCACTTGGGGACGCTTTGAAGAGTGGCTGAGGACTATTGGCGAGTTCATAAAGGGGGAAAACTTGCGGTATGTATCGACAAAAGAGAGGGAAAGGAAGGCCGAAGACACCCGCATTCACCTCTGTCTCTACTTCCTCGAAGGCCCTCGAATCAAGCAAAACGACCTCAGCGCCCTGCACTCCCTCCAGTCTCTCGTCAACATCCTGCCCATTCTAGCCAAGGCGGACGCTTTCACGCCTATGGAAATCGTGCAGGTGAAGCTGGAAATCATACAGCAGTGTGCGGAAGCGGGACTGCGGCTCTTTGACTGTGCGAAGTACTTGGGGGAGGATATACGCTTGATCACGGAGTCGCCGTTGGGACCGTGTCCGCCCTTCGCGGTGATTTCCTCAGTGCAGTGCCTAGAGCCCACTCCCGGCAGAGTGATCTATGGTCGACTCTACCCTTGGGGCGTATGCGACGTCAACAACCCTTGTCACTCCGACTTCAACCTCCTCTACCACGTCCTAATTGGCTACCTACTGCAGCCCGCAATCGACGAAACCAAGCTACTAGTGCGACATCTCGGCTCCCCCCAGTCCTTGCTCAAAGAGTCCTGTCCCGACCCCACCGTATTGACAATCGGCTGTTTCCTGGGTCTAGTGGCGTTAGGCTCTCTGATAACATATAGACTTACTCGCTAGCGCCGGGTCATACGTGACTCTAACTGGGACAGACGCACACTCAGTTCCCCTAAACTGCTCAGAGTGGGCGCGGGAGTAGACATTGCAGACCGAGTGTCGTCTAAATCGCGGAGACGGGACTCGATTTCTCCGCGGATTGCGGTTCTTTCGCGCTTCAGACTGTCTAAATGCTGGCGGACTCTGCGCTCCTCGGTGTCTAGTCCGATGCGGGGACTGATGGAAGGCTCAGGGCCGTTTCTAGCGCTTTCCTGGGAGTGAAGGGCTAGGGAAGTCTGTGTGAGGTCGAGAGTGTACCTCTCCGACTCCTTGTCTTTCGCCTTCAACTCCCTATTTTCCCTGGATACCCGCTGCAGCTGTCCTCTGGCCTCTGTAAGCTGCTCCGTCAGTTCATTTATTTGCATGTGGAAATCCGTCTGTTGGGACTGCAGAGCAGCCGAGGTCTTCTGCAGCTCCGCTGTGAGTGTCGAGCAGAGCATCCTTGCACTCGCCAGTTCCTTCCTCATACCTTCAGCAGCGGCTTTATCAGTCTTTTGAGTCCTGTACACTGCCAACTCCCCTCTCACAGCTTCCAACTCACTCTCCAGGAGCTGCACTCTGCGGGCGTCTGGTCGACTGGTGAGTTCCGTGTGGGACTCTGATGATCTTTTAGTGTCGCTGGCTTCAGCTACGCCTCTAGGACTGCTTTCCACTTGAAAACGCAGCTTTTGCTGAGTGCTGTGGATGGATTTCAGCTCTGCTTCTCGACTGGAGAGGGTGTTTTCCAGACGAGTGGAGGCTGTTTTGCACTCTTGCAGCTGATTTCGCAGATTAGTCACTCTTGCACTCAGCAAAACTGTGAAAACTCTCGATAAAGTCCGAATTTCAGCCCGGGATTTCCATATTTTCGATCTTTTTTCTAGTGAACATCGCTGGATTTTGACTCTTTTCCAGTGCTTTAGCACTCTCCTAACCAGCAAAGACCCTCTCCTGCACACTGCAAGGGACAGGGTCCGGTCCATATAGGAGGGAAGTAGGGCCAGGAACTTCCAGTGGTGCAGGGCCAGGCGTGCCAAGCGGGTGATTAGCCTTGATAGTACACGGGAAAAACGGCGTTTCTGCTCGTTTCCGAGTTCTTTCCAGGCCTGCAGAGTGCGGATTCCTGCGAAAAGCAGCTTCTTCCCATAGTGCTGATTTGCCCTTGCGACTGATTTGAAAGCCGATTTCATCGCAATTTTGTGTCTTTTGAGTCGATTTAGTGTCTTTTTCCCTACAAATTCATATATTTTCCTGAGTAAACTCTCCTTCTTGTCCCTCAAAACCAGCATCATTTTGACTGCGAACAGGACCTTCCTCGCCAAAGTAGTGCTTGCGAGTAGTCCCGCCCTGCGCTCATACGACCTTTTGGCTAGTGCTCTGGTCCTCATGCCTGTCAACGCTTTCAGTTTCAGCTTCTCTGAGTGCAGACTGCGCCAGTAGGTCGAGGGCTGTCGCTGGCAGGCAGCGCCTCTCCAGCCCTGCAGTATGCGTTTGATGAGGAAGCGGCTGTATTGGAGGAGGGCGGAGTGAGTGTTGAGGTGGTGGCTGCGGGAAAATAGGGTGTAAAGGCTCCAATTGTGTACAATTTTCCGCTTTGTGTGGAGAATGTGGTGCTGGCGGAGAGTGGAAATGGACTGGGAGAGGCCAGTTATTCGGCGCCAGGCCCAAATGGTCCGTTTCCGCAAGGATTTCCTGTGCTCCGCTCCACGGTAGTGGATGAATTTCTCGATTTGAGTGGACCATTTCCAGGCCGCAAAGCACAAGTTGGCAGCATTGAACCAGCGCCTGTCCTGCATTTCCTCCCCAAACAGTCGTCGCCTTCTCTCTATTCCCGCCGCCTTTCTCAGCCAATCCAGTCCCATTTTCATCACTCTCGAGTCTCTGAACCGCTCCACCACATATGTGATTCCCTCGTCAATGGTGTGCTTCATCACTGTGTCTTCCCCAGTCCTGTACTTGAGGATAGACAAGTGTCCCTCCAACTCCTCGTTCCTCGCCAGCACTGCAGCCAGTTGCTGTTGCTGAAGGACTGTGACTTCCTGCAGTTGCCTGTGCTCATTGAGCACCGACTCCAGCTCCAAACTGAGAGTTCCCAGGCCTAGGTCCCCGGACTGTCTGGGCCCCAGGGACCAGTCTCTCATGTGCGTAGCTCGCTTTTGCCATAGGGTAAAGCACTCCTCGGCCAGGTGCTCACCTGCTTCAGTGAGAGTGGAGATGAATTCGTCCTGTCGGTCCAGACACTCGATGTAGAGAGCTTCCCAGTCCTGGTGTGAGGCGCGGAGGCGCTCACTGACTTTAAGCTCCAAAGAGTCGCGAATGACGGCAGTGAGGGCAGGCGGCCAGGTAAGACTGAGGGAGGACAGCAGGGTGGGGACGGAGAGGGAAGCGTAGGTCTCGAGGAGGTTGCTGGAGATCAGTTCTGAGTGCAGTTGGAGGCGCTTTTGGAGGTGTTCGAGCTTGGCAATGGTCTCTTCGTTGCTGATTATCACGTCGAAGTACTGCTCTCGTTGCTTGGTCCTTTGCTGAGCTTGGGTTGTTTCCTCGGGGGAAACCTGCAGTTCGTCCAGTACTCGTAAGGCTGGACAGGCTAGCACTACAGTGTCTCTGTAGCTGAAATAGTGAGTGACGGGGTTGCCCTGAAGGTCCACTGTCTCTAACTGTACCAGCCCGCCTAAGTGGCTCAGTTCCTCCAACACCGCCACTTGGTTGTAGGCCAAAAGGAGCACTTTCAAGCGAGGGAAACTGAGCAGACCGCCCAAAGCAGCAATGTCGTTATGGCTGAGGTCGAGGTGTTGCAGGGACTTGAAGGGACTGGTGAGCAGGGCAATTGACAGCAGGCCTTTGTGGGTGACTACGAGCTTGCGGGCGCCTTGGGGACTGGCGCTTAGGTAAGCACTCAGCGAAGTGTCCATTTTAAAGGGAAAGGGTAGGTGTTAGGGGACGGCCTGACGTCGAGAAGTCCAACAGGACAGGGAAATCTCACGATATGGAAGGGAAAAAGTAACTTTTGTGCTCAATTCCATAATGAAGTCGCATAGAATAGGGAAATGTAGTCGTCCGTTCCTCCCTTTGCACATATTTTAGCAGGGACTGTGTCTCTAAGCCTGATGCAGTGAAGATTCTACATATATATGGGTATTCTTGTGATATGGCGGTTAATTCCTTTGCATTTTGAGCTATTAGAACTGCATCAATCAGGGAATCTCCACTACATTGGGTTATTGTATAGGCTGCATCTAAGCGAATTCCGGAGTCTATCCTCTATAGGAGCTAATTAGAAAAGCAGAACGGACACCTGAGTCCCTCAATCATTTGTCTGCACTTACAGCACTCCATCCGATGCACCGCACAGTGCTGCTTCTCCAGTGCATCCCGCAGCTCCGCCAACTGCAACGCGCCTTCCAGCGCCTCTCTCAGTCCTTCAAAGCTGCCAACTCCCCGCACAGAGCTCTTCCTAAGCTCAGCCACTGTCTCTGTCAGACAGCCCTCCGTCTCATCCAGGAGTCTCAGCACTCTGGCACTGGCGTCTGCACAGGCGGCAGTCTCAGTGGCTTCCTGTGTCTTTAGCGCGTTGATGGTGCTATGCAGCTGAGTGATTTCGGAGTCCAGCGCTGACAAGCAGGCCGTCAGTTCCGCCTTCTGCAGCAGGAGCTGGGCCTTGGCATGCACTAGGCTTTCTGCAGACTGCGGAACGCGCCTGGCTACATCCATTTTAGCAGAGAAACTAGGGACTTTAGGGCGGGGTGAAGACTTTGCCCAGTGCCACAGCCAACAACTTCGCATAATACCCCAACAATTCAAAGTCCAAAGGGTCGATTTTCGCTTTATGTGAATCTGAGCGGCCTTGAATTCCCTTGGGATTCACGAATTCCAGCACTCCCAAGACCTCCCCAGCCTCCGACTTGACGGGGAACACAATGATAGGCAGAGAAGTCTCGATGTCCACTTGGTTGTTGAACAGCGGGTGCTGGTAGGCGTTTTCTATGTTGAGAAGTTGGCCTGTTGTGGCACAGTGGCCTACGAGGCCCATAGGCAGGAAGGCTTCTTCCATGCCGTCTGGCTCAACTGCTATCATGGTTTCCTTCCCGCACAGGTAAAAATGCACTTGCGAGGCCGCGAGCAGCGACTGCACCATTTCAATCGCCATTTGAACCAAGTTGGGGAGCGACTCGCACCTTATCAGCCTTTCCACACCCCCAAAAAGCGTCTTGAGTCTGTTCTGCATCTGCATAATTGACTCATACTGCATGGAATTCCGCAGTACAGCCCCTGCATTGGTCGCCAACATCTCAAACAAGCCTTCGTCATCAGGCGTAAAGACTCCTTCTAGCTTGTTTATAGCCTCGCAAACGCCTATTATCTTCCCACTGCTGTCTCGCATCGGTATTGCAAGTATGGTCTTCGTCCTGTAGTTCATATGCAGGTCCACAGTCTTATTGAAGCGGCTATCCTTGTAGGCGTCTTCGATGTTTACCGGCTTTCCAGAGGTACTGACATACCCCACAATGCCCTTATCTGAGGGCAACCTGATAGTCCCACTCGCGCCTTTGGCCACTTTCGTCCACAGCTCCCCGTTCAACTCATCCAGGACGAACACTGATGCACGGTCGCAGCGCAGGTTGTCGCACACTTCGTCCACAAGAGTGTCCAGCATGTCCGAAACCACAGTGTGCGCTGCCACTTTGTGGGTGGAGTTTATCAGTTTCTTCAGTCGGAGGGTCACGTCTACTAGGTTTTTGTAGTCTTGGTTCTGGGAGCGGATTTTCTGCAGGAAGTCTCGCTGGGCTTGAGGGTCTAAAGCTGTAAATCGGTCTGCGAAGCTGTCGTCGCCATCCATTAGATCGTCAAAAAGCCGAGTTTTTGCGATGTTTTCAGTAGTGGCCAAAAGGCGCCGAGTTCCCTTGGCAGTCCCCGGCACTGACAAAGAGTGGGAAACGGGTTTGGGCGGGGGAGCGGAGACCTCGGTTTTGGGCTTTTTGGCCTGGGAGAGGAGACGCTGGTACCAGCGCAGACTTTCCTTCAGCTTGCGGTTTTCTTCGAGAGCGGAGGCGATGATTTCGTCTCGCTTTTGAAGGCCGGAAATGAGCTGCTTGTTCATGGTTTCGATGCGGCGGATTTCCTTGTTCTTGGTGTTGAGGACGGCTTCCAGGTCTTCGACTCGCTGGCTTAGGAAGGTGATGCTTTCCACCACGTCTGGGGCGGTCATCCGACTTCGCAGACTCGTGAAGCTGCGGTTACCTCTGTCCATATAAGCCTCTGCTGTAATTATATACTAGCATGGGGCTGTGCATGAGCGACCAAGCTTCCACTAACAAGGAAGTCAAGTTCACCTTTCGCAAGGAAGTGCATGGAGTAGGGCAGGAGTATAGAGAAAAGGCCACTGATGATGGAATCCTAACGAAGCTGGCGGCCGCCAACCCCAGACCTCCGCAGCAAAGCAAGTCCTTCGAGAAAGGCACCGTCAAAGTCACGGTCTTCTAGTAGCCAACGAGGTTAGAAAGACTGCCTAGCTAAGCCTGGCGCGCAGGCGAACACCACTGCGCTGCCTGTTACTTGCGCTTCTGTGGTTAGCAAAAAACTGTCCCCTCTGTGAATCTCCTGCTCGCCCCCTCCGCCCACCCTCAAACAGCCTTCGCCCTCCGTCACTAGTAAACAAGTCGGCCCCAAACTCGGCACTTTCCCGCCTGTCTGCACCCTATACAGCGCAAATTCCTCACAAGGAGCCGCGTAAAGATAGACCAAATCCGCTCTATCCGGCCTCAGGACTTCCGGCAGTCCCGTCTGCTCACAGCGAATGATGTTGAGCAGTGCAGGGATGTCTTTTGGTTTCGGGGTCAGTCCACATCTAGCTACGTTATCAGAGCAAGCCTGGGCCTCCACACAGTCTCCGGACAGATAGGAGTGGGGAATGCCAGCGTCCACGAATACCCCTTCCCCTGGCTTTAGCACGATGTGGTTCATTAGGAGGGCGAAGAAGATCCCTGTGTCGCCTGGGAAGTAGTGGTTTAGTCGCTGGGCGAACTGAGCGAAAGGGTCTAGACTGGCTTTGGTCCTCTCCACATATTGGTCTACCAGCCTTTTGGTCTCTGCTTCGTCTGTGAACAGCCGCTCTACCTTCCCTCTGATAGTAGGCTCCGCAACTAGCAACTGGGCGAGTTCCGGGACCGCAGCCAGAGTAATTTGTATTTCCGTTTCCGTTTTGAGTCCGTACAGGAGTTCAGCATCTGTGACAGCCACGCAAACCTCCGGCTTGTGATTAGCATCCGGGTAGATGTGTGGCTTGGCGGAGTGGAGAAACTGGGCCTGGGGCAGGTTGGGGTGCACTTGGATTGAGAGAGGCTTGGAGATGCTGAGGACCTTCAGTATGTAGGGAAGTGGACCTGTTACCTCGGAGAGACGGCGGTCGCCGAGGAAGGACTCGAGTAGGGGACTGGTGCCGACCCAAAGCTCGGCGTAGGGCAGGGTCTGGTCCACAGAGTCCAAAAAAGCGCAGACGAGACTGGTAGCTGCAGGCTTGCCCCACGCATAGTGTTGGCTTTGATTCCGCAAGCGCTGCAGCATAAAAATGCCGCGACCGAGGATCGAACTCGGGACCTTAAGATCTTCAGTCTTACGCTCTCCCAACTGAGCTATCTCGGCAGGTAGCAACTCCTTCCTATCCCCACCAATAAGCCCAGACCTAGAGGGACTGGTAAGGAGCTGTTAGCTAAGCAGCTGGTCTAGGAAGGGCTGAATGAACTCCTCCAGCTTGTCCGCCATCTTGTAGTAAACTGTGTCTTCCTTGTTGTAAGTGCGTGCGTTCTTGAATATGCGTCTGACGTCCTCGACGAACTTATCCAAAGTATCATACTGTCCCTGCCTCACCTTCTCCCTTATAGTCTTTATGTCTATCGGATTTGTTATAGTGTCGTAGTAGTCCGGCGCTGCGTCTCTCCCCACTGGGTCTTTGAACGGCCAGCTGGAAGTGTGGTTCAGCATTTGCTCAATAATAAAGTTGAAGCATGCGCCCTTAGTGTCGTTTTCCTCCTCTAAGCTCGACATCTCTTCCTCGGGGTTATAGTGCACTTCCCGCAGGCCTTCGATGTCCTCGATGGAGCAGGGCTGGCCGGCGGTGAGTTTGGGGTTCGGGGCTCGGACGAGGTTGTGCAGACTGATGTTGTCTGCGAGTGTGCAGACGCAGTTGAGCTGCAAGGCGATGTTTTCGGCGATGTGGGTGTAGTCCACACTGGGGTCGAGCTTGCAGACCATTAACGTCCCCCCGTCGTACTCCTTTATATACCCATTCCAGTACTTCTTCGGGAAAACGATATCCACCTCACTCGTGAACCCTTGCTTCTTAAAGTACCCCAAAGCGAAGTTATCCGCGTATGTCAGGAAGTAGCGAATTCCCTCCCTTATGACGTGGTTTTTGAGGTGGTTCATTAGGCAAGTTCCAAAGCCTTTCACTTGCTCAGAGAAAGTGATGGCTAGGAAGACCACTTCTGAGAACTTTTGGCCTTCGAAGTAGCGGAAACAGCAGCCACCGATTACTTTGTTGGCCCGAGTGACAACCATGGAGTTATGTCTGCGGTCCAGCACCAGTCTCACGATATACTCGCCTGGCATTTTGGGCAGCTGCTTGCGGAATATGTTCTTAAGCTTCACCAGCTTCTCCAGATTCTCGTGGGACCGGTCGTTGCGGATTACTTCGAAGCGCAGTTGGCTAAGCGGAGAGTCTTCCATTCGCGGGGGATTATTACAGGGCGAGGAGTTGCATACTCTGGGAGAGAGGTGGGAGAGTGGGGTGGACTATGGTGGCCATATGTGGCTGCGTATTAAACTAATGGTGAAGAAGTCCGAAGCCGTGGCCAAAGCAAAGGGCGCCGCAAAGGCAGTAAAGAAGGGCACGGCCTCGCACTCTCACAAGAAGCGCACACAGGTGCGTTTCCGCAGGCCTGAGACCCAGAGCACCAAGCGCGTGCCCAAGTTCCCTCGTCGTTCCATCAAGAAAGAAACTGCACTGGACCACTTCGCAGTCATCAAGTACCCACTCAACTCCGAAAAAGCCATGAGCCTCGTGGAAAAGACCAATACGCTCACCTTCATTGTGGACCCAAAGGCCACTAAGTCGGAGATAAAGAAGGCGGTTGAGACTCTGCACAAGATCCACGTCCAGTCAGTGAACACCCTGATGCGGCCAGACGGGAAGAAGAAAGCATACGTGAAGCTCACGCCCGAGCAGGAGGCCCTCGAGGTCGCCAGCAAGATAGGCATCATCTAAGCTAGGTCAGCCTGCGGCTGGAAATGGACGCACCGAAAACAGAGGACCAGACCACTGCCAGCACTGTTGTCACTGACCCGCCTCACTGGGTCGACCCTCCAACTGAGGACTGCGGACGGCAGACTGAGCGTTGCTTAGTGCCCGCCGAAGATTCAAAGGCTCTAGCAGACGACGACTTTGGGGATTTCCAAGAAGAAGACGAGGATTTCGGAAATTTCGAAGCCGCCCAAAAAGAAGCGCCTGCCGAAGTCCTTTGTGACCGCTTGCAGCGACCCTTGGCTCCTCTATCGAAGGTAAAAGCCACCACAGTAGAGTGCGCTGAGTCTCGAAGCTCCCCAACTCGACCAAATCAGTCTGCAGCTCTTCGGCCCTCGCCCCGAACTCAGCACAACCCAGTCCTCTTGGCAGCCAGACGACCGCTCAATCCTCAAACTCACCAATGACGAGAGCTGCCGCAAGCAAGCCAAACTGGTGGAGGAGTACGAAGGCTACTTAAATCGACCCAAAACATGTGTCAAAGTCGTTCAAAGCGCTTCAATAGGTGACTCGTATGGAGTGAATCTGAAGGCGATAGTGGAGTTGCAGGAAAATGTGGAGAGAGTAATAACTGAAGATACAGCTAGGACGATTTTAGCCCAATGCCGTGCCTTTTCCAGCGAAGTTTGGCCTGATTTGTCCCTGCGTGTCCTCTACCAATCCGCAGTTTCCCAAGCAGAGGCCAACTCGCACCCAGACGAACCCGACTTCCAGACTATCGAAACGCAGCCAGCACTCGAACCTCTCCCCACCACTCTCGACCTGGAGGCGAAAGACCTCGACTCCAGCTTCCTCGGCACTCTCCCAGGCGCCAGCTTCATCCTCACTGAGACTTCTGCAGGTCCGTCACTGCGAGATCTGCTGGGAGAGGCTCTACCCGACCTGAGCTTCGTACTGAGTGCTGCGGTGTGCAGGTGAAGGCAGTAGCATAATGGAGCCCATAGTGACTGTGAGTCCTAGTGATGAGCTGGACTTTGTGGTAGGGGCGGGACCTGCAGTGGTTCACTTGCGCAATGTCAGTGCTCAAAATGTCCTGTACCGAGTGAAAACTACTGCCCCGGGGAGGTACCTGGTGAAGCCGCATCAAGGTCTCTTGCCGCCTGGACAGGAAGTAAAGGTCTATATATCCTTCACACCCAGTGACTCCCCAAGCACTACCAATGCCAAATTCCAGATTCAAGCGGCTTGCTGGGACTCAGGGCCGGTCCCTGACCTAGCCGCTGCCCTGGCGAAGGCTCAGGTCAGGGTGCATAGAGTACTGCAGGGCAGGGTGGTGACTAGGCCCAGCTCAACTCTACAGGTCTCTCCTACCAAGCCTTCATATGACCTTTGGCCGCCAGTGTCTCTGAGGGTACAGAGACAGCAATTGGAGTCGGAAAGGGCAAATCTGGAGCGGCAATTGAAGGCTTTGCAGGCCTCAGCACTAGAGCCGGAGCCTGAAGCGGAGTACTCCCTTGTCTATCTCGCACTGGTTCTAGCTCTGGGCTGGCTGATTGGTCGTTACCTCCCTTACGCACTTCCCTAATTATGGTCGCGCACAGTCTGAAATTGGCAAATTCACCGATTTCTCTTGCTTCTATAGTGTTTTTAGGATAATTACACTGGAAAAGTCCTAAATCTGTGAAAACTTGATTACTACCTAAGTTCTATGCGGCTTGTCTCGAGATTTCCGATGGAAACCAGTAACCTTAAAGAATACCCACACCGCCACAAGGACCAAATACGGCCCCCAGTAGATATTATTGAGCACTGCCAGTGTTTCCCCCAGTCCTAACTGCGCAAACACAATTCCATTCAAGTTCTCAGTGGTATACATCCACAACCTCGCAATGAACTTTAGCACCGGCCGTCCCGGCAGTCTCGAAAAGTCACTCTGATAGCCCATCTTTGACACCTCTGTCAGCAAGGAAAAGGCGAAGAAAGTGACGTAGTAGCTCGGATAGAAGCCGTGCCAGAAGGCGGAAACTATCATGGTCAAGTGCTGTGCGAAGCTTTTCAATAGTCGGCTGGACTCTCTGCCGGCCAAGCGGCTGTAGATGTACCTGCGCAGCCAGAGAGACACGGAAATGTTCCAGTTGTCGATGGTTTGCTTGGTCGTGGCTGCGAACTCGGAGAGGCGGATGTGGACGCCTCTGGCTCGGTCCCAGTCCACACTGCCGTCCTTCTTGATGCCCTGGTAGCCGAAGCCTGATGCCACATTCCCTGCTTCGCCGAATTTGAACCCGGTGTAGTACCGCAACTTGCACCCGATCATGGCGAAGTTTAGGTATAGGATGCGGTACCAGTAGGGGTGCAGACCCCAGTCCGACTCGCGGATGTGTGCATAGTGGAAGTAGCGGAACAGGAAGAGGAAGCCGCAAATGCAAAGTATGGACTGCAGCATCAGCTGAAGCGACCGTGCAACCGGTGTAGGAATGAAGACGAACTCCTTCTCTCGCTTAATGAAGCGAATATAGTCCGTGTACTCAAATACAGGTCCCACTAGGAAGCTTCCAAAGAAGGCCAAGTAGCTGTAGTACTCCAGCAAGCTGGGCATTTTGGCCACAGCGTACTTCTCTTGCTCTAGTTCGGTGGCACTCAGAGGCTCTTCTTCCTTTTTCCGCCTCACCAGCACAGCTCCGTCCTGGTAGTTGTAAGCCAAAGCTGTGAGTTTGCAGGTGAGGACCATCTGCATGGTGCTGTAGTCCTGGCTCCACCCCATCCAGTCGTAGTACATGCGGTAGATGTGCACGTAGGAGAGGTAGGAGAAGCAAAAGAGGAAGACAGGGAAGGCTACTCGCTCTCTGGGTAGGAGGAAGAGCATTAGATAGGTTCCGACTGACGTCACTGCAAACCCAAATAGGCCGATAGTTCCGTACTGAAAGAGCGCTAGGCTGAGCCCAACTATCAGTGCGAAGAGATGTCGCAGCACTTCCCCGCGGACAATACGCCAGTGCACCCAGCCCAACACCACTGCTAACATCATGCAAATCACCAGCTTCACTTGGTCAGTCGGCACCCCCAACCCTTCTGCAAGGTGCTGCAATCCTTCTTCCATCACCATTCCTTTTACCTATATGTCTGCCCCTGACTCAGTAGACTGAGCAATCTCACGCTTCCCACATTCGCTTCATAATGGAAGAAGCCAAGGGGGACAGTCCAGCCAAGGACTCGGACCAGCTCTACTCACTGCCTGTTCCAGAGGAAGAAGGGTCTTTCAGCTTCCGTGACGCTTTATCTTGTCCTGCGAAAGCAGAAACGAGTGCATCTGGAGAAGTAGATGGCTCACACAAGGCAGGTTCAATGGTGAGTGACGGGTCGGAAGCAGTTCGGCAGACACGGCTGCAGCGCTTCTTAGAGCGACACAGACTGGAGTTCCTCTATGGAGTGATGGTGGAAACTGGGTACGACGACCTAGACCAACTCCTCTTCCAGATGAGAAGCACTATGCCTCTGGACATGTCCGTCCTGGAAGGCATCGGCATACAGCAGTACAGTCACAGGGCAATGCTGTTAGCAGTGCTTGAGCAGGCGGCTGGAGTGCGCAGGCCGGAGACAGAAGAACGGCTGTCTATGTGTTGTGAGCAGAATACGCGCGCTATCAGTTTCCATAACTACTACAGTCTCAGGGAGTGGCTTGCGGAATTGGGCCTGGAGGCTCTGCATCCGCAGTTTGTGGCTGCTGGATATGTGCACTTGGAGCCACTCATCCAATGTATGAGTTCCAGCTACCCTCTAACCGACTCCCTCCTCCAGGAAGAACTCAAGGTACAGCGGGCTGAAGACCGCCAACGCATCCTACGTAAACTCTCCCAGGCCGCCAGCGCTGCCAGCCGTCTCCAGGGTGCTCAAATGGAGCGAGAAGCAATCCAGCCTGCCTGCGACTGTAGGCTAATGTGAGATTTCAGTATTGCTGTTAGTTTGAAGGGTTACTGGGAATGCGAGGATTGAGGGGGAAGTGTATATATTGCACTTGAGAAGCCTTGAACTGATACTTCGTCTTTCAGCCTATGTGCCCATATCTGCAAGTGTAGCTTCGAGATTTTCCTACTAACGCCTACTTTAGGCGAAATCCAGTCTCTGCAGGCATCTGAAGTGCCTACGTGCACATCTCTCCTTGCTGTCCTAGAGGGCGACTTCCGCCATAGGGAAATGAGAGGCGTAAAAGTAAAGATGCCGGGTGCAACGTCCTGTGCAGGCTCTGCACCCGGCCAGATTGACGATCGCCAGTCAGCTTGGCAGCTTCAGAGCTGTTGAGTGTTACGTGCGACCTACATCTAGTAAATATCCCTGACTTCCCTCTCAGTCCTTCCCTCCACACTGTCTTTCCACAGACCTCTGCAGCAACTCTGCTCAGACCAGCAGGCAGTTAACGAGTAAGGAAGAGACAGTCCACTATGCGTGGGCAAGGAAAGTCTATGTAGAGCTTCGAACTGTGCAGATATACAGTGCAGCTTGCAAACACAGCAAGGAAAACTCCCAATCCGCAGCAGTGCGAACAGGCAGTGTACACAGCAACTATCTCTCTGGTCATATATAGGAAAAGGCGCTATTCCCAACACTATGCAATTAGCTTGAGGTCTGGATAGCACACGCTAGAGGCCACCTAGTTCCCAACCACCATTGCTATAATGTCAACAGGCCTGCTGCCCTGTGAACTCCTCACAGCCTCCGCCTCTCTCGAAGTAGTGTACCAGCGTGTGGGCCTCACAGCTCCCACCAGTCTCTTCCCGCTCTCCCCCGAGCGCCTGCTTCAGCTCCAAACGCTCGCAAACGACGTCAACGCGCACGGCGGGTGGAGAGAAGTCACCCGACAAAATGGCTGGCCCAGGTTCTACAAGTCAGCTAAGGAGGACTATGAGCGGGTGTGGCTGCCTGTGTTAGCGGCTTTGGAAGCCCAGTATAGGCCGCAAGCAGTGTCTGTTTGCAAGGGTTCTTTGGTGAAAGTGGTGGGTCCGCCTGAGGGAGCCAGGCTGTCGCCGGAGTTCTGGAGGAGTGTGTTGGACGAGGAAGCGGTGGTCTTGCGCGGGTTTCTGGAGGACATATGGGGACTGAACAGGGCTGTTTTCTCACTGGAAACACTACTCAAAGAGCAGGGAGACCAAATGCTGAGTGTCCTGGTCCAGGAGAAAAGTCCCTGCATTGGTCCTTTGCAGCTACGCACTGCAGCCATCCAGTCCCTGTCTCTCAGCGACTACCTGCCTTTCCTGACCCAGACCAGCCCCAGTTCCCCCACAGTGCTATACGCCAGCAACATCGACATCTCCACCTGGACTCCGCAGCTGCAGGAGCTGCAGCGCTGTCTGCCCGCTTCCCTCTGCTTCCAGACCTGCAAGGACGCTTTGAGACTTACACGAGTGCATATCAGCGGAATGACCCTGCCGCAGCTCTACCTCCCGCCCACCTATAGCTGGGTCGGAGTGCATTGCGAGCAAATGAACCTATCGGCTGTCTATGTCAACTACGGCCCCGGCCAGTGCCAATGGTCTGTAGTGAGCGCTCAGCATGCGGATTTACTCAGAGAAACCGTCCAAAAGGCTATCGGAGTGGACTACATGCGTGGTGACGGTCTCCTGTTTATCCCCGAATCAGTACTAAATCAGGCCAACATCCCTTATCAACAGATCACCCTTACCCCAGGAGACGTCCTCTACCTTGGCCCCGGCACAGTCCACTGGAACTCCTGCCAGACCAGCACAGTTTTCTCAGCTTGGAACCTGTGTCCCTACACTCTGCCTCAGTTCCAGGCCTGCTTCCGCAGGGACGATGTCAATAGAGCCATAGGGGCGGAAGGACTGATGCAGATATATACACTGGCTATGGATTTGCTCAATGTGGACCTGGAGAAGCTGCAACTCGACCTTTGCAAGTTCCTTTTAAGTCGCTTGGAAACGCGATTTGAAGCTGAAATTCGCCTTTTAAGCCACTCCAAACTGCCCAATTTAGGTGTCTTCCCCGGCCACCAAGTCCGCCGCTGTGAGCAATGCCGGCAAGAGCTGTTCCACGCCTACTCCTCCTGCAACACCTGCGCTAGCGCAATCTGTGTGCCCTGCTCCAGCAGCCACCCCCACCCTTTAGCTGCCAACTGTGTGCAGTTTTCAGCGGATTCACTACGGAAACTGCTCAAAAGAGTGCGGAATTGGTCCGTTGGAGCGGGGGAAAGCCTGTTCGACCCTAGTCTGAACCAGCACTTTACACGTGTGGAAAGGGAGAGGGAAGGGCAGGGGGGTGTTTCGCCCTATAGTGGGGCGAGGGACTGCATTTGGTATAGCTGCAGAGGGGCGGTTTCATATCAAAGCGAGGATAATGGGCAGAAAAGGGAGGATGTGAGAGAGGAGTATGTGATTCCCAAGCGACTGAAAGGCGCACTATAGGACTAAAGTGTTTTTCCATATGCTTATATTAGGCGAAATTCTGCTATTTTCCAGGAAATATGCAAATTCTTATGCAATTTCCTAGAATTAGCGAGTGTATTCTGCTTGTTTAAAGTATATAAAATCTACGTACCCCTTTACCTAGTCCGAATTCACGACCTCCTCCATCATCTCCTGGTCCCTGTTCTTTATCTTCAAGAACAACTCAACCTTCTGCTCCAACTCCCCGAAAACCCGCGACTTCAAGTAGGCAGGGAAGTAGCGGTACTGCAGCACACTTTCCAGGTAGGTATACAGTGCGGAAACATAGGTCTCAGAGGGGGAGTCTACAGGGGAAAGGTGCAAAGCAGACGGGAGGATGTGGAGGACAGGCTGGCAGTACACAGAGTAGAGGTGGGTGAGATGGGAAGCGGAGGGGTGCAGGGGAAGGGTGGAAATGGCTACACGGAGGAGGAAGTAGGCCTCTGCTTGGACGTTGTGTTTGTCCTCGAGGTCGGTTTCCTGTAGAAAGACTCGGAAGGCTTTGAGTGCTTCTTTGTGTCGCATGGTGAGGTGGTAGGACTTGATGACCTCGGGAGTCAGCCAGACCTCATATTCGTCCCCCAGACTGCGATACACAGGCAGGAAGTTGGAAATGTACAGAGTGATCAGTCCTCTACAGTCCTGAATCAAGTAGATAGCCGGGTTCACAGCATACAGATTCAGCAAAGAGCCTACGACCATGACCACACATAGCATCTTTAGTTCTGAGTAGATGCGGAACCACTCATAGGTGTGGCGCAGGCCGTACAGTGCTAGAAGGAAAGGCAGGGCTTCGCAGAAACAGACCAAGTTCCAGGATAGGTACATTAGCAGCGTGGTGCACTCCTGGTCGCAGTGGGCGTCGGAGGTGATGTACCACAGTCCGCTGACCAGGGGAATGAGGAAGTAGGGAAAGAGGCCGCCGAGGAGGGCGATAGTGAACCAGCGGAGGGTCAAACGCTGGACTTGGAGGCGGTATAGACCTGGAGAGAGGGAAAAGTCACTGTAGCAGACTTTGAAGTGGTAGAGCCGCAGGAGGTAGGGCGCGAAGAAAAGGTACTCACACAAAAGACTCAAATAGAACAAGGCCCACGTTTCCATCGGAGACTCCTCCATCAGCAATCCGTCCACTGCCACTACTGTCATGCCCGCTAGGTTCCCTATGCAGGATATAGCTAGCAGTGGGAAGGAGCGCTCTCGAATCACCATTCTGTGTCGTCGCTTGGTGAGCAGCACTAGGAGCACCAAGCTCAGGCCCACGCCTATGCACAGCACCACTGCGAGGGGGATTTCCAGGTAGTGAGTCCGTCTCAACATTTTACAAAGAGAGTTAGGCTAGCAGCTGCAGTTCTTGGAGTAGAGAGTCGGCGGGAGAAGGGTCCGAGGAGAGGTGTGAACGAACTCGGGAAAGCGCTACAGAAAGGCCGCAGGCCCTCAAACTCACAAGCACGCTAGAAGAGGGCCTGCCATCATACCGATAAATCAGGTAGTGTAGACTCTCCGCCAGCCTCACCAGCATTTCCGCCTCTACCAGCTTCTCCAGCAGACCCACTATGAGTCTCATAACCGGGTAAGCACTGGGCAGTGCCAACAACCCTTGCACATACTCATTCTTCCTGCTCATTTTCCCCACAATGCAGGCCAGACAGACTTGGTACTGCAAGTCTTCTTGCTCCTTCAGTCCTTTTGCCACTGTCTCCAGCACGCCTTGGGCGAGTAGGACGTGGACGAAACTGACGACCAGGCCTTGAAACAGGTCGAGGATGGTTTCAAGCAGATGAGCGAAGGTGTGCTTAATGCAGTGGATAGAGGAGTTCAAGCCAGACAGCAGGGTCGTAAGGGTGCTGTAGTGGCGTATTGCCAAGTAGTAGGATAGTCGAGTCTTCGCAGACCGGCCGAACTCACTCCCTTGCAAGTCGAGCACTAGGGCCAGGGCAGACCTTGCACAGTAGTGCTTGACCACCCCCAGCCAAGTCTTGGTTTCCACCCACTCCTCAGGCTTCAGTTCTTCCCACCTTTCCAGGCCTTTCAACAGCTCGACAAAGCCTTGCTTGCCCAGGGTGCTTTCGGAGGCGGCAGTGCTGAGGCCCAGTCCTGCGTAATTCCGCCCGTCGCTGAGTTCGTCGGGGCCCCAGGAGGCTTCTTTCGCTGAGAAACGGACTGGAGGCGGGTCCTTGCATATAGCTGACTGGGGGAAGACGCGGTCTTCCTTGCGATCACAGCAGCAGTTTCCCATTTCTCCTAATGAAGCTTCACAACTCGGGTTAAATGCCCTCTTGTCCTATAAATACCATGGGGTCGGGATGCAGCTGCTCCCATAAGGCCGCGGAGGGCATTAAAGACGGAAGACCCACTGCCACTGCCACAATTCTTTCAAAAGCTATGTTTCCGTCTGAAGGCCGCAGTGTGGAGGACCAAGTAACGCTCCTCAAGACATTTAAGGACCAGCACCAGGTTCAAATGCATAAGAAAATAAGTGAACTTTGTGTCACTGTGCAGACTGAGTTGCCTGCTGGAGTCAATACGCTGAGGCTCAATACCATGAAAATGAAGGATAAAGACTGGCAACACTTCACTTATTGCTTAGGCTTCTGTCCGCAACTCATTAGACTGCACCTGTGGAAAGTCACCATCAGTCGGGCTTCATTGGACCTACTGGCGAGTTATATCCTCGGCATGCCCAAGCTGCAGTACCTCACCCTAGGCGACATGGACCTGAACTCCTTCCCATTGGGGTGCCTTGCAGAGGCTTTGAAAAACCTGTACGAGCTCAAAGAGCTGGTTCTCACTGTCAACTATATGGACTCCGCCCATTTTGCTATGCTGGTGCCGGGTATCGAAGTCCTGGACCAGTTGGAGGTATTGTCGCTTGATGAAAATGAACTTGGAGATGCAGGAGCGCAGATAGTCGTGCAACTGCTGGTGAAGCTGCTGCGACTGCGGAGTCTGAGTTTGAAGTTCAACTCCATAAGGCACAAGGGCTTTGCACAGCTGCTGTCTGCTCAGCGCCAATACAGGAGCGTCAAGCTGCATATGGAAGGGAACGACTTGACGGATGATGAGTTTGAAGAGCTGGAGCTGGCGCAGACATAACAGCTACTTAAACCCATTTAAATAGAGCGGATTATAGACTTTGCACACTATTTTCGCTCATAATATAAATAATTCGCTTTTTCAGCTTTAAAACGGCAGATTTAGCCTGTTTGGCAGTATGAGCCAGCGACAATTGACCATCTATAGAGAAATCTGCCTGCTTTGCTGTGACTATGATAATTCTGCAGTGCGCAGTTCTATATACATCTTTTAGATGCTCTATTTCTAGTCCAGACGTACTCGAATCGGACTGGAGCGAGTGACGCACGTGCGGCAATAGGGGTATTTGGTCAGCACTAAGGACTGATTTCCCTCACTTCCCTCCTCCGTACTCACGAAAAGCCGCTTAAAGTGCTCACTTGACACTGTGCGCATACGCAGAACTGGGTCAATGTGCGTCCAAGGCTGGTAACTCTTCACAGTGCCGGGACTTTTTCGTAGTCTCCGCTGCCAATTGACGTCTTTTAAGGGAATGTGGGAGGTGGACTGGAGGTTGTAGAGGACTTCACGGTTGTAGGTAAGGAAACTGGCAGGGTGGGAGTAGGAGATGGAGGCTGGTTCCCGGGCTTTACTGGGCGGATGGGGAGGGACAGGCTTGGCGCGGGAGGCTGGACGGACTGAAGCGCTGCGAATTTTGCCGAGACTACTGGTGAGTGACTTCAGTGTCTTGCTGAGTTGGTGGTTTTCCCTCTGCATCTGCTGCAAAGGCGCTAAGTCTGCTTTTGTGCCAATTTTCCCTCTATATGAGTCAAAACTTTCCTCTTTTCCTTCAATCTCACTGTCGTACTGCAATTTGCTACCCATTCTGTCCCTGTCCAGGTCCAGTAGCGACTCCGCTCTGCGAGTTTTTTCCTTTGGGTAGCGCAAAAAGCCCTGTTTTTCCGCAAAGGCAGTAGGGTGACTAACAGGGTTGGAAGGCCGAAGCTCGGATTTGATTGCTTTGAGCAGAGATTTGGGGAAACGGACTGGCTGCTGTCTCAATCGGTAGCGGGCTGGCAAAGGAGGAGAAGCGGGAGGGTCTGGAAGACTAAGGAGACAGATAGGCGCAGCAGCGTCAGGCACTCGCGTGGCAAAGGACTGAACGGGTCTGAGCAGCGGCGGCGCCTTCGCGGCCATTATCTCAGACTGCCAAGTGGGCAGGCGGACATTCATGGCTAAAAAGGAATGGAAGCAGGGTCTCAAAACCAGTTCCTGGCCTTTGACGAATTCGGCCGTCCCTTCATAGTTATCAAGGAACAGGGGAAAAAGAAGCGTGTGAAAGGGGCTGAGGCTCAGCGCTCCAACATCCTTGCCGCCCGCTCCATCGCCAACCTGCTCCGCACCAGTCTGGGCCCCCGCGGCATGGACAAGATCCTCGTGTCGCCTGATGGGGACGTCACTGTCACCAACGACGGGGCTACGATAATGGAGAAGATGGAAGTCCAGCATCAAATCGCCAAGTTGCTAGTGTCTTTGTCCAAATCTCAAGATGACGAAGTGGGCGACGGCACCACAGGCGTGGTGGTGCTCGCCGGCTCCCTACTCGAACAAGCTCAATACCTGCTCAACAAAGGCCTCCACCCGCTCCGCATCTGCGACGGGTACGAAAAGGCCTGCGACATCGCCGTCACCCACCTCCGTGCAATAGCCGAAGACATCGACGTGCAGGCTGACAACCACGAGCAACTCATCAAGGCTGCAATGACTGCACTCGGGTCGAAGGTGGTCTCCGGACACAAGCGACAATTGGCGCAAATAGCAGTGGACGCAGTCCTGGATGTCGCTGACATTGAGCGAAGAGATGTCAACTTCGAGCATATTAAGGTGGAGGGCAAGCCTGGCGGCAGTCTGGGCGACACTTCCTTGATTAGGGGGATTGTGGTGGATAAGGACATGTCCCACCCGCAGATGGTCAAGGTCGTGAATGATGCGAGGCTGTGTGTCCTCACCTGTCCCTTCGAACCTCCGAAGCCCAAGACGAAGCATAAGGTGGAGATTTCTACTGCGGAGGACTATCAACGTCTATACCAGCAGGAGCAGCAGTACTTCGTGGACATGATCAAGGCAGTCAAGGACTCCGGCGCCAACATGGTGATCTGCCAATGGGGCTTCGACGACGAAGCGAACCACCTCCTAATGCTCAACAAACTCCCCGCCGTCAGATGGGTGGGCGGGGTCGAAATCGAACTGATCGCCATGGCCACCGGCGCCCGCATCGTCCCTCGCTTCCAAGAACTAACCGCAGAAAAGCTGGGCAAAGCGGGAGTTGTTAGGGAAATCAGCTTCGGTACGACCAACGAACGCATGATCGTGATTGAAGACTGCGCGAACACGAAAGCTGTGACCGTGTTAGTGCGCGGCGGCAACAAAATGATCGTAGAGGAGGCGAAGCGCTGTCTGCATGATGCTCTGTGTGTGGTGAGGAATATGATCAAGGAGCCCAAGGTTGTGTATGGCGGCGGAGCGGCGGAGATGGCGTGCAGTCTGCAGGTGGCGGACAGGGCCAATAGTGAAAGTTCAATTGAGCAGTATGCGCTCAGGGCGTATGCAGATGCTTTGGAGGTTATCCCGACAGCCTTGGCGGAAAACAGTGGCTTAAACGCCATCGACGCAGTAACTGCCCTGAAAAAGGAAATGCTGGAGACGGGCAACACCTTCCTGGGCATTGACTGTCTGAGTCTCGGCAACAGAGACATGAGGACCGCGGGCGTGTTCGAGTCACTCAACTCCAAGGTGCAGCAGCTGCAGCTGGCCACACAGCTCGTAAAAATGATACTCAAAGTGGACGACGTGTTCGCTCCTAGTGAATACGACTAACTCAGGTAGGCCAGGCGTAGCCTCTCTGTGGCTGGAAATAAATGGGGAAGCGGACCAAGAAGGTGGGCATCATTGGCAAGTACGCCACCCGGTATGGCGCTTCCCTGCGCAAAGCCGCCAAGAAGATCGAGGAGGAACAGCACGCGGTCTACCTCTGCCAGTTCTGCGGCAAAACCACTGTCCGGCGAATGGTTGTGGGCATCTGGGGCTGCAAGGCCTGCCGCAAGACTTTCGCAGGAGGCGCCTGGACACCCACCACTCCTGCAGCTCTGGCAGCCAAGTCCACCATTCATAGACTGCGCAAGATGCAGGGAACAGCGACAGAGGCTGCAGCTGCCTAGGAGCACTAGCTAAGTTCTGGCGGTCAAAAGCTTCTAAGGCGAGTCAAAATAGCAGGAAAATTGCCAATTCAGCTCAATTTTGGGCACTTTAAGTCCCTTTGGAGAGGCGGAATTGCAATTTGCCTGTTATTTGCTGACTTTATAAAGACTTCCAGTCTAGAAATTCACTGCATCTCTCGTCTAAGCCGTTTGCATGAGAATAAGGGCAATCTAAAGGAAATATTGGTCTTGTCTGGGTGACTTATAGGTCAAGAATTAGCGAAAATATGTAAATCTCCGATTTCAAAGGATAGATCAGAAGATATTGAATTTTTATCCAGTTATAAGTGAGATTCGAGCAAAATTATGAGTCTTTTACAGTATTTTATCGTGGAATTTAGAGTTAAAATCGATTTTCCCAGGGAAAATCGCCTCGATATCAATAAAATTGCTCAAAATCGGACTTAATTATTGAATTGAAGTACCAAAATAAGCTGTCATTCGGACGTTTTCACAGCATTACAATTATTTTTCTACTAAATTGCAGTTTTTTCTAGATTTCCCCTTATTTACAGCGAAAGTAACGAAATTCAAGGAGAAAATCGCATCTCCGAAACTGAATTTCAAAATATCTCTCTTATTTGTATACAAAAAAATCCTACTTCCGCCAAATTCTGGCTAAAAAACCCTAATTTCAGCTGCTTTCTATAATTATGAGCACGGAATTAAAGGCCGGATGTCTGCACGAAGGGACATTTTACCCAGCCGAAGAAGGAGTTGCCTACGGCTATTGGCACGAAAGCTCATTTCTGGACTTATTGTCGAGTTCTTACGACTTTAGCGCCCTTCCTGCCTCGGCTCAGCCCTGCATGTTCACCCAGTCAAGTATAGAACTGCTGGCTCCGGGAGTGCAGCCTGGCTTTCTGTTCAGAGGCCGGTTTTACCGCTCTACCAAGGAAATTCTGCTCGTAAGCATGCTGCAGCCCTCTCTACACTCCACAGGTTCAGCGATTGCGCGCAAAAAGCAGTGCGTAATCTGCAAGCAACTCTCCTCAGACTGTCTGAATGTGCAGGGAAAAGAGGTGTGTCTGCCCTGCCTAGTGCATAGACTGAAGACCCGCAGTCTATACTTCGAGGAAAAGGAAGAGAAAGTGAACTGGTCCGCCCAGGTGGTTTTTGATGCATATGAAGGGGTGAGAAGGGCTGGCAGAGGCGGGGAAATCCCCACTCAGTGTCCCTTGCCCTGCGACAGTAAGATCTGCTGTGGACGTATAGAGCAAGTCGGCAAGGACTACCCGGCCTACGGGCACATTGTAGGGGTGCTTAGCCTGTGTGCAGAGGGCAGTTGTCCTGACCACTCCCTCTGCTTTAAGTGTGCGAATATGCACTCTAATTGTCCTGTGTGCGGCAAATACATTGCATATGAATCCCCCCCTTCGCAGTGTACAAAATGCCAAAAGTCACTGTGCTATGGATTCGCAATGCCTTGCGAATGCGGGCAGATGCCGCAGCCGAGGAAGCGACCTGCATGGCAATAGAAGTCTCATAGGGTAATAGACGTGCTAAGGACTGGGGCTTAGGCTGCTTGCTGGGCAGGGAAAGGACCGAAGCACTGCTCTGCTTCTCAGCCGACCATTTCTGAGAAATGGAAGAAGCGCCAGAGGACACGTCTCTCGCAAACCTCGCTGTGTTCAACAAATACAAAGCAGCAGGCGAAATCGCGAACGCAGGCCTGCAGTTCGCACTCAGTCTCTGCGTCCCGGGGGCGGACATCACTGACATTTGCACCCGCAGCGACCTGCAGCTGGAGGAAAGTCTGCAGAAGATATTCGCAAAGAAGCGCTTGGAAAAGGGCATTGCCTTCCCTACCTGTGTGGCAGTCAATAACGTGTGCGGGTACTTTTCCCCTCTCAGAGAAGATTCTGTGTCTTTGGAAGCGGGACAGCTAATCAAGGTGGACCTAGGCGTCCATATTGACGGCTTCATAGCCAACGCTGCCACCACAGTCCTGGTAGGCGGCGCTTCCCCCATCACCGGCAGAGCCGCTGACCTGGTCCTAGCCGCCCACACCGCCGCTGAAGCAGGCCTGCGTCTCCTGCGTCCCGGCAACTCCAACTACCAAGTCACCGAAGCCATCCAGAAGGCAGCAGCAGCTTTCGGCGTCCAGCCTATGGAGGGCGGCATCAGCCACCAGTTCAAACAGCACGTCATCGACGGCAACAAAAGCATCATCAACAAGGAAACAGTGGACCAAAGAGTGGAAGAGGTCAAATTCGAGGCCAATGAGGTGTATGGACTGGACGTATTTGTGTCCACGGGCGAGGGCAAGCCGAGGGAAAGTGAAGTGCGGCCGAGCGTGTTCAAGCGCAATTTGGAAGTCACGTACTCGCTCAAGATGAAGGCGTCCAGGGCCTTTTTTGCGGAGGTGAATGACCGCTTTCCCACTTTGCTGTTTTCGTTGAGGGCGTTTGAGGACCTTTCTTCGGCCAAGATGGGCGTCGTAGAGTGTCAAAAGCACATGCTGCTCCACTCCTACCCAGTACTCCAAGAAGTCCCAGGAGAGCTAGTCGCCCAGGTCAAATACACCGTCGCCATCCTGCCCAACAAAACCGTCATTATCGCCGGTCTGCCCATCAACCCCGCCACCTGCCAGAGCGAACGCACTGTGACTGACCCTGACCTGCTGGCCACGCTGGCAATTAACCCTGACCCGAAGAAGGCTAAGAAGTAGACTAAGAAACGTAGATAGAGATATGGCGGTGGTGGTCGGTCTGGCGGTCCTCTGTGTACTGGGAGTACTGGGAGTGGGGTATATGCTGATGGATGTAGGACTGCCTACGTTAGTTGCAGGAGGGATACTGCTGGTTGCAGTGGGGAGGTATACAGGACTGGCTTCTTGGCTGCTGCTGTGGATGTATGGGCTGGTGGCGGCCTGTGGACTGGAGACTTGGCTGTGGAAGGATGTATACGACCTCCTGCTCCTGCTCTACCCCAGTCCGGACTGGAAGATGCTGAACCACGGGTATGCCGGCTCCAGCGAAACTGGCTACACCATAGAATTGTCACCGACTGAGGAATTTGAACGGTACAGCTATCAGCTCTACCATCACATTGGGACCGGCTTCCATGAATTTCGGCACTTCAAGAACTTGGACGTCATGGAAGTGGGCTGTGGCCGAGGAGGCGGCCTGGCCTTCCTCTGCAAGTACATGCCCCCAGCCTCCGCTCTAGGCGTAGACATCGTCCCCAGAGCTATTTCCTTCTGCAAGCGGCTCTACAAAGACCCGAATCTCCAATTTATCGTTGGGAACGCTGAGAGCTTACCAGTGGCTTCCAAGTCCAAAGACCTGATTATTGACATAGCCAGCAGTCACTGCTATGGCAACTTTGCGAGGTATCTTGCTGAGGTCTACAGGGTTTTGAGGCAAAATGGACGCTTTTTTATTGCTGATTTTCGCCCGAGGGGAGAGATAGCATCCTGGGAAAATGAGTTAAAAGCGAGTGGATTGGAAATTGAGGGGATGGAAAACATCAGTGAAGAGGTGGAAAAAGCGCTCAAATTCGACTCACTCCGTAGAGAGAAATTGATCAGGACTGCAGTGGGCTCAACCCTGAGCGGCGTACTAAGAGAACTGGCGGGAATCCGGAGCTCTGCCTTCTACAAGCGTCTAGAGCGGCGCGATATCCACTATATCGCGTTTAAATTGATAAAGCCGTAGTAGGACTGGCTAGGCAATTAGAGTGACAATTTCGCGAAGTAAAGACTGGGGAATTTTCTTGAGACTCTTAGTCCTGCGAGATAGGAAGAGAAATATACGTCGTTCCCTCCAGTAGTCGACCAAAAAGGAACAAGTGATTCCAGGGTCACTCGTAGCAAAGGCAGGGTACATCGGCTGGTCCACAGGGATCCGAAAGGCCGGGCCCAGCGCCTCTCCATTGAGAGCAAAGCTGAGCGCGCCCTCCACCAGGTCCACTTCCACGTCTATCAGTCCTGTGCGGGACAGGGATTTCCCGTATTGCAGCATCACGCCGTTGTTCACCTTGCACCCGGACCAGCAGGGGTAAAAGGCCCAGCCCTTGGAAGAGGCAGCGAAGGAGGCGTTTTCGAGGTTTTGAGGGAGGCAAATGCCGACCTGGAAAAGACCATGCAGACTTCTCTTCTTCACACGAAGGGTAAATCTGTACCTTTTCCCTGCCCTCATTGCAAGTCTGCCAATAGCGGAGTTGAAGTACCCAGGCCGTTTACAGTACGTAGTGTACCCAGTCTCTGTGAACTCCATGCCGCTGTTGGACCGCTCCCTGTCCCACCCCACAGGTCCTCTTCCATACTTATCCATTCCCTTTAAGACAGGGTCTAGGCCGGCTCTCGCTTTGACTCGGAGCCGGTGATCGGGGAGAGACTGCCATCAGCAGGGATAAGTTCGATGTCGCCGGGGGAAGCATCGTACAGGACTTTGGGCTGGCGCAGGACTGCAGGGACTGGAGAGTGGGACAGGACGGAGAGACGCAGGGCAGATTTACTGGGAGAAGTAGTGATGACTGAGGGAGCGGGATTGACACAGAGAGTCCTGTGAAAGCGACTGGAGGGGACTTCCCTCCAACAGACCATTGCCAAGTTCCCAGCCGGGTTTTTCCTCGCGAATTGGTTGTATCGATTGCTCTTCCACGTTCCCTTCAGCTTCTCATTCGTCGTCTGTCCCGACCCACAGAGGTAGAGATGAAAGCACCACAGGCCCTGCACGAACCACATGCCCAGGAAGGAGTAGCAAAGGACTATCCAGGAGACGATTCCTCGCTTGGCGGCCCGGGCGAAGGCTTCGTTCTTGTCCGCATCGTCTTCTTCCGAGGTCATTGAGGTGAGGTGGGCGATGCAGATGCCTTGAGTGAGCCAGATTAGGGACGAAGTCAGTGTCAAGAAGGAGAGGAAGAGACGGTAGTTCCGTTTTCCAATACAGTTCCCTACCCAGGGACAGTGGTGGTCGAACTTCTCCACACAGCAGTCACAATCTGCGCAGTGCGAGGCTCTCGGAGGCCTGTAAAGGCAGCAAGTGTCGCAGTACTTTAGCTTGACCAGGGCTCCTCTGGCCCGCACTTCTCTATTGCGTCCGTCATACAGCAGTCCTTGGGAAGAAAGCAGGGGAGCGTTGTGGGGTCCTAAAGCGAAACCGTCCTTTTGCTTAGGGATAATGCCGGGGTTGCTGGTGGCTGTGAGCACCAGGAAGAGCAAGGAGCACAGAGACCACAGTAGCATAAGAATGAAGGGGGCGGGCTGATCATGCTCCTCTAGGAAGTAGCGGCAGGGCTCAGCCAGTGTCAGCACACAGGGCACCAGCACCAGCCCAAAGCTCATCGCAGCTCTGTACCAGTCCGGCCCCAGCACTCCCCGTCCTTTGCACACCAGCCGATTCGCCCCGGGCCTCAGTTCATATATTGCGTGCATTATTAGCTACTCTGCCAATATGATTACGACCTGGGTATCAGCACTACTTGCCTTTTTGACCCTAATCAGGCCGTCAAGTCGCTTCCTCATCGAGCCTTCAGGCATCCGAATGGCCTTTACTGAGCGGCAAAATGAGGTTTCGCTACTCTGGACCTCTGCTTTCCCCCTATGGCAGGCCACTGTCCTTGTCAGACAGGTGCAGTGCGTGGGAGACAGTGAAGAAACGGACTGGACTGAGGTGGTTCCGACCCTGCGGTGGAACTATATACACACTTCGGCACAGTGGGAAGTGGTGTACAGGGTGGTTTTGACTGAAATATACCCTGAGTGTGAGTATGAGTATAGTGTGGGGGCGGGAATGGTGTGGACGGCGGGGAGGAAGTTCAGGACATGGACTCCGTATTCCGAAGACACCCCCAGTCTAGGTGACTTGGACCATGTGGCGAAGCTAATAGTGCTGGGCGACCTAGGCATCGGCAGCAGTGGCGACAAAACCCGCCTCGCCCTCTCCAATCTACTGCACACCAGTCGCGAAGACGCTATAGTGCACCTCGGCGACATCGCCTATGACATGGACTCCCTGCAACCCAGTTGTTCCAGGACGTATTTCCAAGACATGGAGTCGCTGATCAGCCGAATTCCATATATGGTGCTTCCGGGAAATCATGAGAAATTCGTCAATTACACGCAGTACATAGCAAATTTCCGCATGCCGGTGACTGCAGACAACGAAGGCAGTAACTTCTTCTACTCCTTTAACCTGGGCAGAGGCCACTTTGTCGCTCTTTCCAATGAGCACGTCTACGACTCTTCGGACTGGGAGCAGAAGAAGCACATTGCCTGGCTGCGGAAAGACCTGCAAACAGCGAATTTGCATAGGGAGAAAACTCCTTGGGTGGTCGTAATGACCCACCGGCCTCTCTACTGCACTGTGAATTACTACTTAAATGAACAAGCTACGCAGCCGAATAAGGACTGCACGTTTCGGGCTGAGCACTTGAAAGGACTCATTGAGGACATACTGGTGGAGGAGAAGGTGGACCTGTTCCTGCAGGCGCATGTGCATAACTACCAACGACTTACGCAGATTCTACATAATCAGACGGTTTCGGGGCCGCAGGATGAGCCGCACTATGTACGGAATGCTAGAGCGCCGGTGTATGTAGTGGAGGGAGCGGCGGGGAATGAGGAGGGACAGGACTGGCTGTCGCCCACGCCGCAGTTGTGGACTGTGGAGCAGAGGAGAGAAATCGGCTTCGGCTTGCTTAGAGTCGTGAATGCTTCACACCTCTACTGGGAGCACAGAGACTCAGACACAGGCGCAGTGCAGGACTACCTCTGGCTTGAAAAGTCCTAATAGTGCAGCAGAAGCCGCCCTAGGCAGCGGATGGTAGCCATAATGTCCCTGTTGGACTGGTTCGACCCCAACTTCCTGCGGCAGTTCCGCTTCTTCCGTCCCCACAAGGTGAACGGCCGCTGGTACTTCATCAAGCGAGATATCGTGCTGCCCTTCAACAACTGGCCAGTGATGGAGAACCGTCTGGAAAACATGATCCGCCGCCCTCCCCCAATGGCTCTGCCTTTGCAGTGGTTCCTGCGCTCCACCCTGTTCCGACGTATGTCCCAGGCGCATTTGGACCTGGTCTGGGCCAGGACCACTATAAGGGGGAGTTCACTGATGGACTACGCCGGGGAGCAAAAGCGTAAAATCCGATTTACTCTGATTGGCAAGAACCGGGACCCCTACCTGCACATGCTAATGGGCGTGCGTAACCTGCGTGCTCGTTGGTGCCGTGCTTGGGGCTGGCAGGTGCCTCCGAGACATGGTCCTGGTGCAGGCCTGGGCTTCGTGCCCAAGCATTTGGACTACTACAACAAGGTCGCTCGCATGATTGAGGACGACTACTGCGACACTGGCATTTCGGTGTTTGCCTTAAGGATGTTCCCTATTACTACGATGCGCAAGTACTTCAACGAACTGCCGAGACCGACTTCGTACTGGTATGGGATGGACTACACCCGCGAGCAGATGTTCAACCATATAGCCTGGGGCATCGACCCTGGCACTGTGGCTGCGGAAGCTGCGGAAATGAACCCGGATCCCGCACGTCTAGAGGCTAGGAAGAAGGAAAAGGAGTATGTGGACTACCTCTTCCCCGAGCTCGCAGTGGTAAACAGCCCCGACTACAAGCTGAAGTGGCCCATGCCAGACGACAACCTCTACCGTCCCACCTACAACCGAGGCTTCAACCGCAAGTACTGGAGTAGAAATCCATACTAAACCGCTCTAGGCAGCCACCAAGATCTGTAGATTCATATATATGGCTGGAAGAGAGTTGGTCCTGCTGAGCAGCGGCATAGAAAACCCGCAAGACCTGCAAATTGCGGTGAGCGCAGTGCACTACTTCGTGCAGAGCCGCAGTGCAGCCGCCCTCTCCTGTCTCGCGAAAAGCTCAATAGAGGTACTGCTGGAAGCCAGGAAAACCTTGGAAGTCGCAAGCAGCCTCTATCCAGCCTGGAGTCCTCAAAATACTGATGAATTGATATGGGAATACCAGGTGCAAAGGGTCGAAGACGCAGAATGCTGGTGTCAGGAACTCAGCCTCGGCTTCATCAACCTGCAGGAAACTGCAGATATCGAGACTGAGGACCAATACAAAGAGCGCATAAAGCAGGCTGTGCAGGACTTACCGACAGGCTGTCATTTGGCAATAGTGCCGGGGTGTGTGGTTGCGACTGTGTTGGAAGTGTGTGGAGTTGTGGTGGAGCTGCCGGTGGTTTGTCTGCTGCTGAAGTTGGGGGAAAGAGGGACGGAGTGCACCTGGTTCGCAAATACGTATGAAAGACTGCAGAAACTGCTTCTGAGTCCTTTGGAAGAGTCCAGTTCTGCGGCAATTATACCGACTTTTGTACCGAAACAGGTCGAAAAGGACCCTCCAGTAGCTGATTCCATGCAAGAAACCCGCTTGAAGCAGGTCGAAGACCACATAACCCGACTCACATCTGCACTGGATGCGAAAAGCCAGGAAATCGAAGTCTGCAAAGAGACCTTTAAGCTGCAAAACGCTCATTTCGAAGCTTTCGAAGCACGCATACTCGCCCTGCAAGCAGCAGTCTCTGCACTCAAGCCAGACTCCCAAGCCAACGCACAGCATGAAGACCGCTGGGAAAACTGGGACCTGCGCTTCCAGCAGCTCGACTCCACCGTGCAAGAGCTGCGCGGCAGCGTAGAGGCCTTGCAGCACACTACTCAGGTCCTTGCTAGTCCCGGGCAGAGGGAAAAGAACAGTGATTTCCCTGTGAATATTGAAAAGGTGGAGGGGAGAGAGGGGAAGTGGTATGCTTCTTTAGTGGCTGTAAGGCCTTGTTGGGGGAATTTGGGTATATCCCATGGAGATTCGCAAGTTACCTGTCCTCAGCCCTATCATTTCTCCGTTACTCCCCTGGAAATCGACCTTTCTGCGCTGTTCCCCCTGCAGCCCGGCCAACTTTACCAGCTCTATGTCCTGTGTGAGGCTCGGAAAGCCAGTAATGACTTTTCGATACGAATTCAGGGGAATTTGCGCTTTGAGGACACCTATTTCTGCCAGAGTTGTGCGAATGTCACTGATCTGTTGGAGCATATTAGGCGGATCAGTGGAGAAACGGCAGTGCAGCTCTTTAAGCGCCTGGCGTGTGAGTGGGCGAATCCGCAAATGGAGCTATTGGAGCAGTTTGTTAGCATTTTCATGGAAAGTGGAGCAGAAGAGACAGCAGTACGCCTGAAAATGGGAGAATCCGGGTTTAAATTTAGCTAAAAAGCGCATTTCTAGTCTTGAACCTATATTACTCTGCACTAAACAGCCCGCTTCAGCACAGTCAACGCCCTGGCAGCCGCCAGTATCATGAGTTCCTGCGCCTCCTCCACATCATGCGCCTGCACCTTCCCAGACAGCAAGTGCTGAAAGTCCTCTTCCAGCCTCGACAGTCTCAGTCCCTCTGCTATACTAATGAACCCGTCTTGTAGGGATAGCGCTAAGGCTGCTGATTTGGAGACGGAGGCGGCGGTTTCCAGGGCGACTAGGTCGAAAGGGTCGAGGGACTGGCAGTGAGTGCGGAAGCGGGAGAGAGTGGTGGCGGGCAGGTCGAGCAGTTGCACGCCTGTGACGGTGGGGAGGTCGAGTTGGTAGGTGCTTTTGAGGTGGGAGAGAACTGGGGTCAGACTGGCTTCTTGCTTGGCTTGCAGTTCGGGGGCAGTTTCACGGAAACAGAGTGAATCGCTTGCCAAATAGTCCACCACTCGGTCCAGCAGACTTTTCTTTAGGCCTGTAAGCACCAGGTCCACTGCTCGAGTGCTCATCTGCATTAGCGGCATGCTGTGTGGGTTCAGGAACTTCTCTTGCTGCTCCCATTCCGCAGCCACAGCAAGCGCTAGTGCTTCGGAAGGAAGCAAAAGCACCTGTCTCTCCGGTGTATGTAGCAGCCGACTATCGAGAGTTACCTGAAAGCCGCTGGACGAGGCGAGCACTCCTGCCTTCTTATAGAACCTTTGCACCAGGTGGCCGGTCTTCAGGTCTGGCATTGCGCCTGCGCGACGAATCAGCCCTCGCCACATTACAAGCGGAGCCTAAGTATGGATGATAGACCTGGACAACCTGCCAATTTCGCCTGCAAATGAACCTATTCTGGATGTGTTTGGTGATTAATGTCCAAAATTTAGTACTATATGTGGGGTTATATGATCGTTATGATACTCATGCGCTTTCTCAGGAAATCAAGGAGTTCATATGTGGGAAATGCGATGTAGAGAAAGTCTAAAACCTGCCAATTCAATCACACTGAGGAAATTCTTAAAGCTGCAAGTCCTGGAATGTCCTGTTTGCATAGATACTGGACTGGATCTAGTGCAGGAAGAAGGACCAGCTTGGAACATAAGCTGAAAGTAACTTCTCTAAACCCTGAGAGCAAGTTCAAATCCGACTTTCCCTGTGCAAGTCTCCGAACTCCGAGTGCATTGCAATTCTTGGCATCGCAAACAATGTCTGTACTTCCTTACTGACGAAATCCGCTCAGACGCAAAAATACGCACAGGAAACTAGCGCAAGTAAGGAATGTGCTGAGAGTCTGATTTAGCTGTTATTCGTAAATTTACCGTATCAAAGTCTTAATCGCTTTAGTCAATAGCCAAATATCTCCCAGCCGAACACTGCCCTCACTCAGAACTGCAGTAGTGCATTTCAAGCGAACGCCCAGCAAGCGGGCAACCCAGGCTAGTTCGCGTATTTAAATGGCAGTTCTGCAAGAGGACACAAGCTTCACCCACATCATAGCCATCGACTTCGGCACAGGGGCCTCCGGCTACGCCATCACTCCCAAGATGCTAGAGAACGGCAAAGCCCGCATTGAGGTCTTTAACCCCTGTGACGAGTCTGATGACCAAAAGACCTCCACTGTCATTCTATTTGACAACGATTTCAACTTCATAGCCTTCGGCCAGCCTGCGCTCCAGCGATATGCAGAGCTAGTGGATGACGGGGAAACCGCACTCCTGTTCCAGACCTATAAAATGCACCTACTCCACATGCATACCAATGCTGTGGCCTTAGACGGCCGCGAAATGCCACTGATGATCGTAATTTCCGAAACTCTGCGGTACATCTCTGAAAAGGCGCTAGGGAAGCTGAATGAGCAGATAGGGAAAGTGGTGAAGAGCAAGATCAAGTGGGTGTTGACAGTGCCCGCGCTCTGGAGTGAAGAGCACAAACACTTCATGCGGAAGGCGTGTGTGGAGGCGGGCATTGTGGAGAGTCTGGAAAGTCCCAATTTGCTGCTGTGTTTGGAGCCCGAGGGAGCCTCGATATCGGTGAGGGAGGATAGTGAAGAGACCGTCAAGGAACAGATGACGAAGGGACGGGTGGTGATGGTCCTCGACTGCGGCGGCGGAACAGTGGACATCACAGTCCACAAACTCCAATGCGACCCCGGCGAGCGCTTCCTCTGCGAAGAACTCCTCCCCTCCTCCGGCGGCAGTCAGTGGGGCTCCAAGTTCGTCGACCAGTACTTCGAAGAATTCATGCGGGAGTTCCTAGGCGAAGACCTCCACTCCCTATACCTCAAAAACGCCATCGGCCGGCTGGACATCCTCAAGCACTTTGAAATGCTCAAGCGGAAATTCTGCCCGGGACAGGACGAGCGGTCTCGCTTGCAGCTCAGCCACATGGGGAAAGACCTAACCAGTGACAAGCTGGGCAAGCTGGTAGAGCTGTACAACGCTGCGCACCCGCCTGAGTTCGCACTGAAAATGCGCGGTAGTTCCAACCTCGACCTGACTCCCGCGCTCATGATTAGCTTCTTCCGCCCGCTTTTCGAGAACATCAAAGCGAAGGTTGAGCAGCTAGTGGGCCAGGTGCACGACAAGAGCGAGGAACTGCGCTTTATATTCATGGTCGGAGGGTTTTCAGAGAGTCCGTTTTTGAAGCAGGAAATCAAGCAAGCCTTTGAAAACGCGAATATTCAGGTGTTGGTGCCGCGCAGGCCGCAGGTGAGTGTGCTGCGGGGCGCCTGCTTGTTCGGACTCAACCCCAGGTCTATCACTTCGAGAATCGCCAAGAAGACTTACGGCATAAATACGCTGACTACCTTCGATCCGGAGCGACACCCGGAGACTAAGAAGGTAGTTATTGACGGAGAAGAGTTTTGTGAAGACGTGTTCGACGCATTCGTGAGATCCGGCGATTCCGTAGGTGTGGACGAAGTGCAAGTGAAGACCTACTGTCCCGTGCGCTCCCGACAAACCGTGATGCGAGTGATTTTCTACTGCAGCGAGTCTCCAGACGCTGACTTCGTGGACGAAGAAGGCGTCTCCCAGCTCGGAGAGCTCTGCGTGGACATCGGGCGTCCTTTCCAAGGCGTGGAGGAAAAGACTGTGAAGGTCCAGCTGAAGTTCGGAGCTACGCATATCTACGCGTCTGCCACTAACAAGGAAGGCACGGAGGTGCGGCACTGCGAGTTCGTATTCCACACGAGCTAACTTACAGGTCTGGATTCACTAGGTAGGCTGGAGATAATGGCGGAAGTGCTGGGCAAGCACACCAGAGATGTGGACGCAGGTAATGACCATGCGAAGCGGATGAAGAAGGCGGACCTGCCCAGAGGAGCGGAGCAGCTGCCTCCGGAGAAGGTGAAGAGGGCGGAGAGAGCACGCAATGCGGCTCTGGCGAAAGTCACATCTCTGGTTTCTGTGCCCTTCCCAAACATCCCTGAGAACTACTTCAAAGCAGCCATCCGCGAAGGTCCAGAAGTCATCCAAGTGTCCAACTTCGCAAAAAACACAGGCGAACGCTACGAACTCCAACTCAAGCGGCAACTCGACCTGCAACGCGCCCGAGCCGACAACGAAGCCCGCCTGCAGACCATCGAAGAAGCAGCCGCCAAGTTCAGATTCGACTGCCAACTCAAGCACAACCAAGTTCGCGAGGAAATTGCAGGGCTCAAGGACCGGAAGACGTCCGAAGAACGGCGACTCCGGGGAGAAATCGAACGCTTGAAGTTGCAACTGAGTCACTATGCGCTGCTTTCTGGAGTGCAGATATCTGAGGACAGGCAAGGTGCATACCGCTTTCAAGTGCGCGTGCATCAAAACGAACTCGTGTTCAAGGTACGGCTCGGACAGACGGACGCGGATGTGGAGCCAGAGCGGGCGAGTGTGGAGCAGGGCAGACTGCCTGACTTCCTGCGGGAACCAATTAGTTTGGAGCTGGTCTTCCTGCCCGAACTGCTGCTCAGGTCGCTAAACACACTTATGTAGCATTCTTCGAGCTCTGGGAAATGATATAGTCCGCCAGTAGCCAGGGCGCGGCGGCCATTAGCTCTTCGTGTGTGGTGATTGCGAAGCCCGCGTACATGGGAGGACCGCACCTGAACAGCACCGCGTACTCCACCGTTCCTTCCCTCACTTTGCACCCCACAATCCGCTCTGGCCTGTCAAACCGCAGCGAGAACGGCCGCACACAGGCTCCACTGAAGAAGCTGCTGTCCGGGTTCGCCACCACCCTAGATTCTTGAATAGCAGCGAGCATGGCAGTCACAGGGACGGCCGTCAGTCTGCCAGAGAGAGCAGGCGCCTCTGAGCGGCGGGGTTTGCGCTGCTGGTGACTAGCCATTTACTACTTGCGAATAGGGTTGACTGAGAGAGGCTGTAGATGTGTTCGACATGGCTTCTGCGTACTTCACTAGAGATGTGCGGTTTTCCTGTGGATACAGGAGGACTGGGAGATGTCCTGCTGGGAACACGTTTCCTCTAAAAATAGCCCCACTCATGCAAACCCTTAGTTCCGCTTTCCAATCTGATGAACTCTGTGAGGCAATACTTCCCACGCAAGGACTAGCTCCTTCCCAGCCAATTTCCCCCATAAATAATGTCAGCTGGGGCAGTGTGCGTGGCGCTAGGCGTGGGAGTGCTGCTTCTGGCTTCAGGCATGCACCGCATCAAGGAAGGACACGTGGGCGTGTATTTCCGAGGGGGGAAACTGCTGCCTGGGACTACGGAGGCAGGGTACAACTTCATGGTGCCGGTGATCACCTCGGTGGAAGAAGTGCAAACGACTGTGCAGACGGACAAAGTGACTGATATACCCTGTGGCACTAGTGGCGGAGTTGTCATCATTTTCGGGAAAATCGAAGTAGTGAACCAGTTAAACCACAACCTAGTGTGGGATACAGTAAAGAACTACACCACCGACTACGACAAAACTTGGATCTTCGACAAAATTCACCACGAAATAAACCAATTCTGCTCCTCGCACTCCTTGCAGGAAGTCTATATTCAGCTCTTCGACATGTTGGATGAGTCTTTGGCCTCTACTCTGCAGAGAGATTTGAACATCTGGGCGCCAGGGATCAAGATCATCTCCATCCGAGTGACAAAACCGAAGATTCCGGAGCAAGTTTTGAAGGGGTATGAACACATGGAGACTGAAAAGACCAAGTTAATGATTGCTGTTGAGACTCAAAAAGTGGTGGAAAAGGAGGCTGAAACCAAGCGGAAGGAAAGGAACATCAAAGCACAGGGCGAGGCGGAAGTCAGCAAAATCGAAATGGAAAAGTTCATTCTCGAGAAAGAAGGACAAGCGAAAATACAAGCAATAGAGAACGACATGAGATTGGGCCAGGCGAAAGCCACTACCGACGCAGAGCACTATAGACAATTGAAAGAAATCGAGTCCAATAACGCCATGCTGACCCCCGAGTATCTGAAGCTGCAAACCATCAAAGCACTCACGAACAACGCCAAGCTCTTCTTCGGGACCGACATCCCCACTTACCTGGCCAACAATATGGACCTCTTCCCTGAGGAGAAGTCTAAATAGTATGGCTAGGCCTGAGGACACTTCCAGTGATTTCGTCTCGACTCGCATTTGCAGTCCTGATGGGATGCTCCCTGGAACGATGAGCAGACGATGGAAAGTGATGCGGGCTTTTGTGCGGGCGTTTGTGAGGTTTAAGCGTTTGCATGCTGATGTAGTCCAAGACCTGGACACTTTGCTGCAGGAAGTGGAGAGAAGTCCGCATTCGAGACAGCGACTGGGGAAATCAGTGATCAGTGAAGCTATCGACCAGCACCGCCGCACTACACAATTCTTCTTTCTCGTGTCACGTGGCAGTCCAGAGGACCTGATGACGCTCACAACCCTTATTTCTAACGACCCACGTCGCTACATGCACGATCTCCCTGACCGCAACAGTGTGGTAAACAGCAAAAGCCTATCAGGTCACACTCCCCTCTACGAAGCCGCTCTGAACGGCCATCTAGCAGTTGTAAAGCTGCTTCTAGACAACTCAGCCGACCTCCACTTGCCCAGTAGTGTCTCCGAGACTGAGGAAGAGACGCCGTTGGAAGTCGCAGTGCGGTGGAATCATCTCCATGTGGCGGAGTTGCTGCTGCAGGTAGGCCGCTTTTCCAAGGCGGAGCTGGCGGGTGCACTGAAGGTGTGCAGGTCTGAAGTGCTGCGCCGCAGGCTGAAGACTTTCAAGGCAGACAGCGGTGCTCTGTGCTGCGGCCGTTCCAAGTGACGTGCGTTACCACTGAATAAAAATGGGTTGCTGTACGTCAAACCAGCAGGGGAGGCCCGCACAGCCAGCCACCACCAAGCGCACTATCTACGTCACTTATAACAACACTCGCTACGACCTGGAAAGTCCGCCCAAAGACCTGAGAGCCTTCCGAGAACGCATGTATCAGATCGACCCCGTGCTGCGCTGGAGAGCCTGGCACCCGCAAGCCCAACTAGAACAGCCTCTGGACATCCACAGTGCTGAGACCTACCACGACTACGTCAATAAGTTGGGCGCTCAAAAGTTCATCATCACCATAGTCATGGCCAAGCCTGCAGTGCTGCCTGATAACTTGCGGAAGTACCAAGGAGCTGTCGCGATGCTGTTGGACAAGGATAGGAATGTCATTGGAAATGCGGTGCTCATCACGAATCGGCATGTGATGGTGTCGGACCGGCTTGTCGTTAGACGGGAGGATTTGCCGAATTTTTGGGTGTATTTCCAGTTGGAGAAGGATGTGTTGCTGCGGTTTAAACTGAGAGGGACATTCATTCACCCGGAGGAGTTGGAAGTGGTTATCGCGGAACTTGACCTGGAAGACCCTGAAGCCGGACCCGTAACCAAACTAACGCCCGTATCAGTGGAAAGTGTCGCTCCTCCCACTCGCAAAGAGCCAATGGACTTTCTATACAACTCCACCACCGCTCCCACTCTGCACATCCTCCCCGATGTCCACATCGTCGCCAACGAAGACCGCTTCTACCTCACAGACAAAGGGCCGGACAGAGCGCTGGGCGCTCCTCTGTTCCACAAGAATACCAAACTCGCAGGAGTGCTGCTGGAGTCGAAGACCAAGCAGAAGCGAGTGCTGGTGATCACAGAACTGCTGCGGTACTGGAGAGCCCAGCCGGTCGCTCCGGAAGTGAAGGAGGTGGCCGTGGAAATGGGGATCCAGCTGGACGATGGAAATGCGAGGGACACGTATAAAGACGAGGGGGATTATGTGGTATTGGGAGGACCCGATGGAAATGCGAGGGACACGTATAAAGACGAGGGGGATTATGTGGTATTGGGAGGACCTACAAAGAACGTAGGAGTGTTTGCTGCCGATGAACCAGGTGGGGAAGTAATTATAGAGGAGCCGAACTTTGACCCAAGCCCCTTCCAGACCTCAATATACACTTCCCGAGCCTTCGCTATCCGCAGCAAAGGCCAGACTTCAGACGTGTACTACCACGGCAAAGACGACTACAAGCTTATTTCCAAGCGAGTGAATGTCGACCTGCAGCCTGGCTTCACCCTCACCGCGACTCCTGAAGGACTGGTGCTCGCCGGAGGCTCCGGATCCGCCCTTCAAAAGGCGTACTTCTGGACAGAAGCCGGACTGACGTCTCTGACCGACATGCCTGCAAGACACTCAGGACACTGTGGTGTGTTTCTAGATGGAGTGGTGTATCTGGTGAGTGGAGAAATGGCAGTCGCTACCAGTGCCTACACTGTGGCTTCCCGGTCCTGGAGCACTGTCGCTCCCATTGCAGAGCGGAGATGGCAGGCGGGGATCTGCGCAGGCAACGGCAGAGTCTACGTGGCCGGAGGTCTGGTGAGTGGCGGGGCCAGCAGTGACATAGTGCAATACGAAGTCCGCAGTAATGAGTGGAGAGAGACTAGGGTCAGACTGGAGACCGACGCCTGCTGTGTGGGTTTAGGTCTGCTGGAGCCGGGGAGACTGCTGGTGATTGGAGGACTGGTCAACCGGGTGCCCAGTGGGGAATTCTGTGTGAAAGACTTGGACTCGGGAGCGCTGGTTTCGCACGGGAAACTGCCCATTCCCGCCTCTTTCCGGGAGTTTTCCGCCTCTCTGGACCGCGACTTCCTCGTCTTCGACTCTGAAGGACACCTCTTCCAACTGGACAGCGCCAAGCAGCAAGTCCTCCTGCTGTCCCTTCCCCCAGTCAACTAAGCTAGAATGGAGGCAGTGCTTACTTGCCAGCTCTGCTTTGTGCGCTATGACTTGGACGAACGCAAGCCCAAGACGTTAGTGTGTGGCCACTGTTTCTGCTTGGCTTGCCTAGAGACATGGAGTCGCAACAAAGGAACCCTCAAGTGTCCCTACGACAATCGGCCCAGTCCAGGCAAGCCTGCAGACCTCGCAGACAGCCAAGCAGTCAAAGACCTCCTTCTCAGTCTGGAAGTGCGTTGTGCCACCCATCCAGGCGAAGTCCTGAGTCAATTCTGCATGCCTCATATTCAAGCTCTCTGTCCCCAGTGTCCGCACTCCTCAACCTCGACTTCCACCTGTGATGTCCGCAGCATTACTGAAGACACTCAGGAAATACTGGCTGTAGTCACTGCAGAAATGCAGGCCAAATCGGTCCATCTCACTCTATCGAAAGTACTGCAAGCGGCTGTGGCGAGACGATTTCGAGAGCCGCTCAGTTCGAATATTGGAGTTCTGGATCAGTTGCGGCTGCTGGAAAGGGAACTTAGTGGACTTGACTGTGCTGCATGCACCAAAGGAACGCCCACCTATTTCGATATCAGCACATATGAGGCTTTCTGCGAAAATTGCCACACTCCCCAGCCAGCCTGGGTCGAAATAGCGACTCTGGAGTCAGACGATCTGCAAGCCTTATTGGAAGATAAGCTCAAAACCTTGTTAAAAAAAGTGCACTTTGCAGACATAGGAGCAGAACTACTACAGACACTGGAGAAGTGCAAGTCAGCCAGACCGAAGGAATTACAGAAATTGGGCCGCGAATTGATAGCGCTGGAGGCCCGCAGTTCAGACGACTTCTCAAGTCTCCCAGCCACTTTCTACTGTCCAGGGTGCAAATCCCTGCAGCACAAGGAATCCTGCAGAATGAGAGTCTTGCCCTGCTCTCGACTTCACGCTCTCTGCGAAAACTGCCTATCCGCAGCCACTGTGATTTGCCCTTTAGACGGCTCTACACTCACAGGCACTATGCGGACTCTGCCGCCTTTAAGCCAGATCCTGGTTCCTCTGATAGCTGCGAGAAAAGGACCGAATTGGCTACCAGACCAACCCTGCACTCCTTTGCCTGCTTGGAAGGGAAGAGGACTGTGTGAACTTAGTAGATTTTTATCAGTTCTTCCAGCGAAAAACAGCGATTTTCCAGGCTGGCTGGTGCAAGTGGACCGCAGACAGGTCGAAGCCGTTACATTTACGTGCTCGGGACCTTGTGAATTAGTAGGGGTGGGAGTAGGCAACCCAGTTGAGGAGCAATTTGGGGTGTCAGTGGCAACGATTCAGCTGTATTTGGGGAAAAGTGCGGTGGGGTCTCCACTTGCTTGGCATGTAGGACTGGAAAAACTGTCGGGAAATGACCAGATTCTGACATATATATACTTCAAATCTGCCTTTCCAGTGCTTTCCCAGGCTTCCTATACACTCAAAATTCGACTTACATCAGCGACTCCGAGACTAGAGCTTTACCATGGAAACCCACTCCAGCGGCCTGAAACATTTGAAGGATCTGATGGACTTTTATGGGAGTTCCAAGAAACTCACAGTGTGGAAAATCATGAATTCCTGAGTAGTCCTCATTTGCAGAGCGGACCCATACTGAGACTGCTCTATAGACCAATTAAGTCTGAGGGTAGCTAAATGGTAGAATACTCTACGAATGCTGAAGTTTGTCCTAAACGCAGGCAGCAACTTAAGTCTCCTCCCACTCCTCACCCTGGCCTATCGTCGCAAGATGCTCTTCCACTTCTACATCGGACTTCTGACTTTCGTGGCTTCCACCCTGTACCACGCACAAGAAGCACTTAAGGTGGAACGCATCTTTCTGACTACTAGACAGTGGCACCAACTGGATAACATTGGCGCAGTGACCTGCTGGCTAGCAGTGCTTGTGCACCTTATGGACAATTTGGACTATGAAGGAGATGTGTACGTCTCACGAGCAATTGCCCAGACTGATCAACATCTAATATATACTGGCTTCCTGCTCACGCTTTTAGCACAAATACGGAGTCCCTGGAGTGTCCTGCCCACTGCTATTCCTGTAATTGGAGTCTGCCTATGTCTGCTTTACAAGGTAGTGTATATACGAAAGCCACGCATACATATACCGACTTTCAAGCGAGGGGGTGTGCATTGGTCCTAGCGACTGGCTGCTTTCTATTGGGTCTCCAGGAAGCCAAAGAATCTCTGCGACTTTTTCACAGCTTTTGGCACCTCTTCGCCTCTCTGAGCATCTTCTACCTCTTCCAAAGCATAGACAAGTCTCGGCCTCTCCCCGGACTGCCCCTGCACTACGAGCCAGTGCAGCGACTCACCCTGCGCCAGTGCATACTAGGAAGGAGTAAGGATATTAGCCAAGCCTAAAGCCTTCTGTGCTCGCTTGCGGAAGTCCACTGGGGACAAGGGATAGTCTTCCTCGCTCAGTAAGGGGAAGTTCGTAGTGTCGAGAGTGAGACTGTGGGCTTTGGGAGTATCTGGATTTGCATGGTTATGATACGGAACTCGGAGAATGGCTGTAAGCTGCTCTACGAGTTCTTCCATTTGGACCAGGTACAGTGGGGCGGTTTCCACTGTGAAGTCACTAGTCTCGGTGAATTCCACTGGCTCACAGAGTCTCGGCCTCAGGTCCAGTGACATCGCCATTTGGTAGAGTGCATGCAGCGGCCCGTGCAGCACTTCCACTTCCTTGCAGACCAGAGACAGGGTGGAGGCTTGAGTGTCGACTTGAGAGCGCAGGAACTGGAGCTGTTGGGAGCGGCTGCTTTGCAGACTCAGGAACTCTGCACTGTGGGAGTGCTCTGCGAGGGAAACTCGGTCCACATACAGCCTTGCAGTGGAGAGTTCCTGGGCGACTTCCTCCATCAGTTCCGATAGAATCACTAGGTGTTTCTGGATTTCTCGCTGTCGCTCCAGGGAATTGAGGAAGGACAGGACTACGGAGGACAAGGACTCGATGCTGCTGTAGGCCTTCATCTGTGTGAAGCCTGCGGATATGTCTGTGACGTAGCGCTGGTAGGCGTCCACCTCTCTGCGTTTGTCCTTGACCAGAGAGAGCCACTTTTCGCCTAAGTGCTTGGCCACCAGTCCAGACTCAGACATATCTGCGGAAACAGGTGCATTCATAAGGCTTTGAAGCAGGGCCTGTCTCGCCTTTCTGTCCTCAGCGATTTCCCCTTTCAGCGAATGCAGCCGCAGTGAAAGGCCCATTTGGTCCAACCCTCGAGAATCCTGCAGACTGAGCAGTCGATGTCTCGCCCCCTGCTCTCGGAGCACTGACTTGCAGGCTCGCTTGTTAGCAGTGGCGGCGGTTTGTTGTACGTGTTCCAGGGTGGAGGTCAGTCTCGAGGAGGTGTTCAGACCTTCGACATTGCCTTTGCGAAGAGAGTCGATTTCAGTCCTGAGACGTCGGTTAGTGACAGCCAAGTCGCCCAGTTCCAGTTTAGCCCGGTTGAGATTCAGCTCCAAATGATCCACTTGCTCCTGCAGCCGGGCATTTGCTTGGCGTTGTGCGAGAGTCGCTTTGACTGCAGCCTGACGTTCTTGCAGTACCTTGAAAGCGCCCTTCACAGTCTCGTCTAGCTGAAGTCCCAGCCGCCTTTCCTTCTCTAAACGTTGCGTAAAGGTCTCCGCATGCCTTTCCAGCCGCTGCGTCTCAGACTCTCTTCTGCTAGACTGCAGCCCCGAAGACTCCATCAGCAGTTATTTCCTAGGTCGCATTCTAATGGCCGAAGTGAAGCATTCCGAAGTCGCACCAGTGCCGCCCCGCAGTCGAGCCAAGACCTCGCAAAGCGCCCGGTCCCACCCAGCACTCAGTCCTAGGGTGCAGCGTCCCAGTTCCAAGCAGGTGGGCCGCTGTCCGCTCAATAACCCGGACTTGCCGCCTGTCGGGGAAGTCGAGCACTTGGTGGAGCGCTGTTACTGCTTTCTGTGCAACTGCGGGAAACATGTGTGTCCGGGTGCTTCGCGGCGGAAGACGGAATTCGTGAAGTCGATGTACGCCACGAACTACCACATTGAGTACTATCGGAAACATGGAGACCCAGGGAAGCCGCTGTCCCTGACAGCGTACAGCTCCAACCGCCTGCCGATGGACCTGCAGACCATGAAACAGCGTGACTTCCAGCCCTACAAGATCGAGCCTGCCGGAGAGCCGCAGCCTCGGCTTCCCCCTCACTCGGTGCAGTTCGTCTCACGGTCTTCCTACCAGGCCAATTACCCCAACTGGGGACCTAATGAAGTCATCAGAGTCAACAGGCCCTGGCTCCCATATCGTGGCGACCAGGTCAGATTGGACCCCAAAACCACCTATTCCGAAAGCTTCGGGAAGGCGAATCCTGCTCTCGCAGGCAGTGACGCCTGGACTTCCGGCCTTGCAGACCTAGGCCGCTCCAAAGAAACCAGCGGCAGTCCTATGAAAGAAGGCAGGGATGGACCAGCTCAGGAAGGCAGGGACGGCCTGCTCGGCTCTGCGCTAGACCTGAAGGGGGGGAACCCTGGCACTGGCTCTGGACCCTTAATGAACCGCAATCTCCGCAAAACCGGGGGGCCCATGGGCACAGGCAACGAGTTCTATGGGCAGACCACCACTAGCCGCACCTTCCGTCCCTTCAACCGGAAGCAAGTCGCTGCCAAAGAGCCGCGGCCTAATGAGAACTTCGTCCCGCTGCAGTCGCCGAATAGCTATTTGAGGACTACCTACCGCACTGACTACGTGCCCAAGGAAATGCGCTTGCGTCCGATGAAGTCCAAGTCGCAGGCAGCGCTAATTTAGTGCTAAAGTCTGTTAGTGGACACACCGAGTAGGGAGTTTCTCATATGTCTGCCCAGTGAAGGGAAAGGTCATGCTTTGATGTGTATTATAATGGCGTTTTTACGAGCTTCAGAACTGGATGTTGGTCTGAAGGGTTATTTTCAAGCCAAAGTCAAGGAATCGCATCGACGCGGGTTCAATACTAAAGCCGAAATCAAGGCGATTTGGCAGGCCTGGAGCCAACATCGTGGGCACGCAGCTTCCCAATCTCTAGCATTGGGCAACTATGAAGTCATTTCTATGTGTGAATTGCCTTGCAAGTGTCTGGCGCTTGCTAGTGCATTCGAGGTGTTTGCAGGGTGGAAACAGCTTTCTATAGCGGAGCAGGAGAAACAGCTGGAAAAACTGAAGGATTTGAGACTGTGGAGAGCAGGTGAAGTGCTGGTCGCACAGGAAATCTGTCTGCGTAGACTACTCAAGCGGAAATTCACTCTATTTGAGCATCAGCCTAGCCTTGCAAACTCCAAATATCTGCTAGATGTACTAGAGGCTGAAGCGGCTCAATTAGAACTCGGCTCCCAACTCAGCAAATCCAACAACGACAGAGAAGCACTTGCAGTCTTTAACCGAGCACTTCGACTGCGACCTAAAGACTTTTCTCGCCAAGGCAGACTTCCCCTAGAAACCGAGTCTCAGTGGGCAATAAAAGCAGGACTGCTCGCAAATGCCCAGCAGCTGCAATCCAGCGAAATCCTGCTGCAGGCGGAAGTGTGGTATCGACTGCAACTAGCCCTGCGGCTCGCCACTATGCAGCTGAACTTGGGACTGGCTGCTGGCTTTAAGCGATTTGGGGACTTCCAGTGTAGAGAGTCGCCGAAGTGGGCTTTGCATGGATATGGCAAGGCCAGGGGAGCTGCGGCCTATATAGCGCAGGATTTCCTGACTCTCGCGAAAGCGAAATCTACTCTGATTGGTATTGACGTGGGGACCGAAGGAATAGCTGTAGACGTGAAAGTGGCACTGGCGGAGTACTACTCAGTTCTAGGGTGCAAAGCGTTAGGCCGGCGATACCTCTCTGAGGGCTGTTCTGCCTCACTGTCCTTAGCCCTGGGAGAGCAATTTCAGGCCTGGAATAGCTTCCGAAAGGTCTGTCAAGGCAATTTCTCGCACAAAGATTTGGCAGAAGCTCATCAAGGTTTGGGGGAACTTTGTGAGTCTAGCTGTAACTTTGAAAGGGCTTGGCTAGAGCACAGGGTAGCTTTGGATCATTGGGCAATGGCAAATCAGCAGTCAGATGTGGAGAATCAGGAAATCCGGCTTCATATGCTAAATCGCCTGATTCGGAAAGGCAGCCCACTACCTAACCATTTCTCGTCAATACTGCAAACTCTAAGAGCCGGGCGTTCACTCCTGCAGGAAAACCACGTAATCGTGAGAAACGTGCAACTCTGGGACGACATGGGCGGGGAGCTATCCGCGCCCTCATCAGACTGCTATTGCCACGATTACGAAGTGCTGGTTGCAGAAGCACTAGCAGCCTCACATCAACTCGCCGAAGCCAGATCTATGTACGAACAAGTCGCTCACAGATACGCTACCTGCTCTAGTCTCAACTCCTTCTTCGCGTGGAAACGTCTGGGAGACTTCTGTCTAAGTCTGCAGAAGGACAGAGCAGCAGCTCAGGTCTACTACTCGCAGGCAGAGGCTTGTTTGAAGCACTGCAGTGCGAAGGGCTGCTGGAGAGTTGAGCAGTTGTATGAGTGCAGGGACTGCTTGACGGAAAAGCTGTGGAAGTCTCTTGGGGACTTTTTCAAGGTTCACAATCAGCCGTTTGCAGTTGTTATCTGCAAGCAAAATGCGAGAAACTCTCTGAATTGTGAAGCAGGGAAATCAATGCCTTCCTCATTAGTACTGACAGAGGAGTGGTTGAAACTACAGAAGCCGGGAATGCCTGTAGAAACGCTATATAAATCATTGAGTTGGAACTCGGATTCCAGGCTGAATCTATGCACAGGAAGACTGGTGCATGAGCTGTGTGATATTCTGATAAGTCAAGGCCGCCTGCAAGATGCAGAGACAGCGGAACTCAGATGCTTGCAGCGTCAAGCGTTTTCCCGCACCTGCCTTGATACTCTTAGGTCGTATTACAGCTAAACTACATCTCCTAAAACTAGAGGTTCACTTTTGTCATAACTTGCCTTGATTGGTGAAATGTCTTTGTTGATTTTGCGACTTTAGAGAAGCGCAGATCTTGTTGATTTCCAGTCTCCAAGTAAGAAAGCGCAATTCAACCCTTCCAACTCAAGCTTTCTGTCCCAAACTGACCATCAGTTGGTGGCGATGTATGAAAACTCGCAGTACTCGGCATGCAATAATGTGGCGACTACTGCTAATAAGGTGCGCGGCAGCCTGCAATTTGACCATTTCCGCCAAGACAGCCAACCCCAACGGAGACACAGTCCTCCGTGACTACGTCTGCGGCGTAAGCACAGTTCCGTCCTTCGTCCTGTGTCTCA
>Ga0247837_1000674_pt1 | contig 73277 bp, 66 predicted proteins | sample LaCtaG_2_FD_187115 | JGI IMG/M metagenome (GOLD analysis project Ga0247837, IMG submission 187115) | Freshwater microbial communities from meromictic Lake La Cruz, Castile-La Mancha, Spain - LaCruzMarch2015_14.5m | ecosystem: Environmental > Aquatic > Freshwater > Lake | place: Spain: Castile-La... | reverse complement strand
TAAAAACCTACCAACTAAGGTGACTCGGTATTGAGCTTTAAGTCACTGCGTGTCAATCTTGGTCGCTTTTTTGCTACCAATTCCAAATCAGTGAAACCCCATAATTAAATTGGTCTTGTTCAGTACGCTCATGCGCTTCAATGCTGATATTGTCTTTGAAGCGATAAGTTAGGGAGTGGGACATATCCCATGCGCTCTCTAAGTCTTTATTTTGATCTTTGACTTGATAATAGTCAAATAAACTTTGTAAAGTCCATTGATCATTAATTAAGTAGTTAAACCCTGTTTCTAAACCAAAGCTGCTGGGGATAGATTGGGCAGGCATGGTAAAGCCAATAGGTTCGTTGTTTTTGTTGGTGGTATTAAACACTAAATCTTTTGAGGTACCAAAGTGATAATTAAGGGCGACAAAGGGGGTTAATTTAGGCAAACCAGTCGCTGAGAGTTTTAATCCTACTTTACCTTGATAGGTACTGCTATGGGTACTAGTGCCTATTAAACTATCTTCATACTGTTGATGAGTCAAGTCAATGGTTGGAGACAGGCTCATGGGTAAAGCACTGGATGCCGATAAAGTCACTGGATAAGCCAGTGTGAATTTCGTGATTAAGGTATCACTGTCATAATTGCCTTCATGAAGGGCTTGATGAGTAAACCAGCCTTTTTGAATGGATAGGGCAATGGTTTGTCCTGCATCAAGACTGGCCGCATAAATTCCTAAGGTGCGACCTTTGGTGGTGGATGAGATATCACGCTCTTCATTGTGAGCCAGGACACTGCCTTGAGTTTGACCCACACTGAATCCAGCATGGTAATGCTCAATTGTGGCATCCACACCGAATTGAGTCATCCAAGCCTCGTTATCAAAGGCAATGGAATTGGTTTGAATGTCATCATTAAGACTTTGTGTGCCTTGGATACTGCTAGCTTTGCTTTGCTTTTGTAACTGCATCCAATAACCAAACTGGAGGGTATCTAGTTTAGTGGGATCCATTTTAACTTGGGTTAATACATTCAGTAAATCATAATTAAATATATTAAGAGCAAAGTCACGGTTAATGGCATAAGTGGCGACTTTGACTATATCTTTGTGAATCTCGGGTAAGGGGTCATCTTCGTTAAGGGTGCCATCTGCATCATCATCTTTTTCAAGCGCTTGTTTTTGATTGACTGTGCGAGAAGAATAGGCGTTAAGAGGATCAGTATCGTCTTTATCTAATATCCCATCATTGTCGTCATCGGTATCTATGCTATTTCTTTGCCCATCATTGTCGGTATCGTATCTTTTATCAATGCTTGATTCATCTGTATCTAAAATGCTATCACTGTCATCATCAGAATCAACATCATTTTTTTGGCCATCATCGTCGGTGTCGTATACGTAGGTGCTGGATTCGCTTGAATCAGAGTCGTTGTCACCGTCATCATTAGTGTCGCTTTCATTTCTTAGTCCATCATTATCGGTATCTAATGAATAATAGAGTCTATTGAATTCAGAAGCTTCCGCAAACCATCCCGCTTCATTTGCGTCATCAATACCATCACAGTCGTCATCTAAATCAACATCGTTTCTTAATCCATCATTGTCAGTGTCGTATAGGTAGGCGCTGGATTCGCTTGAATCAGAGTCGTTGTCACCGTCATCATTAGTGTCGCTCTCATTTCTTTGTCCATCATTGTCGGTGTCGTATCGTTTGTCAATGCTTAGCTCATCTTTATCATCGATCCCGTCACAGTCGTCATCCCAATCAACATCATTTTTTTTGCCATCATTGTCGGTATCATATAGGTAAGTATTGGATTCGTTTGAATCATATATTCCATCACCATCATCATCACCATCACGACCATTTCTGTGTCCATCATTGTCGGTATCTAATGAATAATAGACTCTATCGGATTCAGAGGGTTCCCCAAGCCATTCCGCTTCATGTGCGTCATCAATACCATCACTGTCGTCATCAAAATCTATAGCATTGATTAGCCCATCATTGTCGGTGTCAAATAAATGGGCGTCTTGGGTGTCAGGCATACCATCACAGTCGTCATCTGGATCAATATCGTTTCTTAATCCATCATTGTCAGTGTCGTATCGTTTCTCAATGCTTAATTCATCTGTATCTTTAATCTCATCATTGTCATCATCTAGGTCAACATCATTTCGTTTGCCATCATTGTCGGTGTCGTAGGGGTAACTGTCGGGTATCGCTGACGCCATCATCACAGTCGTCATCAGAGTCGAGATCATTTCTTTGTCCATCATTGTCAGTGTCAAACAGTCGGGTATCTTGAGTATCATCGGGAACACCATCACAGTCGTCATCTAAATCAATATCATTGGTTTGTCCATCATTGTCAGTGTCAAGGGGGTAAGGGTCAACGGTATCTGCTATCCCATCTGCATCGTCATCAAGATCTGTTGGATCAGGTTGCTCATCACTGTCTGTGTCAGGTTTAGGGTTAGGCTTAGGAGCACTACTTCGTTTGCTACCTATCGTTTCATTCACAGCCACAAAATTGCCATCTTTATTATTTTTTTTGGGCAAATAGTTGGGTGTATTGGTTGTTTATTATCCCGAGACTGTCATTCGGGTTTTGATGATTGGGATTGACAAGAGAAGTAAAGCTTGAAGAAGATCCAGCGCTAGCAGTACTAGATTCTGCAAAAGCATATCCCGTTAGACTGGCCAGTATTAATAACTTTAGGATATGTCTTTTATAAAACGCTATCTTTGTCATTGATCAAACTTTTGCAAATCAATTAAAAAGACTGTTGTTTTCGTATTTTACGATTAAGACTGTAAAAGTCAATTATTTTGTTAATTTATTTTGTTATATTAGCTAGTGATTGCTAAGTCACCCAAGAAATACCCACATCTAAGCCAGCATTGATTGAAAAGCTATGACTCACCCTACTGGAATAATGTTGTCTTGTGATACTTAATTAAGTCTCTTCTTTTGCGTGTTTTGTGACTGCCAAAGAAAATGGGCTAGCAAACATAGGGCATTGCCCTTATTGTTTTATTCCTTTTGTATTGGCAAACAAAAAGAATCACAACGCCGGGTGTACTTAATCAACACGCAATAAGCGGTGAGTAGACTCATTAGCAAATACTGCAGGAATTTTTTGGTCAGGGTACAATCGAATCCTTTTGAAATATCACTCTTGTTAATTTATGTTTAAAAAAATCTTTGCAACGTTTTCTGGATTAGCATTTGGTATCGGTATACTCATTGCGGGTTGCTTAACTGTGGCCACATTGATTACTTACCCACAACTCCCTGAACTTAATATTTTGACTGAATATCAGCCAAAAATACCTTTGCAGATTTTTTCAGAAGATGGCCAGCTCATTGGAGAATTTGGAGAAGAGCACCGAACTTTTGTGAAAATTCAAACTGCTCCCCAGATGATGAAAAATGCTATTTTGGCTGCCGAAGATGAGCGTTTTTACGAACACAATGGTATTGATTACATTGGTATTGTGCGCGCAATATTCAGTAATATTTTATCGGGACACAGGCATTCTGGTGCCAGTACTATTACCATGCAAGTAGCCCGTAACTTCTTTTTGTCGCCCGAAAAAACATTTCTTCGAAAATTTAAAGAAGTATTGCTTGCTTTTAAAATTGAGCGATCTCTTAGTAAAGATCAAATTTTGGAGCTGTATTTTAATCAAATTTATCTTGGCCACCGCTCTTATGGCTTCTCGGTAGCTGCACGAACTTACTTTGGCAAGCCCTTAGAGGATTTAAGTATCGCTGAGATGGCTATGCTAGCCGGTTTGCCTAAAGCGCCCTCACTTTATAATCCAATTACCAGTATAAAATACGCTAAGCAACGCCAGCGCTATGTCTTAGATCGCATGTACAAACTTGATTTTATTGATGAAACACAATACCAAACAGCGCTTAAAGAACCAGCCAATATCATTAGATCACCTGAAAATATGTTGTTATCCGGTCAATATGTCGCTGAAATGGTACGCCAAATTATGTATGAAAATTATGGCGAAGAAGCCTATACAAAAGGTTACCGCGTTTATACAACTATTAATAGTCAGCATCAAAAATGGGCGTTTGATGCGTTGCGAAATGGTTTGGTCAATTTTGACCATCATTCCCCTTATCGCGGTCCTGTTGCTCAGATTGACTTAACTGCCCTGTCCGGCAGCAAAGAAGAGCAAGAAGCATTGCTTGACCAGCATTTATTAGCGCTATTGGATGATGGAGATATGCAGCCTGGGGTTGTGCTATACGCTAACCATCAGCAGGTTACGGTTTATTTGCAGGGTGGAAAAATTGTTAAAATTTATGATCGCGCTCTTAACTATGTGCGCCGTTTTATTGGTATGAATGTATCTGAAGAAAAACGCATTAAAAAAGGATCTATTGTTTATTTGCAATCCAATCCAAAAGGTTATTGGGAAATCACTCAAATGCCAGAAGTAGAAGGTGCTTTTGTATCTATGGATACAAAAAATGGAGCAATTAGAGCCTTGGTAGGTGGTTTTAATTTTTTTCGCCGCAATTTTAATCATGTCACACAAGCTTGGCGCCAACCTGGATCAACATTTAAGCCTTTTATCTATTCTGCTGCGATCGAAAAAGGCATGACTGTATCCACATTAATTAATGACGCACCTATTTCTATAAAAGCGGCAATGGCTGATGGCTCAGCCTGGGAACCTAAAAACTCAGATGGTTTATTTGGTGGCTTAATGACACTGCGTAATGGGTTGACTTGGTCTCGCAACCTTGTTTCAGTGCGTGTGTTAATGGCCATTGGCATTGATTATAGTCGTCAACATATTCAGCGATTCGGTTTTGCGCCACAAAACCATCCCGCTTCCTTGTCCATTGCTTTAGGGTCAGGATCAGTCACCCCATTACAAATGGCTGAAGCTTATGCGGTTTTTGCAAATGGTGGCTATAAAGTTAAATCGTATTTTGTGGATCGAATAGAAGATGCTAGGGGTCGCGTTCTATGGCAAACAACCCCTGAAATAGTCGGTCAAAATGCACCTAGAGCCATTGATGCGCGTAACGCTTACATCATGACACACATGTTAAGTGACGTTATGCGTTATGGGACTGCATCTAGCGCCATGAGTTTGGGGCGTAGTGATTTAGCGGGGAAAACAGGAACGACGAACAACTTTAAAGATTCTTGGTTTGCCGGATTCAATCCCAATTTAGTTGCCATTGCATGGGTTGGCTATGATCAACCTCGCAGTCTCGGCCGGCTCGGTTTTGGGGGTGTTGCTGCTTTACCCATTTGGATTCGCTATATGTCGGATGCACTTAAAAATCAGCCCTCCTACCTATTGCCAAAACCGCTCGGTGTGATTGTAAAAAGCGATGGCGTCTACTACCAAGAATACCAACAAACGAATCCTGCATTGCCTATTGACAATAATGGTGCTGCCCCAGAAAATCAAATTGATTTTGATAATGCGACCGATTTATTGGATGACCTCTTAGATAACTTAGAGGAAAACCAAACCACACCAACCACAAACACTAATAGCAATATCACTTTAGAGCCAAACGCGATGGATCTGCCCAATCATTAAAAGAGGTACTCATTAAATCAGAGACTACCTGACAAATACTGTCTTGCCAAATGGGCAATTCCACCCCAAAAGTTTTGTAAAGTAATTTGGTGTCAAGTTGCACATTTTTAGGGCGCACGGCACAGTCCGGTTTATCATGAGACGCAATGGGCATGACCTGATTGTTGCTATTGATTGATCCATCCAAACCCTGCGCACAATCCACAATAGTTTTGGCATATTGATACCGGTTAGCCATACCTTTTGAACACAGATGGTATAATCCGTAAGGAAAATCAGCTTTGTTTGCGAGTAAGTATTGCGCTAGTATGTTAAATACTGCCTGAGCTATATCTTGCGTAGCAGATGGCGTTCCCCATTCATCTTTTGTCATTTGCATGGTGGATTTTTTAACAGCAAACCGCAAGACGGTTTTTAAAAAATTATCCCCATAAACTCCATATAGCCAACTGGTACGAAAAATAAGAAACTGCTGCGCATAACTCGCAATCAGTTTTTCCCCGATTAATTTACTTTTTCCATAAACGGATAAAGGGTTCGGTGCATCGTTTTCTTTGTAAGGTCTGTTGTGTGTGCCATCAAAAACATAATCTGTTGAAAAGTGTACTAATAAAGCACCGCAATCGGTAGAAAATTGAGCTAAATTAGCAGGAACGGTGGCATTCATTAGGTTGGCGTTCGCAACATCCAATTCAGCTTGATCAACATTAGTGTAGCCTGTGGCATTGACAATAATATCTGGAGAGCATTGATGGATCGCTTTTTTTAATTGCGTGCGATCGGTTACATCGCAATCGGCTTTGCCAAGGACAGTCATTTGACCCAACGAACTGAAGCGGCTCGCTAAGACACGGCCTAAGCGACCTTCTTTGCCAAACAGTAAAATATTAACCATAGCCATTGTGTTTTACTAACATCGTACGATTCAATCAACGACTTTGATAGTCACCCCATAGTGTTTGCATTGCAGACACCGCAGAAAGTGCAGCCGTTTCGGTGCGCAAAACTCTAGGGCCAAGACCCACACTTCGCCAACCCTCTTTTTGAGCAACCACTTGCTCAATTTCATCAAATCCGCCTTCGGGGCCGATCATCATCCAAACTTTATGAGGCGCGTTGATATTTCCTATTGCAGGTGAATTTGGCTGCAAAAGCAATTGAGTTGCCGATAAATCATTAAAATGCTTCACCCATGCCGTTAGTGATTGTATAGGATAGATAAGAGGGATTATGTTACGACCACATTGCTCACATGACGCAACGATAATACTTTGCCATCGCACTAATTTAGCCAGCATCCGCTCTTGAGATAACTTGATCATGGAGCGTCTTGTTAAAAGGGGTTGAAATGCTGACACCCCCATCTCAACACCTTTTTGTAAAATAAATTCCATATTTTCTGCATTCGTTAAACCTTGCGCCAACCCAATCCATAAGGATGATTCTCGACTGCATAAATAAGGATTTCCCATATCCACAGAGATGGTTGGGTGCGTTATTTTTTTAAGGATTGCAGGGTATTCGTAGCCATCGCCACAGAATAAGATAAGCGCTTCACTAACTTGCAAACGCAACACACTCACATGGTGAGCCACTTCTTCGGGAAGTATCCACGATCCCTTCGAAGGAGGCGGTGTGCGCACATAAAATCTTGGCATGACTTTAAGTTTTGTTAAAAGAAGCGCCCAATCATATTTAAATGTTACAGGCTATAGTACATTTCAAATTCAATCGGATGCGTTATGGTACGAAGCTGGTTAACTTCATCTGTTTTTATACTAATAAAAGCATTGATGAAGTCTTCGCTAAATACACCACCCTGCAACAAAAATTCATGGTCGCTCGAAAGGGCATCTAAAGCTTCCTCCAAAGAGGCGCACACCGTTGGAATTTTTTTATCTTCTTCAGCGGACAAGGTATAAAGATTCTTACTGGTCGCATCGCCTGGGTGAATTTTATTTTTTATGCCATCCAATCCCGCCATCAAAAGGGCCGAAAAACAAAGATAGGGATTGGTGAGCCCATCTGGAAAACGCACTTCTACTCGACGAGCGTTTTGGCTTGTTGCATAGGGAATTCTGATAGATGCAGAGCGGTTCGAAAGGGAATAGGCCAGTTTCACGGGTGCTTCATAGTGAGGAACCAATCGCTTATAAGAATTGGTGCCAGGATTGGTGATTGCATTTAATGCTCTTGCATGCTTGATCATGCCACCAATATAGTAAAGCGCTATATCAGATAATCCACCATAGCCATCACCCGCAAAGAGGTTTTTGCCGTTTTTCCATAACGACTGGTGAACATGCATACCAGAACCGTTTTCTCCCACAATCGGTTTAGGCATAAACGTAGCCGTTTTACCGTAGTGATTAGCAACATTACGAATGATGTATTTAGTCGCTTGTGTCCAATCCGCACGCTCAGTCAACGTCGAGAATCGGCTAGCAATCTCACTTTGACCCGCATTACCCACCTCATGATGATGCACTTCAGCGGGGATACCCATCTCTTCCATCGTCAGTAACATCGCCGAACGCAGATCATGGCCTGAATCAATAGGCGGCATCGCATAATACCCCCCCTTGACCGTAGGACGATAACCCGTATTGGCGCCATCATAAGACTTGCCAGAAGACCAAGCCGCTTCTTCTGACTCAATTTTCACAAAAGTACCCGACATGTCAGTCTTCCATGTCACACTATCAAACACAAAAAATTCTAATTCGGGCCCAAAGTAAGCAATATAGTCAGAATCAATGCTTTTTAGATAAGTTTCAGCGCGCTTTGCAAGCGTTCGTGGGCAACGATCATAACCTTTGTTTGGATGGTCAGGATCCACCACATCACAAATCATGCCAATGGTTGGTTCATCAAAAAATGGATCTATTTTTGCGGTCAATGGATCTGGCATTAACAGCATATCGGAATGATTGATTTCCCGCCATCCAGGCATTGATGAGCCATCACAAACACGCCCTTTTTTGAGCCACTCCGCTAAATCACTTTGGATTGCACTTGTCGGTATCGTCACGTGATGTTCTTGGCCACGCATATCGGTAAAACGGATATCGATAAACTTAATTCCCTTATCTTTCACAGTTTTCAATATGTTAGCCGCCGACATTACAACCTCCTTAAGTTGATCAATCCATCAAGTAGATAATTTGCGCATCTTGCCATGGAGAAACCCAATTGATTGAGCTCGTTACATTTATTTGCTAAAGCGCAACAACTAAAACTTTGACTGTAGCAGTATTGGTCAGTAAATTCAACTCACCAGTCTGCGAAATTGCAAAACCACTTTTTTTGGGGGATGAAACGCATCCACTAAAGCATGTGACTAAGATCATTTTTTTTAAAACAAAACCAGTTGTCCGGAATATTGCGCCCTAATCCAATGACTTTGAACAATTCACCCATTTCGGCTATGGAAAGCAATTTTTGAACCGCTACCGTTTCCTTAATATAAGCAGGAGAAGCCACTTTAAGTGTTGAAAGAACCTCTAAAATGCCACCATTAATTAAAAAATTAGCCTGTGTCGTATAACCAATTAAGGTTAGATCATTCATCACAGCTGTTTGTGCGATGGCTGTAAAATCAACATGGGCAGTTAAATCAATTTGGCCTGGCTGAAAAAATGGATCATCGATAATGCGTTGCTGATAATGACCCATCAGTGTGCCATGGGAACGCTGTGAATGATAATATTCTCTTTGTGAAAACCCATAGTCAATAAATAGGATGGCGCCTCGTATAAGCCGTTTGGCTAAATCAGCTACTAAAGTGCGATGCGAGCAATTGATTTCTGAAATATAATCACCAGTTGGGTCAATTTGCTGAGCAAGCGCTAATAACGACTTGTCTTTTATGGGTTTATCAACCCATTCTAATTGACCGTCATTACAAGAAACGCCTCGATGAAAGATTTGGCTTGGCGTCCAATGCACTACCTCGCAAGGCATGGCATCAAGTAATTCGTTACCCAACAAAACACCCTCTATTTGTTCAGGTAAGGTATTGATCCATTGTACAAGCGGTCTTGCTTTACCAAGATAAGCGCCGAGTACTGTTTGTTGCTTTTGAATCAGTGAGGGAGAAATTTCTAAAATCCTGTAATGGTTAGGTATAACCCCCATCACCCCTAACGCTTGCAATAAATCGCGTGCCAATACACCACTACCCGCGCCTAGCTCGTAAATAGTATTGCCACAGTGCGGCAGTAATTGTGCAATCTGTTTGGCTAATATCTTCGCAAAACTGGGAGTGAGCTCAGGCGCAGTCACAAAATCACCCCCTGCACCCAATTGGGTATTACTATTCATATAATAGCCCAGATGAGGAAAATAAAGCGCCATATTCATGTAATGGGAAAACGTTATCCAGCCATCATGCGCAATAATTGCATCGACAATATGCTGAAAAAGCGTTTTATTGGCCTGTTGATTCATGGTCATCCAAAACTCAAAAACATCCCATTCAAAAAATTCTCGTATTTTTTATCACAATTTAGCAAAACAAATACATTGCAACTGACCTTATTCGTCACTTGTTAAAAGTGAAATCCCAACATATTGTATAAAACACTTCGGTTACTACTAAATATAACAGAATGAAGCGTGCATGTGATGGTAAGTTGCTTGGTACATGACTTTTTAGCTTGACGTTTAGATGATTACTGGGGAAAATATAGCTGGTGCTTCGTTCGTGGTTGTTGTAATGGTTAGAAACAAGTATGAGCGTTATGGTTCGGTCTCACCAGCCTTGATTTATATTAGGAAGTTACATGGCAACAGGTATTGTGAAGTGGTTTAACGACGCTAAAGGATTCGGTTTTATTACACCAGATGAAGGTGGCGAAGATTTATTCGCACATTTTTCTGCAATTAACATGTCCGGATTTAAGTCTCTCAAAGAAGGTCAACATGTCACTTTTGACATTGTGACAGGCCCCAAAGGAAAGCAAGCCTCAAATATTCAAGCAGGCTAGTTCATTAGCAAACTTGATGTTTTTGGTTGTTCTTTTTTTATTAAAAACCCGCGCTTTTTGCGGGTTTTTTATGGGCATAGGATTGCCAAAAACAGTATTTAGTACCGCATTCAATCTATCATTACTTGCCCAAATTCGCTACAGCGCACTTCCTTAGCGCCTTTAATGAGCACTGCAAAATTATAAGTCACCTGCTTATCCAAAAAAGTTTTTTCTATACTCCACATAATCAGATCAACAACCCACACGCCTTAACATCATCTCAGCAGCCAATGCATCAGAAATATAGTCTCCATGATGAGTGGGTATTGGACAATTCAGTCTAATCGGCTGAGCGTCTTCAGGAGGGCCGATCAATGAGAGGATCGTGCTTTTTATTGCCTAACTGAACAAGCTGTGAAAGATTTTTTAGTCTATAGTTAACATGAGTATAGGAAGTCATTTTTTAAGTAGCCCTGAGTAACCTGCCTTCAATCAGTGAGGGGATATCTTATAATACGGATCTTTTGGTGACTTAAAAAAAATTGAACCCAGTATGCTTGCCTTATAAAATCATTCAAAATGACTAAGCAAACCATTGCTGAATCACTCAAACAGATTCACATGCGAATCGCAAAAGCGACTTTAAATGCTAAGCGATCAGCCGATTCAATTTGCCTGATCGCTGTGAGTAAAAAATTTTCTGTTCAGGCTATTTGCGAAGCTTATCAAGCCGGCTGTAGGGATTTTGGTGAGAATTATGCGCAAGAATTTAAAGACAAGGTTGAGCAATTAAATAGTGATGCATTCATTTGGCACTTTATTGGTCCTTTGCAATCCAACAAAACCAGTGTGGTGGCTAAGTATGCAACTTGGGTTCACTCGGTGGATCGAATAAAAATCGCCAAACGTTTATCTGACCAGCGACCCGCCAAGATGCCACCCCTTAACATATGCTTGCAAGTCAATATATCAGAAGAAACCACAAAAAGTGGATGTCACCCACTTAATCTGCCATCGCTTGCCAAAGCAGTATCTGATTTACCGAATCTAAAGCTACGCGGTTTAATGGGTATACCTGGCCAATTAGCCAAAAAAAATCAGTTAGTCCGTCAATTTGAATGCTTGCAAAACCTGCACCATCAACTCTGTCAGGCGGGTTTTTCGTTGGATACATTATCCATGGGTATGTCAAATGATCTAGAAATTGCGATCTTAAAAGGCGCGACGCATGTGCGAATTGGTACCGCAATCTTTGGAAAGCGCTCCTATGAATGTAAATAATATTAAGGAAATATGATGATCGGTTGGGAAATTTTAGGTTACTTACTCAGGCTTTTTTCAGACTGGCTAATATTGATATTATTGCTTCGCTTTTATTTAGACTGGCTCCATATACCCTCTGGATATCCCCTAATGCAATTTTGCGTGACACTCACGCGTTTTATTGTTTCGCCCATCGCCAACCTATGCAACACACCACGAATCAATCCAGTACTTATAGCGATTGTTGGCATTGCACTTTGTACTAATTGGGTTATCCTAATGATCAATCCTTTGTTGAGTTATGATTTTTTAGCACCCGCTACATGGATCGGTATTATGGGCCTAACGGGAATTGATGTAGTTCGACAATTATTGACTCTAGCAACTTTATTAATCATTGCGTATGCTTTATTAAGCTGGCTTCGCCCAATTGATGAGCTCACTGCACTAATTCATAAAATCATTGAACCTTTTCTTAAACTATTTCAATGGTTTAAGATTGCCAATACGCAATTGGGTTGCTTGGTCGCTGTAGTCTTGATCCAATTAATTGGCCTATTATTAATAGGTTGGCTGGAATTACAATGTGCAGGATTTTTGCAGCTCACTATGTAATCCAAATTCATTCAAGCACCCATCAGCACTTAAGATAAATAGTGCCATGTGATTGCAAAAATGAACTGAATGACACTAAAGAATTTTGGTATTATAAACGCGCTTTTTTTGGATAAAAATCGCAATGGTTTAAATGAAACCGTTTTAAATATGATAATGTTACTCGTCGCTAATCGCATGGCTTGATGAAGGATCAGTAATGGCAAAGCTAACCGAAGAAGATATTTTGGGTTGGAATGAAAAACAAAGTACTTATATGAATCCTGAGCACTTGGCGTTTTTTAAGGAACGGTTAGAAGTGTTACAAAACGAATTGCTATCCAATGCCGATGCCACCGCAGATTACCTAAAAGTGCAAAATGCAACGCCTGACCCAGTGGATCGCGCCACTTTAGAAGAAGAATATGCGCTGGAGCTACGCACTCGAGATCGAGAAAGAAAATTACTGCAAAAAATTCGATCTGCTTTAGAGAAAATAGAAGAAAAAACTTATGGTTATTGTGAAGATACCCAAGAACCCATTGGCATGAAAAGACTTTTGGCGCGCCCTACCGCAACTTTATCAGTCGAAGCTCAAGAAAGAAGAGAGTTAGTTAAGCGTCAATACGCTGATTAGTGTTTAAAAAAAATCATTGCGATATAAACAGTTTCGCTGCCTCTGCGCTTCATGTTTGAGCAATAGGTTGTTTTGAAGAGCTTTTCTTTAATACAGCCTTTTTTGTTAGCGATTGAGGGCTCATTTTTCTTAAAAAATACTAAAATAGTAGCTCATCTTTTTAAATTATCTAAGATCACAATGCATTCTCGATAAAAAAATGATTTAAAACATTGCGCGCTTTTATTAAGGTGGCAAGCATTTTTGTTAGAATGCTTCCTCACTTGCAACCGAAGGAATCAGCATGGCACTTTTGGAAATCAAAAATGTGGTCAAGCGATTCGGCAATTATACTGCCGTTGATGATGTCAGCCTAACCGTTGATGCGGGAGAATTTTTTACGCTACTAGGTCCTTCGGGTTGTGGCAAAACAACATTATTACGCATGCTAGCTGGATTTGAATATCCCGATCTTGGTGATATTCGCTTAGATGGCAAAGATTTACTCAATGTTCCGCCTGAAAAAAGACCTGTGCATACCGTTTTTCAAAATTATGCACTGTTCCCCCATATGACAGTGAAGCAAAACATTGCTTTTCCACTCAATATGGCAGGATGGGAAGCACGCAGTATCAACCCGCAAGTTGATGAATTATTAGAAGATGTTCAATTGACAGAATTTGGCAATCGCTATCCCCACGAAATGTCGGGTGGTCAGCGCCAGCGGGTCGCTATCGCTCGGGCATTGGTCGATCGACCACGCCTTTTGTTGCTTGATGAACCCTTATCGGCACTCGATGCCAAACTGCGTGAAGAAATGCAATTAGAGTTAATGAATCTACAAAAAGAAGTCGGCATCACCTTCATTTATGTGACACATGATCAGGGGGAAGCGCTTGCTTTGTCGCACCGCATCGCCGTCATGAATAAGGGGAAAGTTGAGCAGCTGGACATTCCCGAAGAGATATATAGCTTGCCAAAAAATCGCTTTGTTGCTGACTTTATCGGCCACTGTAATGTCTTAGAAGGCATTGTACAGTCTATCAATGGCGAAATCATGACTGTCAATATCAAAGGTTGTGGCGCGGTACAGTGTTCAACAACAGCTGGTATCACAGTGGGTCAATCAGGATGGTTAGCACTCAGACCAGAAAAAATTAAACTAGACAAAAACCTACCTGAATTACCTGGAGAAGCCTATTTTAAGGGTATTGTACATGACTGCCTTTATTTGGGCGATGTCACCATCTATATCGTGGAAGTAGCAGAAGGCGTCCTCATTGAAGCCATGCTACCCAACAATATTCTCGGCGTTGCTAAATTTTTTGATGATAACGATGAAGTTGAAATAGCTTGGCATCACGATGCTGGGCGCTTTTTAACTGCGTAGTGGTGCACTATATGGCTCAATATAACCCTTTAAACAAAAAGTCACTTTCTTGGCCACCCTTAATCTACTTAATTGTATTTTTTTTGATTCCAACCCTCATCATGGTGGTTGCAGCATTCCGATATCCTGGCGATTATGGTGGCTTAGCACCTCTTTATTATGCACAAGCAGGTCATTTAGTTTGGCAATTAACCGTTGACAACTTTCGTTATCTTCTAGCCGAACCACTCTACATTAAGCTGTTTTTTACATCAGTCGGTATTGCGCTACTCACTACTTTTTTTTGCATCTTATTAGCCTATCCACTGTCTTGGATGATCGCAAGAAGTCGCAAAAAATATCGCGATCTATTTTTATTGCTGGTTATTTTGCCTTTTTGGTCTAGTTTTTTAGTTCGGATCTATGCATGGGTCATTATCTTAGGGCCGCAATCTGGGTTTTCTCATGCCATCAATTGGTTGCTCGAAAAAATGGGTTTTGAACCCGTGCAGATGATGTTCACCACTTTCGCGGTGATTGTTGCGATGGTATATATTCATTTACCCTTTATGATCCTGCCACTTTATGCCAACCTTGAAAAGCATGATGCGGAACTATTGGATGCCGCTCAAGATCTCGGGGCAAATAGTTATCAGCGATTTTTAAAAATTACACTGCCTTTGTCGTTACCTGGAATTTTTGCGGGATCCGGCTTGGTGTTTATTCCAGCACTGGGTATGTTTGCAATTCCGGATATCTTAGGCGGTACACAATCAATGATGATTGGTAATTTGATAAAACAGCAGATACTAGACACACGGGATTGGCCTTTTGGGTCAACCCTATCCATTATGTTAACTATGGGAGTCCTTGGCATCGCCGCAATCAGCATGGCCGTGGTTAATTGGCGGGGTTGTTGTGCAAAAATACATCGTTTGAGTCGTTACCTGATTCAATTAAGCCAAACCGATAAGGCATAGAGCATGCGACGACAAAAATCTTACTGGTTATACGGCATGTCGATATTAACCTATGCATTTTTATATCTACCTTTATGTGTGGTGGTGCTTTTTTCCTTTAACAATTCACCGCTTAATGCTGAATGGGTGGGGTTTACAGGTCACTGGTATCGACAGTTACTCCACAATGACCGTATCTTGTCAGCCACTTTTAACTCGCTATTCATTGCAATCATAACCAGTATTTTTTCAACAATCCTAGGTACCTTGGCTGGGGTTGCCATACATCGCTTTAAGCTGAAGCTTTTGCCGCTATTAATACTGACGCCGATCGCTATTCCTGAATTACTCATGGGGTGCAGTTTGGTTATTTTCTTTGTCACCGTTAATCAATTTTTTATTGAGTTATTTAATTGGAATTTTCTGGAACTTGGCTTAACCACGGTTATTATTTCGCATATTGCATTTTGCATCGGACTAGTTGCAATTGTCGTGTGTGCTCGCATGAAGGATATGGATGAAGGTTTTGTAGAAGCAGCAAGAGATTTGGGTGCAACACCCCTGCAAGCGTTTCGCCTCATTACATTGCCCGCTATTATGCCCAGTATTGTTGTGGGCGCCCTCATGTCATTTACATTATCTATTGATGATTTTGTCATTACTTTTTTCACAGCCGGAACAGGTGTTGTAACATTGCCACTTGAAATCTATACCAAAATTAGAGTCATCACCACCCCAGAAATTAATGCCATTTCAAGTCTTTTGATATTATTCTCAATGATTTTAGCCCTGTTGGCTATGCGTATTGCGCCTAATGTTTTTCGTAGCCAACATCCCTAGGTTATCTCTCATTAATCACCCTAAACCAGGCTAACAAATCAATGAGTCAGTTCATCAAAAAATATATCAACCCAAAATCATATTGGCTTGCAATGACTTTATTGGTCTATTCATCGGCTTTGCTAGCCAATACACTGCATATTTACAACTGGAATAATTATTTGCCAGAAGCAACAGCAAAACACTTTGAAAGTTTATGCCGCTGCAAGGTTTCGCAAGACTTTTATGGCGACAATGAGGAAATGCTCGCCAAACTAACGGCAGGCGCACAAGGGTATGATATTGTTGTACCAACAGAATTTGCAGTACAAGCGCTACAAAAGCAAAAAAAAGTAGTCGCTATTGCACAAAAGCAACTCCCCAATTTCAAGAATCTAGACAAAACATATCTTCCCAATATTATTGACAATAAAAATCGCTTTTCTGTGCCTTATGCATTTACTATTACCTTGTTAGGCTATAATCTGACCCAACTTAAATTGCATGGTATTCATCGTCAAACCAATAGCTGGGCTTTGCTATTTGATCCAACTATTTTAGCAAAAATAAAAGGCAAGGTTACGGTATTGGATTCGCAACGCGAACTCATCGCCGCCGCATTGTTATATCTTGGGAAAGACCCCAATAGCAAAAAAAAAGCTGATTGGATAGCAGCAAGTCAGGTTATTATCAGAGCCAAACCTTATTGGGCTGCATTTAATAATCAGGGCTATATCAAGGAGTTAGCAGTCGGCAATATTTGGGTTGCTATGGGATATTCAAGCGATTTTTATCAAGCCAAAAAATATACACAAACCATGACAAAAAAATTTGAGATTGATTTTGGTTTACAAAAAGAAGGAAATATTCTTTCTTTGGACAGTTTTGTCATACTCAACCACTCAACTCATAAAAAGTTGGCTTATCAATTTATCAATTTCATGTTAGATGGAAAAAATGCCGCCACCTTAACCAATAAAATTGGTTTAGGTAATCCTAATAAAGCAGCAATACCCTATATTGATCCTTCAATCATTAAAAATCATGCGATATTTCCGACCGCAAAAGACATGCGTCATCTTTATCAACTCTCAGATTTAAATGCTTTGTTAAGACGACAGTTAAACCGCATCTGGTCAGAAATTAAATTGCGTTAATTCATACTGAATCAACTTCTTTTCTGGATGAGCATTAAAAAGGCATTAGCAAGACGCGTCACTTGATCCCAATCCGTATAGACAATTTCTGCTTTTGTGTTTGTTTCGCCGCCCGTCATCAGCATAATTAAGCGAATCAGTTGCCGATCCCACCAACGATATTGCGGATACCTTAAAGCACCTGCAATGCCTTCGCATAGCAGGGGTCGCCATTGAGTTTTGGATAAAAATTTTCTAAGATAGGCATTATATTGAGGTAAGCGTTTTTTGGGTTTTCGGGCAGTTAAACACACCCCCAAAAAACCAGTTGGCTTATTATTGAGAAGATTGTAATAGGTGCGCGCAAACGCTAAAACAGATGGGCGAAAATAACCATAACGAATAGCAGCGATTACCAATACAGCCTCGTATTGACTAGGCTGAACACTTAATGGCACATCTAAATTAACCAGATCATATTCTTGTGCTTTGGCATCAAAAATAGCAGCAATTGTTTTGGCAATTTGTAGTGCATGCCCATCTCGCGTTGAATACAGTAACAATACTTTCATTTTTGCACTCATCCCATACGATTTAAAAATACAAACACAAGCCACCTGTTGCACGTTGATGCTAATAGGATCATAGCATAGCTTACCTGACTCAAAATAGTTGGTAAGCTTCCGGCAATTTTTCTACCATCTATTTGCAAGCGTCGGTAAAATGGTAATTTGATCAATTAATTGGCTACTGAAATTATGAACAAAAAACAGTCTGATTTAATATGCTATCGCAAAAACTATACACCACCCACATGGCTCGTTGATGAAGTCAATCTGACTTTTGATATTAAACAGCGCTTCACAAGGGTAACCGCTTCTTTGTCTATTCGAAAAAACCCTAAAACACCGCTAGATCGTTGCGTCTTAAATGGTGCTACAAAACTGATTTCGATTGAACTTGATGGTAAGTTGTTGCTCAAAAAACACTATCAACTCAAAAATGAAAAATTAACCATCTTACATACCCCCGAACATTTTAACATTAAAATTCAAACAGAAATTTATCCCCATAAAAACACAAAATTGATGGGGCTTTATGCCTCAAGCGGTAATCTTTTTACACAGTGTGAACCGGAAGGTTTTCGAGAAATCACCTATTATCCGGATCGACCCGATGTCATGGCGCTTTTTACAACCACCTTAATTGCCGACAAAAAACGTTATCCCATTTTACTAAGTAATGGCAACAAGATCGCAAGTGGCCAAATTTCAGCGAAACGACACTGGGTAAAATGGCAAGACCCGCACCGCAAACCCGCGTATTTATTTGCTTTAGTAGCAGGTAATTTGATTGTTACACAGGATCAGTTTGTCAAAAAAGATGGCAAAACCGTTCAATTAGAAATATGGACCGAATCATCCGAACAGCACAAAGTGACCCACGCCATGTCATCACTTAAACAAGCGATGGCTTGGGATGAAGAACAATTTAACCTACTTTATGATTTAGATAGCTACATGATCGTTGCCGTTAAAGATTTCAATATGGGTGCTATGGAAAACAAAGGCCTTAACATCTTTAACACAACATATGTATTGGCAGATCAGTCATCCTCAACCGATGAGGAATTGATTAATGTGATGAGAGTGATTGGTCACGAATATTTTCATAATTGGACCGGAAATCGTGTCACCTGCCGAGATTGGTTCCAGTTATCCCTCAAAGAGGGTTTGACAGTTTTTCGCGAGCAGATGTTTTGTGAAATGCTAACGCATGCTGCCATTACACGAATCAAAGATATTAAGGTTTTGCGCACACAGCAATTTTCCGAAGATTCAGGTCCTACCGCTCACCCGATACGCCCTGAATCTTACTTGGAAATTAATAATTTTTACACCGCAACTGTTTACGAAAAAGGCGCCGAAGTCGTTCGTATGTATCAGACGGTGCTCGGTGAAAAAAACTTTAAGCGTGGACTAGCGCTTTACTTGAAAAACCATGATGGTCAAGCAGCCACTTGTGATGATTTTATACAAGCTATGTCGGATGCGAGTCAAACTGACTTGACTCAATTTAGTCGTTGGTATGAACAGTCTGGTACGCCTTGCTTAACAATTAATGGTCATTATGACAATCCCTCTCATACCTATACATTGAATGTCAAACAAAGTACACCCATCAGTGCCAAACAACGCAAAAAACAACCATTGCTTATTCCATTAGGAATTGGACTCATTGACAACAAAGGTCATGATATGGTTTTAAAATGTAACGGCAACCATCGCTACGACCATCAATCTTGCCTATTGATGATCCAAAAACCTACTGAGCGCTTTATTTTCCATAACGTTCCCCATGAACCCGTTCCATCATTCTTGCGACATTTTTCTGCACCGATTGAGCTAAAATTTGACTGGACAAGCGAGCAACTCGCTTTCCTAATGGTGCACGATAGCGATTTATTTGCGCGGTGGGAAGCAGGCCAACGCTTGATGAAAAAACTTCTTTTAGCAACCTATCAGCAAGAAAATAACACTAGCGCATTGTATACAATACTTCAGAAAGCTTATTTGGAATCCCTTAACGATAATCAAATAGATCCTGCTTACAAAGCACTTTTATTGGCTTTGCCAAGCGAACATGATATGTTAGCGTGGCTCGAACAAGTAGATCCTCAAAAAATCCATCAAACCATCAACTCAATATCGAGACAATTAGCAGTTGATTTTTCCAATCAATGGCAAATGCTTTTTGATCAAACAAGTAACCAATTAACAAAAACCAGTCATCAAGCAATCGGATTAAGAGCGCTTCGCAATTTATCGCTTTCGATGCTGGTGAAGGGTACTGAAAATGCAGATCGCATCGCAAAACGACACTTTGAACAAGCGAACAATATGACTGATCAAATGGGCGCATTATTGGCACTGCGAGATTGTGATTCAGTTGAACGAGTAGCATGTATAAAAGCATTTGATCGGCAGTGGCAAAATGATAATTTAGTCATGGATAAATATTTTTCCCTTATCGCATCTAGTAAATTATCAACCACACTCAGTCAAACAAAAGAAGCTCTAAAACATCCAGTATTTACCTTCAAAAACCCTAATAAGATTTTTGCTTTATTGGGGGTTTTTGGGAAAAATTTACCAATATTTCATGCAGCCAATGGTAGCGGTTATCGATTCTTAGCTAAAAAAATTATCAAAATCGATCGGATCAATCCACAAGCAGCAAGTTATTTGATCAAAGCATTTAGTTGCCTAAAAAAAATGGAATCTAAACGCCAACAATTAATACAAAAACAACTAAATACGATATTAGTGCAATCGCACTTATCAAAAAACGTAAAAGAAATAGTCGGCAAAATCCTTTGCCAAGGGTGATATAAATTTGATAGAAATGAGATCATTTTTTTAAACTTGCTTTTTTTGTAAATGTGAATTCAGTTAGCAATCAACGGTCATTGTTTATGGAATCAATCAACCACCCCGCTTCTCCCACAAGAATTGCTTTGGGTGTAGAGTATGATGGTCAAACATTTTTAGGTTGGCAACGCCAAAAACAAGGTCAGACTGTACAAAATAACCTAGAGAAAGCCTTAGGGACTATCGCACAAGAGCAAATCACTATACATGCTGCAGGAAGAACAGATAGCGGGGTGCATGCTTTACAACAAGTGATTCATTTTGACACCTGTGCAAAACGCCCACTCAGCGCTTGGATACGAGGAACCAATAGTCGCTTACCAAGCAATATCGCCATTAAATGGGCGCAACCAGTATCTAGGGATTTTCACGCACGCTTTAGTGCGCTGTCTCGCCACTATAGTTATTGGTTGCTTTGCTATCCGACCCGTCCAGGTTTATTAAATGGCAAAGTGGGTTGGTGCTTTCAGCAGTTAGATAAACTGGCAATGCAAAAAGCAGCCGATATGCTACTGGGTCAACATGATTTTTCATGTTTTCGCTCTAGTCAATGTCAAGCAAAATCTCCAATCAAAACATTGTATTGTTTAACGATCACATCCTATGCCAACCTCTTGCATTTTGAGTTTGAGGCAGATGCTTTTTTACACCATATGGTACGCAATATAGTCGGCACACTCATTTATGTAGGAAAAGGCAGGCTCACTTTAGGGGCTTTTAAAGAGCTATTAACGCATAAAAATCGCTTATTTGCACCGCCCACTTTTATGCCGGATGGATTGTATCTAACTGGGGCAAATTACCCCAAACATTTTGATTTACCAAAACCAATCAGAGGTATTTGTTTTTAGTTTAAAAACAAATAGACACCATATTCATTAAGAGTAGCAAATTAATTTTGGGAACTATATTCTTGACGATCCTAAAAAATATATAATATAATCCTGTAAAAAAAGTTCGCAAAGAATACAAGTCCATTTTTTTACGTCAATCGCTACACTTTTATGGTATGACTCGGTGCGGTACTTTTTTAAATATAAAATTGTATTAGTATGAAATTTATTTTCAGTTTGGTTATTTAATTAAAAAACTTTTGAGAGGCATCTCATGAGAAAAAAAATTTACAAAAAACCAGTTGCTTTATATGTTGCATCAACTGGTAGTTCTAGTGTGACTTGTTTTGTGCCATTGGTATTACCTAAAAAACAAACCGAAAAACAAGCTTGATTATTTTTTGTCTTACTGAAATCCCGCAAAAATGATCCACGTAAAATGGATCATTTTTATTTTAAACAATGAAAAAATATTTATTTCGAGAAGACGCAAATCAAATTATCCTCCTGGAGAATTTTGATGCAATAGATTTTAATGAGATATCTTCGCTTATATTTAGACTCGCTGAACAAGGAGCCTGTCTTAATAACATTGTTGAAATAATTAAACAAGAATATCAAATAGATCACGAAACAGCATTTCGTGATACCAAAGAACTGCTCAAAAAACTGGCAAAATTTGGCGTAAGACCAGATAAAAATAAACAAAAACAAATTAAGATTCCTATTGTACATATACTAGAAAATTGCAATAGTCCATGCATGCTCTGTGATTGCTGGAAAAGTCGATCTTCTATACAACATCCATCGGACTTGTTAAAAAAATATTTTTGCACAATCAAAAAAATGGGCGCAGAAAAAATTATGCTATCTGGAGGAGAGCCACTTCTTCATAAAAATTTAAAAGATATTATTCTAAGTATTAAAAAACTAGACTTAAAAGTAATGCTAAATACAAACGGTCTTTTATTGCATAAAAATACGTGGCTTCATGAGCTAGATATTGATGAAATCGTTGTATCCATGGATGGGTTAAACCAAGAAGATTATAAAGAATTACGAGGTCTTGATAGATTTAATCAAGTTTGGATTAATTTACAAAAATTCAAAAAATATTCTCCAAATACAATTGTGGGCATTAGAAGCATACTACACAAAAAAAACTATTTGAAAATCGACAAAATGGTCGAAATACTCCTAAAAAATCGCTGCGATTTTTTAGGTTTAAGCCCTCTAGATATCAATTCTAATAGTTTCTCAAGAAAAAATATGAATCAAAAAAGATCTCTAGAATTAGCTAATAATCTACTGCCAAATATAGAAGAAATTAAAGCATTTGAAAGATTATTTAAACCAAGTAATAGATATTTCGATTTTATTGAACAATCATTTAACGATGGAATTATTGGATGGAATGCTAAGAGATTAGCTAATTGCATGAGTTACTATAAAAAATTATGGACACAAGAAGATATATCGGGATCTTGGACATGCACTTTTCCGATTTTCTCGATGCCTGAAATGCTTTTATAGAGCAGACACTACGATCTTGGACATGCACTTTTCCGATTTTCTCGATGGTGTTAGATTACAATGGAGATCTCAAAAATTGCTTCTATTCTGAGGCATTTGGAAATTTATATGACTACAAGAATATTAATTGGTCTTTTGAATCAAACATTGAAGAATTAAGGCTATCTGGTAAATGCAAAACTTGCAGGGGGAAAGTTTTTTGTGACTAGAACAAATAAAATCATTGAGAAGCATTATAGTCAGTACAACATCTTTAAATCAACTGGTTTTATTGTGCCAACCCTTTTCGCATTTTTGATTACTGAAGTTGGCGTATCGGCAACACAAATTTTACAAGTTGCCGCATTCTACATGCTGTTACCATTTTTACTCGAAATCCCTCTTGGATTGTTTGCGGATAAACTGGGCCACAAACTAACCGTCATGATCGGTGTCTGCTTTCAAATTGGATCATGCTTATCTTTGCTATTTATACGAGGTGTAGCATCTTATCACGTGTATTTGATAGCTATTTACACAGCTGGCGCTTGCCTTTCTGGTGCAGAAACTGCATTGATATATGCCCAACATAAGCTTTCCAACACACAATATTTAAAAAATTACATTTATAAACTAAATAGTGATTTTTATAAATATACTATTTTCTTTCTTATAGCTGGTGGTTTATCGTATTCAGTTAATCCAAAAATACCTATTGTTTTACAAATAATCAGCTTCTTAATAGCACTGTACCATTTATCCAGGATAGATAAACAACAAGGACAATTGAAAAATACTCGCCTCACAAAAAATTCAATTGCTGATTTGTATATCTCACTACAATTCGTTGCAAAAGACAAGCCTTTCTTAGCAACCTGTATAATATCTGCAATATTTACTGCTGCTATTCGAATTAATGATAAAACTATTCAGCCACAAATGTTAACCTACATCAATCAATCCTCCTATTTTTTAATAGGATTAGTCTATGCTATTGGCAATGCAGTTTCATCCAAATCATCAATGATTTTTAAGAGGTTTGCGGATCGATTTACTGACAACGCTATTCAATATATAGTCTTAAGTGTGGTAATGGGTAGCTCTTTTTTCATAATGAGCCTAAATAGCGTTTATTGTGTGATTCCTGGGTTTTTATTACTTTGCTTTTTTAAGGCAGCTCACCGCCCACTTATCACTCATGACTTAAATAGTAATATACCATTTAAAAAAATTGCATGCTACAATTATTTCCTATTCAGCCTTGTTCGGTGCAATATTTGGCGCTGCAATACACTGGATATCATCATTATTTTTTAGAGATTTCTCAACAGGAAATTGGTTCATTGGTATTATTTTAACCATGGCCAGCATATTGGCTATTTGGCTACAAAAAACAAATAATAGTTGGTCTATTTTAATTTTTAGTAGCAGTTTGACAAAAAAAATAACCTACACTGTTAAAGAAAATTCAAAAAAATACATTATACAAAAATATGATATTGATGCAGGTTCAGAGCAGTATCAAGCTTTAGAAAAAAGATATACTAATCTCCCTCAAAACTTAAATATCTCAATTATAAATAATGATCCTCAATTCGCAATAAAATCGCCAATGTATGATGGTCACTTATTAGCTAATATTGAAAAGCATGCACAAAATCAGTATATAACACTGGTACTACGGCTTATTGCTAAATATCAGCCATATATGCATTCTATGACTGCCAACATTCCTAATTATCAACATATATTTGGCAGTCAAAACAATATATCAACAAAACTTGCAAATAAAAAATACTTGGGATTTATTCATGGTGACCTAAATCCAACAAACATAATTGTTGAAGAAAAGAAATGTTATCTAATTGACTGGGATGCTTCTGGAATGGGATTTATTTGGTTTGATATTTTATCGCTATTAACCAGCCCTCAAATAAGTATCTCTCTAATCGAAAGAATCAAGCGATTCATGTTTATATTCCCCGAATTTAATAAACAAGAAACCAATCAAATCTTTAAAATGTTTCTAAAATTTAAAATAACTCAGATGGGGCATTTTGGTAGCATAGACCCTGAATTTCATAAGCTCCATAAAAAATATCAACATCTCTTCAGATTATTGAATGCATGAAAATAAAAATTTTACAAATAAACAATGGTTGCTCTGCAAACTGTTTACACTGCCCATATTCTAGCAGAAAAGCGGATAACTTTAGAATTGAATCTCTTCTTAAAAAGATCGGGAATAGTGATTATCTGCTAATCACTGGAGGAGAACCAATGGAACACAAGGAAATTGAAAAAATTACCTATATTCTTAATCAAAAAAATAAATATTTTAGGATCGCAACAGGTGGTCATATTGCACTGAAAGAATATATGTATAGCATTAAAAAGTTTGATTTTTTCTGCGGGTTTTCCATAGGAACTGATATTGTTATACCAGAGAGGAACCCAGCAAAAAATTTAGAAATAATATGGCTAGAGAATATAAAACAATTAATCAATGAAAAAGTGAATTATTCAATTACAATAACATTTGACTCTGATTTTAATCTCTCTAAATTGGTTTTATTCTTACAAAATAATACAAAGCCAGATTTTGTAACATTGTCCGAAATCCATGGAAAATCTATACCGTCAGAAAAAATTGCAGGCGCTACAAAATTGATCAGCAATTCATTGGGTGTTAAGGTGCTCTATGGCTATAGAAATTGAGTTATATACTGCGGAGCGCAAATTACTAATACCATTTGCTAACGCTAATGGATCAATCAATATAAAAAAAACTCTTCAATGTATTATTGATCAAAAATTTATTTATGAATTACCTACATCGCCTAGTGTTGGTGGAAAAGTAGAGGATATTGTTGATTTCTCTAAAGGGAATGTTAATCCTAAATCATTAGATAGCTTACGCCCATTAATCAAAAGAATGCTGTCATACTATTATGCATTATGTCTTCAAAAAATCAGCATTCCAATATTTAATGGAAAACCAATAAAAATTCATACCTATTCAATCGGTGAAAAAATAGATATATCTCCAGAATACATAGCAAAAATAAAAGGAGGGCCATTTATTCTTGATCAACTTATTGATTTAACAGACAGCTGTAATCGTAAATGGATAGTTGATTTTAATGCTAGCCTAAATAAAGAAGAATGGGTTTATTTTTGCAAAAAAGCTAATTTTCAGAACTGTAAATTTATTGAGCAGCCATGCAAACTTGGTATTTTAAATAGTGATTTAGCATTGTTGTGCCCAGTCGACATTTACGCTGATGAAGAGATGCTGCAATTGACTCCAGAAAAGATCTTTTCAAGCCCTTATTCGGGATTTATACTCAAAGCGCTTAGACATAATGCGTATAAGCTTATTGAGTGGATAAAATTTGGCCAAACCTATAATTTTCCTTTTATGATTTCAAGCATGATAAGCGATACAATCGCTCAAGATTTTGATTTATTGATTAATGAATCGGCAACTTATAACCTTTATTCTGATCGCTCATTTAAATATTTTCAGTCACCCTTAGAAATTCAATATAGAACTTATAAACGAGAAATTGATGGTTCAATTTCTATTAATAAAGAGGCAATCAACAAAGTTCAACAAAGTTATGAATTAGCCACTACAATCAGCATTGATTTTGATTTAAAATAATCACTCAAGATTCTTCAACAAAAAGAATTGAAAAACATTTATCCCATATCCCTATAGTTTAACAAAATAACAATTTTGTCTTCTATTTTTGAAAAATTTCTTTTTATAGCACCTATAAAGTATACTCAACACATACTAAATAGAAATCAATCTCTTCGTCACTAAATATGGCTTAAGAAATACTGTGTTTTGAAAACTCGACATTGCAAAAATAATCAATAAAATGAGTAATATTATTGGTATCTATTATCATCTAGACATAGATTAAGGAATCCGAATGAGTTGGTTAGATAAGATCTTTCCACCGAAAATCAAGCGAGACAGACAAAAGGCATCCGCAGTACCAGAAGGCATTTGGAGTAAATGTGCTGCCTGCGAAACTGTTCTATACCATACCGATTTAAAAAATAACTTATATGTCTGCCAGCATTGCGGGCATCATCATCCGCTTTCGGCAAGCATGCGCATTAACTACATGTTAGATTCCGATAATCGCGAGGAAATTGGCGAAAATATCTCATCAGTTGATATTTTGCGATTTAAAGACAATAAGCGCTACCGAGAACGACTCAAAATGGCTAGTTTATCAACTGGGGAAAGCGAGGCATTGGTTGTGATGCAAGGTCAACTAATGGGCATACCCGTTGTTCTAGCAGCTTTTGAATTTAAATTCATCGGGGGTTCAATGGGCGCTACTGTTGGTGAGCGTTTTGTATGTGCTATTCGACAAGCTGTTGTGGCGCACATTCCTTTTATTTGTGTTTCCACATCTGGGGGCGCTCGCATGCAAGAAGGCTTAAGTTCTCTCATGCAAATGGCAAAAACAAGTGCAGCATTACAATTATTATCGGATGCAAAATTGCCTTTTATCTCTATTGTGACTGATCCAACAATGGGTGGGGTATCTGCATCATTTGTATTTTTAGGTGATGTGGTCATTGCGGAACCTGGGGCTTTAATTGGTTTTGCGGGGCCTCGCGTTATTGCGCAAACGGTGAGAGAGACTTTGCCAGCAGGATTTCAGCGCGCCGAATTCTTGCTAGAAAAAGGAGCTATTGACATGATTGTGGATCGACGAAAAATAAAAACTTGTGTCGCCAACTTAATCACCATGCTCACGCATCAATCTAAACCGCTTCAATAAATCGGTGATACCGTTTGTTGATTAATCAGCAACAAGCTTCGTCAAGGGCGATTTTGAAAAGCAACGATATAATTAACAGTGGTATCAACAGTTAAATGAGCATGTCGGGTCAACGGATTGTAAGACAGGCCAGACAAATCAACCAATTCAAGTGAAGTAGCTTGTTGAACCATATAAACTAATTCAGAAGGCTTAATGAAACGCTCATAGCTATGTGTGCCACGCGGCAAAAGATTCAATAAGTACTCCGCAATTAACACAGCGCCAATATACGACCGCACATTGCGATTGATTGTGGAAAAAAATACCCAGCCATTTGGTTTAATCAAGCCAGCAATCGCCCGAATAATTTCCAGCGGTTGAGTAACATGCTCCAGCATTTCCATGCATACCACCACATTAAAAACATGTGGTTTTTGTTGAGCGAAAGCTTTTGCTGAAATATAACGATAATCTATTGCTAAATTGCTTTTTAAGCTGTGTTGCTTAGCAATATGAATGGATTGTTTGGCAAGGTCAATACCAGTAACTTTTGCACCCAAAACAGCCATACTCTCAGCTAAAATACCACCACCACAGCCCACATCAACAACATGCTGAGAAGCAATTTCTGTAAAACGGTTAATGTATTGCAAGCGAAGTGGGTTTAGGTCATGCAATGCGCGAAACGCCCCTGCTTGATCCCACCATTGGCTGGCCAATTCATCAAACTTTTTAATTTCAAGCGAATGAGTATCACGCATATTGTTGGAAAACTCACCCAATATTAACGAAACCACATCATAAAGAATCCTATTATTCTGATAGATTTTTCAACGAGGATAACAAGATTCTTTATTATTTTTATTGGTAATTATTAACTTTGTAAATTGCCAGCTGCATATTCCCAATTAGCTATTTTCCAAAAGGCCTCTAGATAATTTGGACGGCTATTACGGTAGTCAATGTAATAAGCATGTTCCCACACATCACAAGTCAATAACGGTTTTTTGTCGGTTAACAACGGTGTATTAGCATTAGATGTTGAAACAAGATCGAGCGGACCATCTGGATTTTGGACAAGCCAAACCCATCCAGAACCAAATGTTCCAACCGCACAAGCATTAAAAGCTTGTTTGAATGCATCCAGTGAATCCCAACGATGCTGAATCGCCTGCATCAGTTCACCAGTTGGCTCTTGATTCGCATTAGGGCACACACTATTCCAATAAAAATTATGATTCCAAATTTGCGCCGCATTATTAAATACAGCACCCGAGGATCGCTTAACAATATCCTCTAAACTCAAATTTTCAAATTCCGTATCTTTAATCAGATTATTCAAGTTCGTCACATAAGCTTGGTGATGTTTTCCATAATGAAATTCAAGTGTTTCCCGAGACAGATAAGGAGAAAGTCCATCAAGCGAATAAGAAAGTGCTGGTAATTGACATGACATAACGAAGACCTTTCATGAAAAAATATTGATTAAAGATAGATTTTTGGATCAAGCCCCTACTCTACCTGATTTATTTCAAGCGATGTAGTTGAAGTATGTTTTTTGAATTTTTATGCTTGCTTAAACACGCTGTATAACAAAAAACTGTTCAGTGCCACAGCAATAAAAGATGTTATCGTGACCATTATCCAAAAGCCCGACACACCCATTGGTTCAATATAAAAACCCCAGTGCCAACCAAACTTGGCAAGATACCATCCCAAAAATAAACTGCCTATACAAAAAACTACAATGTGAATAGCAGAAGCCAATATCGTTGATTTCCAACAACAGAGTAACTCTCCTATGATGGTGCTTTGAGCATCAGAGAAGTGGTAAATACATACAATCACTAAAAGTGGCACCACTGCCGATTGAATAATCGCATCTGATGTGTACAGCATAGCAATATCATGACGTAACAATAAAATACTCAGCATAATCAATAGGGCTAAAAAAGTATTGAGTTGTATTCCAAGCCAAGCTATTTTTTTTGCAGTCGCTTGGTCATTCTCGCCGATTTTATGAGAAACCAAAATACCGCACGCCGAACTCAGCGCGACATGTAACAAATAAAGCAATCCATTTAAGTTAGAAACAATTTGATGCGAAGCTGAAGCCACTAGTCCGATACCCGCAATGACCGTTATTGCCGCTGAAGAAGACAGCAAATCAGCAAAAGTTGACATAGCAGAAGGAACACCAATATGTAGGATACTGCGTATCGCTTTCAAGTCAGGTCTGTTAAAGGGTAATAATATTTTCCATATTGAGCAATTTGCAATAGAGGGTGTATAGTATAAAAAAATAGGTAGGAGTAGGCAGGTATTTAAAACTAAAGCATAAGCTGACCCAACAGCCCCTAGCTCTGGTAGCCCTGCAATACCATAAATAAGCGACCCGGATAATAAAGATCTTATAATCAATCCTGCTATATTAAATTGTACAACACGATAGGCTTGATTAGTAACTTGGGCCAGCATATGAAAAAACCGATAGAACAACTGTAAAGGCAAGCCGCAAGCTAGAACAAGTAGATATTCCCGCGCAATAGGAATCATATTGAGGGAAACACCAAAAAAATAAAGATGCGTTGCGCACCATGCAGTAATGATGGCAGCTAATAACCCCATGAGAAATAAAAACAAAATACTCTGCTGCATGTTATGCAATAGATTTATGTGGCTTTTTGAGCCATGAGCTTGAGCTAAAAGCTGACGTGCGCCACGCAACAATCCCAAACAAAGCCCATAAATTGAGGCATAAATCGCAAACGATACTGACATGGCCGCTAAACCAAGGCTTGAATAGCGACCTAACCAAATTGTGTCAACGACGGCTCCCCCCATTAAAGCAAGATTCGCCATAAAAATAGGGAGCGATAAATGAATAATCTCGCGCAAATAACGCATATTCAACAGTAGTTTTTGATCACTCAAGCCTGCATTTGATAATAGCAACCATCATAAAGAGGGTTTTTTTGTTGAATAGAACCCGTTAATGCATAAGCTGATGCCATACAGCTTCCCTTGCAAATAAAACGTGCTTCACAAACACAACAGCTGGGTATATTTTTCAAACGTATCCGCTCGTCAAAAGCTTCACTCTTCAAGGTTTGTCTATTTAAAATTTGTTTTAATGTATGAGTCTTTAGCGATCCTATGATGTGTTCTGGTTGACGTAATAGGATGCAGGGGGAAACATCGCCATTTGATAGGATAGCTACAATCTTCTGACCGCAGTCACGATACTCAGTAAGATGACCTTTTAGGTTTATGGTTTCATAGTCAGTGGGTTCATGAGCATATTTTTCAGGTCTATGCTGTATATGCATTCTCTGCTTTAAAGGTTTGTAGTTTTTTTTGTTGGCTTGTTTAACTAATCTCAAAATATCCTGCATGCCAGTTTTGATAAGTTGCTTACAGTTTTGTTCTGCCCAACCAACTTTGTATACTGCATCAATTGCTAGCTTTAGACCAAGTTTATCCGCAAAAGCACGCACCAAAGTAATATCTTGAGCGTTTAGTGAAGTAACAGTCATTCCAAGCATTAGATCCACACCACACTCGCTAAAATACTCAATAGCATGCTTTGTCTTTTCAAATGATCCTTTGATACCAGTCATTTGATCGTGCGTTCCATTCCACCCAAGCAAAGGCACCTCTAACTTCACATCATTTCTGATAAAACAATCTGCGAAACGTACCACTTTAGGGTGAGAAGCATTGCTTAGAACTGACACTCTAACGCGGGAATGTCCAATATAATCAACAATTTCTTCGAAATTCGGATGTATAGTTGGCTCTCCACCACTTAACACCAGCTTGCGTACTCCATGCTCAATAAGGGTATCAACGTACTCTAGTATTTGTTCTTTTGGCACATGCGAAAACTGATTTAATTGGTCACCAACAAAACAATGCAAGCAAATTTGATTACATCTTGAAGTCAATTCAATCCAAGCAAACTTCAAGGACTGTGATACACAAACCACCTCCTCTAAAGAAGTTTGCGCTCTCGCTTTTTGTGTGGCAGCATAATCTACTATATGCTTTCCAACAATTTCTTTTATAAAATTTTGTTCTTCTATATGAAAATCACAAAAGTCCACAGTGCCATCCAAAGTACGCAAAAACAACCCAGACTCCATCGTAACGCGATGGAAAACACCATTATTAAGGTCATATACTCCAGTGGCACTAGGACCATCTACCAATACAACCTTTTGTTTTAAAAAAGGAAATCCCTTGATGTTAGAACTCCAACTCGCCCTGGGCAGTAGGACGAAAAACAACTGAAATAGCTACCTGACACTGGAACACTTCGTGTGTTGTCAGAAATTGTAAATTCATAACTATCTCCTCAACTCAATAAGGCTATTATAAAAACTAGACACACTAAGCTCATAAAATAAAAATTGATCCCTCCAATCCTATCAAAACTATGATAATATGTCAACTGCCAATAAAAATTCTACTACCAACAACTCGGGATATAGTATTGAGAAATTATTTCATAACCAATATTCACTACGCAAACGATATTTGCACAGCATTAAACGAAAAACCGTAGGATCTTTGATATAAGTTATCTCACCGGGCATCGGATAAAAAGAATCTTGTAAGCGAGACAACCAAAAACGCAAAGCAGCAGCACGCAACATGGCTGGCCAGACCGCTATTTCTGATTTGTTTAAGAGCCGTACACTTTGATAGCCTTTTAGCAGTGCCTGTGCTTTTTTGTCATCCATATCACCTTCCGGTAAACCAGCCCAGCTATTGAGTGTAATTGCTATGTCATAAAGTAAATAGTCATAACAAGCATAATAAAAATCAATAAATCCTATTACTTGATCTTGATCCATCAATACATTGTCTTTGAAAAGGTCGGCATGGATAATACTTTTTGGAATAACAAGATCTTGGTGAGCATTTTGAAAATCAATTTCTTCGCGTAGTAGTTTGGCATCATTGGTTGACAGCAATGGATATAAATGATGAGCAGTTTGATTCCACCAAGCCAGCCCCCTAGGGTTGATCATGCGATGTGGAAAGGTTTGTCCGGCCAAATGCATATTGGCAAGCATTTTACCCACCACCTCACACTGCGCAACATTAGGACGATCAACACTATGACCAGCTAAATAAGTCACCAAACAAGCTGGTTTGCCAGCTAACATAGAAACAAAACCTCCTTGGTAATCCGCAAGGGGTAAGGGACAAGGTACACCGTGAGATGCTAGATGATGCATCAGCTCAAGATAAACTGGCGCTTCGTTCAGGTCAATCGATTCAAATAACGTTAAAACTAATTTTCGATCAGGCAATAAGACAAAATAATTAGAGTTGGTAATACCTTCTAAAATAGGCTCAAGAAGCACTAATCCAGATAATCTATAATGACCTAACCATTCTGTAAGCGCTTCTGGTGACACACTGGTGTACACTGACATGAATAACTAACCCACTATCAACCAAACCCGTTAAAGTAAGGTATGATAACCGAAAAAAAACCAAAATATATGTCGTTGATACAGCAATTCTTGCAAACCTTAACAATCACACGCTATGCATACTCTGCTTCTTGTTGACGGTTCATCCTATTTATACCGTGCGTTTTATGCGATACCCAATCTACGCTCACCGGATAATGAGCCCACCTCTGCTATTTACGGCGTCGCCAATATGCTGCAACAACTAACCGATAAAATTGCATTTGATTTTAATGCCTGTGTCTTTGATGCGCCCGGAAAAACCTTTCGCACCGATTTGTATCCGCCCTATAAGGCACAACGACCTGCCATGCCCGATGAATTGATTGAGCAAGTAAAACCTGTACATCAGTTGGTTTCTGCGCTGGGTTGGCCTGTTATTTCGATAGAGGGCGTTGAAGCAGATGATGTGATTGGTACGCTAGCCCAAAAAGCTCAATCAAGAGGATGGCGCATTATTATTGCAACAGGTGACAAAGATTTCGCTCAGCTGGTCAATCCACAAATTTCGCTGATTAATACAATGAATGGCGAAGTATTAGATGAATTAGGTGTTCAAAAAAAATTTGGCGTGCCACCTGAACGTATTATCGATTACCTCACTTTAATTGGTGACAAGTCCGATAATGTTCCTGGTATTGAAACATGTGGACCCAAAACGGCTATTAAGTGGCTTAACACTTACGGCAATTTAGCTAATATTATGGCTTGTGCTGACAACATTGGAGGGGCTATTGGTGTTAAATTACGCGAAACATGCTCTCAATTACCACTTTTTCGGCAACTCATTACCATCAAATGCGATGTTAACCTCGCTGCCGTGCTTCCTAAGGGTTTGGGCGATTTAGGTCGTCGACTACCCAACTACAATATTCTGCAACCACTTTGTCTACGATACGGTCTTCACGCACTGCTCAATAAAATTGCCTCTTCTTTTACAAAAAATACCACGCAACTTGCAAAAGAAAATAATACGAGCAAAAAAAATTATCAAGCAATCGTAACGCAAGAAGCATTGTTGGAATTATTCGACCATTTAATGCATGAATCCGTTGTTTCATTCGACACAGAAACAACAACTCTTGATCCCCTATCAGTAAAATTAGTGGGGATGAGTTTCAGTTGGGTCACTAACGAAGCATACTACCTACCGCTGATGCATCAAAAAAATCCTACTGTTACTCAATTAGATAAAAAATTAGTCTTAAATCAATTGCGCCCATGGTTAGAGAGCACTAAACATCCCAAAATAGGGCAAAATCTCAAATATGACAAACATGTTTTGGCCAACGAAGGCATTGCTTTGTCTGGCATTGTAGATGATACTTTGCTAGCTTCTTATGTATTGGAAAGTCACCTGTCCCATAACTTGGATGACCTTGCAAAGCGCCACTTAAATTACACCACAACATCCTATGAAGCAATTTGCGGAAAAGGCGCAAAACAAATTCCATTTGCTAGCGTACCCATTGACGTTGCAACCCACTATGCAGCAGAAGATGCTGATATTGCCTTACAGCTGAACCAGTTATTTCAAAAAAAGCTATCTGACTCGCAAAAAGCCATTTATCGTGATATTGAATTACCCCTATCAAATATACTATTTGCAATGGAGCGACATGGGGTTCTGGTTGATACAAAACTGCTAGCACAACAAAGCGATGAACTCGGTCAGCAAATGCTAACTTTGGAAAGCAACATTTACCAGTTAGCCGATCAATCGTTCAATATTAATTCACCTAAGCAATTACAAACCATCTTATTTGAAAAGTTGGGTATGCCAACAGCAGGCATTAAAAAAACTGCAACAGGCGACTATTCGACCAATGAAGCATCGCTCGAAAAATTAGCGATGGATTACCCAATTGCTCAATCAATTTTGGTCTATCGAACACTTGCAAAAATTAAATCGACTTACACAGACAAACTCCCTTTACTGGTTAATGGCCAAACAGGACGCATTCATACGAACTATGCTCAGGCTGTTGTAATTACAGGAAGGCTGGCAAGCAATGACCCGAATCTACAAAATATTCCAATTAAAACGGCAGCAGGTCGCCGCGTCAGAGAAGCTTTTATTGCTGCACCAAACTGTTTGATCGTTTCGGTGGACTACTCACAAATCGAATTGCGGGTTATGGCGCATCTGTCACAAGACAACAATTTATGCGAAGCCTTTGCCAATGGACAAGATATTCATCAAACGACCGCCGCTGAGATATTTGGTATTGATATGGATCAAGTCACCGACCAGCAACGCAGCTACGCCAAAAGTATTAATTTTGGACTAATTTATGGCATGGGTATTTATGGATTAGCCAAACAATTGGCAATTAGCCAAATAAAAGCAAAGCAATTTATTGATCGCTATTTTGCGCGTTATCCACAAGTTGCCCATTACATGGAACAAACTCGTCGGGAAGCATCAATTCAAGGTTACGTGGATACCATTTTTGGGCGCCGTATTTATCAATCCAATCTTCAATCAAGCAATTTTAATAGCCGAACACGAGCAGAGCGATCGGCTATTAATGCGCCTATACAGGGAACAGCGGCTGATTTAATTAAGTTAGCCATGATTGCAACCGATCGATGGCTACACGCAAAACCAATGGCTTCTCGATTGATTATGCAAGTACATGATGAATTAGTGTTAGAGGTTCCCCAAGAAGAGCTTATATCGGTTCAAAAAGCACTGCCTGCCCTATTTGCTAATGTTGCAAAATTCGATGTTCCGTTAGTAGCTAAAGTGGGCGTAGGCAAAAATTGGGAAGCGGCACATTAGAATGAAATGAGGTCTGTAATATCAATATATTTAAGCAACGCATGGCGCAATTGTTATCGCTTATTTTCGCTTATTAAGTCGCTCGCGATACAGCATAATGGATCGCAGAGTAATTGCAATACCCGATATACCAATCAATATCGCCAGTGGCAAAGCAATTAAGCGCGGGAACCATCCAATCAAAAAAGCTAATAAACATAAAAATAATCCGATAAACAAAAAGGATATCGCTTCACTGACTTCAACAGAACGCGTATCACTAGCTACAACACCTAAAGCATCACCAATTCTTGCGATTTGCCTCGCTACAGCATTGGCACTAGCTGTACTTTGTCCTCGAAGTGGCACAAAAGAGGGCACATCCCGTTGGCGAGGTGTCACCAAATTCAGTCGGTGATGTGAACCCGATAACACAATTTCTGTCGCATTATTCAGATCATCCAAGAAGCGCTCAGCTAATTTGGCCGAAAGCGACTCATCTTCTATTGATACATCAAGCTCTCGATTGGCGAGCCAACTAAAGAAATTTAAATTGGTCGAACCAATTCTTGCCCACCGAAAATCCGCCACAGCTGTTTTAGCGTGCATCATGGCGCCATTCCATTCAAACACACGTACACCCGATTCAATTAATGGTCGGTACAATGTACGAGAAATCATTGCAATCCAACCAATATCGGAAGAACGTGGTACTAAAATACGCACATCCACTCCATCGCGTGCAGCATGTTTCAGTGCGCTGATGTAAAGACCGCTTCCCATAAAATAAGCATCAGTAATCCACAAAGTATGGCGCGCAATACTCGCAATTAAGACATCTAACTGCATCATACTAACCGTATCAGGTGTTGTCGCAATAAGTCTGGCTGCCACTTGCCCACAAGGGGCAGATTGCATAGCGCTGAACGTTTCTTCCAAAGGCAAACCCATTCGATTCCAGCTATCAGCAAAAGCTGCTACTGCATCGGCAACAATGGGTCCCGAAAGTTTCGTGCCCGTGTCACGCCATGCATCATAATGTCTATGTAAACGCCCTTCCCACAAACTTGAAATACATAACCCTGACACAAAAGCGGTACGGCCATCAATAATGATCTGCTTGCGATGATCACGCTGAAAAATTTGCAAAAGACGATTGATGGAAGGTGGATTAAATGCTCGCACCTTTGCGCCGGCCTTTTGTAAGGGTTTAAAAAAACCAAAAAGATGTTCGCGGTACGAACCAAACCAATCATACAAAAGATAAACCGCAACACCTGAAGATGCTTTTTGAATCAATAAATCACGCAACTGCTGACCAAATCCGCTACCTGAAAATAAATACATCTCAATAAGAATCGAGTGCTTAGCGCTTGCAATTGCTGCTTCCCAAGCAGGAAAATTTTGCGTACTATCAAAGAGAAGTTCAACACAATTATCCCCAATAAGCGGAGCACCCGCAGAGCGAGAAAATGCTTGATCGGCCATATAGCGAATCAAATTGAGTCGAGAGTCTGTTGGATCTTTAGGTAGCATTATGCGTTAGACAGCATCAATAAAAATTGAGTATAAAGCGTGTTATTTTAACGATAATTGATGGGTTAGTTTATAAAAATAAAATACAATGCAACCAAAATGCCATCTCATGCTTGCTGGATTACATTGCCCGCTACCTGTTTTGCGTGTCAAAAAAGCATTGGCTCAACTGGCTAGCCAAGAAATCCTCGAAGTCATCGTTACAGACCCTCACGCACCCGATGACTTAACAGCATTTTGCCGCCAAACAGGTCACACTTTTCTAGCATGTGAAAAACATACACCACAGTCTTACCGAATCTTGCTACAAAAAAAATAAATATTCATTAGCGACCAAACTGGTGATCAACCTACTGGTCCCCCAAAAGCTTTGTTGGGGTTAACGGAGTATTAAAATCAGATAAAGCACCGAAATGCTGTGAAAATTTTAAGCGCTCAACTTGTTCGGTATATTGCAGTTGGTCGGCGTGAACAATACTGGTTAAATCGCCAATTGCTTGTTGAAGATCGTCATTAATAATAACATAGTCACATTTAATGCGACCAAGCGCTAAAAAAGGTTTAATTTCTTCCGATGTACTGCTGAGGCGATGATTCATTTCTAAAATTGACTCAGTACCCCGTTTTTTTAAGCGCGCCACTAAATCTGTAAAAACAAGTGGCAAAACAAGCACACTAACCAATCCTGCGAAAAGTAACTGCACTTGCTGTAGCCCTTGGTAGTCAATTTCAAGTAGAATAATTTTTTTTGAATCAACGTTGAGTTGCTCTAAAAGCCATTTTTTGCTCGTCCCATAGTAATGGCCATAAATTTTGGCATATTCTATGAATTCGCCATTAATAATAAGCTTTTCAAAATCCGACTGCTCAATAAAATGGTAATGCTGACCATTTACTTCGCCAAGACGAGGTGTGCGAGAAGTAAAAGAAATTGATAGACACACGTTAGGATCTGCTTTAGCTACTGCATTGACTAAAGTAGTTTTTCCGGCACCGGAAGGGCCGGTAACAACAATTATTTTACCCATTTGCCTCTAATCTTCTATTCACACTAAAAAATACGGTTGAGTCATCACTAAAAACAAGCGGTATTATTTTACATGCGGATTGATAAAATCGTGATATTTTTTGGCGCATTCATGTTATGGTTGAGGAGTGATAGCGTCTATTTATCTACCCTATCGTGATCACTAAAAGCCATGAAAACATCCCATTTAAGTTTACTTCGCCGACAATTTGCCAATCGGCTTAATTTACAAGTCAGTTTTCGTTGCAAACCCTATCCAAAGATAAAGCAGCTTAAGCAAATGGTTTGCGTCGCACTCATGCCTGAATTGCGTTATGCACAAATATCACTGGTCATTACTGATGAAAAAGAAAGCCGTTTACTGAATCAGCGCTGGCGTAATCAAGATTATCCGACTAATATACTGTCTTTTCCAATGAGCAACAGCGAAAAAACAACCCAAACACCTGATGCTAGCCATTTACTTTTAGGTGATTTGGTATTGTGTGCACCGATTATCGCAAATGAAGCGATTGAACTCAATCAACCGTTGATTGAGTATTATGCACTGCTTATTATTCACGGTGTTTTGCATCTACAAGGATGTCATCATGAAAGCAATGCCAAAGAAGCTGCTATCATGCTGCAATTTGAAAAAATGATGCTGGAAAAATTGGGGTTTTGCCACCCCTACACTGCCAACTAATCGGCATCGCAATAAATAAACTAAATCGTATTCATGAAAAAAATTACCTATTCACTGCCCAATCAAAAAACACTCTCACCCTTTATGGGGTGGTTACCTAAAAACTCTAAAATTATCAGTATTTTGTCGCCTTACCGTTCACTATTCGTTTTACTGGCGGGGGCATTACTGGTATTTTCGCTTGCGCCTTACCGATTGTATTATTTAGCACCTTTGAGTCTTTTGCTTCCCATGGTATGTGCGCAACACAAACCCCAGCGAGCATTTTTATATGGCTATTTATGGGGAATCGCTGCATACACTACTTGCTTTCATTGGATCTATTACACTCTACACGTTATCGCACATTTATCGTGGTGGATCACATTTTTCGTCATGGCCATCATGGCACTGTATTTGGCTTGTTATCCGGCCATAACACTATGGATGACTTGTCGTATCACAAAACAACCTTATTGGCGCTGGTTAATCACTTTTCCAAGCATGTGGACAATCAGCGAATATTTGCGTGGTAAAATCTTCACCGGGTTTTCGTGGGGTGAGATAGGATTAACACAAATTGCTGACAGTCCATTAGCCAGTCTGGCACCAATTTTTGGTATTCATGGCGTCACATTAGCTCTTGCAATAATCATGGGAGCATGCTGTCTGATCTTTTTAAAGCCATCACCCAAAATAATCGGTTGGCTAACCACTGGTGTATTATTATTGGGATTACAAACTCACAGTATGAAAAGTTGGCAATGGACTGCTCCAATTGGTCAACCGGTTAAAATTGCACTAGCGCAAGCCAACATCCCACAGGAACTGAAATGGGATCCACAAACCCTTTACTACACTTTAAATGTGTATCATCAGCAAATCAGCAATACTCAGGCTGATATCATGATTTTGCCAGAGTCAGTCATGCCAGCCTATGAAGATTTGCCATTAGGCTACTTAGAGAACCTCAAAAAAATTGCGCAAATTCACCATATGGCTTTAGCGTTAGGTATTTTAAAAAATACCAAAGAAAGTCGTCATCAATTAAATGCGGTTTTATCCCTTAATGATGGACATTACTATGCCAAACAGCACTTATTACCCTTTGGGGAATATAATCCTTTAGTCATTACTCAATCGCTTTATCAAAGTATTAAAAAGACAACGGCAGAAATTTTGCCAGGAACAAGCCAACAACCCCCCTTGACACTTGCTAATCAACGTATAGCCTTTACTATTTGTTATGAAGGTAGTTTTGGCGATGAGTTAATTGGTACAACAAGCCAAGCCACGATGTTGGCTAACGTCAGTAATTTGGCATGGTTTGGGCCTCATAGCATCGCATTGGACCAACATTTACAGTTATCACAAACCCGAGCCTTAGAAAACCAACGCCCCATGTTGCAAGCAACCAATACAGGCAAAACAGCTATTATCGGCCGTAACGGTCATATCACAGCAATAGCTCCTTCAGATAAACCATATGTTTTGATTGGAATGTCACAGGGCTATCGGGGTCTTACACCCTATATGCGCTATGGTGATTTACCCATATTAATCATTTGTGGCCTCATGCTCACGATTTGCTTAGCGTTTTCTCGAACCACAAACCAATGGCATGCAATCAATCATGATAGATGAAACACATTTTTTACCCTTTGCGTTACCCGAAATTGGTCCAGAAGAAATTCAGGAAGTCGTGGCTACCTTGCAATCAGGTTGGATTACAACGGGTCCTAAAGCTAAGCATTTTGAGGAAGCGTTTGCAAGTTATTTGGGTGGCCATGCTCAAACACTTGCTGTCAATTCAGCAACTTCTGGATTACATCTTGCTTTAGAAGCCATCGGCATTCAACCGGGCGATGAAGTCATTGTGCCCACTTATACCTTTACAAGCACTGCTGAAGTCGTTCATTACTTGGGTGCCCATCCGATTGTGGTTGATATTGACCCAATGACCTATAACATTGATCCCAAAGCAATTTGTCAAGCCATCACCTCAAAAACAAAAGCAATTATTCCAGTACATTTTGCTGGGCTAGCCTGCGATATGGAAGCCATTTTTGCCATTGCACAAGAGCATCGCTTGCGAGTGGTTGAGGACGCAGCGCATGCATTTCCAACAACTTTTAATGGTCAGTTAGTCGGAACACTTTCTAGCGATGCGACCGTATTTAGTTTTTATGCAACCAAAACAATCACAACGGGCGAAGGTGGCATGATCGCCACAACTCATCCGGATATTTTTGAGCGCTGCAAGGTTATGCGACTTCATGGTATCAGCAAAGATGCTTTTGACCGCTATATATCAAGCAGTGCTGCTTGGTATTATGAAGTCACTGCACCTGGCTTTAAATACAATATGCCTGACATTGCCGCTGCCATCGGTATTCAGCAATTAGCAAAAATTGATCGCTTTTATAAAAGACGTGTAGCGCTTGCTGAGCGTTATGATCAGGAGTTATCAGCTCTCCCATTAACATTACCCCCGCGCGCTAAAACAGGCGACAAACAAGCTTGGCACCTCTATCCTGTTCAGCTTGACCCTGCAATAGATCGCGGTCAATTTATCAAACAAATGGCAGAATTGGGTATCGGCTGCTCGGTACATTTTATTCCCTTACACCGTCAACCTTTTTGGAGAAATACCTATAGGCTCAATCCGGCATCATTTCCTTGCGCAGAATCTTTATTTCATCACGAGGTATCTTTACCGCTTTATACTCGTATGACTGATCAAGATCAAAGCCGCGTTATTGATGCGATCCAAAAAATTTGTCAACACCAAACACAGTTGCTTTAAACATCAAGATCCATAATGGCAAACCATGATAAAAAGGTTGTTTGATATAACAGGGGCATCATTAGCATTGCTGATATTAATACCTGTTTTTTTGTTCATTGCCTTGAGCATCAAATGGACATCAGCCGGTTCAATATTTTTTCGGCAAGAACGAGTCGGTCAATTGGGTCGGTGTTTTCGTATTCTTAAATTTCGCACAATGTATATGAATGCCGAAGCGTCGGGGTTATTAACCATTGGCAAGGACTCTCGAATCACGCCTATAGGTCACAGGTTGCGTCAACATAAATTGGATGAACTACCTCAATTGATTCATGTATTAAGCGGAACAATGAGTCTTGTCGGGCCAAGACCTGAAGTACCAAAATATGTCGCGCTATATCCGGCGAAAGCGCGACGGGTGATTTTATCGCTACGCCCCGGAATGACTGATTGGGCATCCATTGAAATGATGCAAGAAAATCAATTACTCGCCACATCCAAAAATCCTGAGCAGGAGTATATTGATCATATCTTACCCAAAAAAATTAAGCATTATCTAAGCTATGCAAAGCACCACAGCTTGTTAGGGGATATTCAGATACTCATCGCTACTTTATATCGCCTTATCAAATCCTCTTAAATGACTAAATCCGTATGTTATGTGATATCGTTTATCGCAACTATTTCAGTATCAATAAAATGTCAGTAAGAGCAACGCGTGAATTCACGCAACAATTGATTGTGTGGCAAAAAGCACATGGACGACATCATTTACCATGGCAAGTATCCGATCCTTATCGGATATGGTTGTCAGAAATCATGCTACAGCAAACACAAGTGGCCACTGTATTGGGTTATTACGATTGTTTTTTAAAAAAATTTCCCACACTGAGCAGTCTTGCTCAAGCATCCATAGATGATGTATTAGTTTTATGGAGCGGCCTTGGTTACTATAATCGCGCACACTACCTACATCAAACAGCACAAAAAATTATGTCGGATTTTCAGGGTATTTTCCCAACAAAACAGGCTATCTTAGAAACGCTACCGGGTATTGGGCGCTCCACAGCTGCCGCAATTACGGTATTTGCAACGGGTCAAAAAGCCACCATATTAGACGGCAATGTTAAACGCGTACTGGCTAGGGTTTTTGGCATTGAAAAACCACTGGATAATGCAAAAACCCTCAAGGATTTATGGGAATTAGCTGAAGCCTTATTGCCCACTCATCCTAAAAAAATAATTCCCTATACACAGGGCCTGATGGATCTTGGCGCCACAGTTTGCAAGCGCACCCAACCATTTTGTACGATATGCCCTATGTTAAGAATATGCGAGGCGGGGCAACACCAAAAAACAGATGTTATTCCCGCCCAAAAAACCCGTAAAAAAATGCCAATGCGCCATACCATCATGCTACTGGCTATTTTTAATAAAAAAATTTATCTCATCAAACGTCCCAAGTCAGGAATTTGGGCGGGTTTATTTTCATTGCCTGAGCAAAACGATATCATCGCAATCAAAGCACTGGCTAATCAGCTTGGTACCTATATCATGCTACCCAAATGGCCAAAATATCCACATACTTTTACCCACTTTAATTTGGTTATTTCTCCACAACCCATCAAGATCATCGCACTAAAACCCCCGCCAGAAAATTTACTAGGACAATGGTTTGATTTGGAAAAAGCGCTTCTTGTCGCACTACCTACCCCCATCCATCAACTCTTAATCCGATTACAAAAGATGTATATCTGACTGCCAATATTGCATGGAATATAAAGTGATATGCTAAGATAGCACCATTGAATGCTAAGTTTTTTTAACCCAATGCACGCTTTATGAATCACCATAATTGCCATAAAATTTTTGAACTATTAGCCGCGAATAATTCGCTACCAAAAACTGAACTTAACTACTCAACACCCTTTCAGTTATTAATTGCCGCTGTTTTTTCAGCACAATCAACCGATATCGGCGTTAACCGTATCACGCAGCAATTATTTTTAGATGCACCCACACCGAAAGCGATGCTAGCATTAGGCAATGAAAAATTAACACAAGCAATTCATAGCTTAGGTTTGTATCGCAATAAGGCTAAAAATGCGATCGGTATTTGCCAAGCATTGATTGAAAAATACAATGGCAAAGTACCCAGTAGTCGCGAAGCCCTCGAATCTTTGCCTGGGGTTGGTAGAAAAACAGCCAATATCATTCTGAACATCATTTTTGAGCAACCCGTTATTGCGGTAGATACCCATGTTTTCCGTGTGGCCAACCGCACAAAAATCGCTTGTGGCGAGCAGGTAAAAGTCGTTGAGGACAGCCTCATGAAAGCTGTTCCACTTCAATTTCGCCAATATGCTCACCACTGGCTCGTCCTTCATGGGCGATATATTTGCAAAGCAAAAAAACCAAACTGTAAAACATGCATCATTGCAAAATATTGCGAGTATCCCAATAAAAACGTCTCATAAAACTTATTTTAATTATCAAAAAAGAGAGCGATGCGATACAAAAAACCGATTTGGTCAGTTATCCTAATCATCACGTTGCTATGGATAAGTCAAGCATTTAAGTTCGTTCCTGAACCTATTTCGCAATGGTTATCCAACGCAAGTCACCTGTTTTCTTTTGACAAAAAAGAAAATACAACCATATTAAACACTGATTTCACAAAACTGGTTGAACAATATGGTGCAGCCGTTGTCAATATCCAAGTAAATCACCATGCATCAACCACTAGAAAAGTTTCTCACGGCGAATTACCTGCTTTGCCTGATAACAATCCGCTATGGGACTTTTTGAGCTACTTTACCCCACCCGAGCAACCCGTTGATAAAAATTTTTTTTCCTATGGGTCTGGCTTTTTAATTAGCCAAGATGGTTATTTGTTAACCAGCGCACACCTTGTAAATCAAGCCGAAGACATTGCAGTCACTCTCGCTGACAAGCGTGAATTTTTTGCTGAATTAATCGGTTTGGATCAATACACCGATGTCGCTCTACTAAAAATCAAAGCCAATCATTTACCCACTGTCAAAATAGGTAACGCCAACACTATCAGAGTTGGAGAATGGGTAGTCGCAATTGGCTCGCCTTTTCAGTTTAATAACACAGTCACTGCGGGTATTGTCTCAGCTATTAGACGTAACTTGCCCCAGGATAATTTTGTACCATTTATACAATCCGATGTTGCTATTAACGTAGGCAATTCTGGGGGGCCACTTTTTAATTTAAATGGCCAAGTCATTGGTATTAATTCAAAAATATATAGTCACTCGGGGGAATTCAGTGGTATTGCGTTTGCGATACCAATCGATATTGCGATGCACGTTGCTGAACAGATTAAAAAAACAGGCAGGATCGTACATAGCCAACTAGGTATTCAAATTCAGTCCGTCACAGCAGGGCTTGCTAAAGCCTTTGGGTTGGATCGACCACGCGGCGCATTAGTTGTGAATCTCACCAAACAAAGCTCAGCATATCAATCTGGCATGCAAATAGGTGATATTGTCTTATCCATTAACCATCATGCAATTGAATTGCACAGTGATCTACCGGCCATACTCGGTAAACTAGCGCCTCATCAAAAAGTATTACTTGAAATATGGCGCCAAGGCATGAAGAAAAAACTGGTGATCAAATTAGATCCATTGGATATTCAACCAATACACACTAATGCTTTTATTAAAAAAATACCACCTGTCATTTTACCCAATAAACGCTTAGAAGCATTGGGAATCACACTGTCCCCATTAAATGATCGGGCACGAGAACAGGGACACATTTCGCAGGGTGGGCTTTTAGTGCAGCATGTTGAGGGTTTGGCGGCAAGAGGGGGACTGCTGCGTGGTGACGTCATCATCGGCCTTAATCAACACCGCATCACATCGATTACACAGCTACGTATTGCATTAGCAAAAACAAATAATAGTATTGCATTACTGGTGCAGCGCTCAGGTATGAAAATATTTATTCCAATATCGTTTAATGAAATCAACTAACTGAAGATGTGTGCATACAAACGATTCTTTGCCACGCAAGCAATCCCACCGATTTCTTTGCAGATTTGGGTTGCTATTTTTGTACTACCATTCTTAGTATGTTTTCGCATTCAACCTATTACACATTGGGTAATCGGCGTATCCGTTGTGACGATCATCTTAGCATTGTGGCTTTGCCTGTTACTCGCCCATCAATTACCAAAAACACTGCCTCAAACCAGTAACTGGTTATTCATACTAGCCCTTATATGGTTAAGTCAGCCACTATTTGTTGATATCGTTTTTCCCGGATCAAATCTTGCCGTTGCCATCATATTACTCTTAATGGCCTTATTAGCTTACCTGAGTGTTGGCTTACAACAAATATGGGGCACTGAAACATTGGTTAAATGGTTGGCTTGGGGATTATTAATTGGCGCCGTCCTTCAAAGTTTGATTGGGTTACTTCAAATAACAGGTTTAGCAAGCGAATTTAATGGGCTGGTTGCTTACAGAATCGGTCGCGAAACTACTGACATCTTTGGAACAATTGGCCAAAGAAATTTATATGCACATTATCTGACTTGGGGAATTGTCGCTTCAGGCTATCTTGCTGCTGAAAAAAAACTCAAAACCCTCTTTGCAATCCCCTTGATTGTTTTTTTTGCGTTATTCGTCGGATTCAGTGGTTCGCGCACTGCATTGCTTTATTTTTTATTCATCGCAATAGTCGTTAGTTTGTGGCACGCTAGACTTCATGATGGCCGATCTTATCGCCTATGGATTTGGTTGTGCTTAGCCAGTGCTATTGCCTTGCTAATACAAGGCGCTATAGTACAGATTGGTGATTTATTCGCCACACAAACAACTTCAGGTATTGAGCGCATTTTGGGTGGTACCGGTTACATAGGTTTAGGTCGTCGCCAAGCAGAATGGTATAAAGCTTGGCTTACCTTTCAGTCTTATCCGCTGTTTGGCTTTGGTTGGGGTCAATTTGGATCACAAAGCGTGAAACTCCAGCTGCTACCAATATTCGCTCAAACACCTTTTAGTAGTGGATTATTTACAAATGCCCATAACTTGTTTTTGCATTTACTGGCCGAAATAGGCTTAATAGGTTTCTTAGCAACACTCATCGGTTTTATGTGGATCGCAAGAACCTATTTCACAAAACCCGCACAACACGCCAGTATTTTACCTGTGAGTATGATAGGTATTACACTGTTACACAGTATGTTTGAATACCCTCTGTGGAATATTGGATTTTTAGCTGTCTTTACACTTGCCATGAGCTTGGCGCCGCAGGCACTAAAAAAAACATCCGCACCACTTTTTGTGAGAATAAAATCGCTAACACCGCTCATATCGGGTTTATTGGCCACAATATTCGCATTAATTATCGGATTAAACTGGACCAAATATAATGAACTGACTTTGCTTAATAAACCGACTGTGAATGCTAAGAAAAATCAATTGCGGATTCAATATCTTACAAAAATAATTGAACGGGATCTGCTTTTTGCGCCTTATGCAAGCATTACACTAAGCCAATATATTCGGATTGAAAAAACAGATCTACCCACCAAGCTTCGCTATATTGATTTGCTTGCTAAAACGCAACCTTATCCGAGTATTCTAGCTAAAAAAGCTGCACTAGAAGTCTTGGACAACCAACCCAATCAAGCAATAAAAACCATGCAGATAGCATTGGCATCTTTTCCAACCTACGCCAAAGTTTATCTAAAACTACTACCCAAGAAAGATCCCGCTTTTAGGAAATTGCGCCAAATGGCACAAGCCCAATACAATAGCTTGCCTGCGCACTACAAAAAATAATGATTTTATTATTCAAAGAGCGATTGGGAAATACCGCTTTTGGCGAGGCAATGTTTCATTTCTGAAAGGGCTTTTTGCTCAATTTGGCGAATACGCTCGGCAGATACCCCGAATTCTTTCGCCAAATCATGCAGCGTTGAAGTATTGCCTTCCTTATCCAAGGACAGCCAACGCGCTTCAATGATACGACGGCTACGTTCATCAAGTATCTTGAGTGCCAACTGCAAACCTTCCCCACTCAAATGATCTGCTGCTTTGCGCTCTAATTGCTTAATAGGCTCATGATCGCGATCCGCTAACCAGTGAATGGGTGAAAAGAACTTGTCATCCCCATTTTCTGTCGACAACGCAATATCCTGACCTGATAAGCGCATTTCCATTTCTAACACTTCTTCACGCTTAACACCTAAATCATCTGCAATCCGCTGCGCTTCTTTATCCGTTAGCGCCGCTAACTTTTTTTTCATACTGCGTATATTGAAAAATAATTTCCGTTGAGATTTAGTAGTCGCAATACGCACCAAACGCCAATTACGCAGTACAAACTCATGAATTTCTGCTCTAATCCAATGAATAGCAAAAGAAAACAAGCGAACACCACGGTTCGGCTGAAAACGTTTCACCGCTTTCATCAACCCAATATTGCCCTCTTGTATTAGATCGGCTTGTGGCAAACCATAGCCCGCGTAACCTCTTGCCACTGAAACCACTACTCTTAAGTGCGACAAAACCAACTTGCTAGCTGCCTCCAAATCACCTAAATTTTGAAAACGCTCTGCTAAGGTATTTTCTTCTTCTGGAGACAACATCAGTATACTGTTAACGCTATGAATATAGCGCTCTAAACTGCCACCAGCGGACAAAATAGGTAACATCGCTATATCGGTGACCATATATCAACACCTCCAACAATCAATATTTTTCATGTCGTGCTATTTTAGCATAAGCAACCAAAAATACCACATGCTGTGTCAACTAGTCCCATTGATCTGAGTTGTTATTATGTGTGCGATTTAAGTTTTCGCAAATGCTGTCCTACGGCTAGCCAAGCACCCAATAATGACAAAATAACAGCTGATAACGTAAAGACAAACCACTCATACCAATAAACTGATCTCAACATGGCTTGCGCATGATATAAATCAGCAAAACGTTGCAACACAGGGTTCACGATTGCTGCTAACCACAAAGCGCCAAGCCATGCAACGATTGCTGCAATGCATGACTGCCAAAATGCGTGATAAAAAAACGAGCGGCGAATAAAATAATCGCTGGCGCCAATCAATTTGGAAACCACAATTTCCTCTTTTCGACCCAATATTTGCATATAGATAATATTATAAGTGATGAGTACGAGCGCCAGACCAAAAACTACCGAAAACAACCCGACGATCTTTTTGCCAAGCATGACAAGCTCGTGAAGTTTTTTAGCCCAACGCAAATCAAATTGAACTTGATAAACGCTGGGTAAATGCGATATATTTTTTTGTAAATGTGATAAACCTTCAGGGTCGGTGATGGTGGGTGTGACCACAAAAACATCAGGTAAAGGATTATTGGGTAGCGTACTGGTTAAGCCCGTCATCCCATCTTGATGCTCAAGCTCTGCAAGAGCCTGATTTTTTCCTACAAAGGTGTAATATTCAATGAGGCGATGTTTTTTAAGTTGCTGATGGATATTAGCCAAATCGTCATCACTCGCATCAAGCGCCATAAATACCGTAATTTGCGGTGTTGCACTCATGCGAGAGGCGCCATCTTGCACACTCATCACGCTCAAATATAAAATCAGTGGCAAAATAAGCGCTAAAGCTAATGTTGCAAGAGATAATAAGCTACCAAAGGGCTGGCGTATTATCCTAACCAGTGCGCTTTTTGCGCTTTGTGCATGCAAAAAAAAGTAACGATTCATATAAAATTCATCTTAAAAATTGATTAGATTTCGCTTTAAAAAAACACTTAAATAAAGCATTAAGTCACAAATTGCCCTTCTTTGAGGCGCAAAATTCTTCGTCCATAATCTTCCATGAGGGTCTCATCATGCGCAGAAATAAGAACCGTCACACCTGATTGATGAAATGATTTCAGTAATTCCATAATATCTAAAGCGCAGCCTCGATCAAGATTTGCGGACGGTTCATCTGCTAATAAAATCATGGGGCGATGAACAACTGCTCTTGCAATACATAAACGCTGTTGCTCGCCCCCAGAAAGCTGTAAGGGCGAAACTTTTTCCTTACTTGATAAATTGACTTTATCCAAAGCAGCCTCCACCCTATGTTTTGCCTCTTTGCGACTAAAACCAATCACATCAAGTGGTAACATGACATTTTCAAACACGTTACGGTCAAACAGGATTTTGTGATCCTGAAAAACCATCCCAATGTGCTGACGAATATAATGCAGTTGATTCTCAGGTGCTTGGCTCACCTGGTAGTCATTCACGATAATATGACCACTTGTTGGTCGCTCTATGGCAGCAATCAATTTGAGTAATGTGGATTTTCCAGCACCGGAATGACCTGCCACAAAAACCATCTCTCCGCTTTGAATTGAAAAACTCAGATTCCTAAGCGCTTGAACTTGACCAGTATAATCTTTGCTAACCTGCTCAAATTGAATCATATCGCATGACTTTCTTTATCTTTAAGAAACATTGCGTCAACATAATCACGCGCAACAAATGGATACAAATCATCAATTCCCTCACCGAACCCGACAAAACGTAGCGGAATGGCATATTGTTGCGCAACAGCAGCGATAATACCCCCTTTAGCCGTTCCATCCAATTTGGTTAATACAAGTCCGGTCAGCTCTAATGCTTCATTAAATAATTTAACTTGGCTTAAAGAGTTAGCGCCTGTATTAGCATCAAGTATTAATAATACCTCATGAGGAGCATTTGGTAGCGCTTTTTGCGCCACTCGTTTAACTTTTTTGATTTCATCCATTAGGTGAAATTGGGTCGGTAATCTACCCGCTGTATCAATTAATACCACATCAATCTGTTGGGTGCATGCCATAGCAATAGCATCATAGCATACCGCAGCAGAATCTCCACCTGGCTTGCTAACAACAGTGATATCATCAAATTGAGCTAATTTTGCAAGCTGCTCGTAAGCAGCTGCTCTGAAAGTATCAGCAGCACCTAATAAGACGGTTTTATGCTGATCCCGAAAATGCTTGGCGATTTTACCAATTGATGTGGTTTTACCAGAACCATTCACACCGACCACCATGATCACAAAGGGCTGATATCCAGATATATCCAGTGGTTTTTCAAGGGGGTAAATCAGTTCAAAAAGCCCATCAGAAAGTGCTTGGGTTAGTTGTTGTGGATTATTCGCATTTTTTTTAGCAACTGACAATAAATAGTCGGTTGTATTAGGTCCCATATCAGCCATTAACAATGTATTTCTTAGCTGGTCATAAGAAACCGACTCAACAGCATTTTTATTGAAAATTCCGGATAAAGATTGACTGAGATTCTCGCGGGTTTGAACAAGACTCGATTTGAGCTGCTTTACCCAAGTAGCCTGCTTAAAAATCAAAATAGATTTTCCTTATTATTTTTACAAACTTGAAGCGAGCCAATCAATACCTAGTACCCGCCAAAAAAATTTAAGACAAGACAATTATTTTGTCGAATTTTACCATTTTATAGCAATCCATTGATAACCCACGAAGCATACTAACCAAAAAACACAACAGTTTTTCGGTAAAATGGCTTTGGTGCGATAATTGATATTATGTGAAATTTCGGATCATTTCACTTCAATTAAAATTGATAGGTCAGTTGTTAAAAAAATCAATCATTATGTACCCCAAAAAAATTGTGCTTGCTAGTTGCAATGCTAAAAAAATCAACGAGTGCTGCGCACTATTTTCCTCATTCGCCATTGAGCTAATCCCTCAAAATAAGCTGGGCGTTTTGCCAATTGACGAACCGTACGACACATTTATCGAAAACGCACTTCATAAAGCAAGGCATACCAGCCAAATCACCGAGCTACCCGCACTTGCCGATGATTCGGGTTTATGTATCCCCTCACTAAATGGTTTTCCAGGTATTTACTCAGCACGATTCGCAGGAAAAAGCGCTTCAGACGAAGCCAATAACCAGTTGCTACTTGAAAAAATGCGAACCATTACAAAGCGCGATGCTTATTATTATTGTGCATTAGTACTTGTGCGCCATCCAAAGGATCCGTCTCCTCTGATTGCGGAAGGAATATGGTCCGGCAAAATTGGAGAAGAACCCCGTGGCAAAAATGGCTTTGGTTATGATCCTTTATTCTATTTACCGGCCATTGACTTAACAGTAGCGGAAATAGATGTGATGCTTAAAAATCAGTTAAGTCATCGCGCTCAAGCATTTAAAGTGCTGCTCGACAAAATCAGCTCACTAAGAATAGCGTTTTAATGGACAACACAGCGCGTAATCCTCTAATAGAGTCTTTGCCGCTTTCTCTTTATATTCATATGCCTTGGTGTATCAAAAAATGCCCCTATTGCGATTTTAATTCGCACGCAATTGACAAAAATGGTTTTGATGAGAACATCTATATTGACGCGCTATTAAAAGATTTTTGCTTAGCACTGCCCAGTATTCAAGGCAGACTAATCACCAGTATTTTTATCGGCGGAGGAACGCCGAGTTTATTGTCTTATCGTGCTTTAGAAAAGCTGATGCGAGGTATTGGTCGGCAAGCTCAAACAACAAAGGATTGCGAGATCACTTTGGAAGCAAACCCGGGTACAGTCGAACAAACCCATTTTTACGAATTTTATCAAACAGGTATCACAAGACTCTCACTGGGCGTACAAAGCTTCTCTAACCAACACCTAAACATATTGGGACGCATTCATAGTGGTCATGACGCACAGCAGGCAATCGAAAGAGCGATGAACTATTTTAAAAATATCAACGTAGATTTAATGTATGCATTACCTCAACAAACAACCGAAGCGGCATTATCTGATCTGAATATCGCTATCGCAACAGGGGTTCACCATATCTCAGCGTACCAATTGACATTAGAGCCCAATACTTTGTTTGGTCAATTGCCTCCTCATCACTTACCCAGCCACGATCAATCATTTAAAATTGAACAAGCCATTGAACGACGACTTCTCGAGGCGAATTTTTCACACTATGAAATTTCTGCATTTGCTAAAAAAAATCAATTTTGTCAGCATAATTTGAATTATTGGCAATTTGGAGATTATTTGGGTATTGGTGCTGGCGCACATAGCAAGATAACCTTACCCAATAAAACCCTAAGAATCATCAGACAAAAACACCCAAAAACCTATATACAAGCGGTGAATAATCAAGATCCCATTTTGTCGCAATACATAATTCAGCCACATGAGATCGGACTTGAATTTATGATGAATGCCCTGCGACTGATCAGGGGATTTAAACCCGGCTTGTTTGCTGAACGAACAGGGCGCTCACTTAAATCTCTTCAAAAAGCCCTCGAAAACGCTCAAGCAAAAAAATTAATGGTAATAAACGCCGATGTCATCAAAGCAAGTCGGTTGGGTAGACGATTTTTAAACGATTTGTTGCTCCTATTCGCATAAGAAAGCAATACCAAGGCCACGACACTTCTCTTCTAATACGGAATATAATCCCAATATTCTTATAAAGATCAAATAGTTATTGTTCAATTGGAGCCTATAAAAAAACTAGCGTTTAGTGAACAAATATTAGCTTACCAGCAACAAAATCCCGTTCAAAGCACTAGCAGTAGTGCAAAAAGCTTGATTTTGTGGTATAAGCTCGTAGCTAAGGGGAGTATTGATAAGCGAATTGATTTTTTTATAAATTCCATGCTAGAATTCCCCCTTGAGAAGACAGATTTTTTAGTCTTCAGTTCTATTTGAATAGGACAGCAATACTTTGCAAAGTTTTAACGACTATTTCTTTAAGTGAAGGTAAAAAACATGAAACAATCATTACTTGTTGCTGCTTTGTTGGCTATCGCTTTAACTGGTTGTGCCGGTAAACAAGGTGACGCCGCTTCTGCTGCTTCCGAAGAAGCATTGGCTCCTGAAGCATCTGCTGACATAGCCGCTTCTGATGAAACAGCCGCTTCTGAATAAGGTATTACGCAGCAACTAGTCTTTAGTCGACTAAAGAAACAAAAAGCTGACCCGAAAGTCAGCTTTTTGTTTGTTGCTCTTCCAATTTTTTATAAAATATGAAGTTCCCGTAGCGTACTATCCAATATTTTGCAAGCACTTGGGGATAACGGAACAAGCGGCAAACGAACATGCTTACCTGCTAAACCCAAACGATAAAGCGCCCATTTCGCAGGCGACGGATTAGTTTCAATAAATAGATGCTCATATAGTTTGTATAAATGAGCATTTTGTGTGCGTGCTTGCACAATATTACCCGATAAAGCGGCGGCGCACATACTGTGGAACGCTTGTGGCACAATATTTGCACAAACAGACACAGCGCCATGCCCACCACACAATATAAAAGCCATGGCTGTTGCGTCATCCCCCGAGTAAATTGCAAAATTTTTCGGTGCCCTAAAAATCAATTCAGCCACACGCGCTAAATTGGCTGTTGCATCCTTAATACCCACAATATTAGCTATTTGAGCAAGACGTAGCGTAGTCTGATTATGCATATCGGCGACCGTGCGACTGGGCACGTTATACAAGACAATTTTAATATCGACCGCCTCAGCAATCGTCACAAAATGCTGATAAATACCTTCTTGGGTAGGTTTATTATAGTAAGGTACAACTGATAATATAGATTGTGCCCCTGCTCGCTTAGCTTGTTTAGCCAACTGAATAACGGATTGAGTTGAATTGCCACCCGCTCCCACAATAATGGGAATATGACCATTCACATATTCTAGGGTCTTTTCGATAAGGATCGTATATTCATCGCCGGTCAAAGTCACTGACTCGCCTGTTGTGCCCCCTAATACAATACCATCTGTACCACTTTCGATATGCCAGTCAATGAGGCGCTTTAGCGCAACATAGTCAATTTGATGGTCACTTTGCATCGGTGTAACAAGTGCGACAATACTCCCTACTAGCATCATGAACCTTATTAAAAAAAATAGTTGTCATACCATAAATATAATCCGGATAAAACATAACATAATTTAGTTAATCTTTTTTAAATAATTGTTGATTTTAATCGCAAACTATTTTCGCTGGCCAGCACACTACCTTATTAAGCAATAAAGCAAACTTATGCTAGAATTGAATGGGTTAAATAATCCACGCTCAATGCCATCAATAGACTCTTGATTGCTTTATCAATTAAAGGGCATGGACACTTCTTGTTCACTGGTAAGAAGGGTAAATTGTGTTTAGTGTTAATGATCTTAAAGTACAGTTCGGTGCCAATGTTTTATTTGAAAAAATATCCCTTAAATTAACGCCGGGTTATCGATATGGATTAATCGGGGCAAATGGTTCGGGCAAATCCACCTTTATGAAAGTCCTGTCTGGTGACCTAAAACCAGATGACGGACAAATTGCAATCGAGCCAGATCGTCGATTAGGAAAACTGCAACAAGACCAATTCGCTTTTGAGGACCAGTTAGTCATTCATGTGGTGATGCAGGGTCACAAAGAAATGTGGCAAGCGATGACAGAGCGCGATGCGATTTACGCTAACCTTGATGCCTCAGAAACAGATTACCTTCACGCGGCAGAATTAGAAGAAAAATTTGCCACTTACGGTGGTTACACAGCAGAAGCAAGAATTGGAGAATTATTATTGGGTGTTGGTATTCCGCTAACTCAGCATAACTATTTAATGCAAGATATTGCGCCTGGCTGGAAACTGCGGATATTGCTTGCGCAAGCACTTTTTTCAAATCCTGATGTATTGTTGCTAGATGAACCGACCAACCACTTAGATATTAACACTATTCGCTGGTTGGAAAATATACTTAACAGCTATAATTCAACGATGATTATCATTTCGCATGATCGTCATTTTTTAAATGAAGTTTGTACACATATTATGGATTTGGATTACAAAACGATTAAAGTGTATCCGGGTAATTACGATGATTACATGTTGGCCAGCGCACAATCACGTACCCAGCAAGTAGCACTTAACACAAAAGCAAAGGAACAAATACAAGAATTACAAAGTTTTATCGCAAGGTTTTCAGCGAATAAATCTAAAGCCAGGCAAGCAACTAGCCGTGTTAAACAAGTTGAAAAAATTAAATCCAATCTTATTGAAATTAAGCCATCAACCCGTCAATACCCTTTTATTCGATTTGAAGTAGATAAAAAAAATCAATTGTATAAGCAAGCAGTAGAAATTAAGGGTCTGAGCAAAACATTTGATAAGCCACTTTTTAGCCACCTTAATTTAATATTAAAATCTGGGCAGCGACTGGCCATTATCGGTCCTAATGGATCCGGCAAATCAACACTGATTAGATTATTATTTAGTGCCTTTAATCTAGACAACAAAGATAGTGTAGTAGCCGACACAGGTCATATCGCTTGGTCAGAAAAAGCAACAATCGGCTATTATCCGCAAGACAATGAAAGAGAATTTCAAGACTCCTTAACGCTCATTGAGTGGATGCGACAGTGGGCGACTCACCAAGAAGAACAGGCGATTCGTAGCACGCTGGGCAAACTACTGTTTTCAGGGGAGGAATCTAATAAATCGGTTAGCGTTCTTTCGGGGGGCGAAAAAGGCAGGATGCTGTATGGAAAACTTATGCTACTTCAGCCCAATATATTGATAATGGATGAACCGACAAACCATATGGATATGGAATCAATCGAATCATTAAATATTGCTCTCGAAAAATATACTGGGACCCTTATTTTTGTATCACATGATCGACAGTTTGTCTCATCGCTGGCCACTCAAATATTGGAATTAGATGGCACAGGTCACCATCAATATTACCTGGGTGACTATGAAAATTATTTAGAAAAACAAGCTATTCGTTAAAATAGCAAAGCACTAAATACCCAATAATTGATATTAGATCAATGCTATGCAAGTTATTTTGTTACCCCTTCAAAATACAAAAACATTACCGGATTGTGCGTTAAGTATTGGTAATTTTGATGGTGTCCACTATGGCCATCGGGAACTATTAAAGCGTCTTAGAAAAGAAGCGGACGCTAGACACCTTCGAGCAAGTTTATTGACTTTTGAACCCCATTCAAAAAATCCATTTAACAAACCCTCTCGACTATCAACGCTACGCGATAAATTAACCTTATTATCAGAAACCAATATGCTAGATCAAGTATTTGTGTGTCGCTTTACCAAGGAGTTTTCAACACTAAAGGCACAAGATTTTATTGATCAAATACTGATTGAAAAATTAAAAACAAAATATCTCCTTATTGGAGATGATTTTCATTTTGGCGCCAATCGATTGGGTGATATTACCCATCTAACACGCCAACAAGAGTTTGTCACGGAGACAATGCCAACCGCTTTTATTGATGGCGAGCGCGCTTCAAGCTCTTTGGTGCGCGACGCATTAATCAAAGGTGACTTGGATAAAGCGCATCGTTTGCTGGTTAAGCCCTACCAAATCACCGGAAAAGTCGCGCATGGTCGCGCATTCGGAAAACAGTTAGGATTTCCAACCGCTAATATTTATTTGCCTTGTAATAAAGCCGTTTTTGAAGGAGTTTTCATCATTGAAGCAACCGGCGTTTTTGGTAAAAAATATGGGGTTGCGAATTTGGGAAAAAGCCCAACGGTACATTATAATCGTCACTATAAATTGGAAACCTATCTTTTTGATTATTGCGATACACTTTACGGTCAACTGATGACGGTTTATTTTATTAAAAAACTGCGCACCGAAAAACACTTTGACAGCATTGAGGCACTTAAAGTGCAAATCCACCAAGATGTGAAGCAAGCCAAAAAATATTGGGGATTACAATAACAGATGAATATTGATTACAGTACCACCATCAATTTAATAACTACCTCTTTTCCCATGCGCGCTAATTTGGCGCACCGTGAACCAAAATGGCTTAAAAAATGGGATACCCAACAACATTACCAACGCCTACGAGAAATTGCAGCGGGTCGGCCCAAATTCATTTTGCATGATGGCCCGCCTTACGCCAATGGGGATATCCATTTGGGGCATGCTGTTAATAAAATTCTCAAAGATATCGTGATACGTAGCAAAACATTAGCGGGGTTTGATGCACCCTATATCCCTGGCTGGGATTGCCACGGTCTACCCATTGAGCTTGTCATCGAAAAAAAATATGGTCAAGCGATTCAACCTGAAAAATTTCGTGCACTGTGCCGCGAATATGCTCAACAACAAATCGTCAAACAAAAAAAAGATTTTATACGTCTTGGGATTGTAGGGGATTGGGACCACCCTTATATCACGATGGATTTTTTAACAGAAGCCAATACAGTACGAGCCTTAGGCAGTATGTATCTTAATGGCTATCTAGGGCAAGGCGAAAAACCGGTTCATTGGTGTGTAGAATGTGAATCAGCGCTGGCTGAAGCAGAAGTCGAATATAGCACGCACACATCCAATGCGATTGACGTTGCATTTAAAGTATTGGATCGCAACAAACTATCAAAAGCCTTTGGCCTATCAAATTTTGAACAAGACAGTTTTGCTGTTATTTGGACAACAACACCATGGACATTGCCGGCTAATCAAGCTGTTGCGGTCAATGCTAATTTTATTTATCAATTGATCCAAACACCGAGTCATGTATTGATACTGGCCAAAGACCTTGCAATGAGTTCACTCAAGCGCTACGGCATTGAAAAATTCACGATCCTTGCAGAAACAATAGGTAGCCAACTTGAATACTTAGCACTACAACACCCATTTTACGAGCGTACCGTACCCGTCATATGTAACCCTCATGTACTCATCGATACAGGAACAGGTCTCGTACATACAGCACCTGCCCATGGATTAGAAGATTTCCAGATTAGCTTAAAATACAACTTACCCACAGATAATCCTGTTAACGAACAGGGTTTTTATCACACTCACGTTGAATTATTTGCCAATATATCTGTTAGAAAAGTTGAGCCTGAAATTATCAAGATTCTTCACAATAACACCACATTAATTCACGAAGAAAAAATTACGCATAGCTATCCTTATTGCTGGCGACATCACACCCCCTTACTATTTCGATCCACGAAACAATGGTTCGTTCATATGGATGAGGTAGAATCGCACAATCAGACTCTTCGCAAACATCTTCAAAATGCTGTCAATACAATTCAATTTTTTCCCGAATCGGCTCGGGCAAGGCTTGAATCAATGATTAATTTGCGACCCGATTGGTGTATATCAAGACAGCGCAAATGGGGTATTCCCATGGCGCTTTTTGTTGATCGACTCACCAAAGTGCCCCATCCGCGCACCAAAGAACTCTTTGAGCGGATCGCTCAAATCATCGAAAAAGAAGGGGTTGAAGGATGGTTCAAGCAAGACTCAGTCGCTTTATTGGGCAAGGAAGCGACTCACTATGAAAAACTGTCCGATACTTTGGATGTGTGGTTTGATTCGGGCGCTACCAATTTAACCGTTTTAAAAACAAGACCCGAATTAGCATGGCCCGCAGATCTTTATTTAGAAGGATCAGATCAACATCGCGGTTGGTTCCAAACCTCCCTTATCATTGGTTGCGCTACATTTAAAAAAGCGCCATTTCGCCAGCTACTCACCCATGGCTTTGTTGTTGATGCCCAAGGCATGAAAATGTCCAAATCCATTGGTAATGTGATTTCCCCTCAACAAATCAATAATTCATTGGGTGCAGATATTTTGCGCTTATGGGTTGCTTCAACGAATTATTCAGGCGAATTAACCATTTCCGACGAAATTTTGCAACAAACAACGGAAAGTTATCGGCGTTTACGTAATACGATTCGATTCTTGCTCGCTAATTTATCTGATTTTGATGCGACAAAACACACTGTTTCGCTTGATCAAATGCTGGAACTTGATCGCTATATGTTGCTTAAATCCGAATCAGTGCAACAAACAGTACTGGACCAATATGAAAAATATACATTTCATTTTGCTGTACAGGAACTTGTCAATTATTGCTCAGAAGATTTAGGGGCTTTTTATCTTGATATTATTAAAGATCGACTCTATACCTTACCTGTTAATAGTCTTGCGCGTCGCTCAGCACAAACAGCTCTTTACCATATGACGCATAGCTTACTCTTATTAATAGGACCCGTTTTGGCATTTACAGCAGATGAAGCGTGGGCGATATTAACTCAACAAGATAATGACAGTATCCTTTTCCACACCACCCATGAATTTCCACAGCAACCCTCGGTCAACCAAGATGCCCTACTCACTAAATGGCAATCTATTCGTACATTGCGCGAGGAAGTACATAAAGCATTAGAAACCCAGCGCCAAGCGGGGGAAATTGGCTCTTCTTTACAAGCCGAAGTACAAATTACAGCGCCACAAAAGCTTTATGCGGATCTAGCAAGTTTAGCGGAAGAGTTACACTTTCCGTTGATTGTCTCTTGTGTGAGCCTCAAAAGGGGCGATGCACTACAAATCACTGTGCGACGCAGCCAACATCAAAAATGCGTCAGGTGTTGGCATTTTTGTGCTGAAGTAGGTCAGTCGGAAAATCACCCCGAACTTTGCGATCGCTGTCAAACTAATTTATATGGACAAGGAGAGTTGCGTCGTTATGCTTAGCCATGCACGCATACAAAAATCGCTATGGTTTGGCTTGGCCATCGCCATCATATTGATTGACCAAATCAGTAAAATTTATTGCCAATTTTTCTTGCCAATGATCGGCACTTATGAAGTAATCCCAGGTTTTTTTAGTTTAGCGCTTTACTATAACATGGGCGCAGCCTTTAGCTTCCTAGCCAATGAAGCCGGTTGGCAAACTTATTTTTTGTCGCTACTAGCAATCATAGCGTCTTGTTGGATTGCATGGGGGATATGGCACAAACGCTTTGTAGGCACAACATGTGTCGGTGCTACGCTTATTTTGGGAGGAGCGATAGGTAATTTAATTGATCGATGTCTTTATGGCTATGTAATTGATTTTTTATGCTTTCACTACAAAGCCTTTCACTATCCAGCATTTAATATTGCTGACAGTTGTATCACAGTGGGCATTGTTTTTTTACTCATCAAGCGCCGCTCAATCAAATAGTGGTTTCATTTCAAAATATTAATATGGCTGTCTCTGCTAAAAAAACGCTTTATTTGGCTAATCCTCGTGGCTTTTGTGCGGGTGTTGATCGAGCTATTTTGACCGTAAAACGAGCACTCGAAAAATTTGGCGCCCCAATTTACATCCACCATGAAGTGGTTCACAACCGTTTTGTCATTGCGAATTTACAAAAAAGTGGCGCTATTTTTATTGAACAAATCGACGAAGCCCCTGATCAATATCCACTAATTTTTTCAGCCCATGGCGTATCACGCACGATTGAGCGAGCAGCTTACCTAAAAAAACAACAAGTCATTGATGCGACCTGTCCACTAGTAAAAAAAGTGCACTTAGAAGTCAGGCGCATGCAAAAAGCCGGTTTTGAAATTATTATGATTGGTCACGCGGGTCACCCCGAAGTCAACGGCACAATGGGTCAATCAGACGATGGAAATATTTATCTTGTTGAGTCAGCGCAAGATGTTGACTTACTCCAGGTGAGTCACCCGCAAAAATTAGCTTACGTGACACAAACGACTTTATCGGTTTATGAAACCGATGTCATTATCAAAGCACTGGTTAAAAAATTTCCTCATATTGTGGGTCCTTGTAAAAGTGATATTTGCTATGCCACACAAAATCGGCAAAACGCCGCGATGGATCTTGCCAAATATTGCGATGTCGTCATTATTGTGGGCTCACCCAATAGCTCAAACTCCAATCGCCTCAAAGAAATCACCATCCAATTAGGCACTCCAGCCTGGATGGTTGATCATGCCGACCAAGTTGATGTAAATTGGTTCATGCAAGCCCAAACAATTGGCTTAACAGCAGGAGCCTCTGCACCCGAAATTTTGGTACAAAGTGTCCTATCAAAAATTCAGCAACTTTGCCCGATTATTGTCAAAGAATTGTCTGGAATAAAAGAAGATATTGTTTTTACGTTACCAAACATACTCCGTAAGCAAGCAAGGCATTGAATTAATGGTAATTGCCCCCATCTTAATGGCTCATTCTTGAAGATCATACTTGTTTGGAATTAACCACGTATCATGAAATCACATCAGGATCTTGTTATATATTAGGAATCATAATGGTCAGTCATACTAAACAACAAATGGTTCATCCATCGGAAGAAGAAAAACGGCCCGTGAATTGCGAAACCGAATCTGCTCAGCCAGATAACACCGCAGTGCCCGTAACACCTAGTCAAGAAAATGAAATAATTGAGCAACTCAACAACGAAATTGCTCAGGTCAAAGAGCAGCTACTCAGAGCATTAGCAAACATTGAAAACCAGCGTCGTCGTACCGCTGAGGAATTACAAAATGCGCACAAATACGCATCCGGCAAATTGGCGTTGGATTTACTAAGCGTTAAGGACGCTTTGGAGATGGCGCTTGCTGACCCAAGCGGTCAATTTGATCTATTAAAAACCGGGGTTGAATTAACTTTAAAGCAACTCATTGCAGCTTTTGAAAAAGCGCAAATTAGCGAAATTAGCGCAACAGATGGCGAACAACTTGACCCTCATCGTCATCATGCAATCGGCACTGAAGGTGCTGAGTGTGAACCTAATACTATTTTGCGTGTAATGCAAAAAGGTTATCTGATTGCCGACAGAGTTTTGCGACCTGCGATGGTGATCGTGTCAACAAAATCAGATAAATAACCTGGCGCACTTGAAAACACACCAAAGCGCCACGATCTATGTAAATGAGCTATTCAATTAATATTGAGTTGGTATTAGGAAAAAATTATGGGAAAAATCATCGGGATTGATCTTGGAACCACTAATTCTTGTTTGGCAATTATCGAGCACGGCAAACCCAAAGTGATTGAGAATGCTGAAGGAGGTCGCACAACCCCATCCGTCATCGCTTACATGGATAATGGAGAGATATTAGTAGGTGCCTCAGCAAAACGCCAAGCAGTCACCAATGCAAAAAATACCTTGTATGCCACAAAACGTTTAATTGGTCGGCGTTTTGAAGACAAAGAAGTTCAAAAAGATATTGATCTGATGCCGTTTGAGATCACCAAAGCTCCTAATGGAGATGCTTGGATCAAAGCGCAAGGAAAAGATATTGCGCCGCCTCAGATTGCGGCTGAAATTCTCAGAAAACTTAAAAAATCAGCTGAAGACTATTTGGGCGAAGAAGTAACCGAAGCCGTGATTACGGTTCCTGCCTATTTTAATGACAGTCAACGACAAGCCACCAAAGATGCGGGTCGTATTGCAGGCTTAGAAGTCAAGCGTATTATCAATGAGCCAACAGCAGCGGCGTTAGCGTTTGGGATGGATAAAAACCAAAAAAATGATAGCAAAATCGTTGTATACGATTTGGGGGGCGGTACATTCGATATTTCTGTTATTGAAATTGCTGCGGTTGATAACGATAAACAGTTTGAGGTATTGGCAACTAACGGTGACACCTTCTTGGGCGGGGAAGATTTTGATCAACGAATCATTGACCATATTGTCACTGAATTTAAAAAGGAACAAGGCATTGATTTAAAAAATGATGTCATGGCCTTGCAACGCCTAAAAGAGGCTGCTGAAAAAGCAAAAATTGAATTATCAAGTGCCACACAAACTGAAGTTAATTTGCCTTACATTACAATGGATGCCTCAGGCCCTAAACATCTGACGATGAAATTAACCCGGGCTAAATTTGAGTCTTTGGTAGAAGATCTAATTCAACGCTCGATAGCTCCTTGCAAAGTCGCTTTACAAGATGCCGGGTTATCAACCAGTGATATTCACGATGTGATTTTGGTGGGCGGACAAAGCCGTATGCCAAAAGTCCAAGAAATGGTTAAACAATTTTTTGGCAAAGAACCGAGAAAAGATATTAATCCTGATGAAGCCGTCGCAGTGGGCGCTGCTATACAAGGCTCTGTTTTAGCGGGTGACCGCACCGATGTGTTGCTCCTTGATGTAACGCCTTTATCATTAGGAATTGAAACGCTGGGTGGTATATTAACCAAACTCATTCAGAAAAATACAACAATTCCAACGAAAGCTAGTCAAGTTTTCTCAACAGCAGAAGACAATCAAAATAGTGTCACCATTCATGTTTTACAGGGGGAGCGCGAAAAAGCCAGCGCCAACAAATCGCTTGGGCAGTTTAATTTATCGGATATCCCATCGGCGCCACGTGGAATGCCACAAATCGAAGTGACATTTGATATTGATGCCAATGGTATTTTACACGTCTCCGCAAAAGACAAGGCAACAGGCAAAGAAAATAAAATTGTGATCCAAGCTTCTTCAGGGTTATCCGAAGAAGAAATTCAGCAAATGGTAAAAGATGCCGAAGCTAATGCTGAAGAAGACAAAAAATTGCATGAGCTTGTCCAAGCTAAAAACCATGCCGACACACTCATTCATGCGACAAAAAAATCACTTACTGAATATGGCGACAAAATTAGTGCCGATGAAAAAAGCAATATTGAATCAGCGCTGAAAACATTAGAGGAAGCAATTAAGGGTGACGATCAAACCGATATTCAGAAAAAATCCGAAGAAGTGGCTAAAGTAAGCCAAAAACTGGCTGAAATCATGTATGCGCAGATGCAAGAGGACAAAAATAAGGCTGACTCAACCAAGCAAGCAGAAAATGGCGAAAAAGCAACTGAGGATATTGTTGACGCTGAATTTTCAGAAGTAAAAGAGGATGGCAAGAATGAGAAGTAATTTATTGATTAAAACGGGGTTTTGACTCTCAAACAATTCCCACAAACCCAACGAGCTTCCAGTAAAGCGCGTTGGGTTTTTCATCAGTGACTTAAAGTATATTAGCGACTCACTAAACTTGGCGCAATCATTTGATACACACAATGATTTAGCCAGTTTTCAAAAAGTAAATTAGCATGACTACGCCATGTCACCACGGGTTCCAGCAAAATATCATTGTTCGGAAAATAGTGGGTTGGTATCAATAAATTCGGATCCATCGCACAGTCTCGCTGATATTCGGCCTTAAGCGTCATTTGATCGTACTCTGGATGACCTGTGACAAAAACCTGTCGACCGTCTTGCGTGGCTAAAAGATAAATTCCCGCTTCTTCAGAATCAGCAAGAATAGTTAAATCATTAATTTTTTCAATATCGCTATGATGCGTTTCGGTATAGCGTGAATGAGGCGCATAAAACCTATCGTCAAAACCATAAATGAGTGGATTGCTTTTAGTTAATGTGCGATGCATAAAGATGCCAGACAATTTACGATTTAAGCGATACTTGGGAATCCCATATTGGTAATATAGAGCAGCTTGGGCTCCCCAACAAATATAAAAAGAGGCACTCACATGTTGCTCAGACCACTTAAAAATAGCGGTTAATTCTTGCCAATAATCCACTTGCTCAAAATTAAATTGCTCAACAGGTGCTCCTGTTATGATAAACCCATCAAATTGCTTGTGTTGAATCACATCAATGGTCACGTAGTGATCCAAGAGATGCTGAGGAGTCGTGTTTTTTGAAATATGGGTTGCCATATGAACAAGTGTCACTTCAACTTGCAAGGGTGTGTTACCTAGCAAACGCAATAACTGGGTTTCTGTCACATTTTTTTGGGGCATTAAATTCAATATTGCAATACGCATCGGTCGAACATCTTGACGCTTTGCTCGCTCTTCGCTAATCAAGAAAACAATTTCTTGCTCTAATATTTTTTTAGCAGGCAAACTGTTTGGTATCAACACAGGCATGTTTTTTACCTCAGACGTATTGCTATCACCATCCATTTTTCTTAAACGGATATAATGGCTTGCTCAATATCCCATAAAATATCATCAATATCTTCAATTCCAATGCTTAGCCGAACAAAATCTTCACTAATACCCGTTGTTTTTTGTTGCTCAGGTGTTAATTGACTGTGAGTAGTGCTTGCTGGGTGAATAGCCAAACTTTTGGTATCACCAAAATTAGCAAGATGACTAAATAACTGTAAGGCCTCAATAAATTTTTTGCCTGCTTGGGTGCCCCCCTTAATGCCAAAGCCCAAAACAGAGCCTGCTCCTTTTGGCAAATATCGTTTAGCGCGTTCATGATCAGGATGACTCTTCAGACCTGGATAAGTCACCCAATTAACTTTGGCGTGACCATTTAAAAAATCAGCCACCGCTTGTGTGTTTTGCGTATGGCGCTCCATACGCAGTGAGAGGGTTTCTAATCCCAATAAAGTCTGCCAGCTATTAAAGGGAGATTGAGCCGCTCCTACATCACGCAGTACATGCACCCTTGCTTTAATAATAAAAGGAGGTAAATCCATTAAAGCAAGATCGCGATAAACCAGTCCATGATAAGAAGGGTCTGGCGTTGTAAAATTATCATAGCGACCACTTGCGTAATCAAAACTATTGCCATCTACAATCATACCGCCCAAACTTGTGCCATGGCCATCTATAAATTTTGTCGTACTATGGGTAATGATATTGGCACCCCACTCAAATGGCCGACACAAATAAGGGGTGGCTAGCGTATTATCAATCATCAATACTATGTTGTGTTTTTTGGCAATTTGCGATACTTCTTCAATAGGAAAAACTGCAATATCAGGATTACCTAACACTTCTCCATAAATAATTTTTGTATTCGATTGAATCGCTTTTTCGAAATTTTCTGGCTTGCTTGGATTAACAAAAGTAACTTGAATGCCAAGCTTTGGTAAGGTATACGCAAACTGATTGTAAGTGCCTCCATAAAGACGACTGGATGAAACAATATGGTCGCCAGAATTGGCCAACGTAAAAATAGCTTGGATTTGCGCTGCTGTGCCCGAGCTTGCCGCAAGACCGGCTGCACCCCCTTCCAAACTAGCCATTCTTTTCTCTAAAATATCGGTCGTGGGGTTCATTAAACGCGTATAAATATTGCCAAACTCTTTGAGCGCAAATAAATTAGCCGCATGTTCCGTATTGTTAAATTGATAACCAGTAGTTTGGTAAAGGGGTATAGCCCGCGCACCTGTTTGAGGGTCTGGTTTATAGGCAGCATGTAATTGTCGAGTCGTAAAGCCAAACTCTTTAGTTGTATCGTGTGGCATATTGTCTTCCTTTTGGATGGTTATTTTTTGGCAATCTATCTAATAATTTAATTCTACCCCTTCTTTAAGAGCTAGCCATCAAATGAGTATCACTTTAATATATGAAGTCATCTTGACTATCTAATGCTAACCGAGTTTAGACAAACGCTTTATAAATTGATTCTTGGGCGATATACTGCAAAACAGCTTGGCAAATCGGCAATTGTACATTGAGCCCAGCCGATAAGATTTGACGCAAATGGCTGGAAGAAATATCTTTTGGCAAAAGCTTTAAGCAATATATTGCACCTGATATTTGCTCAGGTACAGTGTCAATGACTCTTTTTTCCCATAGCGGTATTAATGCATTGGGTAATACGCTCACATCAGTGACACGCATTGCAACAGCAATATTGGTCAGTCCTAACAAATCTTGCCATTTTTTCCAGGTGGTTAATTGAGCAAAAGTATCCATTCCCATCAAATACCACAGCGCTACTTGCCAACCCACTTCTTGCCGTATATTGCTTAACGTCTTTATTGTATAAGCAGGCGTTGTTTGCTTAATTTCTCGCTCATCCACCACTAAATTTGCCTCGCAGCCAATAGCCAATCTTACCATGGTCAAGCGCTGTAAAGGGCTGGCTTGTGGCGCCACTTGTCGATGATAAGGATGTCCCGCCGGAATAAAACGCACTTCAGAAAGCAACAATTCGTCGCGCAATGCACAAGCTAATCGTACATGACCGTCATGTATCGGGTCAAACGTACCCCCAAAAATACCCATGCCGGAATTTTTTGTTTTCAATCAATGTGCTCGCTATTAAATAAAAATTTAAAAATCAGCTCAGCGAATAAGAGGAACTTGATTCCATACGCCAAGCATGGCCATAGATAATTTCACAAGTCACTGGTAAATCACCATTTTTCCGAAATGATTCATAGTACTTCACCATGTTTTGCCACCGTTTTTTGCCCATTAGCCCTGTTCGCCGACTCAATAGCTGATTACAAGCACCATTACCGCGCAAATCACAAACCATTGATAGAATATCAGGATAAGTTAATGTGATCACTTCTTTGTCCACAACCGGCTCTGAAAAACCTGATCTTACTAAAGCGTCACCCACTTCCTCAATCGGCAAAAAACCATGTACAGATTGCTTTTGATTCACTTGCCAAAAAGCATATCGTAATTCTTGAAGTGTTTGTTCGCCAAACATGCTGAACATGATGAATCCATTTAATCGCAATACCCGATAAAACTCTTTCAATACATCATCTAACCGATTAATCCAATGCAAAGCAAGATTGGACCAAACCATATCAATCTGATTGCTTGCTATTGGCAAAATACCAATATCGGCATTGAGCAGCCACTGTTTTTTTGTAGGAGAATATGCACTTAAAAATTTTTGATGGGATTGCCAAAGCATGGGTAACGCAATGTCTGTTTCGAGTATAGGGGTATCGCCATAGCATTGACGTAATAAGAACCCACCATAACCTGTGCCACTTCCTGCATCCAGTATATTAGCTGGAGTAAAATGCATATAATTTAAACGAGTAGCCATACGCTCACTAACTTCTTTTTGCAAAAAAGAAAAATCGTCATAGCAAGGCGCTACCCGCTCAAAGGTATGCTTAACCAGTCGCCCATCAAGCTCGGATTTTAATAAGTTCATAGGGTTAGGTCACCTAAAACAAGCCTTTATTCGGGTTGATCTATATCAAGCGATGAGCACATATTTGGCAATGAGGATTGCGAGCAAAATAAAACGAACGAAAGCAAGTACTTAATGCATCATAAACCATGAGCTGTCCAATAGGTATGAGACCCACCTTTGTAATCAATTTCAAAGCTTCGCTTGCTTGCTGTGCACCAATCACACTCACCAGTGGAGAAAATATGCCTAAAGTAACGCATTGATCATCCGTGGCTGTTTTTTGCGCACCAAATAAACAATGGTAGCAAGGACTCGCCACTTCTTTGGGAACATAAACAGCAAGTTGCCCATCAAAACGAGCGGCTGCACCACTAACCAATGGTGTTGATGTTTTAAAGGCAGCAATATTGATCGCACAGCGCGTCTGATAGTTATCACTGCAATCAATAATGACATCGGCTTGTTGGGCAAAAAATAGCAATTGATCGCTATTAAGATATGCATTAATCACGTCAACCTGAACCGATGGATTCAGTCGCTGAATCACATCGCGCGCCAGCAAAACTTTGGGTTGACCAATATCAGCAGTTGCATAAGAGACTTGGCGTTGTAAATTGGATAATTCAAGCTGATCAGCATCGGCTATCATCAGTTTTTTAACGCCAGCTGCTGCTAAAATAGGTATCACCGTTGAGCCTAATCCACCGCAACCTATCACCAATAAGGTTGCTTGATTAATGGCTTCTTGACCCTCAATACCAATTTCTTTTAATAAAATATGTCGGCTATAGCGTAAAAGTGCTTGATCATCCATCGCGCGCGAAAAGTTTATTGTCTAGTGTGAAAAATCATTTGTGATTAACCCCTTATTTTTCAACAAGAAATTCAGATCCGGTTGACGACCCCTAAAGGCTTCAAAAGATACCGCAGTAGAGCGCGTTCCGCCTACTGCTAAAATATTTGCCCAAAAGCGTTTTCCAACAATCGCCCAATCTTTATTTTCCTCAAAAGCAGCATAACTATCTGAAGCCAATACTTCGGCCCACAAATAACTATAGTAGCCCGCTGCATATCCTCCTGCAAAAATATGAAGAAAGCTATGCATCATTCGATCATAATCAGGCACTTTAAAAACAGCGACTTCTTTTCGTACCGCATCAATCAGTTTCATCCAATCATCTATCGGATCAAATGCATTATGTAGCAACATATCAAATAAACCCAACTCAATTTGTCGCATTAATGTAAAGGCACCCTGGAAATATCGCTCTTTTAACATTTTTTGATATAAAGCAAGTGGCAATGGCGCCTTATTTTCAATATGTTCGCTCATATTTTGCAATACATCCCATTCCCAACAAAAATTTTCCATCAATTGTGAAGGCAACTCAACTGCGTCCCACTCTACCGCCTCAATACCTGATAAACCCAGCTCGTCAACTTGCGTTAATAAATGATGGAGTGCATGGCCCATTTCATGAAAGAGTACTCTAACATCAGCATGCGTTAATAAAGCTGGTTGACCACCGATGGGTTGCGCAAAATTACAAACAATACAAGCAACTGGTTTTTGTAAAATATGCTGATAAACAAAACGATTTTGTATCCCATTCATCCAAGCGCCTTCTCGCTTATGATTTCGAACATATAAATCAAGGTAAAAGTGACCCATCAACTGTTGACTCGAATCCAGTATCTCATAAAACAAAACTTCCTCATGCCAAACAGGTGCTTTAGCTAAACTTATGGTGATACCGTATAGTTGATTTGCTAAACTAAATAAACCTGACAACACTTTCTGAATAGGAAAATACTGTCGAACTTCTTGGCTAGATAATGCATAGTATTTTTGGCGCATTTTTTCAGCCACATAACTCATATCCCAGGGCATTAATTCGTTCAAATGAAGCGTTTCTTTCGCAAATATTGTTAGCTTTTCAAAATCTTTTTGTGCAAAAGGATAAGCTTTTTTAGCAAGATCCCTTAAAAATTGGATGGCTTGTGCAGGGTTTTCTGCCATCTTAGTAACCAGCGAAACCTCGGCATAAGATTTAAAACCCAATAAAGTGGTGATCTTACGCAACAATTGCAGACGCTGATTAATGAGCGGGGTATTATCGTGGGATTTTTTGCCTAACTCGGATGCACGTATAATATACGCATGGTACAGCATCTCTCTTAAACTGCGATCATCCGCATACTCCAAAACAGCTTGATAGCATGGTCTTTGAAGAGTTAATTGATAACCAGTTTTACCCGCTTGTTTAGCCGCTTCAAAAAAGGACGCTTGAATATCTGCCGGAATACCATTGAGTTGGGTCACATCATCAACATATAAAACAAAATCAGCCGTTGCATCCAACACATTTTGCTCAAATTTAATCGCAAGTTCAGCTAATTGTGTTTGTGTCGCCAAAAAAACCTTTTTGTCGTTTTCATTAAGCTCAGCCCCAGACAAATAAAAATCACGCACATTATTTTTAAGTAATGTTTTTTGGGTATCGGTTAATTGAATTGATGAGTCTTCTAGCAAGCGTTTTAGTTGACGATAAAGAATTGGATTTTGCTGTATCCCTGTTAGCAGTTGCGTTAACTTAGGCGAGTTTTTCAGAATGACTTCACGCAACTCTGGGGTATTAACAACAGCATGCAACTGATTAGCTATGCGCCAAATAGACCAAAGCACTTCAATCTCATAAAACAATTTTTGCATCTCATCAAAACAGGGCAATTCATTGGACACAACATCATTCAGTGCTTGATGGACAATAGCGATTTGGTCATCAACGGCTTCTGTAATATGGGGGGGCTTTAATTTTGCAAAATCAATGGTTTCTTGATTACTTAAAAGGGGATTACCTAACTCTTTATTTTTATCAGACATAATTGCTCTTTAAATAATTTTTATCTTTGAAGGATCAATAGTCATTTAATAGCGAAACACTCAACTCATTGTATGACAACCATTTTATTCAAACAATAAAAATGAAATATTTTGAAAATATAAAAAGCATAGATGACCGAAACAGCACGCTGATTCGCACCCATCAGTCAATAATAGATGGCACTATATTAGCCAACCTTAAATAACGCAGAACTTCTCTCATAGATTGCTGATGCCACAATAAAAACGCCACTAATAATGAGCAATTGCTTAATAGTGTCCTCCACAATGTAGGAAGTACCACCCATTATTGCGGCTAGCAAAATAGTCGAATAAATAAGCATTCTTGTTGTTGCCGTGACGCGACCTATATAGAGAAGCTCGAGCAATTTTTTGTCTTAATGTGAAAAAAAACAATGATAGACGATGTTGTGCCATACGCAAAATATATGAAATCTGCAATTGTATGGTAAGCACTAAAACAAGGGCTAATCAAATAGCAAGCCCCAACCAAGAAAGTGACACCAACGACAATGCTTCCATAATAGAATTTTCCTATTAGCTTTACTGAGCAAAAAGAACCAAGCAAAGCTCCTGTTCCTAACATTGCAAAACAAATACTTAAAGCTCTTTCGTTGGCACCCAAATCATGAATGAAAACATATGGAATCGTCGAAACAAATAAACTTGTACCAAAATTAGTGATGATAAACATAATGCAGGCACTTTTGATAACCGGCTGATGGATAACATATTAAAGACCATCCCACATCGATAGAAAAATGCCTTTGGTTGCTTGAGCGTGCTGATCAGCATACTGTTGGTAATTTAGGTAAGCAATAATTAAGAAAGAAATGCCGTTAAGTGCTATACATAACCATAATATCTGCTGATGCGTCATGAATATCAGTAATGAGCCTGCACCTAAGGGTGCAAAAATATGAATGACATTATCAATACCATTGATTTTTGCATTAAATTTCTCACGAAAATCAAGCGGTACAACTGATGGGATAATACTTTGAAAGGTTGGGTGATGTATCACACCTGCTGATGCTGCGATAAACACAAGCGGCAAAATCAGTGGGATCATTGCAACACTAGCAGGCATCAACGCAATAATAGTAATCGATAAAGCGGCCAATAATTCTCCAAACAACATCATATATTTTTTGTTAAATCGATCACAAAGTGCACCAGCAAAAGGTGTCACAATTAAATAAGGCGAAAAAGCAACGGCATAAGCAGTCGCAATAAGTAACGGAGACGCTTTAATAGACAAGAACAACAACGGCATGAGGAAGGAAAAAATCCACATGGATGCGGAGGTAAATACATAAGAGAGAATTAATTGATTCATCATATTCGTTGCTTAGATTGCGTCATGAGTAGTTTGAGTTGTTATAAATTATTGATCCAACACCCGTGTTTTGCCACTTCCTGCACCGGCTAGAATAAGCATGTTGCCTGACGCTAAGCAAACCGCTTGCATTTGTTGGGGATTTAACCCATCGAGCAGGGAATGAGTATTCCCCATCATTCAAT
>Ga0247837_1000666_pt1 | contig 73573 bp, 56 predicted proteins | sample LaCtaG_2_FD_187115 | JGI IMG/M metagenome (GOLD analysis project Ga0247837, IMG submission 187115) | Freshwater microbial communities from meromictic Lake La Cruz, Castile-La Mancha, Spain - LaCruzMarch2015_14.5m | ecosystem: Environmental > Aquatic > Freshwater > Lake | place: Spain: Castile-La... | reverse complement strand
GTCGTCGAAGTCGCCCATCAGTAGGGAGAAGGCCGTAGTCCAGGATCGAGTGACTTGCTCGCCGTCAGACAGCACTGAAGCCATCAGTCCGAAAGCAAACACAGAAAATGCAAGAATGAAGAGAAAATGTACATTTCTTTGATAACCTCCATAGTGAGAAACACCAATACTCTTGTGACTTTGGTGCAGAGGAAATAGGTGAATCCCCGCAAGAAGCAAAGTGCTACGACTGTGAGGGTGAGGTATTGGTTGTCGTAGTGGCTGAGTGCGAGTGCTGCCCAGACAATACTCACAGTCCCCCGCAGTACATCCACCCAGTTCCACACCTCTAGTAAGTACTCCGTCCGCGAGCCCAGCCACTGTGCCGCCTCAGTCAGTAGGAACAGCGCATTCAGCAGGAAGAAGAAGCTGCACAGCACTTCCAGCCGCCAATACCGGAAAATGATGCACACGAGGTTGACAAGCAGTAGAGCATAACAGCAGGTGAAACCGATACATAAAAACTTTGCGTTTCTCCACTTTAGTTCCAGGAGAGTTTTCACATAAGGAGTGCGCAGGATCTTGCGAGTTCCTGACTCACGCAGGGCTGAAAGGAGCTGGAGAGAGGCACTGGAGCCGAAGGCAGTGTTCCACTTTACCAGACTGAGGAAGAACTTGACCGCCACTTCTCCTTCCTTCGAGTCTGTGTCTGTGCGGAAGTCTGCCAAGTCTATGAGTCGGTACTGCGGAGTTACTACTATGGGTAGCGGAGATTTGGGGGCAAGCATGGAAGGGATACTTTGACACACAGGCGAACACAGTAACCTCTTAATAAAAGGATGCACATAGCTGGATTCAGACCTTAAGATACCAGGCAAGTCATCAGTAATGATGAATACAGGGTACCAAGCCTCACTTTGTTCCTTGTGAATGCGGATTTCAAGGTATTTCAACAGTGCATCGAGGCAGGCCATTGTGCTGCGCTGCAGTGCTAAAGTGACAGGGGACCCGAAACTGCTTTTCATGAATGGCGTCCCGTATTGAAGAGCCGACTCAAGCTTATTTGCGTGATTAAAATAGGCATAAATATGCAGAGCATTAATAGACTCAGGCTGCAAGGACCAGTGGCTCACGCAATTGGCAATATCTTTACCCGTTATCCAGTTGGAGATATTGGCTTGAAAGATTTTCGAGCAAGGATTCAGCGGCAATGCTAAAGAGGGAGACTGTTCTAACAGACAGATCTCAGGAAAGAAAGGGAATAAGTGAATATTTGGGCCAAAGCTGGCAACTATGTACACTTCATCACTGGTCAGTGCTACTGACCCGAAAGATCTTCTAGGGCCTGTGAGGATACTGACCAGTTTCTGTTCTTCAAACAACCAAATTTCCACAGTTCCTATAGAGGTTTTCGAGATGATGTACTTTCCATTTTTTGTTACTGCTGCTGATCTCACTTCTTGTTTTTTGTCCCCGAAGAGACAGGCCACTGTTTTCTTCTCGCTGAACAGCCAAACTCTCACAGTTCCATCCGAACTTCCCGAGATTATGAACTTCCCATCCGTTGTTAGGACAATTGAGTTGACTGTTTCTGTGTGACCTGTGAGGAGGCCGATTTGTTTCCTCTCCTTCAGAGACCAAATTCTCACAGTTTTATCCGAACTTCCTGATACTATATGTTCGCATTTTGCTGTCACTGCTATCGAGGTTATCTCACCATTGTGTCCTGTGAGACTCGCCACTTTTCCCCATTCTGCAAACGACCAAATTCCGATAGTGTTATTGCCGAGTCCCCAGATGACATGCTTTCCATCAGCGGTCACTGCTACTGTGTTACATACATCCCCGACTTCCACACTGGCCACTTCTTGTCTTTCTGAGAATGACCACACCTTCACAGTCTGGTCTACGCTGCCTGAGACGATATACTGTTGATCTGGCGAAATTGCAACACAGCCGATCAAGCTACGATGCCCTATGAGGACACCCACCTGTTTCCTCTCTTCCAAAGACCAAATTATCAGAGTCCTCTCATTGCTTCCAGAGACTATGTGCTTTCCATCAATAGTCACTACTAAAGATGTTACCACGTAGCTGTCACTCTTCAATATGACAACTTCTTTTCCCTCTTCAAACGGCCAAATTCTCACACTTCCATCCTGGCTTGCCGAGACTATGTGCTTTCCGTCCTTAGTCACTGCTATTGCATCAACTCTGCCACTGTGTCCTGTGAGACTCGCTATTTCTTTCCTTTCTTCAAAGGACCAAATCTTTACAGTACTATTGCCACCTCCCGTGAATATGTATTTCCCGTTTGTGGAAACTGCTATTGCGGTGATAGGATCATTGAGACTGCCCACGACTTTTCTCTCCTTGATAGACCAAATTTTCACAGTTAGAGGACTTCTAACAACAATATGTTTTTTATCAGGTAGCAATGCAATAAGCGTTCTATATGGAAAATCACTAACGACTGTGAAACTGTCCACTTCCTTCTTGTCTTCGAATGACCAAATTGCCACAATTCCACCACGGCTCGCAGAGATGATGTGCTTCGTATCAGTCGTGATTGCTACTGAGTTGACTCCTTTACCGTGGCTTGGGAGAGTAGCAACTTCTTTCCTCTCCTCAAAAGACCAAATCTTCACAGTTCCATCATAGCTTCCCGATACTATGTGTTTTCCATCCGCAGTAATCGCTACTGAGCTGACCGCCTCACTATGACCTGTGAGACTACTCACTTCTTTTTCCTCCTCAATCGACCAAATTTTCACTATCGTATCTCTACCTCCCGAGACTAAGTGTTTTCCATCTGGCGTCACTGAAATCGAGTTGATTCCACCAATATGGCCTGTGAGCTGCGCTACTTCCTTTCGCTCGTCGAAAGACATAATTCTGACAGTTCCATCCGAGCACCCTGAGACGATCCATTTTCCATCCTTAGAAACTGCCACTGAATCGATACTATTTGTACAGTCGATGAGATCCAGCACTTCAGTTCTCTCTTCAATTGGCCAAATTCTCACTGTTCCATTTCGACTTCCGGAAATGACATATTTCTCATCTAGCGTCACTACCACTAAGTCGATACAATAGCGATGACCGTAGAAACGAGTTTTTTCTTTCTTCTCTTCGAACGACCAGAGTAAAGGAGGCAGCTATAGATCTACCCTAGCGACATACTTTCTACTGCTCATCATCACTGCACACAAGTTAGCCTATTTTAGCAACACTTCGTAGCTTCATGATCTCCGGTAATCGCAGATCTTATGAACTAAAACTCCGAAATAGTCAGATATAAACAGCAAAAGCCGCTTTTCTTACCTGTTATCATACATAAGCAGAGTAATCAAGGGATTACACTCAGATAATACTAGTTGGTGCATTTCAAATACCAAGTTCGACTCTAATTCTCAAATCTAGCTACTGCAGGATACAGCTGTTACTGCTGTTCTTGGTTCTGAGCAGTGAAACCTGCATAAAGCTCTCAAATCTGCCAACATTGAATTATTTTCATGCTTTTTCGCTTAGAAATCGACAAATGGCCTATGCACTTTGATTGGCCAATTGCGTTAGACATTAACATTTGTCTAAGTAAGAACTGCCATTATTGGGACTAAGAAAAGCGGCTTTTTATATGATTAGGGAACTAGCCTGCTAAGGAAGTGGCTCTGGACACAGACTGCGAAACGACTTCCGGCTGAATTGCTTCTTTGAACATTTCATCGACTCCCAACATACTTTCCGCGGAAGTGATATAGACCCGCACACAACTAGGCAGTCCCAGCGCTTTCTTGATGTTATACAGCCGCTCCTCCGGCCTTTCCACCACTGTATCTGCCTTCGTGATCACCACTGCCAGCGTCGCCATCCGTCTCTGCAGTCCCAGTCTCGCAACATACTGCGCAGTCTGCGCACTCAGGACATTAGGAGGCAAGGCTGCGTCTATAGCCAGTAAGACATGGCTGAAAGTAGCTGGGACGGAGCGGACTTCGTTCATTTCCCATACTTCGAGGGTCGTCACTTCTGGAGAGTCCCGGAAGGTGTAGGCCTTCACGCCGATGTTGCCGGAGGTGGAGGGTGTGTACCCGGTTTCGAATTTCCGCATGAGAAAGGCGGAAATCAGGGCGCTTTTGCCGCAGCCGCGGTCGCCGATTAGAGCGACACGGATGACCTTCGTTGGCAGCTTAGCTTCCGACTCCACACAGCCCATATTAGCTGCGAGGTTTAGACCTAGCCCAGCTCCAGCACTTGACCGCCACGGCTCCATAGACAATCAGCACGAGCAGCACCAGGCCAGACACGATCACCTCTCCTTCAATCTCAAGTTCCTTCATACGCCGCATCACCTTTTCAGCCTTCGAAAACTTCGCGAGGGTGTTTATTAGGGCCTGTGTGGGTTTTACAATAAGCTCATTGCGTTGAATTGACGGGGCGTCGGAAAACAAGATGCGAAGAGCCGTTCCCAACCCGTAAATTTGCACTTTCCCGTGTAATCGACACTTTTCGCATCCTACGCAGTCCATAATTCTGCTGATGTTATAGAAATGTCTGCGGATTTCCTCTTTCAGCAAGGGTCCGGACGGCTGACTGAAGAGTTCCACTTCATTGAATGGCAGCAAGCACTCCCTCATAGTGATGTTAAGCACTTCTTGCACCAACTTCGTAGTGGCCTGGTCATTCTCAGTCTCCCCAGTTCGGTAGTCGAAGTGGTTGAGCCAGTCCACAGCCTTGTTAGTGGCTCGGATGAGCAGGGCAAAGGCTATGTAGAAGTTTCTGATGCGGTCGGGGTGGATGGCTACTCTGCTGTGGAACATTGTGAGGTTGGGGTAGGTCTGCTCCATGGCTTCTTCGAGACTGCTGGCGTCTGTTTCGCCCACATAGTTGTAGCTGATATGGCAGTTGATGTTCGTATGCAGTCCACTCACAATCTGATAGAACAAGCGCTCCTCCGAGCACAGTTCCGACTGATTGTCCCCAAAGCAGTTTTCATTATAAATCGCTTTCCAGATGTGCTGCCCTTGATAGCCCGTAAAAGCCTCCGCATTCTTCAGTAGATTCACATAAGTATCCGGCTCTTCCTCGAAAATCCACGCAGGCTCCGACTCATTCCATCCCTTATAGGTCGCCATCCGACTCGCAAGATTGGTAGTTTCCTTCCAAGCTGCAGGCACTTCGTCCTCTCTGCACTCACACACAGCGCAGGTTGCCTGTTCACAGAAGTAGTCCATGGCCCAGAAAGGGCACTGTCCGTCGAGTTTGACTTTGAAGATCGTGAAGAACTTTCTACGCTTCAGTTCCTGGAGTTTCAGGTAAAGTTGGTCGTTCATGCTGGAGAGAGTCTGCACATCGCACTGGAGTTCGTCCAACTTGCCGGAAATCAGGGGAGTCGTCCATGGGAAGGACAGGCTGGAGACTAGGGCTGGGAAAAGTAACAAGCTCCACATTACCAGGGATTAGCGTAGTTCTGGCCTTGATACTGAGGGGAAGCAAACACTTGGAAGCTGCGAAAAGTGACGAGGAAGGAAAGATGAGGCCTGTGCGGCAGAGCTCTAGTGACCTAAAGGGAGTGTAATAGAGGAATGCAGGGCCTTGGTGAGCACTGGGAGAGGCTCAACAGGCCTAGTCCAGAGTCACCCATCAGGTCAATATGGACATCTCGTAGCACCCGGCAAGCTAATGTAGGCAGTCCCAGACTTCACTTCCAGTCCTGGTCTGCTGCAGTGTCTAAGTGGCTCTTTTCGTCGATTGCTGGAGTTAGTCTGACTGACCATCTGAGCGAGTGTCTAGCAAAGACTCAGACCGCACCCTTGAACGCGCCTTGACTAGAGAGTAAATATGGAGCAACACGAAGTCAAAGCCAGACTGAAGCCGCGCTCAAGCCAGACCTCCTTCTGGCAATGCAGAGTCTGCGCTCTGGACGCAGTCCCCACCCTATTTCCCTGTGCCGCCAGTTCAAGCCTTTCCCAGCATTCCCGGGCCATAATAATTAATTATGCGGAGACGACTGAAGAAGCTGCAGATGACAGAGACCGAGGAAGGGCCTGTGTGCGACTCACATGGGAACCCCTTCCAAAAGTGTATGATTTGTTTGGAGCAGTTTGGTTCCTGCTCACAACGAGGGCGACTTTCATGTGGGCATGACCAATTTTGCTACAGCTGCATCGAAACCTGGAGCACCTCCACCAACAAATGCCCTCTATGCTCCACCCGCTTCCACCTCCTACAAAAAGTCACAGTGTCTGAGGAGAAGGAAGTGACAGCGCTGTCGCAAGTGACAGTGGACGAGCGAAATCTGGAAGAAGAGGTGGATGAAGAGCTGCTGCGCATGCTAGAGCAAGTCCGCTGCCAGATTTGCGGCCTGGACCACGACGAACACACCTTACTCCTGTGCGACTACTGTGACGATGGGTACCATACAGCCTGTTTGGGAATGGACTGTATTCCTCACTTGGACCAGTGGTACTGTGACACGTGCTTGCCGAGGCTGGATAAGAAGGAAGTGGAGCAGCAGTGGAAGCAGATGGAGCAGGTCGGTCGCAGACGCCACTCCCGACCTGTCCGCGGCCACCCTGCGCCTCCGCCTCAGCCGGAAGTACGACGCAAGAGGCTCAGAAAGCTGGCCAATAGCTAACTATGAGGTCTCAGCGAGTAAGTCAAATATCGACTGTCGCTTTATCTGGAACTCCTGAGCGTCGTACCTGTCTAGTCCTTACTCCGGCATTTTGTCATACGAACTTCCTCGTCTCGGCTGAGTCCCTGTAGTCACAAAGACCTGCGTTGGGACTAGTTGCGTAGGCGCTATGGAGGGCTGCACTACCTTCACATCTCCTCTATCCAGCAGAAACCGTCCTGCCGACCAATCAGAAACATCCCTTTCCAGCTTCTTTTCTTCGTCCTGCAGTGCCAAAGACCCTCGCTTCTTGTTGTACCCGGAGTTGAACTCATTCGTTTTGCGAACATTTGCTTCCAAACTCGACTTGCAGACCGCTAGAGCCTCTTTGAGCGGGTCAGTCCAACTCGGTCTCGGAGTTCTGCACTCCGAATTGACGAGACTTTTGAGCTTTTTCGAGTCAGTGGAAAACTGATTAGCTGCTCTGGTCTTTTCATTGACTAACAGCTGCTTCTCTACGATTTTTTCGATGCGTGCGAGACTTTGCTCCGAAATTTCACTAAGCGTGAGACACAACTCCGTCCTTTCAATACTCTGAATGCTCCTTACCTCGTCATTCAGCATTTCAACGAGTATTTCCCCAATTATCTTCAACGCTCCTTTCGGATACGCCACCGCATTGGTTTCCTGTTTATTTTTCTCATATATTTCCTTGAGTGCGAACAGTCTTTTCCGTATTTCATCAGGGTAAGCACTCATAGCCCTTGCCTTTCGCTTCCTGCCTGCAGGCCCAGAGCCTGCCGCAGGCCTTTGGACGGGCTTTCTCTTTTGAGTGAGACTGGGAGGCCGGGAGGGCTGTGGGGTGAATAAATAGGCTGGGAGGGTGTAATGGCCTTCGGCTAAGGCTTCGTCGAAGTCGGCTTCGTTCTCTTTGTCGGGGTCGCAGTCTTCGGGGGCGATAAAGGCGTCGTCTAGGTCGTAGTAGCGGTCATTCGGGTCGGAGCCTTCATCAGAACTGGAGTTGGCAGGCTCTTCAGGCTTGGTCTTTCGCCCGCGGGTGGAGCGGGAGTGCCGGGCGAGGTCCCGCATATTCGCCAGACGGCCGTACTTCTCTAAACGAGTGATCATGCTTTGCATGATGACTGGGTAGTGGTGGGCAGAGGCGTGGTTCTGAGTCTCCTCCACCTGTAGGTCGTGTTCCTGAGCGTAGGCGTCGAAGAGATCCACGTAGGAGAGGCTGGCGCTCAGGTCACTCGGAAGTGGGATGCGAGGAGCGGGCGGCCCGCCTTGGAAACTTGAGTCGGCGCTCTCAGCACTGCCGTTGTTCATTATGGAGGAAATGGCGCTGCTTCCTCCGTGAACTCGCAGTCACTTCCCTTCTCTTTCCCTCCCCACTTCTACCGATGATTATTCGCACAGAACCAGCGAATTGCGTCCTAACCCTAACTCCCGCAGACTACTTGAGTGCGTAGGATTTGAACTGGTTAGTCTGCAAGCCCTCCACCAGCTTCCTAAGCATTTGACTGACTAGCAGTCCTTCCACTTTTTGCTGCTGGGCGGAGCAGAGCGGACAGACGTAGTCAGGCGGCAGCAGCTGCTTAGCCACGCATTCAAAGCAGCAGCACTTTTGACAGCATCTGGTGACGACTGCCAACACAGGGGCGCTGAGACAGAGCTTGCAGGAGAGCTCCTCTGGCACTGGCACACGCTTGGAGTTCTTCTGCAGGCCGGTGAAGTCCTCTCTGCGGACTACCTTCAGTCCATTCGGTAGCTCGAAAACGTCTGAATTCGGATCAGTGCCTTCGGTCATAGGGTCTAACAGGGTGTTTGGGATGCCGGTGGATTTCTTCGCTTTGCGGTTGGAGACGTCGAATTGCGGGTTGCCGTTTGTAGGGCAGAATTTGATGAAATGGCCTCGCTCTCCGCAGCGGTGGCAGACGTAGTAGGGACCCGGCTTGGCGGCTTGGTTGCTGAAGGGAGCCACAGGACGGACGACCATTGGCTGGTTCATGACCATGCGAATGCGTTCGTCCTCCGACATCTATTATATAGCAGATTAGGGCTTCAGGTGGGGCTTGAGTCGAAGTCGGGTGGAGGAGGTGAGGAGACGTGAGGACTGTTTGGGCAAAATAGGCAGGCGAGTGCCTGCAGCCATCAGAGAGGCTTTGGGGCTTTTGGGACTCAGAGGACCTGTGCAGTCCAGTGAAAGCGCCTTGTGCTGAACTCGCCGATTCCGTCCTTTGGGCCGGATGACCACTTCAGGTTTGAGTGGCTGCATATCGATCTCCTTCATATAGCGGAAAGCAATGGACTGTTTGACTGCTTGAGTGGACAGAGTAAGCGCCAGACCACGCTTCAGTCTCGCCCTCGTCTCCTGACTATGCACATCCAGCAGGCTAAGTAAAGGTTCGCCCGAGTCCTCCCTGGGTGACACTGCCCCACTTGGATTATTGGTGTGGATAGCAGATAAAGCCGTAGGGCCGAAGCTGAGGTTGACGCACCTGAGGAAGCTGGAGGAAGGGGTGTGTTGCTGAGAGGGGAAGTGGGATGTGGAGCGGCTCGGGACCTTCCAGGAGTGCAGCGAACTGCTATGGAAACGGGACATTTCCTGAAGCGCCACAGATATATAGACTTAGGCCTAGCGCTCAGACGCGTCGAAGCGACTCCAGAGGTCGAGTCCCAGCACAGACTTGATGGCCTGGCTGGGGTCTATCGCAAGCGTGTGCTTGTGCCGCTCCAAGCGATTGAAGTTTAGCTCCCCCTGCCAAAACTCCGTCGGCGCCCTCTGCAGCTCCGCCATACTCACGAACACCAACGGAGAACGCCAGGCAAACAGCTGCGCAGCTCCAAAGCGCCCCATCAGGCTCCAGTTGTACATCTCCACAGTGGAGAACGGCCCCTGCACTTGGTCTTGAGTCCGGTAGTACCAAGCTCGCTCCAGCGGCAGGGAGTAGGGCACACAGTAGAGGTAGTCACTAGCTGAAATGCCTTGCTGGAAAAGTAGTTGGGCGAAGGGGTCACGTCTACTCACCCGCTCTCGTAGTAGGGACAGACTCAGACGGGGAGGCCGGCTATCGAAAGCGGCTGCATCCTTCGGTGCAGGGGGAGTGACTGTGGGGACTGTAGGACTGGAGGGCGGCTTTTCCACTGGCTCGGCCGCCCACTCGGGGATCTCATCGTCACTTTCCTCACCTGCGAGCTTCCTATCCATTTCCCGGTCCAACTCCGAAAACTGCTCGTGGAAGAAGTCCTCCTTCGGCTCCGCGTGCACCATTTCTCTTACTTGGACGGCGAATGTCTCCAGGTCTTTGGGTAGGTTTCTGACGACTGCATGCTTGTCGAGGACTACTTTCACTGGACGGACGGTGGCTTCGGGCTGCGGCTTGGAGACTGGCTCTGGCTTGGGGTCGGACAGTCGGGGTTTTGGACGGTCTTCAGGCGTTTTCCCTGTTTCTTCGGAGTACCAATCTGGCACTTTGGCTGGAGGACGGGAGGAAGGGTCCTCTCCGAGAGAGTGGTGGAAGGGAAGAATTCGGTCAAACACAGGCGTCTGACCAGGCTCGAGCAGGACCTCAACTGGGTGCGTGAAATCGAGCCAGACAGGCGCAGTCGAGGGACTGTAGAGGGCAAGTAGGTCGGCGCGGGAATAGCGCCGGGGCAGGACTGGGTCCGCACGCTTCACGCGCCAGGAGGACCCGTTCCCTTTGCGCGACTTCGGCTGAACACCGGACATCCCTGGGGCCGCAGATATGGATAATAGAGAAGCTACAAAAGAAAGACTTGGGGTAGAGAGTAGGACTTGGTTGGGTGGAGATTGAGGAGGGTGGGGATAGCTATGCACTGGCGAAATTGACACAATTGCTAGCATTAGATGAAGGAAATGGACTTATAGATATAGCCCAGTTGCTCAGCGATTCTAACTGCCCTGCGCATACTTCCCTTATCCTTTCCCTAAGTCTTATATAATGCAATCCGCTCTCAAAGAGCACTTGGTGAGACCTGAAGACAGTGTCTCCTCCAAACGCCTGAATTCAGCCGTTTCCCGCAAGCCCGCTACCTCCTACGGCAGCGGCTTGCCTCTATCAGTCCTCCACTCTCGAGGCAACTCAGCCAGAGAAAGCTCAGAGGAGCGCAAGGGACCGAGCGTCCGAGTCGGCGGAGTCCTCGCAACCTACGGACAGTTTCTAAGGGTAGGAACCAGGCAGGGAATGAACAGAGAGAAAAGGCAGTTGGAAAAGTCCCTGCTCGAAAAGCGACAGCAATGTGAGAAACTGAAGTAAGGTGCATACAGTGAGTCCGCAGGCCTAAGCAAGACTCCAGAACGCACGCCCTCGCCCTCTCTTCCCCACCAGGCTTTAGTGGGGAGTTGGAGAGTTGCACCCATGCCTCCAACCCAGCCTGTCAACTGCATGCGGGCCTATCGACGCACTCTCTCTGCTGCCAGGTCCAGTAGGCCGCGGAAGGTGCTTGACGCGAGTTGGAGAGCGCAGATGGCGGAAAGCCCAAGCAAGCGGATGCGAAGTGACAACTACATGGACCCCTGTTCTGTCCCTATCTCGCAGTATATTGCCTGGTTCAAGTCTCGGTCGCGCAGAGCCTTTAGGCCTTCGCCGGGCTTGGAAAAGCCCAAGTCTCGGCCGGTGCTTTCCCTTGCAGTGGATGTCACGTACTAAAATAGCTGCCTTTAGATGTAGTTAGCCGTTATGCATATACCGAAATACAGACTTATTGTAGCATGTAAAAAGGCGCAATTGCATTGACTGTCTATCCCACCCTCCAGATTCCTAGTTAAATTCAACTATTTACGGCTTCTTAATCCCTCCTATCCTCACCTTGTATTTCGCAGTGCCCGTCCTCCTCCCTGAAGACTGAGTATACGGCCGAGTCGAGCGCGACTCCAGCCGACTCAAGGAAGGACTGGTCTGCAAAGGGGCTAAAAAGCGAGGACTTTCCTTCTGCACTTCCCCCTTCAACTGCGCATACGTCTCTTGCACGGACTTTTCCCTGACCTTCAGCAGAGTTAGTCGGTTTTCAATGCTGCGAATGCTGGAAAGTAAGCTTTTGGAGAGTGACTTCTTCTCAGGCAGTAGTGCGGAACTGGAAGTGTCGATATAGTCTTTGCGCATTCCTTGGGCGGTTTTGCTTAGTCTGTAGCCGATTCTGCTCTGGAGGATGAACTCCTCCTCTTCTCCTTTGCGGGTTTTCGGCTTCAAGGCGTTTTCTTCCCCTAAATATCGGTTTTCCATCACGAAGAAATCCTCTGCGCCACTCTGGTTGCTCAGCAAAGACCCGATTTTACGTGAAATCGTCTCTTTTTGCTGATTAGTGTATTTCGCATTCCGCTTAGATTTGAAATTCGGGTCCAAGCAGCCTTCCACCTCCGCAAGTCTATTGGGCGCCTGCACTCTCGCAGTATTAACCAACTGCTGAAACTCCTTTCCCACCTGTTCCCTCAACTCCCCTAAGAAAGGTCTCAGTCCCTTCGTCATTTCCCTCACATTTATCACGAGAGTAGTGTGAGCCTGGGAAAGCAACTGCGGCAGTTCCTTTTTCGCAGAGTTCAAAACCAACGGTCCGGAAAACTGCTTCAAATACACTTCCAGCGACTTCGCAGAAAGGCAGAAATGGACCATTGGACTGCGATGTGCTGTTTCTGCGAAATCTTCCGCTTCAGCCGATTTCTCGGGAAATACCCGCAAATAGGATTCTGCGATTTCACGGGTTGACAGGGAAAATTGGGTTTTGGATAAGGACCGCTCTGCGTCGATTTCTGTAGGGAAAATCTCACTGTGGCGACGAGTTCCTGAGCGAGGAGTGCGACTTTGCCTGGCTTTCGCCTCCTGCTTCCCTGTGAATCCTCGCCCATACTCCAAATCCGCAGTTTCCAGCGCAGTCAACAGCGGCCGCAGGTCTGGAGCCAGTTTAGGAGCATTTTCCACGATTGTTTTGAATGCAGTAAGGACGGATTCGCTGAGTTCAACCACATTTAGGTACACATCTATAGCAGTTCTCTCGGTTTTTAAGGTGAGTTTCGCCTCTGCATCGAGTTCTTGCCTGTCCTCCACTGACATTCTCAGTAAATTTACACTGATATGCGAGTCTTTTTCCTGCAGAAACTCCATTGCAGCGGCTAATTGCGCCTTTTCCTCCTTTAGCAGTTCAGCTTGCTTGCACTTGAATTCATGCTCGAGCGTCAAGTCTCGGTAGTACCTGCTTAAAGTCGCTTCTTGGTGGGCGTAGGTCTTAAAAGCACGCAAAATGTCCTGGACGACTTCGGAGTTGGCTTCGCTTTGCAGGACTATGCCTGTTCTTTCCGCTATGAGTCTAGGTGGGGAGTACTGGGCGATCGTAGCGAAGCTGGAGCGGTAGCTTTCTAGTTGGTTTTCATACGTCTGCAGACTCACTCGAGCACATGTGAACTCCTCCAAGCCCTGCTGCGCCGTTTCCAGCAGCGCAGCATTCGCCCTGCGCTTCGACTTGAGTCGCAGACTTCTGAGACTGAGTTTCTCCACCGCCTCAGAAATATGCTGCACAGTGGCCTGCTTCACCACTCTCTGCTGCTCCATACTCTCCTTAAACCTCCTCCTCAGTTCCTCATTAGTACCCTTCTGCTTCACCACTTCGTTCTCAGCCAGGACCATGTGGTTCCTAGCGACGAATCTGGTCTGCAGGACACTGTCGTATTTCTTCATGAATCTGCGGTGGATGTCCTTGACTTGCTGCATTCGCTCCCTCAGGATCAGCTGCTTAGGTCTCACGGTGGCCTGTTTCTCCTTCCACAGCATTTGGTGGATTCGCTGGCTTTCTGCTTCGCAGGACTCGCAGTTTGCTTCTACGGTTTCTGCCTGTCGCTCCAGCATTGCCTTCCTGCCCAGTAGAGCAGGGATAAAGTCGATATCAGTGACTACTCGGCCTGAGCCAGTAGTGAGTGCTGACTCGGAAGTGCTTGGACGGAGTCTTTGGGATATGGGAATTACGTCTCGCTGGGCTAGGCAGATTTCTTCATAGTGGCCCTGCAGCATTCCCAACTGCTGGGATTTCTGATAGTTCCGCTGATTCAAGCGGTCTAGCTGCGCCTTGAGAAGCTGGGCCTCGGAAGGACTGGCAGAGGCGAGAGTTTGCAGGAACTTCTGGTGAGTGGAGTACTGCTCTGCCAACTCAACTTCCACTACTCGCATTTCCAAGTCTACACGTTCCTGATTGAGTTCGGAAGCTCTCCTTTGCATCTTGCGGCTGTCGCTATCCTGCTTCTTGTCCATATTGCTGAGAGGACGGGAGAACTGCTAGCAGGCTACTAGGGAAGTGACAGTGCACCCGCCATATGGCAGCATGCCTGTGAGTGGACATAAATGTCTGATCTGGAGGACTACGAGAAGCCTTTCACCACTCACTCTTCCCGCGACTATGACCTGGCGCAAGTGCTCAACTCTTCAGACTCTGACCCTTCGGGACTGCTGCAGGGTGTTGAGGAGGACTTAGCAGCCTTCCCGACGCTATCCGAGGTGCAGCGTGACCTGCTGGTGACTGAATACCTCCCTAAGTACGTGCGCATCCTACTCGACCGGAAGTCCTACTACATGCGCACTTGCAAGCGAGTCAACGACTTCTTCAAGCGAGTCTTCGACTTCATCATTCCTCGGCTCAATAAGGACTTCCCGACCAATTTCGACACTGTCCGCAGACTGCTGCACAAGGAAAGAGACTTTTACGAGGGGCGGGGAGCCTACTTAGTCAGAGATATAGACCAAGCGGCACGCGAAGCAGTCACTGAAGACAAGAAAAATGGCAAAGGAGATCCAGAGGTGTTGGCCCGCTACCCAGAGTTCGTAGATGTATTTGGCCATTCGTACTACAATGGCTTTTACAGCTACAACGTCAATTACTTCGGCGTTATGGGCGGCTTTAAGCAGCTGCTGTTGTTCCTGAAGGCGGACCCGAAGCCTGCATTAGGCCTGATCAATAAGGCGCTGGTGGCGTTTGACGAGGTGAGTGAGCATGTGCAGCGGCAGATTTGGAACGAAATGACTCAAGAGGCAGTGGAAGCCGCAATCCAAAGTGTGCTGGAGTCCTCCGAAGAGGAAATTCGCACGTTCACGAAGGCAGAAGTTCAGAACCTGGTGAAGGTGCTGGAGTCGCTAACGGAGCGCTATCTGAAGGACGAGAATTCGCAGCACGGCGAAAAGGTGGAACTGTTCCGACTCGACCTCGCACTTAAATGCATCAAAAGTCCCTACCTCGAACGTCGCATCCACGGACTTATGGACATTATTGAAATCATCGACACTTCGAAACTCAAAGAAGACGAATTGACCCGCTACCACTACATCTACTACCCGCACCAGAGCTGGCTGTCCTCTGCCCGCCTCATTGAGTGGCTGCAGGCGCACAACTTGCTCGATATCATATTCGGGGAAAAGTCGCACCCGGAACTGGTGAAGCGGAGTGGAGCTTTGCTGAAGCTGCTGTACCGCAAGGACATGTTCACCAGGACGGATTTGGACGCTGTGTGGGCCGCGGCCTTTGGGAAGCATGAGACTGAGAGGAATGTCATTATGACGCTTTTCGCGGAAATCGTCCCCACGCTGAAGACGCAGGATATCCAGCATTTCTTCACCAAGATATCCAGTCTGCCGCTCGCACAGATTGACTCTCAGCTGCTGAATCTTCTCAATGCCTTCGTGAGGCAGGCCAGCATACCCAAAGTCGCTCCTCTAAAGCCTATCCTTAAGCGGGGCGCACAGCCGGAAGTCGGATCCTGGCTGCCTTCTGAGGAGACGAAAATGATAGTAGACCCTGAGCCCGAGGCCGAGTCCGGCTTCGAAGCTACCCAAGCCTTGGAACTACTGTGGCGATACTGGCAGCAGCAGGCAGTGGAAGAGGGACTCAGCAAGGCCCTGGCTGCCGAGGCTTTGAAGTACTTCCAGGACCTGGTTTGCAGGTATACGCGAGCTGAGAGAGTGCCGTATGCCTTGCGCTGCATTGAGAACATCGAGGGGAACTTGACAGTTTTATCGTCTCTACAGACTCTTAAGGAAATACTATCGACCTATAGTTCTGCTCGAATTATGGGCTCGTTGGACGAAACTTGCCCTGCTCTGATTGAGCGTTTGGACCGTTCTCACAACCTGCTCGACAAAGTCTACCGCAACTTCCTATGGACAAAGAAGGAATTCGCCCACCGTCTCTACACTCTCATAACTCCCGACGACCGCAGAGAAGACGACACTCGCGCAGACACCAACTCCAGCAGCAACTCCCTCGACTCCAAAGACCTGCGCAACTACTCTGAAGCCCTGGCCTCAGTTTCCCTGTCCACAGACCAAGACGTGACCTACTACGACGAAGTTTCTCGTAGACTGGACTTCCTGCTATTTGTGTACTGCAATTCGAATGAATATCTGCTTCCCAAGCATGTGACGTTGATATGGCAAATGATGGTCATACATGCGTTCACCCAGAAGGAACAGGACGAGTTCTTCAAGTGGTTTTCGGAGGCGATAAATACGCGTTATGGAGAAAATAGGGTTTTGGACGAGGATACGATTCATATGGTTTTTATCGATATACTGATGGAAGTGGATTCGAGGTTTTTGACGCCTGCAGCGATGGACTGCTTTGAGAAGTATTTCCTGCATGTAAACAAGTTGCACGGCTTATTGAGTCGCGGAGAGTACGGAGAAGACCTAGAAGTCCGCGACATAAACCTACTGGGCATAGATATCCTCTGGGAGCACTTGCTGCAGTGCCGCAATGCACAGGTCTCTCTCGATGTGTTGCTCCTGCTAAAGAAACTCTATAGAGGACTGACTGCCTGCGACCTACCAGTCCAATTAGCACTACTGCAGAAGTGCATGGACCATATCAAGGCAGGGTCTGTGACTATGGAAAGTGGGGATGACTATGACTCTGTGATAAGAATCGAGCGAGCACTTGGCCTGCTCTCGGAATTCATCGAGGAATTCGAGGGTTTATCGGTCGATGCGGGACCAAGTTTGACTTTGTCGATTCAAGACTTGACAATTAGCAGCGACTATCCTCGAGTTTCACAGATAAAAGTGAGTGCTAGGACGAAAATTGGAGAGGTGCGCAGACTTGTGAGTGAAAAGCTGTCTCCGCCCCGTGCTCCCAGCGATGTCTGGATGGTGGTCCAAGGCCAACCCCTAACACCTAAAATTTCCCACATGACTCTCAAGGAGTTCAAAATAGTCGACCAAGCCCGAGTCACAGTCCACCTCAACTCCGACTCTTACGACTCCCACGAGGACAACGACGTCGGCATGCCCGAGCCTTTAGACGCAATGCACGACGACAGGCAGGAAAAAGTCAGCCAACTCCGAGAAATGTTCGGAGACATCGCCGAAGAAGTGATTTTCGCTGCATTAAAAAGGTCCGGGTGGCTGGTGGAAGACGCCTGCGAGTTGCTCACCAGTGAAGACTCTATTGCGGAGCTACAGAGAGAAGCACAGAAACAGGCTCCAGTGGCAGTGGTCAGCCAAGAGCGGTTGAGTGTGGTTCTTAGCAACAACAAAGACTACTTCGACTTGCTGTTTCACCTGCTTGGCCTGGGAAATAACGTGCTTAGTGGGAAGATTTGGAAACTACTGACTCTGATTCCCATCAATTCCGACCTGTATGAGAGCATAAAGTCCTTCCATTCTGACTGGAATGAACTGCTCAATCCGCACTGTTTCTACAAACTGCTGTATTCGCTGCAGATCATTAACTCCTTCATAGCCGCTCCGAACCACCCGATAACGCATGAAGAAATTGAGGAACGAGCGATGTGGAAATCTCATTTTATCCAAAAAGGCGGCTTTGAGCATCTCTATAAGATCCTAATGGGCTCCACCCATATCAGCATTTTATCAGGCGAACAGCAACTGAACAATGCCAAATGCATCGGTTTTCTGCTAAACGTCGTAAAGACTTTCCTGCAAGCCGCACTAATGTCAGAGCCGTCTCACACACTTAGAGAGCTGTACAATCCGCAGGCCTCGCCCCTGAGGCGATCTGGCTCTCGAGAGGTGGATGCCATTTTGTCTCCCTTTTCAGACTCAGGGACTCCGGATCAAAGTGAGCAAGAGTTCCCTACACTGGTGAAGCAGCTCTCTGGCACCCTAGCCATGCACGTCCTGGACTTGGTGAAGTTCCCCGAACTGGTCAACAAGCTGCTCGATCTCACAGACGACCTGAGCAAGATGAGTTTGGAGACAGAGACTGTGTATGTGATAGAGAATGCACTGGGACTGCTACTGCCCATTGTAGTGGGACATCCTGAGGCTTTGCAGCAGTTATTCGGCCGAAATACCTTCGAAGGACTCTTTATATCTGCTCTGCAGTCGCCTTCTGAAGGTGTAAGGAAGTCGTTTCAAGTGACTTTTCGGACGATTTGCCAGACGCCTAGTCTATTGGAAGTCGCGGAACCCTCCTGCGCCTCCCTTCTCCTCCAAATGCTGCTCCGCCACCTCCCTGAAGGCACCTCCACTCCCTCCGAGGAGTACTTCGACCTGACCTGCGAACTTACCCGGCAGCTCCACTTCCAAGATGACCGATTTCTATTGAATTTACTGCAGTTCCTGCAGCAGAGAGGACTGGTCGAGGACCGCCACCTCGGAAACCAAGACATGGCCTTGACAGGAGTCTTATCGCTAGTAAGCACTTTACTGATGGAGAAAGAGGGAGAACTGGAGGCCTACATAGACTTAGCGGAATTCATATATGCATCCTTATTTTCCATGCCAGAGGCTAATGGCGATTTAAAGTCCAACGGACCACCTCTGTGCAAACACGCAGAAACCCGCAAAAGAGCCTTCGAACTGCTCCTCATCCTCACCCAGCGCTCTGCACCTATCAGCACCCGTCTCCTCTCAAAGCTCAGCAGCCACCACCCTGAGCAAAAGGCGCAAAGCTTATATGACAGCGACATTTCTTTAAAGAGTGCGAGTGGGTTTGTGGGACTTAAGAACTTTGGATGCACTTGCTATTTGAATTCGTTGATGCAGCAATTGTTTATGATGCCCACGCTTAGGGCGGAACTGATGGCTGCGGACCTCAAACTCACTCTCGAGGAAAAGCCCGAAGACAGTCTCCTATTCCACCTCCAAACGATCTTTGCGAACCTGCAAGAGAGTGAAAAGCAGTACTACACTCCTCTGCCCTTCGTGAAAACCTTCAGAGACCAAGAAGGACAGGTGCTGAATGTCTTAGTCCAGCAGGATGCGGATGAATTCTTCAATCTTCTCTGCGACCGCCTGGAAAACGTAATGAAGCACACCAAGCACCAAAAACTGCTCCGAAACCTACTGGGCGGAACCCTCGCCAACATCCTAGTTTCCTCAGAAGCAGACGCAGCCTACACCTCCGAACACGAAGAGCAATTTATGCGCATGTCCTTGGAAATCAAGGGTAAAAAGACACTTGCGGAAGCACTGGATTTGTTCATCGTTGAGGACTTGTTAGAGGGGGAAAATAAGTACTTTTGTGAGCAGTATAATCGGAAAATTAACGCGAAGAAGAGGGTTTTGATTGATTCTTTGTCGAATACGGTGATAATTCACTTGAAAAGGTTTGCGTTTGACTTCACTACGATGCAGCGGTTCAAGATAAACGACTATTGTGAGTTTCCGCTGGAGCTGAACCTGAAGCCTTGGTGCAAAGACAACCCTGACCGAGCAGTTGACTACTACGAGTACAAGTTGATGGGAGTGTTGGTGCACTCCGGCATTGCCGAGGCCGGCCACTACTACTCCCTCACCTGCGACCGCCAGTCTGGGAAGTGGTTCGAGTTCAACGACCACACAGTGAAAGAGTTCCCCATCGAAGACTTAAAAGAGGAGTGCTTCGGAGGCACAGGGTTCACATCCGTCAACAGTGTATGGGGCGGACAGACCTACCAGCGTTCCCGCAGCGCCTATATGCTTGTCTACGAGCGAGTCAAGCCGGAGCCTATCCCTGAAGACTCTCTGGAGGAAGTCACTGCTCGGGAGGAAGCCATGACCAAGTGGAAAATCGAAAACCAAAGTCGTGAAATCCTGCAAGGAGTCTGGGCGGAAAACATGGAGTTCCTGAGAGACAGGCAGTATTTCGACAGGACTTATCACCACTTTCTCAAGGCGTTCGTAGCGAATTTCCCGCTCAAACCTGTACTGGCAATCAACCCTGCTTTAAGTGTAAATGAAACGATTATCCGTTCGAGGTGTCTGACCAAGTACTTTGTCGAGCATAATCGCATCTCACTGGAGCAGATACTCCACAGTCCTGAGCAACAGGAATTTATCGCCTGTTTCCAGGCAGAGTTGCAAAGAACTCTCATAAGTGACGACGAAACCGACTTGGGTCTAAAAGTGGTGAAAATGGCAGTGCAGTATGCCTTCGACCTCGGCCTCCGAGCGAAACAGACGGAATTACTGCGGGAGTGGATAGTGCTGATAATGAACCTGGTGCCGACAAACGGCCCTGCAGCAGTGTGGATGCTGAAAAAACTGACTCCCGATACAAGGTCGCCCACTGGCTTGGTAGATATGCTGCTGGACGAGCGGCAGCTTGAGACTCGCGAGACCTTCGCTCAGCTGCTGACTACTTTGATTTCCACGGTTCATGGCTTGGAAAAGGGCTATTTCCTGCATACTGAAAAGCTAGTTTCGTCCTTCTTTCAGACTGGTAGCATGTATGATGTGCCTGCGTATGAGGAGGTCTATTTGGCTTCGTCTGCGCGGTTCATAAAGGTCTTCATCACCGACCTGCTCCACATCTCTCGCAGGTACTGGAAGCGCTACGACGAGTACTTCAAAGTAATGAGTGATATGCTGAATTTAGGCGAAGATGTGTTCCGACTGATGTTGGACTGTGAGCTAATTAACAGCCTATTAGAGTTCTTTATGAACTGCAATATGCCGTTTGGGGAAGATGCGATGAAAGTGGCGATGGGGGACCAAAGGACTTACCCTGATATGAACGCGGTGGTGGAGATCATTAGTAGGATGATAAGGAAAACTGTGACAGCGGATATGCTGGCTGCTTCCACCTATCCGAGGACCTTGTCTCTAGCAGACTCAGTAATCCCGCTCCCTCAGTCCACCCTAGACCTGGTCAAGGACGTCCACATAATCGAAGCCCTATGCCTGCACAAACGTCTAGAGCCAGTCCAGACCATCTTCGAGCATCTATCCTACGAAAGCAACTCCCTCAGCAAAGCTATAATCGAGCGAATCCTTTCCAGCCTCATGAACAACCGACAGAAATGGAGCGACGCCTCCAACTTCCTCCGCATCCTCACCTCTCTCCTCAAGCTCAGAGACAGAGTGGCGGACTACAGGGCAGGCCTCCTGTTCACAGCCATGGTATCTCAGTTTTCCTACTCTCCGAACTTGCCCTTTTTGGATGCACTGGCACAGTACCGCAGCACTTTCGTGATGTTTACGAGTATTGTGCTGGTTTGGCTTTCGGAAATGCTGGCCATTCCTGAGGTGCGGACTGCAGCCTGGCAGGTCCGCAAGCGAATTGACTGGATAAAGTATTACCTTTTGCAGGATTCCCGCTACATACATCAGAACTATTTCACTGACTACAAGGGAACTTCTACGATTCTGACGGAAAGCCTGGCGAAGGCAAGGGAAATATACACGAAATTCTTCAATGAGCAGGAGGAAAGCTCCAATACTTCTGAAGAGGAAAAGGCGCAATCTGCTCTCAGAGAAGCGGACGACTACCAGTGGGGCAGCCACACTGCGGACAATGAAGGGGAGGACGACATTATGAAGAACCCTGACTAGGCATAGCGCTATAGGTCCAAATTCACGTGGTAGCGGGCTGCCAAGGCTTTCAATGCACTGTTGTGGGCTCTAGGTGGAAGTTACTCGGAGATGCCGACGATACGTTGGCTGGACTTGGCCCGTTCCAGACCGAATATATTGTCCAGGCGGTGTTTCTCTGTCTCTGAAGCCGCACCTGCTAACTGCAGCTCTCGCTCCGCCTCCCTTTTCTGCTCTTCGTCCAATATTTGCAATAACTCTTCATTTTGTTTCTTCCTTAGCAGGCCGATTTTCTCCTTCCCCATGATTTCAGCAGACTTTGCCTCTTTTTGAGTCAGCACTGCGTTAGTGGGCTTCGCAGTTGAGCCTTTGGCCTTCCAAGCCCCTGCAGGCTGCGCACTCGCAGTGCCTACAGTCTGTTCCACTGTGAAAGCGCCCACTTGCCCCTCGCCCCCAGTTCCTGAAGCGCCCATTAAGGCTGTCAAGTCCTGCGGACTCATTTTGCCGCTGCCTTGTTTCTTCATTTCCTCGAATTTGCTCATAATTGCTTGTTTCTGGCCTTCCACCTCGGCTCGCAGTTTCCGGCGTTGCTCCATCATTTGCGCCTTTTCCTGTCTGTTTGGAGGCTACTGCAGGGCTGCGGCTCTCTGTGCGTCCGCTTGGATCCTTTCCAGCACTTTCGCCTTTTCATACTCCTTAATTCGGGCTAACTGCGCCACAGCCTCCAACTTGTCTTTGCGCTTCAACTCCTCTTCTTCCCGCTTCACCTTGAGTTCGTGAGCCCTTTCCTTCCTGATTTCTTCCAACTTCGAGTCCTTCTCTAGCCGGGTGCTAGTCAAAGTCCCGACTCGGGACTGCTCCAGGTCGGTCATGCGCTTGCGGACGAGTTCGCTTTTTTCCTGCTTTATTCGCTCAGCTTCAAGTTTGGCCTTCAGCTCTTCTTCCTTTTCTTGCTGCAGGCGGGCTTGTCGCTTGGCGGCTTCGTCTGCACTGGCCAGGTACTGGTTGCGCTTTTGCTCGAGCATGCGAGCGTTTTCTTGCCGAATTTCCTCGATTTCCTTCGCCTTTTCCGCAGCGCGGACTTTGGCAGCTTCCTGAGCCGCGAGTTGTTCCTGCTCGAAAGACTTCAACTTGGCCTCAATGGCGGCCTGCTTCTGCAGGTAAGAACTACGCTGTTGCTCCACTATAGTCTCCATGTTGACCTTGGCAATGCTCAGCCGCTCGTCCTTCTGCTTCTGCCGGAACTGACTTTCCGCCTGCTTTTCCCTCTGCATCTGCACCACTAACTCCCTCCGCTTTTGGTCCTTTTCGTCCATTTCCCGCTTGCGAGCCTCCACCCTTTCTCGCTGCTGGCGCTGAATCTCCTCAGTGACTTGTTGGAACTCTGCCTGTTTCTTGGTCTTTTCAACCTCGCGGGCCGCTGCTTCCCGCTTCCTTTGCAGTTCTTTCAGCTTTTCTTCCTCGGTTCTTTTCTGGGTTTTAGCGAATTCTTCTTGGGCTCGGCGCTTTTGGTCGGCGGCTTCTTGCTCGGCCATTGCTCGCTTTTTGGCTTCTTCGCGCTGGCGCTTTTGCTCCTGTTCGGCGTGCTTGCGCTCTAATTCTCGCTTCCGCTCTTCGTCTCTTTGCCTCACTTTCGCCTCTTTCTCTGCGTTTCTAGCCCGAGTGGCTTCATTCCTCATTTCACTCTCCAACATGCGCTGCACTTCAAGTTGCTGTCTCTTCTGCAGCTGGTCCAAAACGTGCTTCTCCCTCTCCACCATCGCACTATTGCTCTGCGTGGACAGCGACTGGCCCAGGACCTTCCCCTTGCCAGCAGACCACAGACCATTTGCCTCTTCCTGCATCACTTCCAGCCGAACATCCCGCAGTAGCTGCAGTTTCCTTTGCCGCTTTTGCTCGTAGTGGTCGAAGCGGAGCTGGGCGGCTTCTTGGTCGCCTCTGATTTCGATGTCCTTCAGAAAGGTGGATAACGGCTTGAAGAGCAATTCCTGAGGGTCGATGCCTTTGCGTCTGCAGGCTTCCAGGGAGCGGGGACTGGAGAGATAGGGTGGCCGCTGCTTCCCTTCGTCAAAGTTGTCTAGGGAAATAGCCATTTACAGGCAGGACTCTAGCTATAGGAGACTGAGTAGTGTTGGTCCACTTTCGGACTAACCCACAGGAAGGAATGTGCATAGGTGGAGTCGAAACTCCGGTCGTTGGAATGGCCAATGAGAGCGTTGGTACTTGTAAGTCCTTTCAGAGTCTGAGAGTCCAGTGAGACTCTTGCAATGGTAGTAGGCTGTGCTTGGCTGGAACTGCACTCGAAGGAAAGGGGAGAGAACCCGAGTTGGAAGTGGTGTTTGCAGGAGTCGGTATTGAAGCTATGGCTGACTAGTGGGTGATTGGCGCCTTGGCCGTAACTTTCGGATACTCGTGTATAGTCCACCGGCCATTTGCCCAGGACTACAGCGGCTTTGGGGATTTTGGCTGCTTGGCGACTTGATGCTTTTGGGTCTTTCTTGAGAGAGTCATCGAATAAGTCCTGACTTACACTTTTGAGGCTTGTGTGCTGGCTGCCAAGCGAGATATGAGAAGTAGTAACTGCGTCTTTCTTCTGAGTCTGGTACTGGACTACAGGCAAGGGCTTGTGAACCCCTGCAGAGCTGCTTTCCCAGGGAGTGGAGAAACTCCCTAAGTGCACACTTGAAGTTTGAGTTTGAGGATTCGGCACTGCGGCTTGAAACAGCGGACTTTCCCCCTTCGCAGCTGGAACTTCCCTATAGTCTCCAAACCGGAAATGAGACTTATGCAAATCGACCAACAATTTCGCCTGAAAACGCGCCTTAGCAGGAGCTAGAGCTGTATAGCTCGCCTGAGAAAAACTCTCATATATAGGCTGATCGGCTCCGAAATCCACATGACTGCCTTGCCTTATGGGTCCGGGCCTGCTGTCTCTTCGCTTCCAGTCGAATGCTAGGGCTGAGGACGACTTCCGTAGGTCGCTGGATTGGCTTCCGAAGACTATAGAGGTGGTTTCGTTCGTCAGTTTGGCTGCTTGTCGTCTTTTTCCCACCTCTGTAGGGTCTCCTTTTTTAGGTGTTAGGCCTTTTTGGGCTTCTGTGGTGTAGTCTCCTACATCTGTACCCAGCTGAATTCGTCTTTGTAGTGTGTGTTTGGTATGTCTAGTAGGGAATTGGCTGATTTCATAGGACTGAAAGGCACTTCGAGCTGCTGTTTCTGTGGGAACGGTGTCATGTCCTAGGGAGAAATGACTCTCGTGGTAGTTTGTCCTATCCCCAATTACTCGTTTCTGAGCATTTGAAGTGTCCTGAATATCCACAGGCTTGAAATTGGCGCTCAGTTCAGTTTCCATGTCCCGCTTCTCGTTCCCTAGGCTCCAATTCGATTGAAAAATAGACGATTTGTGCCCTTTGAATGCTTTCTCAACCCCTTCCAAGCCTTTAAAGTGGGCTTTTTGTGTGGTAGTCAAGGCCACTTGCTGTCGCTGGGAAGTGCGGAAATGCGTCCTGTGGAAGGCTCGCTGTATTTCGCTCCGTTGCTTTTCACTCACATACAAGCCTTCCCCAAGTCTCACATCCTGCATATTGTAGCAGTCTAGCTCCGCTTTCCTCTGTGCAACTGGCTATATTGCATCCATCAGCAGTGAATTTATGCAATTATCGACTTTATAGGAACTTAGCTGAACTTCCGACTTCTATATTAGCCTCAAGACAGCTAGATAGCCTGGCCTAACATGGAACTGGACTAGTTAGTGGCTGTAATATGGCTCTTTCCGCCGCAGACCCCAGCGCTCTGGAAGCCAGTCTCACCCAGCACGTCTTCCTGACGGCAGACCACCCTACAGCGCTAGACGCCAAGGTGTTTGAAGACCTAGGTGCCAATACTCCCGACTGTGCAGCTCACCCCTACCTCTACGCTTGGTACCTCCTCATTGCCCAGTTCGCCCAGAAGGCTAAGGAAGCCTGGCCTGCTCCTGCGGCCCCGGCAGTCTCTGCAGCAGAGGATGATGTGGACTTGTTCGGAGAGGACCCGAATGTGGAGGAAGAGGCGAAGCTGTTAGCAGCTTCCAAGGCAGGCGCGCACAAGGCGGACGTGGGGAAGTCCAGTGTGGTATTCGAGGTCAAGCCTGCGAGTTCCTCAGTCAACCTGGACGAAGTCACCGAGAAGATTTTCGCGAACGTGCACAGAGAAGGGCTAAAGTGGGGCGGCGACTTCAAGAAAGTGCCTATCGGCTACGGCATTTTCAAGCTGCACATAGGTTGTGTACTGATCGACTCCATTTCCACGGATGAACTGATAGAGGAGATAATGGCCATTAAAGGCATGGTGGAGCCTGATGACGATGAAGAGGAGGAGGAGGATGAACAGGGAAATGTCATCGCGAAGGAGAAAAAGCAGGTGGAGCTCGTGGAAGGACCACTAGTGCAGAGCGTGGATATCTTCCAGTTCATCAAGATCTAGGCTATACTGAGCTACCGTAGGTCGCCATCCACTGGGCGTACTCTTCCAGGTCTTTGGTGCCGACAGACTTTTGAACGTTGTTGAGAGCATCTCTAAAGTCGTTCATGCCAATAGGCACATGGAACTCCCCCTTCATCTGCTCCAACTGGTCCAGCCCCAGTCCCTTCTTCCTGAGTTCTATCATTTTCTTCCTCAACGGCATCATAGCTGCATCTCTGCACAGAGAAGCAATATCAGACCCACTGTACCCATCTGTCTTGCTGACTAGCAAGTTCCAATCGACTCCCTCACTGATTTCCACTCCATGCGAGTAGATCTCAAATAGGCGTCTTCGGCCTACTTCATGTGGCAATGGGATGTCTATTTAGGACTCACAAATGCGCTTTTCCAGTCGTCTTCGTAAGGCTTCGTCTAAGTCCCAAGGCCTATTGGTAGCCGCAATGATGACAATGTGCTTGCCGTCCTCAGTCCCTACGCCGTCCATTTGAGTAAGTAACTCGTTTTTCACCCTGCGACTGGCTTCGTGCTCGCTGGATTCCCCCCGCTTGGAGCCCAGACCGTCGATTTCATCGAAGAAGATAGTGGCCGGGGCGTAAAAGCGAGCCATTTCGAAGAGAAGCCGAACCAGTTTTTCTGATTCTCCTCTCCACTTGGAAGCCAAAGTAGCTCCGGACACGTTGAAAAAGGTAGTTTTCCCCAGCGTAGCCACAGCCTTGGCTAGCATAGTCTTCCCTGTGCCCGGAGGTCCAAACAGTAAGATTCCCTTCCATGGCTTGCGGATGCCCTGGAAATACTCCGGCATAATGATAGGCAGCAAAACTGCTTCTTCAAGTAACTGCTTCGCCTCCTGCAACTCTGCTATGTCGTCGAAAGTGACAGAGGGAGACTTCTCCACTACGTCATGTTCCAGCATTTGGATCAACTCCAGGTCTGGCCCTGCCCCTCCATCAGGGAATTTGGCGTCTAGGAAGGAGGACCGCTCGCCCTGGGCTGCAGGCTTGGCCTCCTGTTCATTCCGCGCATTGGCTTTCCATGGCTTTTCGTAGTTTCGGCCTGCCTTTGGAGGCTCGGCGGCGCCTCTGCCTGCGGCGGCCTTGGCCAGGATTTCGCGTCTGGGAGGGTCTTTGCGGACTGGGGGTGCAGGGTTCTTCTTCTTGGCGGCTGGTCGGGGCTGGAAGCGGTCGACTTGGGGCGTAGGGGGCGGCCAGATGTCAGGGTCGCTGCCTGCCACTTGCCGGGCCTGATCATACGGGTCTGCCTCGAAGCCAGGGTGTTGTGCGAAGGGCGCAGCCTGGTTGAAGCGGTTGAACTGCGGGTCTCCCCGATAGCTGGGGTTAGAAATCTCTATCGGGAAAGCTCCAGGCGGTGCATCTACAGGTGTATAGGCCGGCGTCCCTGCGTTTTCCTTGGAGAATTTGAAGCGTTGCAAGGCAGTCAGGACCTTATTGACTGCGTCTACCTCTTCCCCCAGGTCCCTGCGAGCCCTGCGCCACTGGTCCTCCGAGCCTCTGGCTTCTCCACTGCTCACATGCACGTCTATCAGTCCAATGGCCTCCCGGAACTTCCCCAGTGACTCCTTGTACAGGCCCAAGATAGCGTGCTCGCGTGCAACCTTGACCACACTTGGTAGTTCCACCAGCATTTTGAATTACTACTCGATACTAGTTCTTCTCCTTCAACCTCTAGGAGCGACTCAGAACAAGGGAGCGGTACTGCTATTAACCAGCTAAGGCTATCGCACTGCTCTGGCTCTTCAACCTGTCCTTCCTTTCCAGCTGATTTTTGCATAAATTGCTCGAAATCCAGTCCTTAGCTGCTATTTCTCATATGTCCAGAACAAATATGAGTTTCGGAAGCCTATCAAATGCCTCTTCCTCCATACTCAGGCAACCTCTAGTCCTAACTTAGTGTGAAACAGGTTACAGCTTACGCATGAAGACCGGACTTTCGCTGAAGCTGACCGGCTGCAGCGACATAAAGCCAGCATTCCAAGAGTCCGAAGGAGTGCGGTACTCTGGGTGCTTGCCCGGACTTTCCTCAGTACTAGGGTCCGAAACCTGTTCTTCTTTCCTCATTCTGACCACTTTCCACACTTCCCTCAGTCTCGTCTTTTCGCTCTTGATCAAATCCCACTCGGACTGGAGCAGCTTGGACTCCTGCGCCAGGTCCTGTCTGCCCTGCAGGATTTCTTCGTGCAGGGCTTCGAGCATTTGGGTGGTGTCGTCGAGGCATTGTTTGTCCTGGTGGAGCTGCTTTTCTGCGGTTTGGAGGGAAATGCACCTTTCATGCAGGTCCAATAATCGACTTTCGCAGTCCTCTAATTGCATGTTTTTCCGCTCTTGGCTCTCTTGGGAAACCCGGGTTGTCCTCCATTGGCTTTTCAATGCGACGAATGTGTCTTTCTCAGCCGCTAGTTCCCGCTTTTCCAGCTCCAGTGCTTTCTCATAGGCCGCCAGGACTTTTTCCTTAGCGTGCAGCTCCCTGGCTCTGGCAGTGACTCTGCCTTCTTCCCTCTTCAACGAGGCTTCTTTGTGTTCCAGTTCGCTTTCTCTTTCCTCCACAGACCGCTCAAATGAGTCCCTCAGAGCCAAAGTTTCGTTCATTCTTTTCTCTATGTAAGTCATTTTCCGCTGTAAATCCGCTTCTTCCAGTCTGATTAGGTCCTTTGTGTTTTTTAGTTCTTCCAGGCAGCTTAGCTCGTGGAGCTGCTTTTCCACCTCGATGCGACGAGTTTTCTCCCATTGGATATCAGTTTGAAGCCGAATTTCACGGTCTCTTTGCTGTATTTCCCGCGCTTCGATGACCTTCGCAAGCATGGCGATTCCCGCTTTGATTTCCTCGCAGATCTGCTCAGCGTGATAGTCCTCCTCCAGAGGAGGCAAATGCGGCATCACAGTTCTGACCAAGGCGTGGATTTCCTTTAGACTTGCGTCTTCCCTGGAGCCTTGGGATCTGCCTAGGTCTGGAGTTCCTTTGGCTTTGGAGGACTTGGAACGGGCGCTGAGAGCTGGTTTGGGCGACGGCCTGTAACACCTGATACTGAGCGTCGGACAGGGCAAAGGGTTCTTTAGCATATTGAATATTTGAATCCCAGCAATGCTATGAACCCGGGAGCGCCTTAGTTCCCTAGCCTATGTTCTGCTTGTCCCACAGAGTCTCCAGCACTTGCAGTCTAGCGACCATGATTTCCTTGCTGTCCCGCTCCTGTTCCAGCAGCTTCGTGAGCTTCGCAACTCTGTGCTCCAACTTGTCCACCTGTCCCTGCAGTGCCAGGATTTCTGTGTTCTTCTGCTCGATTTCCGTGAATTGGTCGCTCAGTTGAGCGGTCAGGTGATTAATTTGCTCCTCGCGTTTGGCGAGAATTAGAGGCAAGTCCGGAGTTGCCATATTACGAAGAGGGGGACTTAGAGCTAAGGCTGAGGACGAGTTCCCAGTTGTTCCCAGGGTCCAAGTGCACTATTAGGCCAGTTTCCAGTTCGTGTCGATACTCTGTGGGGAACACTTTGTCTACTGTCAACTTCAGCATGTCATCCAGCATGTTAGGGATCAGTTGCTCGAGTAAGGGAGAGGAGAGCTCGAGGCAGGGGTTGGTGTTCACTTCGATTAGCCACACTTTCATTTCTTCGTCGATTATGAAGTCGTAGCCGAAAAGCTCGAAACAGACCTTTCGGCGGTGGGGGTTGAGCTTGGAGGAGGCCTGTGTGAGGGGTACTGCGAGGAGGGATTTCGATACTAAGTCTTTGATGCGAGGGAGGAAGGTGAACTCTAGGGTGGCGCCTCGTTCCGGGTAATTCTGGTCCAAATAGTCCTGAAAATACACAAAAGAAAGTTGATTCCCGTCCTCAAACTGTCCATACATCGGCCCATTCTTCTGCACCGCATTATTCGTCAAGTGGACATACCCCGACGCCAACCTGTCCTTACTAAGCGTGAATTCCTCACTGGAAGTCCTCAAATAGCCCTGGCGGTACAGATATCCCTGCATGTCTTGAGTCATTAGCACCCACATGCGAATATCGAATTTCCGTTTGTTGATTAGGAGAGGACGTTCGATGTATTTCTGAATGACGAATTTGAGGGATGGGACTTTGGAGGGCTCGGATTTGGGCTTGAATCTTTCGGAACGGAGGTGAGAGCGGGCGATTTCTTGATAGGCGTCCACTAGCTCTTTGAGTTGGTCGATGGAGCTGAAAACGGAAATTCCGCGGCCGCGGTTGAAGTTCGAAGGCTTGAGCAGCCAGACATTTTCCCCACTCAGCAGAGTCCGGCTCAGGACTGTGGACAGCTCCTCATACCGTCCTTTCCGCCACATCTCCCCAATCGCTTTAAAATACGTCGTAAATGCGATATATTGCGCGTGAAATCGATTCGACTCGAACTCTAAAGCGAAAGTCGTAGGGATGAAATCGTTGATATTCAGTACTTGCGCCTCACAGTAGTCCTTCAAGTTCTTAAACAGACTCAGTTTATTCGTAAGTTCTCCATGATACTCAAAGTGATTGACTGCCGTGATCGATAAGTACGGTACCAGTCTATCAAACCGCACAGACCGAGAAGTCGGGTGCCAGGAAAACTGAGGCAAATCTCCATGCTGCAGACTGAGTCTTTCCACCCAACAGTCTCTGCGGGACATCAACTTGCCCACTAGTTTGGAGTTGTTGCCTGGCAGGATGAAGTACTAAGTGTGCATTACGGACCAACGCAGTTCCTTCATTTCTTCGTCGATGCTGAGATTTAGGACTGCGGCTGCGTCTTGCTGGTGCAAACTCTCAGTCCGAGAGAAGGAAAGCTGCTTGATAGGCTCCAATTTAGTGCGACTCAGACCGGGCCGCATGACCAAAACTTCAGTGCTGCTTTTCAAGCTTGATACCACTTCTCCAGCATTCGGCCTCCTGATCCTACGGTCAGTTTCGAGCTTCTTCTTGGAAATATCGAGCAAATTGACTGTAGCTCTGGGTGACAAACTCCGACAGCACATACAGTGCTTAATCCTGAGTTCCTGCGAATACCCGCGCAGCTCCCTCGGCAGCATAATTCGCTTGCAAGTCGGACAATGCGACTGTTCCTTCAACAGCACTCCCAACCTGAGATGTCCGGGACTGGATTTGGCTTCTGCTAGGGGGAGGCGAGGGACAGGCTGGTCGTTTTCCACCCGTTTGCTACGGCCTTTGGGACTGTGGTACAAGTCTTGTAGGGCGCGGTGGAGTTGGGCGGTCACTGCCTTATCCCTCAGTGCGGAAAACACGAACTTAGGCTCCATTGTTAGTTCTGCAAAGGTGTCCTTACTGGCCCTGGGAAACCAGGTGCTTGATTGTAACTTAAATGTCACGTGTCTTCATAGTATTGCATACATTTGACTGGGAATGTACATCGCTTTGGCAGTTTCACTGCTACTGTTCGCTGGAAAATAAAGGGCGGTTGCAGTGTTTTCTCAGAGATCGACCGACAGGTACTCATGCTTTCGGAAACTTGCAGGTCGCGTGATTGAAAAAACTCTAGAAATATAAGAAAGGCCCGCAGGATAGGCGCATGCTTTCAGTGCTATTATAATCACCCCTATCAATCTAAAGAAAGTGAGATTTGTGCGAATCCTCCTTCTTTATTGGCTTGCTAATAGCGGTGGGAAAATAAACAAAAGCAAAAGTGCACTCTTTGGACTATATACATCCAAGCATCCCTTAATTTATTAAGTTCCTTCAAAAGACCGTCTTCGGAATTGGTCGCAAACGGCGAATTCTCACAGATTTAGTTTAAAATTAGCCCAAGTCTAAAACCTATTGAAGATTTGAGTGATTACATTTTCACTATAAATGCATATCAAACAGATTTCACTTTTTTCCCTTTGGCGAATTTTTACTGCTTTTGCAGAATTCATCTTCTTACAGCTGAAATTTTCTATATGTTTTGAAAGGAGCATTTTCACATCATGAAAATCCCCTCAATTCCCAAATTTCCTAAAAGTCGTGGGTAAATCCGCTGCTGATTTCTTACATCCGAGGCAATTAGTCTCTATTTTCAAAAAAGTGGCTAACTGCATGCCAAAACTGGCTCTAGGCGGGTCTTAGTGTAGTAAGCAGGACTTAAACCTGCACTAGTAGCATTGAAAAGGGACTTGTTGTCGACTTCTTGCTGAAATGGCCAAGTCTTAGTCCTTTCCTTGCTTGCAGACTCAGAAGTTGTCGGCTATACGCAAGTTTCAGGGTTGAAACGAGTTTTGTGGTCCTCTAGTCCACTATTACCGCAGGCAATTCGTCTATTCGCCCATACAACGCTTCAATTTCTAAGTTTCTCCTGGTCCTTTCCCCAGCCAAATCCACTTCCCACGGCCTAGAAGAGGCTAAATAGACTGAAAAGCTAGTTTCAACCCTTCAAACGAAGCACCAAAGCCTAAGGATCTGTACCAGCTTCTACCTAGATGTTCCCTTCAGCCATAATCACACGCTGGGCCATTAGGCTGTCTACGGGATTTTCAGCAGTTTCGACCAGCCTTGGCTTCAAGGCCAATCCACAGATTTAATCCCCGCTATTAGCTGCCAAGACCTAGTAAAGGCCGCTGGGCTTTTTCGGGAGTCTAAAGCTCAGTTCCAGCTCGAATATCTCAGGCTTTTTAGGGCATATTTTCCCTCTGTCGGGAACTATTTCACACTGAAAAGACTCGCAGGGCACAGGCCAATTTGGACTGGATTTATGCAAAACCATACAGACCTCTTCGCTTTTCGCCTTGCAATAAAGCGTCGTTTGTCTCGAAAATAACTCTATTTGAGCCACTCGATTCAGACCTCTAGCCGCAGTTTTCACCTCTGTTTCACCCAAATCCAGCATTCACTATCTTAGTGTACAAGTTTCCAAATTTCCATGGGCTGTGATAATAGATGAATTCCGGAACAAATCAAGAAGAAGAGCAGCGTTCTGACATCAGCTTGATAGAGGGAACCCGAGTTACAGCGAGAGACGCGGAAATAACCGTGATTGGACTCACTTCCCATGAAGTCCACCTTATGAAATTCACTACTGACAGACTGAATTTCAGACGGGTGATTGGCTTTGGCAACTATGGAGTGGTGAAGTTGGCGCAGGACAAAGAGACTGGAAAGGCACTGGCAGTCAAGGAAACTCTCAAAATTCGCCTTCAACAAAGGAAAAATGTCGCGAATGCGAAGAACGAAAAGACCATTTTGGCCAGTCTGCGACACCCGCTGGTAGTGGATTTCTACGGAACTTGTCAGGACGAGAAGAAGCTGTACCTAGTGATGGAGTACGTACAGGGCGGGGAGCTGCTTTCCCTGTTAGAAAGGAGAGGGAAACTCACTGTGACGGAGGCTCGGTTCTATGCGGCTGAGGTGACTTCTGTCTTCACTTATCTGCATAGTCAAGGCATCGCCTACCGAGACTTAAAGCCTGAAAACGTGCTAATATCCAAATCAGGCCATATAAAAATCACCGACCTCGGATGTTCGAAACGACTAAAGCTCGGGGAGCGAACCTTCTCTCTGTGCGGGACTCCGCAGTTCTTGGCGCCTGAAGTAATCATGCGAAGCGGACACGACTCTGCAGTGGACTGGTGGACTCTGGGCATTTTCCTTCACGAACTGCTATCTGGGGTTTCTCCGTTCACAGGTGAATCCGCCTACGAAATCTACTCAAACATCATTTCCCACGCTTACACCCCACCCAAGGAAGCAGACGAAGTCACTCAGGAGCTGCTCATTGGACTGTTGGACAAGGACCCAGGCAGTCGCTTGGTCGGCGAGAAAGTACGGAGCCACTGCTTTTTTGCAGGGGTGGATTGGGACCATGTGGACAGACTCGAGCCTGTGTACATACCAGTGGTGAAGGCGGCTATGGACGATGGCAATTTCGAGGAGTTCGAGGAGCAGCCAGAGGCCGAAGGGGTGATCAGAAACCAAGAAGTTTTCCAGGACTATTAGCCAACTTAAAGGCTAGTAAAGGCGGTCGATATTGCAGTGGGTTTTTGCCGAATTACCCCCTGGTCGCTTTGTGTTTTTGGGCACCGTTAATAGAGCCGCTCAGTCTTAAAGTGTTTTCCAGAAACCTTTACCTAATTGTCCGACTCAAATTGGTATATATCGCTGATTTCCATACTGCACGACAGGGAAGACTCTACTACCTAGACTAGTTATCGTGCCAGCGGTGAGCGCATTTCACGCATCGATAAAAAATCGTGGACGGCTCATCCGCACTCCTCAGCTGTCTCTCCATGAAATACGCCTTCGCCCAGTGACACTGCGGACACTCCGCCGAGGTCTGTGGGCAGTTCTCCCATAGTTCCTCCCCACCGATCACATCATCCACCTTCTTTTGTGCGAACTCCTCTCGATTGGAAACTGTGGTTGTGACTTTGAAGATGTAGGGACATGTCTTGCAGCTGAAGAGCAGACCTTCGAAGGTAGGGTCGAGGAGGAGACAGTTCCCGCAGGTAGGACAAAACAGCATTAATGGCCTGGTGATTACATACTCACTGGGGAGTTGTCTCTGTCGTAGGGACGACGCATTGATATTCCCCTCAATTTCAGTTGATTGCTTCTTTCTCTGCAGTGGCTATTGCGGGTGGGTAATTGGGCATTCTAGCTGGAAACTGCTTTAGTAGGAAAGCAGGGAAAGAGTATATTCATACAGCTGGCCAGGTAAATCTCCCAATTAAAGACGCATGCACGATTGGGAAGAAATAGTGCGATTTGCCAGACTAAAACCGAGCAACTAAGCCATCGTTTATTCTCAGAAACAACGTAAAGGCATTATGTGAGTATGGAGGTCAGAGACGAAATGGTAGTGGACTTAGGACTCATCCAGACTTCCCTGTCCTTTCTCTGCTTCAGGCAAGCTGGCTACCCAGTCTGTCGTCCTCCGTGTCTCTCTGGCAACTCGAAAGAAAACTTCGAAATCGCTAAGTTCTTTCATCGTAAAAGAACTGCTAGTAGTAGCTGGGCCCTGCAGAACTGCTCAGGAGGTCACTTTGGTCGCCTTTTTTTCACGCGTATTTTCCCTTCTCAATAGCCATATATAACCTTCGAGCCAAACCCCAGACTTCATATCGTCCCCATCGCTCTTAGCGAAATCTGAGAGATGCCTACTACGAGAAGAGCACGAATGCATCTAAAGCGGCCTGCACAGCGAATACAAGCAGCAAAGCTTAGTGTATTCTTCTAATGAGACAAGAACTAGTTGGTAGACATGGGTTTAATAAAAGAAAGATGAGCCTTCGGCGGTGGGCGACTGATCCAGAAGAGCACAACTTAACGCAGACGCAAAGCATACAAGCAAACAGCCAAATATCAGAACGTCCTGGGGCTTTCCGCGAGAGCAGCTTCGACGCTTTCGCTCTGTCGCGACTTAGTGCTAGATGTGTCATTGGCCATGGCAACTTCGGAGTGGTGAGGCTAGCGCAGGATAAAGAGACCGGCAAAGCCCTAGCTGTCAAGGAAATTGATAAAAACAGACTTCGGACAGCACAAAATGTCAGAAAAGTTTTCACCGAAAAGGCCATTTTGGCCAGCCTGCGACACCCGCTGGTAGTGGATTTCCACGGGACTTGTCAGGACGAGAAGAAGCTGTACCTAGTGATGGAGTGCGTACAGGGCGGAGAGCTGCTTTCTTTCCTGTCCAAGCGAGGAGCTTTGACTACTACCGAGGCTCGCTTCTACGCGGCTGAGGTGACCTCTGTCCTGACTTACCTGCACAGTCAAGGTATTATATACCGAGACTTGAAGTCTGAAAACGTGTTAATATCCACATCAGGTCATATCAAACTGACCGACTTCGACAGTGCCTGCAGGCTGAAATTCGGAGAAAAGACCTTCACTTTGTGCGGGACTTCTGAGTATTTGGCGCCGGAAATGATACTCAGGAGTGGCCACGACTTTAGCTTGGACTGGTGGACTTTGGGCATCTTTCTGCACGAACTGCTATTCGGAACAACGCCTTTCGACAGTGAGGATCCTTACAATATATATGTGAACATCATCTCCAAGGCTTACTGCCCTCCCGCAGAAATAGACAACCACACCCGCAACCTCCTGCAAGGACTGTTGGACAAGGACCCGAGTCATCGCTACGCAGGGAAAAAAGTACGCAGTCATGCCTTCTTTGCGGGGGTGGACTGGGGCCATTTGGAGTGGCTGCAGCCTGCGTTTGTACCAGTAGTGAAGACGGAAATGGACCACGGGAATATAGAAAGTCTGGAAGAGATGCAGGAAAGCAAGGGAACGGTCGAAAACCAAGCAGACTTTCAAGGCTACTAGTCCTGGCTAATAGCAATGCCTAGAGCTACAGAGACTTAGACCCAACTGGCAGTTGAGTCCAGACAAACTGCTATTCTCCATAGTTTGATCCTCGTATCTTGCACTAATTAGGCACAAATGGGATACGTCTACTGAGTTTTCATATACATTTCCGAGCTACTAGGTAGCAATGCACCAAAGTAACGACAGTCACTAGCCAACCTAGGAAGTCCTAGCGATTATCTGCGTCTCGGCTCGATGACGACCACGACATCCGCCTTCTGCACCGTAACGATCTGGTACTCCGGCAGCACTGGCAGAGTCTGAGTCTCGTGGAAGCGCACATTGAAGTGCTTGAAGAAGGTGCCCAGCACAATGGTTTCCTCTGCATAGGCGAGTAGTTTGCCGGGGCAGGACCGCTTGCCTGCGTATCCGAAAGGCGTGAAGGCCACAGGGTCTCTGCCTTCACTGGTTTCGAAGCGAGCGGGCAGGTATTCGCCTGCGTCCTTGAAGATGCCGTTGTCTAGGTTCACTTTGCCTTCGGAAATGATGATGGGCATGCCTGCGGGCACTACATAGTCATCAGGGAACTTGACGTCTTCCTCTCCGAAGCGGGCTTGGAACATCACTAAGGCATGCAGTCTCAAACTTTCATCTATCACATTCCTCAGCTTCTCCAGCTTCCCCGCCTCCTCCAGACTCAGCACTTCCCCAGACCCTGCGCACTTCTCATCAATTTCCTTCTGAATCTCCGCCTGCAAAGCAGGGTGCCGACACAAGTCGTACATAATCCAAGACAGCAGAGTGCCAGAAGTATGGAACCCAGCGATAAACACTGTAATTAGCTCGCATATGTGCAGGTCCGCATCCTCCTCATTGAGCAAGTAGTCAATGAAGATCTTCTTCTCAGTGGGCTGCTGGGCCCGTCTATGCGCAATGATGCTTTTGCAGACTGCCTGCAGCTTGCCGAGGGACTGCTTGATGAGGTCTTGCACACTGGCGTCAATCTGCCCGCGGTTGGCTTTCTCGATGTACTTCCAATAGAGGTTGTCAGCTTCGTTGATGTCGGTGATGTATTGCTGGTCGCTGAAGATTTCGCCCAGGGCGAAGCGGGTAATGACCTTGATGGACAGCTCTAGGAAGTAGTTGTTGGTTACGAGTTTCTCCCCGCTTTGTGCCAATTTCTTCCACTGAGGCAAATAGTCGTCTCTGAGAATCGCGGAAATTGCGTCTCCTTGCATGGAAATCGTCCTTCCAAGGAAAGCGGGGTCGATGTAGTTGGCCTTCCTGCGGAAGTACTCTTCCTTGTTGGAGTAGAGCAGGCTTTTCTTGGTAATCAGCGGCTCCAAGAACTTGAAGATGTAGGGACGAGTGTGCAGTGTCTGGATGCACTTGAAGTACTCGGGGTGGCCGATGGCGCAGACTTGCTTGTCTGCCCACCAGAAGGTGAACAGAGGGCCGAAGCGGGCGTGGTTCTTGCACAGGAAGTCGTGGAAGGACCCGGCCTGGGCCATGTCTCCGAGGTTGCCTTTCTGGGGGTCGGAGGGAGCTAGGCCTGGGATAATTTTCTTAGCAGCACTGGCCTTCCCTCCCCTCAGTATGGGAAGCATCAGTCCCAGCAGTAACCCTGCGAGCAGGTAAACTAGCATGGGCACCAACTCTATCTCCATGTTGGTTTATTACTCAAACGGCTCCAACCCAAGCCAAAACATGGCGTTTCCCCCACCACTAGCATCTGTTCTAGCCTGTTTCCACCCTCAACTCCCCCTCGCGGCACCAACTCTTGGCCCAAAATGGACTAATGTAATATGAACGCTCCCGAGCTCCACGAACTCTTCGTGCTTCCAGAAGGCGCCCTAAAGGTCAGCTACGAAGAAGACTCCCGCATCCAAAACGCTGGCACCTTCACTATCCTGCTCGAAGACCACACCCTGGGCAACGCTCTGCGCACTTCCCTGCTGCAGGACTCGCGTGTCCGCTTCGCTGGCTACCGCGCTCCCCACCCTTTAGAGAACAAAATCGAACTAAAGGTGCAGACGAATGGTGAAATCACACCCCACCAAGTGGTGATTGAAGCGCTGAACAGCCTGGAGGAGAAGTTCAACAATGTGGAGCGGCTCTTCCGAGCGAAGGTGGACCTGTACCCCACAAAGCCTAGGTAGTAATGGCAGGCAAGAAGGTCAGACTGCTTGATGAGGGACTGCCGGTTTCTTCGCACTTGACCGTCAATAAGTCCTTCGCGGAGTCGTTTGATAGACGCAAGAGGCGGGAAGAGATACAGAAGGCCAAGGAAAGGGCGAGGGAGTTAGGGATTGACCTGGAGAGGGAGGAGGGGGACTCGAGTTCCACATCGGAGGACGAAGAGGCGGACTTGCTCAATGACAAAGTGGACGCCAAGTTCTTCAAACTGCTCACTCTCATCAAGCACAAAGACCCCAGGCTGAAGGATGAAAACTTCCACATGTTCAGTGACTCTGATTTCGATGAAGAACAGGAAGACCAGCCGAAAGGCAAAAAGAAGGCCAAGCCAGTGCTCTACAAAGACCTGCACATCCAGGCTTTGCTGCAGGACGGCCCGGACTCACCCGACGAAGAGGAACACTCCGAAGTCGAAGTCCCTGTTCAAGAACAAAAACGACTGAAGAATGAGTTCATGCAGGCTGTGGACGACTGGGAAAAGACTGACCCTTCCTCAGACACTCTGTTAAAGCCTCGAAAACACATAGAACAGACCACACAGGACGCCAATATAGCTCTACCAGTCCTGCCGACAGACAACAAGGCCGATGTCGAGGAAGTCAAGGACTACTGGACTAAGGCGGAAAGTCCGGATGAGGCCTTTCTCAAGCGCTTCATGCTGAAGCAGGAGTGGAAGGAGGAGGAGCCGGAGTTGATGACTTATGACGAGGTAGTGGATGGGGAGGATAAGAAGCGGGACCAGGAAATGGAGCTGTTTGAACTGGCGTATAACTACAGGTTTGAGGAGGAGGGGTTTGAGAAGATTAAGACGTATGCCAGAGAGGTCAAAGACTCAGTCCGGCTGAAAAGCGACTCTCGCAAACAGCAACGCGCAGCCAAAAAGGAACGCAAAGACCTCGAAAAGCAGCACAAAGTCGAGGCCATAAAGCACTTCAAGAACCTAAAAAAGCAGGAAATCATGGACCGAATGCAACTCATTAACACCCTCGCAGGTACCGAAACCGGCTTCAACCCCGATATACTGGAGGAAGAATTCGACCCTCAGAAACACGATAAAGAAATGGCGGAAATCTTCAATGAGGAGTATTATAGCTACAAGGAACATGAAAAAGACTTGGAAATTCCTGAAGAAGCAGTAGTGAAAAACGACGAAAAGACGAATGACATCGATATTAAGAGGATCGAAACAGAGGTCGAACTGCCGCCTGAAGGAGGCCTCGGAGACTGGTGGCTTTGCGACGAGTGCAAAGAGCCCATTTCCGCAGGAACGCTGAAATACGACTGTCACGAATGCGACAACTACACACTTTGCGAGGCCTGCAGAGCTATAGCTGAGCACCCTCACAGGCTAAAGCGGGGCCGAGTGCCTAGGGACTGTGTTCCGCCCACTACTTATGTGGCTGTGTGCTGCAATGAGTGTGGTGTGGATGTCACGACGCAGCGGAGATATGATTGTCGCACTTGCACGGATTACACGCTGTGTGAGGCGTGCAAAGGGGTGAAGAAGCATGCGCATCCGTTGCGCTGCTTGGAAGACGAGCTCTGGAAGGAGTACTTCGCCCTAGATTTCGAGGGTCTGGTGGGCGGCCAGACCACTCGCTTCAAATATCGCGACGTCCAGCCCGAAGACTACGGCCTCGAGGACGAAGACATACTAGAAATGGACGACAAGACCCTCAACAGCCTCGTATCCCTGAAGAAACTGGCGACTTATAGAGAAGACGGGAAGGTAAACCGGGCCAATGTGAGAAAGAAGCTGAAATGGATGAAGAAGCAGAAGCAGCAGGCGAAGACAGTTTCCGCTGCGCCTGTGGCAGACCCGGCTGAGGACAGACTGAAGTCGTACGGACTCACTGAGTAGTAATGCAAGCAGTTTAGGCTCCTCCTTCCTGACTACAGCAATAGACTGGCCAGAAGTCCTGTATTACTGTCTTTTCGCCCTTCCTAGCATCAGGTAATATATGAGACTTGAAACCAGTCTTCCAGTCCTGAAGTCTTCAATAGCTGGGCTGAATTCGCTAATGTCCACTACTTTGACGTTGGGACAGACTCCAGCCAGCAACGCAATTTCCACTGCTTCCTCCGAACTCAGTCCTCCACTGACACTGGGTGTGCAGACTCCTGGGCAGTAGGCGCTGTTGATAGCGTTCAGGTTGAAGCTGATTAGGACGGAGTCGGTAGCGGACAGGTAGGAAAGGAGATGGAAGAAGCTGCTGCCGCCCTGCGTTTTGGGCCGGTAAGGGAGTTCGAAGGACTTTGGGTGCGGCTCGGAGTCGCGGATTTGACTGAGCCAAGTCACTGTCCCTCCCTTGGCAGTCACATACTGCAGGTCACTCTGCAGGCAGCAAGTTCCCTGGATTCCAAAGACCCAAAAAGCTGCTCCCTGGGCTCGGAAGGACTCGAGTTCCAATACATTTCTGAATTGACAGCCGGAAACCAGGCCCGGTCCTTCGCTACTGCCCACTCCCAGGCCGGAGGAAATGTTGATGAGCACAGGGTGACTCTGTGTAGTCTGACAGTGGTGGAGAAAGGCACAGCTGGTGGAGTAGTTCTGGTCACTGCCGCCGCCCACTACCACCGCAAGCGGCTTTTGGGGCTTATTCAGGACGGTGACTAGTTTGGATTCCAGCTTCTTATGGGCCTCTTCGAAGGTGTCCTGTACGATATTGCCGTAGTCTGTCAACTTCAAACCCGCAAGCGAAATATTCAATTCCGTATTGATCACTGGGCCAATTTTGGGTAAAAACCGCCTGACACAGTCCGGGCCCAACTCCGCTCCTCGTCTCCCCCCCGCCCTAATCACTCCCTCATCATAAGGAAACCCTATCAGCACGATTTCCCCATGAATGCCATCCTCTGTGATGGCTTCCAATCTCGCTGCCTCCATATTAGCTACTTGTGCGCTTGGTGGAGCCGAGGATGAAGTGGTAGATGATGTTGGAGACTAGCCGACCTGTGCGGAAGTCCTCCACTCCGGGGTTGAATTCGTTGATATCCATCATTTGCACCCGAGAACAGGCGCCTGCGAGTAGACCGATTTCAATGGCTTCCTCAGCTGTGAAGCCGCCTACGACACTTGGACAACTCACTCCAGGGCAAAACGCACTATTGATGGAATCCAGGTTGAAGCAGACATACACCCGCTCATTGTCCTGTATCGTCGATAGGAAGGCCCAGAACGCCGCTCCGCCCTGCGTTAGCACGTCCACTGGCGCTCCAGGAGCTTCCGGTCTTTGTATCTTCCGAATCGTCGACAGCCATTGAATCTGCCCGCCATGCTGCTGCACATAGTCCACATGCGCCTTGCACACTTGCGACCCCTGAGAACCAAACTCTTGCAAGCGGCCGTTTTGCGCATGGAAAGTAGTCTCTTCCAGGACTAAACGGAAAGGACAGCCGGAGTGCTGCAGGCCTGCGTCGTCCCTGGTGCGGACATCGAGATGAGCATCGACAGTAATGATAACTGGACGGTAGCCTTTGTCTTGACAGAGAGATAGGAAGGCTTTTGCACTTGAGAAGCAGATATCGCTGCCTCCGCCTACAATCACAGGCAAAGGAGAGTGAGGCTGGAACAGGATGGAACGCACTGCTTCCTCCAACTTCTCATGTGCGTGTTCGAAGTTGTCCCCTGTGACGTCTCCATAGTCAGATATGCGCACCTGCTCCAGACTTATCCCCATCTCTACATTCACAACTGGACCGATATAGGGGAAAAAGCGTCTCAAACACGCAGGACCCAAATGAGCTCCATTCCGTCCTCCGTTCCGCAGACATCCTTCTCCGTATGGAAAGCCCACTACGACCACACTGCCCTCAGCGCCTTGAGAAAGTAGTGAACCCAACTTTGGGTCGTCTCGCTTGAAGTGCTGTGTGGCCATATTAGTACAAGTGGCACTGGGCCCAGACAACGCCACTTCTGCAGGAGACTGCGAAAACATGGATGCAGATTGCTAGGGATGGAGGAACTGGACTGGGAATAAGCGATTTGGATATATAAATTGATATTATGGAGCAAAGATATAGCTGATATCCACAAACCAACTTCCTGTTTCCACTACTAAAGTAAGAACTCTTTGATAGGCTTTTCGACAATAATCGCACTATCTCATTGCACAAATTTCAATACAGACAAACTCTATAGCCGCTAATGCAGGGTAGTAATGGGCTGCGAGTGTGTCAAATCCCGGCCCCTTTCTCCGGAAGAAGAACTCACAATCCAGACCTATGAAGCCTCTCTAGGCTTTTCCTCGATTTCCTGCTCCAAATTCACCAAAGCTCTGGCAGAAATCACCTCCTCTCCCCACCTCTCCCGTCCCCAATTCGAAGAACTGATAGCCAGAACCGGCCTAAGGAACTGCCCCTTAGGCAACCTAGAACACCCAATAGTCAAGCTATACACTTGGCTAAAGACTGGCACTCACTGGAGTGCTACTAAACTCATAGCTCTCAGCTTGGTGCTGAGCCCAGGGAAGTGGGAAAAGAAGGTGAAAATCGTGTTCAAGGCGTATGTTTCCAGGCCGCAGTTAGAGATGGATGAGGCTGCACTGCAGGAGTGGCTGGGGGATATATGCTTGATAGCGCTCAAACTCATCCCAGAGATGAGTGAAGGACTGTTACGAGAGGAAAATTTGAGTTTGGAAGCAACTCTAATCGCGAATTACCGCAAAAAACAGGAAAATTGCCTTGAAGAATGCACAAACTTCCTGAAATCTAAAGTTTTGGAAGGCGAGGCGAAATCTGTTTCCGAGTCAGCGCTGCTTGGGAAATCTCTCAGTCTGCAAGAGCTTTTCAGCAGTCGTTCCCTCCGCGAAACAGCCCTAAGTCTGTGGAAAGGCAGGAAACTGCCTCCTTCCCAAACCAGCAAGTCTCAGAAGCAGCACGCAGTGGACCTCATCCTGTCCCCTCCTAGCTAACTCCCATAGTCCCAATTCTCGAGAGTCGTTACTCGCAATATGGCAACTTCCAACTTCTACCAAGACTTCCTCTTCGGCAGCATTTCCGCCTCTATTTCAAAGACAATCATTGCGCCTTTGGAGCGAGTCAAGCTTCTGCTGCAGCTGCAAGACGCCAGCACTCAGATATCCGCGGAGAAGAAGTACAGAGGCATCATTGACTGCTTCGTTCGTGTGAATCGCGAGCAGGGCGTAGCGTCCTTTTGGCGAGGGAATTGGGCCAATGTGGTCCGTTATTTCCCTACGACAGCCTTTACTTTCGCAACAAAGGACTGGTTCAAGCGGACCTTTTTGAGTTTGGATGCGAATGCTCCGAAGTGGAAAGCTGTGCTAGCGAATATGTTGGCCGGGGGGTTCGCTGGAGCTGCGGCGACGATAGTGTCGTATCCCTTGGATTACGCGAGAACTCGCTTGGCTGCGGATATAGGGAAAGCTGCGAATGACCGGCTGTACCAGGGCATGATGGACTGCATGCAAAAGACGTACAAAACGGATGGGATGGTGGGACTGTATCGGGGAGTTATGATATCGGTGCCTGGGTTTATGGTCTATCGAGCGTCCTATTTCGGCTTATATGACTCAATCAAAGAACTTCTCAAGGAAAAGAACATCACTTTAGGCTTTTTCCCGAAGTTTGTAATTGCTCAGCTCATTACTTCCTTTTCCGGGACTCTCTACTATCCTTTTGACACAGTGCGCCGCCGTATGATGATGCAGTCCGGCCGCTCAGACGTTCTGTATTCCGGCACTCTCGACTGCATAAGGAAAATACACGCAGAAGAAGGCGTTGTCGCCTTTTTCAAGGGCGGATTCACAAACGTCCTGAGAAGTACAGGAGGCGCCCTGGTCCTAATCCTCTACGACGTGTTCAAGGACTCTATTTCGAAGTAAGACTTAGCTAGTTTCGGATAGCCAGGGATGCGTCTGCAGCAGAAGCCGCCGGACTATGAGGCTGTAGAAGGACTTATTCGCTGCGAAAATAGACCTTGCAAGTGACTGCTCCCCCACTGATTCCAATAGGCGGAACAGCGGCCGCACATACTTCATCCGTCCCTGAGAACTGAGCATCGCAACGACTTCCGCATAGTGATTCTCCGCCTTCAGCCTCAGCACTATGCTCAGCCAGTAGAACTGCAGTTCCTTGTTGCGAGTAGTGGAGAGGCCGTAGGCAGTGGCCATTTGCAAGTGCTGCGGCAAAGGGTCTTTTTCCACTTTCTTGAGGAAAAGGGTGACTTGGGCGATGGACCAGTCTGCTATGTCGCAAGGCTGGGGCGTGAAGCCGGGGTCGAGGAAGTGGTCGAGCAGGGACTGGACCTGAGCAAGGACTAGGGAGATATTGATAGAGGGCAGTTGGACGGGCATTCCTTCCCCGTGCAGCCACAGGTCCCAATCTACGCTGATTTCCGGGAACTTCCCTGTGAAGAAGTCCTTAAACTCGTAGGAATCCAGAGATTTGAATGCGAAGTGATGGAAGTATTCTCGCAAAAAGGGCAGAAAGGCCAGAGGGCCGCCTACCAGTCCCTCCAAATGCACAAAAAAGCACATCCCTTTGTAGTACGGCACAATCGAGTAGGTGTCATCAGGGTTATTTTCCCCCAGTTCAGTCTTCAGTCTGGTTTCCCCGGGACTATCAGTCATTTTCCCCTGTATAAACGTCTCCAGGGACTTAATTTGGTTGTCCACTATGACGTCTGTGGCGGAGTCTCCGAGTAATTCCCGCATAATCCGGTTTTCTATGTAAGTCGTGAGTCCTTCATTGAGCCAAAAGTGCTCCCAAGACTTATTGGTGACCAGGTTGCCGGCCCAGCTATGCGCCAGTTCATGTGCCACAATAGACACCAAAGACCTGTCCCCCGCCAGCACTGTGGGAGTCATGAAAGTCAGCGTAGGGTTTTCCATGCCTCCATAGGGAAAGGCCGGAGGCAGGACCAGAAGATCGTACTTCCCCCACTCATACGGAGTCAACAGACCTACTCCCACTGACAGCATGCGCTCAGTGTCTGCGAACTCCCACGCTGCGGCTTCCACCACTTCCGGCTCTGCATAGACTCGGGACCGGGGTCCGATGTCGCGATAGGCAATGTCCCCCGCTGCGAATGCAATCAGATAAGCAGGAATCGGGTACTGCATGTGACTGAAAAAGGTGGTATGTCCCGGCACAAGCGTTTCCTCGTGACTAGGGGCAGCCGCTGTCACTACCCGCAGTGGCTTCGGCACTGTGATTTGGTACTTGACTGGGAACTTCACACTCGGCAGGTCTTGGATAGGGACCAGAGACCTGCAGTAGATGGGCTCGAATTGAGTGAACAGGAAGGGGTGCTGCTTGCCTGTCGTTTGCTCAGCGGTCATCCACACGAGTCCTAGGCTTTCCGCCCCGCACTCAGCTTCAATGCTGAGTGTGACCACTTCTCCTTGCTTGACTTCCGTGTCCAGAGTCACAGTTAGTGGAGTGCCTAGGGAGTTGGTAGCTGCTCCTAGTGCGAAGCTGCCCAGGGACACTGCCTTGATCTTTAGGTTGAGTGTATCGAAGGTGAGTTTGGAAAGGGACAGGGAGAGGACGAGGAGGGAGTAGGTGACCTTGGAGTAGACCTTCTGGTCGTGGAAAGAGATGAAAAGTTCGAGAGTGGCGGCCTGAGTGAGCACTTGGGAGGCGTTGGACAAGGATGAGTGCTCTGCCATTACAATGGCTTCAGTAAATTCTCAGCCTAGGCCACTTTATCGGGACTAGATTTGCCCAGCTCCAGGCTAAAAGACCTTTCTGACAAGACTTATCTGCAATTGTTCCCATTTCCAGTTCTCCCGTCTTCCTAATACTTCCATTTTCAGTTCACTGAGCTTTGACTGAACCCAAGTACTTCTAATAATCCCTACGATGATCGGCAAAATCATTCACGACCACTACCTCATTCAAAAGAACATCGGCAAGGGAAACTTCTGTGCAGTTTACCTCGCCACAGACCCATTTTCCCTGAGTCAAGTAGCAATCAAGATCCTCAAGGACGACTGCGGGGAGTCCGACATGACTCAAGAAGCCGCCACTCTCACAGCTCTCAGTGAAGTCTCAGGAGTGCCCAGACTCCTGGGATCTGGCTCTTTCGAGAAACAATTGTACCTAGTGCAGGAACTCCTCGATACAGATGTATACTACTTGCAGAGGAAATGCAGCCTGCTGCCGGTCCCGATAGTGCTGTCGATTGCGCATGCGGCGATTAAGGTGCTGAAAAACATCCATTCAGCAGGGTATTTGCACCTGGACATAAAGCCGGATAACATTGGGGTTAAGCGTACCTTGAAAGGAGTGCAGGTCTACCTGATGGACTTCGGCCTTGCGAAGAAATACATAGTCAATGGAAGACATTACGCCTCTGGCATAGCCAGAGATATCCGAGGCCACCCGATGTTCGCTTCCATCCCGGTGCTAAAGTGATGCAAGCCCAGCAGAAGGGACGACTTGGAATCGCTGCTGTATGCGTTAGCCTTTATGGGCAATGGCAAGCTGCCCTGGAAGGCTTTGGAGGACCCTGCCTTCGGGGAGTTGTGGGGAGAAATGGCGGAAATGAAGAAAAACTGCTCAGTTAAGGAAATATGCGGCTCACTGCCCGGCCAATTCGCCACCATTCTCAGACTTATTAGAGATTTGTCGTTCGGAGCCAAGCCCGCCTACCGCTTGTACCAAGAACTACTGGAGCAAGCAGCCAGTCAGCTCTCCATTGACCTCACAGACACGCAGCCTTGGGACCGACTTCTCAGAGATGCAGGGAAGTTGGCCTTTCAAAGTCCTTCGATTAGAAAGACTGCTGTTGCTTGCGATTTTACGCCAAGGTCTTTTAAGCGTCGCAATGATATTGCGCCTATAGTCGCCTTTCCGACTCCTCATCTCTCTCAATGCGAGACGCTGCTAGAGGAGTCCCTTGATAGTGCAGAGCCCAGGAATACCACGCCCAAGGCCAGACTGCAAGTGGTAATAACGCCCAAGTTGAGGAGACATATTGTTGAACTTCGGGGTGGCGGTGATTAGCAACTTTCTATAGTAGCATTTAACACTTTTCTTGAATTGTCGACTTCTCATAGAGACTTAAATACACTGTCTGATAAGAAGTCCACTGTGTAGTGTTGAAATGGATGCCTTGGTGGAGACCAATTTCGTCAAGTTCTTCCTACTGACCTTCAGCATAGGATTCGTCAACAACCTGGGCTACGTGATGGTGTCCACAGGCGCTCAAATCCTCGCAGACCACTTTGACTATGACAACCTCATGCCGCTGATTACCTTTATGCTAGTGGGCTTTGACATGTTCATGCAATGCGCAAATGTGCGGTGGTTCCTGCACATCCCGCACATCATTCGTTGCCTCATCGTGATGGCAATGGGCACTTCCTCCTACGTGCTCATGTCCATCTGCTCAGCAGCCACTAGTGACTGGGGCTTCTTTGTGGGTCTATTCGCTGCAGTGCTGATGGGTCTGGCTCAATGCTGGGGAGAGGCAGTGATGCTAGGCTTCCTGAAGGCGTTTCCTAGTGAACTAGTGGGGGGTTGGGGCTCGGGAACAGGGTTTGCAGGGGTCGGAGGGACGCTTTTGTGGGTGGCTTATAGAGCTGGCAAAGTACCTACCTTTATAGTCTACCTGTCCGTTCTCCCTCTATTTCTTCTCTACTTCGGCTCCCTCTTCTATCTCAACTCCGTCCGCAAGCGCTTCGTAGTTAACAAGAAAGACAAAGAGTTCACCGACGGCAGTTCCGAACTGATGATGTCAGACACCCAGAACTCCCACGAAGTCGTCACCGAAGCCACAGGCAACGCTACTTTCTCCGTCAAAATGATCAGGATGGCTATCCGGAAAGTCTGGTGGTTGGCCGGCAACCTTGGCGTCGTCTATTTCCTGGAGTACTGTGTCAATACGGGCTTCGCAGATCGGGCTTCGCTGAGACATAAGGGCGGCGACTTCTTTTCAGAGAACAGCTTTATCATCCTGTCGCTGTGCTATCAATTAGGAGTGTTTGTCTCCAGGTCGTCGTTGAGGTTTGTGAAGGTGGAAAGGGTGTGGATTATGACGGTGCTGCAGCTGATTAACTTTGGGGTGTGGTGGGGGGAGGCGATGCACATCTTCTTGGGAGTGTGGGGGGAGTTCGTGTGGATGCTGTGGGTGGGTTGTCTAGGTGGCGCTTGCTACGTCAATGTGGCCTACTTGATCCTGCACAGTGACCGTCTGGCCCAGCAGTACAAAGAACCCGGCCTCAACTTCAGTCTACTGTGCAACAACGTGGGCTGCATGCTCGCCGCTGCCTTCAGTCTACTGCTAGACAACACCATGATCAAAGAGTAGTGGACGTTATATAGCTTAATGGCGCTCCGCAGACCTCGCATGCACAGTACTGGCATTTCCAACCTGGACTGCCGCACTCAGCAGGAGTGGAAGCTGAGGAGAGCCTCCAGGTCTCCGCTGCACACTAGCAAGCGACAGCACTTCCAGGAATGTCTCGGAGTCGTTACTCCTGGCAGGCCGGACCCAGATTTGAACCGCACTTCCGCTGCTATTACGCAGGAAAACTACTACAAGTCGGCGGGAAGGAGAGTTGCTCGGCCTGTGGACAGAGTCTCTACTGCTCCAATTGCAGGACAAAACCCCTTTATCGGAGGCGATAACGATCCCTTCATCAAGTTTCCAGGGAAGAGAGCCTTGCCGATGCCCAGCAAAGCTACGGCGTTTATTCAGGCCATGCGCAGTCGTTATACTCAGAACACCGCTCTGCATACTGTGTTCACTCACTGGGACAGCAAGGGAAACGGAGTGGTTGGAGCTCAGGATGTTATAGGAATGGGAAAGGAACTCGGGATGGAGGTAGGGGAGAAAGAGGCAGAGGCAATTGTGGCTGCAGCGGGCAAGAGAGCAGCCGAAGGCCTCAACTTCACTGACTTCGTGGAGTTAATCAGAACTGAGGACCGCTCTCTCAGTCCTATCAAGTCACAGCCCACCCCTGAGCGCACCCAGCGCCTGCAAGACCTGCTAAAGACCCAAGTGCAAGCCCAACTACCCCTACTAACAGGGAAACTGGCTAGACGGGCGACAGGCCACAGGGGACTAATTGCCCGCCAGGCCTTTTGTGAGGTCCTAAATGACTTGAGTCTGCCTCATGCCTTCAGCAACCCCCACACTTGGCTATTGCTCTATACTCAGGCTGGAGGACTGGACTCTGGCATTGACTACAGGGCCTTTATCAAGGTCATTGAAGCCTATAGTCCGCCGGAACTGCCGGTAAACAAGGAAATGGAGCAGACTTTGGACCCTGCGAAGGGCTCAAAAGCTGAGAAATCAGTCGTTTTAGACCTTCTGCGAGTCCCTGTCAATCGCGTGGAGTCCATTTTCGCCACTTCCAGACGAATTTGCAGACTGCTTCGAGAGAAATTCCCAACTCAAACGGCCCTCCGAGCCCATATCCAGTCCAGCTGCCCTGCAAACCAGCTGTCCCAAGGCTATATTAAGACTCTCGTCGAAGAAACAGCTAAAGAACTGCCCGGTTTGAAACTTCGAAAGGAGGAAATGGACAGCTTTCTGTCTCGATTTGTCTATAACCGGCAGCAAGAAACCTCAATCACAGGGCTGATTCAGTCGATTTACCAGGCAGAAGACCTCGTAGAAGCCAGTCTGCAGGGCAGAATTAGAGCCGAGCCCACCCTACAGCCGGACCCAGCGTCCAAACCCGACTCCGAGCCTGACATCCGCCATGTCCTGCAAGGCCTGGAGCAGCAGCTATTCATTGCAAACGGGCTGAACAGCTTTCAGGCGTTTAAGCGGTTAGATGCAGATAAGGACGGATTTATGACTATGGAAGACCTGTCTAATGGACTAACAGCACTGCATGTCCCACATACCACTGCTGAAGCCAGGGCTTTGATGGGGAAGCTGGATGCAGATGGGAAAGGCTTTGTGGACTATCAGCAGTTTGCAAAACTGCTCAGACCTGATATGGCGCAGAAATCCCCGCTGCAGACAGAGCAGGGAAACAGCGCTGCGCAGCCCTCTCTGTCCTTTCTGTCCACTCAGCTCCAGCAGACCAAAGGCCTGAACGAGTCCTTCGCTCGGGCGAGAAGCCGCAACATGGACGGGGAAATGCGGCAAAGCACTAGGTTCGCCAGTACGCCCCAGCAGCACAACACCTTCCTGCACTACCACCCTGACACCTCTTCCCCTCTGTATCTCAGCGAAAAAGACCGCTTTCTTTCCAAGCGAATTGCGCCTTTAAGTCTCGCAGCGGAGGACTACACCGCCAAGCAGCAGCTCCGCACAGCCAAGGAACAGCGCTATAGAGAGGCTATTTCCAGTGTGAATGACTCTCTGACCCTCGCTACTACCAAAGCTGCGCAACTGGACGCCTGTCGTCTCAGCCAACTCGCAGCTTTTCGAGAGGACTACGAGCGGGTAAGGGCTATACAGCGCTGCCATTTACAGTCGGCGTTGTGAGAGTTACACTATTGAAAGGTGCTGTGCAGGAGATGGTAGCAGGCGGTGCCGTGGTTCATTTCGTTGAGGCGGAGAGAGGTCAGCAGTTGGTCGGGTGGGAAGCCCAGAGCATGGACTTGAGCTAGAATGGCAGAGTTGATGGGATCTTTCAGCCCATCACTGTTCTTCCCACAAACCCACTCCTCCTCTTGAAACCACTGATGTCTGAGCACTTCCTCCAGCTTGATCCTTCTCGTAGGCACTAAATGCAGCATCCTTCCAATCAAGTCCTTCACCTCCCGTGACAAGCCTTCAGGCATCGGGTACCTGCCCATCAGCACCAGCTTGTGCAGTTCCTTCAAACTGCCAGCCTTGAAAGGCACCGCGCCCGACACTAAGGCATAGAGACAGACTCCGAGAGACCAGATGTCGGAGTAAAAGCCCTCGTAGCCATGCTCTGCGATTATTTCAGGAGCGATGTAGGCCGGAGTGCCACACTGTTCGTTCACCTTTTGCCCTTTCCCCATGAACCTGCTCACTCCGAAGTCACAGATTTTCACAGCTTTTTGGGCTGAGTCCAGCAGTAAATTGTCCAGTTTGAAGTCTCTATGTAGAATTCCACTACTGTGGATGGCCAGCGCTCCTTCCACTACTTGCCGAAAGAGCGGCTTGGCCTCTTCTTCTGAGAGTCGCTGGCGCTCTTTGACGTACTGCAGCAGGTCTCCGCCTGCTGCGTACTCCATGGCTATGAGGAGGTGGTTGGAGCTTTCAAACACCTCTAGTATCTTTATGACCCGCTCATGTCTGAATTTGTTCATTATGAACACTTCTTGGAAGACCTTCCTGCGGTGGTTCTCATCTGCCAGATATTCCTTGTCAATAGCCTTTAGAGCCACACTGCAGCCGGTTAGTTTCTGCATGCCGGACACTACCTTTCCAAAAGCTCCTTTGCCGATTAACTTCCCTACACGGTAGTACTCCAGGGAGGTGGGCGGACACTCCCCACAGCGCTGGAAGTGGCTTGCAATTAGGGTCACCAGTGCACTCTTTTCCTCGCCTTCCAGTGTAGCGGCGGTTGTTATTGTGGCTAACCGTTCGCTGGAGGGCTGTCGCTTATCCCGGAGAACTAAGCGACCTGATCTAGGGGTGGAGCCAGGGCGAGTCACTTGAGGCGAGCTTTCTCGCGGTGGTATCCGCTGGGAGTGGCCTAGTTGAGGGGTGCGGGGACTCGCTTGGTTGGAGACTGTGCGTCTGTGCAGCGCGGGTTTTGCACCCGGAGGACCAAACTGAAAAGCGCGCTCCAGTGACCCCAGTCTAGAGTTGGGTGAGCCCTGGGCCTCGGCTTCCCTCACCTTCCGACTGATATACTCCTGTAATAAACCTCGACGTGGCTCTGGAGCGACGATATAGGGCTGAAAGAGGACGAGAGGTCTTGGGGGACTGCGAGAACTGGGACGAATAGTCCTACGCGGCTGGGACCGAGTACGAGGAGCGAGGTGCATAGCAGGTGCATTGTTCCTCGAAGCTTCCTGCAGGCGTCTCATATATAAAGTGGACTAGAGAACTAATCTAGGAAGGTGTTTGGGCAGGGAGCAGCCACTTTGCTGAATGATTTCCCCAGCAGCGTAGTTGCCGGCCTCCACGCAACCTTCCACGCTCTTGCCTTTCAGGGCGCCTGCGAGGAAGCCGCCTGCGAAGGCGTCTCCGGCTCCGTTCTTGTCGACAATCTCATTGTGGGGGATTTTGCTCACAGGGAAGCTGTAAACGCTGCCTTGGAAAGCCACAATCGTGTCCTGCGCTCCTCTAGTAATGACCACCACTCTCGGCCGGGTCGTGGTTTTGGGGAAGTTGGCGATCTCCAAGGCCAATTGCTTGACTTCAAAGGTGCCATGTCCTGTCAACTTCGAAAAAGTCTGCGCTTCTGACTCGTTGCAGAATACATAATCGCAGGCTGGGAACATTGCCAAAATAGTCTCTTTATAGACGTGGATTAGGGGCGTCGAGGCCAAATTCAGGGCGAAAGGCTTGTCGTTGGCCACTGCATAGTTGGCAACTTCCCACAAAGAGTCCAGTGAACTACGGAAGAAGAAGCAAGAAGACATATACATCTCTGCCGCAGTCACAGTGGGCCAGATTGCCTTCAAGTGGGAAACATGGTAAGTGCGCGCTGCTCCCGGGCTAGACACCAAGGCTCTGTCCTTGTCCTGCACCAGCACAGCGCAGGTGCCTGTGGAGGCAGTGGAGGTCTTTTGGTAGTAGGGAGTCACTCCCTCTGATTGAAGGATGCGGGATAGTTCGGACCCAAAGTGGTCGTCACCGATTGCTCCAATGATAGCAGTGGAGTTCTTTTCTTGAAGCAGCCATTGTGCCACTCTCATAGAGTTCTGGACTGAGCCTCCTGGCTGCAGCACAGGCTTGAATTGAGTCTGTAATTCTGAAAAGATGCTCATATGTTCCAGGCCCGCCAGGATGGCTTTGTTCGTCTGGAGGCCGTATTTCTCCAAATAGCCCACTGTCACGTTCGCTATAACGTCCATCAGAGGGTTGCATATGCCCAGGAGTCGATGACGTGTGCACATTATCAGTCGCCATATCATGCGAAAAGGTGTGGCGCTCTTTGTGGCGCTTCTAGTGGCCAGCGGAACTGCAGCCTCCAAGGACTGTGAGGCGGGGGAAACAGACCTACTGACTGCCTATCAAACGGTAGCTCTGGACTGGGAAAGCACGAAGGATTTCGAAGGATTGATTAGGGGCCTGTGAGACTTAATTCGAAGTATTAGTGAATTGACAGAAGACTGCTTTAAGTCAGAAAAGGTGAAGGACATAGATGCAGCCCACCACTGTCCCTCAGCCCACTACTCCCTCGCAACTCTCCGCTTAGCACAGCTCTCTATCAATGCAGAAGCGCTAATAACCACTGAGGTGACTAGAGCTGGTGGAGAGCTAGGGAGTGCTGCGAGTCTCCCTCAGTTCCCAGGCTTGGTGGAAGGACGAGTGGGTTGCTTTGCTGACTGCGAGGCAGACTTCATCACTCTATACGAAAGAGTGGAAACACTGGTGCTAGACCTAGGCTCAGCGCCTAGTCAAGTACTAGCGGACCTGTTGCGAACAGTGCTGCAACTGGCTCCACTGCTTGCAGACTGCTCCGTCTACCTCTTCTAGTAAGCCTAGATGGTGGCTTCTTTGCGTCCTTGCGAGGTACTGCGCCTGGCTGTGGTGTCCTGCTGCTTCTACAGTCTGCAAGGACACGAGTGCAGTGCAGTGCTGTGGACGCTGTGTCTGTGGCAGACAGTGCTGGTAGGGGTGCTGGGACGCTTGGCAAGCAAGACTTGTGTGGGGAGACGCTGGGTGAGTGCGAGACTACTCCAAGGCCTGGACCTAGTGGAAGGCTTGATATATGTATGGGGAGCAAGCTTGGGACATGATAGCCACTGCGGCCAGTCTGTATCGAGTGGAATGTATATGGGCTTGGCGCTACTCGCACTTCTCAAGGTCTATTCCATCTTTCCATAATGTCTGGGTCTATGGAGAAATAGCGCTTTCCATGCCTAGGTCTTAGCTTCGAAGTCCACTGACTCTACACTCTTCACTTCTGGCACATAGTGCTTGAGCATCTTTTCGATGCCGTTCTTGAGGGTGATGGAGGAAGAGGGGCAGCCCGCGCAAGACCCTCGCATTTCAAGTGTTACTGTCCCAGTTGCCTCATCGAAGCCGTCGTACCGGATATCTCCCCCGTCCTCTTGCACGAACGGCCTGACTCTCCCCTCTATGATTTCCTTTATCACCGCCACCGCCTCACTATCAGTAGGCAGCACCTTCGTGTCCTCAGCAGGAGGTGTGTCCGTAAGCAGCGGCCCACCCGAGGTGTAGTGGTCCATTATCATCGCAAACACCTGCGGCTTCAGCACCATCCAGTCCGCCGCCTCCGTCTTCCCCACAGATATATAGTCCTTCGCATAGAAAACTCTCTGAATGCCCTCAATTTGAAAGAGACTCCTGGCTAATGGAGAGACGGAAGCGTAGCGCAGCCCAGGGATGTCGAGAGTGCCTTCCTGCATTACAGGCTTGCCAGGGATGAACTTGAGGAAGGAGGGGTTGGGAGTGCTGGCGGTCTTGATGAAGAGACTGCGGAGCTGTTGGAGCACTTGCCGCATCTGTCTATTGCTGCTATATAGAGTTAGCTGGCCTTTTTGCGACGCTCGGTGGTGCTTTCTTTGGCTTTCTTCTTGCCGGATTTCTTCTTTTTCGGCTTTTTGCCTTTGTCGTCGTTGGAAAAGTCGGAATCGGCGCTGGCGGAGTCGCTTTCCTCCTCTTCCTCCCTGGGAATCAGCTGCTCCAATTCAGACAGCACGGCTTTCACCACTGTCTGGTCCGGGTTGCAGAAATCCAGCAGTGCATCACAGTAATGTCTCGCGATTTCCTGATAATGCTCAGTGTTGAAGTGGCAGTCTGCGTACTTGCCGAAGTCTGAGCCGCAGAAGGAGGCTTCGAGGGTGTAGGAGTTGAGGATGCCCAGTTCTTTGAATAGCACGATGCGAGCAGTTGCTTCTTTCGCCTTCTGAAGGCCGAAAACACAGTCGGAAAAGCTGAAAATGTCCGCGGATTTTTCTAAAAGACGGGGAAAAACGCGTTCTCTGAGCCTGATGCGACTGGGGCAGCCATACATAAACACATTCTTCTTCCTACTGTGTCCATGTATATCACAGCACAGCACGACCTCCCTCTCCTCCGTGAACCTCTTGATCATAGCCTTAGTGTGGAAAATGGACGGATTCAGCTTCTTATTGGGGTCCACCCAGCACCTGTTCAGGTCCACTCCGGCTAGTCCACACCTGTAGGAGCCGTTGATGACTCCGTCAGGATTGAGCATCGGCACGACTTTGATAATGAAGTTGTCTCGCAGGACTTTGGCGTCAAGTGCAGGGCCGAGCAGGAAGTCAATGAGGCCTTTCATGAGCCAGGAGGCGTTGGTTTCGCCGGGGTGCACGCGACTCATGAGGACCACTCCTTTGCGCTTTTTGAGGCTTTCTTTGTCGTTGTTGAAGGTGGTGATGGTGAGTAGGTCGATGTTGTTGCCTGCGATGGTCTGGCAAATGACGGAGCGGCGGACGCGGTTGCGCTTGGCAGGGTCGGCTGCGATGTGGTTGAGGTATGCTGAAAGGTCTGTGTAGGTATAGGGATAACAATGTGCAAAGTAGACCACGTCATTATCATGCGGCAGCACCACTGCAAATGTCAGTGTATAGAAGCATCCGCTCGCAGACCGCCTTTTAATCGGGTTCTGGTAATAGCATACTTCCTGTCCACACCTGGCCCACCCCTTCCTTTGCCGCACAGCCTCCAGTGTTGAGTACATCAGCGGCCTCATCCCATAGTTATAGAGCGAATCTGGCTTCATCATGTTGATAATGTTGAAGCGATACAGGCGATTTGCGCGAGTATTAGAGATGGAGAAGTAGTACCACTGCGTATTCCCCTTTGTGTTATAGTCAGGACTGAGGATCAAGTCATATTCAAACTCGTAGATTTGCAGAGCGCGGCGCAAGTTGCCACATTCAAAGCGAGACTCGAAGACCAAAGTAGTATCACTTTCCGCCTGCTGTACATAGTAAGGCGGTAAGGTGCCGTCTGGCAGCTCTGCTGCACTGGGGTTGAAAGGACTTGCGTTAATGCTGTCGTACACTAATTTGTTCAGTAAGTTCTCTTGGTGCGCGACTCGCTCTGGCTCTCTGCGCAGAGAGTCCTCGATGATGGTTTCCTTAGGGATTAAGATAGGCTCCAAAGGCTCGGGACTGTAGATGAACTCAGGGGCGCGACGCATCATTGGGATGGACACCCCGGCTTTGGGCCGCAGGTCTTCCTCACTCAGCAGCACAGTGTAGGAGGGCCGGGCAGAGACCAGTTCAGGGAACTTCTCTTCTTCAGCCGGGTCACTGCCTGAGCTGCGGGGACTGGAAGGCAGGGGCGCTGGCTCCATTCGCTATTGTTAGACTGGCCTACAGCTTTTCAAAGGAACGGGAAGGTCTTGTCGTACCCCAACAAACTCACCAGTCGTGGCAGCGCTCCCTTCACCTCCACTCCCAAGTTCTGCACCCTGCCTACCACTGTGAGAGCCGGCAGGTAGAACTCCAGGGAGTTCTGCAGTTGCTGCATCAGGGGAGGGGAACACTCCACTGGCTCTCGCACCAGAGTCCTCAGACGGTCAAAAAGCACCGAAGCAGCTCCTGACCCCAGCATTCTAGCCACCGGAATTGCACTCTCCAGTTGCAAATCAGCAGATATTTCCTCAAACCCCGCCGTTATTTCCGGAAGCAAGTGATAAACACCAGGCAGTACCGGAGCAATTAGGTCCTCCAGCAGCACCCACAGAGGCGCCGAAAGTCTCCACGCCAGCTCCAGTTCGCTTTTCTCGAGCAGCAGACTGGAAAGCGACTCCGACTTGCGGGCCAGGAAGTCGTCAATAGTGAGTGGGGAGCGGTAGGCCACACGCACCTCCTGTGCCTGGTTGAGTGAATTCAAAGTCGACAGAAACTCCTGCAAAAACTGGTTTTCCCGAGAAACTGCATGCTGCAGTGAAAGCCAAAACGACATGTAGAGCTTCCCTTCCAGAAATCTGTCTATTGCTCACCTGATGTCGTACCCGAACAGGTCCTTCAGCTTGGGCTCGTGCGCTACTATCGAGTCCATCGTCCTTTTCGCCAACTGCGACAACTGCGAGTTCTCAATGGTCGTGACGGACTCCGGCTTCGGTACTAAGGCAAGGGACAGCCAGCACTGACAGTCCTTCGTTTTCACAATAGCAGCAGTTTCACTAGTCAGTTTCTGCATCGTTTCCCCAAAGCCGAGTCGGAAGGACAGGCTGCACTGGTCTCGGACGGTGCAGTCGCCGAAGGAAAGCTTGATGCGGCCGTGGGTGGGCGGGATGGAGGTCGCGAGACAGCGCTGCACCTTGATGAGTAGCTTGTTGGCCTGGGGGCCGAGACGACTGAGGAGTTTGCTCAGCTTTTCTTTGGCTCTCCAGAGGGCTAATCTGCCTTTGGTCCAAAACTCCCTGAGAGCAGGGAGACGTTGGTGTATATCCGCTCCCCCGGCAATATCCAGCAGTTCATTAACTTCCGAGTGCACCGACATACTGATCGACTGAAACGTTGCAGACTTCGTCGTGACCAAAAACGCATCAGTCACCATAATCAGGTCCAAATAGGCATTATGTATTTCCCTCGGCAAGTTATGTTCCGGCCGCAGACAAAGCAACGGCAGGTCTCTAGGCATCAGGAAGTCCTCTCCCGCCACTACAATATGGTTCCAAATCCTTCTGTGGTCTTTGTAGAACTCCCGCACCATGGGCAGGTCTTCTTCACTGTTCACGAGGTAGACTACGGCGGTGATGCGCTTGGGAAGCTCGGCGCCTGGGGAACTCAGGGCGCTTAGACGGTTGAAGACGATTACTTGGTCGCTGCCTTCCGGGACGTACTCGAGCAAAGGGTCGCGGGCGAGTTGTTTCAAGGTGGCAGCGTCGTCACACCAACAAATGACATTAAAAGTGCCCGAAGACCTGGGACTCAGCACAGCCTTCACATCCAATGTCTCTGAAAAGTTACTTTGGCTCTGCGGGATTTGCGAGTGTCCGGATAAACTTCCAGAGGGGTCTTCACGTCTCGATTGCAGTCTTTCTGGAACTTTGTTCTTGAGGTTGATGTCGCTCTGGTGAGTAGTGACAGTGCTGGAGTGGTTGGCACCGCGGGCGGACGGAGCCACCACCTTTTCCTGGCTCTTGCAAATTGCTCCACAGCCCATTATAAGCCTACTCACCCACCCTGTCTATGTAGGAACACCAAACTCGCATATAGAGATTTGCATACCTTTGCACTGGGGATTGGGAGAAACAGACGCTCAAATCTGTATTGCTATTAATAGAGGATTCGCTGCGGTTTTCAAAGCTTTATGTTAGAGAATCACATGTCAACGGGCAGTTTCGGCAGTATGCGAACTTCGCTTACGACTACTTATCATGCGTTTTTCCTTTTCCAAGGAGCAAAAGTTATATCATTTAGTCAATCTGTCTATAGAACACCGGCCTGATAGTAGCAAATTCCCCTAGTAGCAGCAATTAGTTTCATACCTGCAAGCGTTTTCCCCACATTTGAGACTAATTCTGTGTTTAATAGCCTGCGAATTACCCATCTCAGTGGAAACCATATGAGAAATCTCTCACTTATCAAGCACAGTTCCCACTCAAGCTACTGAAATACGCGAGACAAGGAAAGAGAAAGAGTGAAACTAGGGGAACTAGACAGGGTCGGAGCACACTTCACGGCGGAACTGCCTTTTGAGAAGGGACTCACTGCTGTGCAGCCACTTCCACACCAGCAGGTTGTTGTACCGCGGCGCTTCGAAAAAGTGCTCATAGTACTGCGCATTGTCCCTGAGTGGAAAAATCCTCTGGAAGTGGCCTCTCCTGCTCTCCTCCTCATCCGTTTCCAGCAGCACCTTCCAGTCCTCCTCAGTCATCGGGTACTCATTCAAGTCTCTCGCTGCTGTCAGGGCTTGCAGTCCGCGGTACTGAGGACGTCCGGACTTCGGACCGCCGGTGAAGAGGCGCTTTTGCTTGGCACTGTCCAGGTCCTTCGAAGTCTGCTTGCGGTCGAAGGGGACCACTCCAATCAATGTGAATATATCGCACATGAGTGTGGTTTTGATGCGTTTATCGAGTGGAGAACTGGAACTCAGCGAAGGACACACATTGACTTCCAGCAGCCACGGCCTCAAGCCACTATCCAGGAGTATATCGAAGCCATATATCTCGAAGCAAGCGGCTTTATGCCGGGTTCCCCGGTTCATGTTGTTCACAATATGCGGCTCCACTGCTATGCAGGCCTTGATTATCACATCATGGATGCTGGCGAAGACTTGGGTGGAGTCCACTCCGGTGGCGGCGTAGTGCTTTCGCAGCGCTGTGAAGGACCACTTGCTGCCGACTCCATCAGCCTGCCTAGGCACTTACGTTCGGGTCAGTGTTGGGCTGGTAGCGGGCGGCTGCCTTGTTCACGCTGTAATTAGTCAGGTGCGTGTAGCGCTTTTTGATGGTCTTTTTGTCCAGTTTGTAGGTTTCTGTCGCGAATCTGACCAATCCTTCTTCGAAAATGTACACTCTTAAAGGGTCAAAACAGCTGATAAGCACATAAACCCTCAAGTCATACTTGAGCCCATTGATAGTGTGCGGATGCGCAATATACCTCGAGTACAGATAGCCACTGCCTAGCACTTACTGCTTCTTTTTCACAGGGTGAGAAGCGGAAACCACCTTAATGCCGCGGCCGCAGGAGGAAGCCACGGGCTTGCGGATCCAGTAGGACTTTGGGTCGTCTTCTCGCTCGGCTTCGAAGCGCTTGTAGTCCTCTGGGAGGATGTAGGTGGGAGGGCAGATTTCGTAGTCACGGCCGAAGCGACGGCGTAGACGAGAGACATTTCTCCACAAATTGTCCTTCCTCCCGAACTGCCACGCACCCGGAAAGTGGTTCATCCTTTGGTACGCATTAAATCCCAAGAGGAACTCAGGCTTCGGCGGACTACTCATCAGCATATTGAAGCCACTGCCCGTAGTTTGAGTGAATCCATTGTACAAGTAGGTGTTCACGAAGCAGTTGTAGGTATGCACGGAGTCGGAAACTCGGAAGGTGAGAGGGCAATGCTCAGCTTCCTCAGGGTCCATGTCAATCACGCGGGCATTTATGCGACTCTGGTGGATGCACTGGGGAGGGTAGTCGAACAGGACAGTAGCTGGACGACCGACGTAGATAGACTTGAGCAGTTTGGGCAGTCGGAGCGAAGGAGTGGCAGTGGACTGCGAGATGGAAGGCAGCTGCAGGTGGTGAGGCTCGCTAGGGTCGGGCAGCGAGATGTCTACGTCGTAGGAGGAGTCAGGACTGGAGGCCTCGCATATGGGGTCATCGAAGTCGTTTTCCATCGCTTCTGGACACTCTGGAGTTTTACCCATACGAGAATCGGACTGTTTGGATGATTTTCGGACTGGAGACTGCGTTGACGTCCTGCTGGTTTTGGACGAAAGCAGTCTTTTGGGCTCCACTGACTTGCAGGTGCAATGCAAATTCCTGCAGCCTCTGCACCTCTCCGGCGACCCAGGCTTCGGCACCAGCTTATAAGTCCTTACATTGATAGGCGACTCCCTGCGTCCTGGCAGTGCACTTCCCCCTAACCCCCGATCCTCGCCAACTGCTTCTCCTGGGTAACGACGAGTGGATTTGGAGTGCGAGACATAGGCTTTGGAGTCTGGGGAACGGCCTGCAGGCTGGAGAGGGAAGAGAAGGGAAGACTGGGCTTCGGAAGGCAGGACTGAGGGACTCACGCCTCGGCCTCGCAGTGACATTTTATCCCTAGGCTGTTAGGCAGTTGGAAGCGACGCTGTAGGCTTTCCGACAGACAACAGAGACCACTCTGCTGCTAATTGTAAGCCATCGCTGTGCGCACCCTTCGTCAACACACCCGCAGCTGCTGGCATGCTAATTTGATGCGGTACCATCCATTTATATCCCAGCCTGCCTCTGTCATGGCTGAAGTCTGGAGCCTGTCTATCAGCGAAAGCCTGGAGGCCCGGGCTCCCTTCCTGTACGAAGTGTGGAATTGGGTGGGGGATGTTAGCATTCTGCCCATCAAGGTGAGGGCTAGGTAGTGGTATGACCACCTTTGTGCCTGTGATCGACAAGCCGGAGAGCGCAATTTCACTAGCCTCACTAAGGAAGCGCTCATATCTGACTACGTTCGTTCTCCCCACTTTGACCCGCGTGGCTTCTTTTTCCTCACTCACCGCTCTGAAGTGGCAGGCAGCGTGCTCGCCTGGCGCGAAGCTGACCATCTCTGGCTGCGCTACCTCGCTGTATCGCCCGCTCACCGCTCCAAGGTCCGCTCTAAACAGGATGTGGCCGAGTGCCTGATCAAGCTAGCGCTCAATTACGCCCTTTCACTCGGCTTCCCAGTCGTCTATATCGCAATTCAGACTGAATATGAGCGCGGAGTAGTGCAGCGACTTGGGTTTTCTATACTAAAGAGGACGGACTGAGCTAATTAGGCAAGTTAGAGAAGCCAGGGATGTAGCTCCGCCTCTTCCGACGAAAGTCGCTTTTCCGGGTCCTCAGCCAGACTTTGCCGCAGGAAGCTGACACACAGGGGACTGAGCACCTCACATACAGTGGACTCTAACAGGAAGTCCGCAGGCTCCCGACCTAGGAGGGACGCATACACTGCCCCCGCAGACCACATGTCCACCTTTTCACTGTGTGAGGGTTACTTGTAGACGTTGCAGGTCTTCATTTCCGGCGCACTGTAGGCGCCTGTGCCCACTGTAGACATCATCCACTTGGAAGGATCCAGCCGCGTGCACGTCTGAAAGTCAATCAGCACTGCCTTTCCCTCTGCATACATGACATTATTGGGGTTGATGTCCCTATGAATCACTCGCTTGGCGTGTATATGCGCCAGTGCACTATTGACCTGCCTGGCAATGCCTCTCACCTCCTCCTCTAGCAAGCTTTCCCGGTCCGCTAGCACGTCCGAGAGAGTGGTTTCAGTCAAAATGGGCATGAACATGTAGGCCTTGGAGACCAGCATGTCAATGAGAAGGTGGGAGGGCTGGATGATGTTGCAGTGCTGCAGTTCTGAGAGAGTTTGGAACTCTTTGATGGCCATGCGGCCGTAGGCTTCCTCATTGATGTTGGTTATTTTGGCGGCGAAAAGGTGCCCCGTGGAGATCTCCCGTACCAATTTTACAGAGGAAAAAGCGCCCTACGTGCAGCTTACAGCGGCCACAGCTCTCTCAATACTGTACATCTGATGCACGGGCAGAGGCGACAGGAAGTTCTCATACTCATCGGGGGTCTCCTTCGTCACTTCATCAGTCACTGGCAGACTTGTGCGCAGTCGCTTCATCAGACTTGCCCGCCTCTGTCCGAAGCAGTCGCTGTCAGACACGGACCTAAGTTTCCGCTCTCGCCAGGTGGCAGTGTCCACAGCTTCCATCAAGTTTATTACCAATGCTAATTAGCCTGTGAAGCGGGTCCTCAGTTCCATATCAGAATACCTGGGCAGACCCTCTGTCGCATGGACGAATGAGACGGAGTTCTCACGGCTAGGGTCCTATCAAGCTTTGTCCATTAAAATGTGTAATGGAGTCCGCCTGGCATGCTTAAGTCAGTGCAACAGGGCCTGGGCCAGCAGAGCTTCGATAGTTACGACTACACTCGGCCTTATCGAATCTCGAATAGCTTGAGCCGAAAGGGCAATTTCGTGGGAACGGAGAGACAAATGGGTATTAAGTAGACTGCTATAGTAACGAATTCAGGCTTCTTTTTTCTTCGTTGTGGTACAGCTTCACAACTTTAACTAGAGGAACTTTGGAAGCAAATAAGAGATGCAGACATTAAGACTGAGATGCACGCTGTGCTTAGAGAGTCGCCTCTAACGGTCTGACGGATCCTTTGGGACAGGGACTTCCCTGCACAGCTCCATAATTAGGCGAGTGCTTATGAGTGGACAGCTTCTAGACCTATTCTGGAGAGTAGTGCGCGGGTCAGGCTCGCAGCAAGTCATCATCGACCAAATCGTGCACTTAGTCTCGAGAAGTCCTGCTCAGCACTACCAAGACCTCGTGGCTGCTATAAAGAAGGTGATCAAGTCCAAGCCCGAATCTCCCCAGACCAAGTTGCAGGCTTTGAAGGTGCTAATTCCAGCTATGAGACAGACCGGGTTCCGCGCCTATGCAGCGGAACGGCTGTTGACGCGACTAGGGATACTGGCGAGAAGGGTGAAGGAAAGCCCAAGTGCAGGCCTGTGGGGGGCTGCGAGCGAGCAAAGTCAGGAGGCTTTGGAGGCTTCGAGAGAGTTCGGGAGAGTGCTGTTGGAGGCACTGAGACAGTGGGCGGAGGACTATGGGGAGGAAATGAGTGTGTTTCGCAGGAATTATGAGGAGGTGGGGAGAGACAGGGAGGAAGAGGGTCTGGAGGAAGTCAGGGCGCATACACTGCTGCTGAGGGAAGTGGTATTGTCCTCCCCCTCTCAGACCTCTTCCAACGCCCCGCTGTGCGCCTCCCTACAGCACCAAATCACTTACCTGCGCTCTCAACTTCCCTCCTTAGCTGTCCGCATGGATGAACTGCGGCTCCAAGAGTACTTAGACGCTTTGGAATCTGCCGAAACTGTACTTGAAGACTACTCAAACCTGCCCCAAAGCGTTCAAACCGCCCAAAAGTTCGATTTCGACTTCGACTTCCCTCCAGACCCAAGCGACAAAAAGCAGGAATTCGACTTCGACATGCACTGGGAGGACCAGGAAAGCAGCCCTTCCCAAAACCCACAATTCCAAGTCCCTCAATTCGATTTCGACGATGCTCAATTCGCCTTTCCCCCTGCAGACGACCCCAATTCCAAGCTAAAATCCCTAGAAGAACAGAAAGAACAGTACCTCAAAACCATCGAAAGCAATGAAAAGTCCCTTGAGGACCAGTTGGGACTGATAAAATCACTGCGCTTGCAGGCTTCTGATGCTGGAGTTCGCTTGCTACAGATGCAGACTAGGGAAAAGGAACTGCTGGATGAGGTGGGGAAACTCAGGTTGCAGCTGAATGCAACTAGTAAGGACAGGAGCAGGACGGATGAGGCGGTGAAACGGAGGGAAGTGGAGATGGGGAGGGAAGTTGAGGCGAAAGAGAGGGAAGTAGGGAAGTTGATGCAAAAAATAAGCTTGTTTGAAGAGAAATGGAGTGATTTCGAGCCGAAATACATCCAAATTCAGCACGAAAACGAGCAATTTCGCTCGCAAATCGATACTTTCCAGGCCGAATTCAGCTCCAAACAGCAAAAAGCCGCTGACCAACTCGCCTCCAAGCAGAAAGCCCTAGAGCAGGCGCAAAGCGACGTGAGTTCCCTAGTCGCCCAGGTGAGTTCCCTGAAGTTAGCCCTGAGTCGAGACCTCCAGTCCCGTGGAGTGCAGACCCTGCCAGCAGAGCTGAGGCTATGCAGAGACAGTGGTGTAGAGTGTCCAGGAGGAGTAGGCAGGGGGAAGAATCTCGAAATCAGCCCAATACAGGGAATCGCTATCCGTCCGAAAGTGGTATTTCCCAGACTTCGCCTGGAGTCAGTGTTCCGAGTCTCCATCCAGTCAAACTGCATTCACAGAGCAGAAATTGAGTCTCTTGCAGGCCTCTCCATCACTCCTGAGCTGGTCCACTCCCAAATCGAGTCAATTCCAGTGGACATTTCCAGTAAATCCCCAGGACAAAGCGCCGCTGTGGCTACAATTGAAGTGGAAAACCCCTTTGCGCAGGACACAGCCATACTGATGGCTTCCCTGCCTGCTCCAGAACTAAGGGAAAAGCCGCTAATTGCCAATGAAACCTGGGTTCAGAGCCTGTACCAGTCTGAACAGGGCCTGCTGTATGGAGACGAGGTAATTGAGGTGCGGTTTCGAACGAAAACAGAAGGGAATAACTGCCTAATGTGGCTGCTGATTACACCCAAAGACACCCAAACCCCCTCTATTTCTGCTCTTTCTGCAGATGCAGATAGTGATTATTCAGTCCAAATCTCCAAGCAGGTCCTGCCCAGTCCTTTGCTGGCTTCAGACCCTGCCAAGGTCCTGCTCTGCATCACTGCCCGGACGCCCTTCGCTCCACCACCCACACTGGACTTCGTCTGCTCTGCCGCTCAAGTCACTGACCTCCGCTTAGCCCTGCCAGTGTCCTTTTTCAGGTTCACACAGCCCTTAGACTGCAGTGACCTGCAAGAAATCCGAAGGCTTTGGGAAGAGCTAAAAAGCACTCAATACTCTGAGAGTTTCGAAGGCTTAAAGGCGGATATCCGCTCCATGGGTCTACTGAGAACCGCGTTGGCCTGCGAAAGCCACTTCAAAGTGCTGACTTCCCTGCAACTCCCGGAACTGCAAAGGACCTGGCTCTTAGTGTGTGGTCAGGTGCTGTCCCTGCCAGTGCTGGTGCTGGTGGGTCTGCGGCAAGACGCCAGCGGAGGGGTGATGACTGCCTATGCAAACGAGGCACAGGTGCGGAAGACTCTAGTTGCCTTTGTGCTTAGCTTAATTGCTTGACTGGTAGAGTAGTAGGTCACTATTAGACTGCTTATATAGGTGTTAGGGAGTTACTACAGTGTCTGTACCTATCAGCGCAGAAGCAAGTCCAGCTATAGTCCTCTCTCGCCTCTCCCATACTCTGCAACTCTGCCTTGGGTCGCTTGTACGGTGCACAGGGGAAGTTAGGCTGGCTTGATAAGCACCTTCTGGAGGCGGAAGTGCCGAATTCCCCATGTCAGCAGGTCTATTCCCTAAGTCCAGACTATACTTTTCCATCGACTCCACGGTTCCCTGTAGGACAATTTGCTGCTTTTCCAATCGTCTCATATCCACAGAAAGCCACTCCCTGCTAGGAGTGTCCACAAACTCCCAATCTGCCTCCTCCCCGCCCACTTTCCGCTGGATTCCTGCCATCAGAGCAGGCTTGTCACGGTGGAACTAGCAGTGGCGGAAGACTTGGCCGAGGGCGGGACTTTTGACCTTGTGGAAGCCGTAGAAGTTGAGTTGGCGGACGAAGCTGGTCAGTTTGTTGTGTTTGAAGTACTGGGGAAGGATGCATTCTTCGAAAGTCTGCACGTCTTTTATATAGAAGGCGTCGCCCTCCTCCGTCCAGTCCAGCCCCCTGACGAAGCCTCCTTCTCAAAGAGCGTATAAGTCTTCTGCAGAAAGGACAGAAGTCCCCTACTCGACTGCCTTTTCATTACACGGAATCACATCTCGAAGCACTTTTCTGCAAATACACTCAACAGGGTTCTCTGTATTCGCATAGAAACCTATTGCTCGAAGCAAGGCAAATGCTAGCGACTATTAGGGAAAATAACTAGTCTGCGAGCTTATAGTAAAAATCAGCTATTGGCCCGCAGACCTCGTCCGTCCTATTGGTCAAATCCGGCTCCTGGAACGTAGTAGTCATAAAAGTCCACGTGACTACTCCCTCTCCCTCCACACTCCGAGCGCAGTCCACACACTTGAAGGAACTGGCGCCCTCGAGCTGCAGCACTACTGTGTATATGTTGTTAGCGTGCAGTAGGGTGGGAGCACTCAGCTGCACTCGGCACACGCTCTCTCCCTCTTCGAATTCTATTTCCTCCGTTTCCCCGCTATAGGCCACAGGGGACCTGGTCGTCAGGCCCACAACGACCCTGATTTCCCTGATCTTCACCACTCTCCCCACCTTATGTGGCCTGCACACCCCCACTCCCAGCAGCTTTATCTCCTTAGACACACTAAAAGACAGTGCATCCAGCCTTTCCCCGTTATATGACCACTTCAAAGCCCGGGTCGTAGGAGCCCGGCGCACCCTTAATTCGTTGATATCGGTGGTGAATACCTGCACACCAGAGCGAAGGATAGAGGCAGGTAGGGAAATCGGTACTGAAACAGTCGTTTTCCCTTCCAATATAGTGTCGAATTCCCTGCAGTCGCCGTTGTCCGGCTTAAACCCTTTCAGCATCTGCAGCTTCTGTGCAAGGCTTAGATCTGCATTGAGGTACACTCGTTCGAAGCGCTGGAAAGCCTCTTCGAACCTGCACGCAGACTCATCCACAGCCACCGCCACAGTCCGAGCAGCCTTCAGATCCTCCTCTTTGGCTGAGTTCAGGTCACTCTGCAGGCTCAGAAAGCGCTCGGAAAGCTCTGCATTCAGACCATTAAAGAACTGGAACAGACGCACTTCGCTGTTTTGCCGACTTTCACTCAATTGCTCTGTGCGCTTGCGGAGAGCCAAAGATCTGGTGTGTTCGATGGCATTGAGCCAGGCCTGGCCGTAGGTGAAGCAGTCGAGGAGGTAGGTACGAGTGGGGGTGTTGATGCGTATTAGAGCCGTGGAGTCGAGGAGTTGGACGGAGAGAATGGAATTGAGAGGGATTTGCATAGTTGTGGTTAGGGGAGAGTGCTGTTCCTTGAATGTGGACAGTTGAGACGGGGTCAAAACCATCCAGCGGCGGCGCCACTGTCGCAGGTAGGCGGAGCGCTTTCGCACCCAGCCAGTCTTAATTGGGACTTGTTGGTCTGTTGCTGCCATTATCCCTAGACTGTAATATAAAGTGGCAGTTCTGGAGGAAGCGCCTTTGAAGGTTTTGGAGTTCGGTCGAAGTTATAAAAATAGGAGAGATTGGGAGGGTTAGTATCGATATTAGCTTGGGGTGTCAGCAGCAAGGGATGCTGGACTGTGGTGTTGTGAGTAAATCCGCACTGAAGGAAGCCATATGTTTGATTCACGTAAAGCCGCTGTGTATTGTTTGAATTATGATTCCTAATTTAGGAAATCTGCGTTGCAGGACAGATTAGCAGCTGAAATGGAAGTCTGTGCGTATAGAGAAGCCTAGCTAGTTACTTGCAGCAGCCAGCCTTGGCCGGCTTGGCACTCTGCTGGCCGGGGTTGACGCGTATACTGGTATTGGTGCCCAGCGTTTCGCCCATGCGCTTGTCCTTGATTTCCTTCGCGATGTTGAAGAACACTTCCTGCACGTTGATGTTGTTTTTCGCACTTGACTCGAAGAACTTGACGCTGAGCTCTCGAGCCAGGGACTCGCCCTGCTCTGCCGACACCTTCTTATCAGGCCGGTCACACTTGTTACCGATTAAGACCTTCGCCACGTTCTCACTCGCATGCATTTTGATCTGCTGGATCCAATTCCTAACGTTGGTGAAGGAGTTCTCATCTGTGCAGTCGTATGCGAGAATGATGCCCATTGCACCCTTGTAGTAGGTCTGAGTGATGGTGCGGAAGCGCTCTTGACCTGCGGTGTCCCACTATGTAAAAGGTACGATTTGCAGCTTTATTTGCTTGCCGTCTACTTCAATAGTTTTGATTTTGAAGTCAATGCCGATGGTGGTGAGATGCGAAGTAGTGAAGGAGTCATCAGAGAAGCGGAGCAAGAAGCAGGTCTTGCCCACCCCCGAGTCCCCGATGATCAGTAGCTTTATCAGGTAGTCGTACTGCGCTGCACTCCTCGCCATAAGATTATTTCCATCTGTCAGCTCCTGATATCACCCATTGCCCGGCTAACTCCCCCCATACACACAGACTGGCTGCTTCCCGCTATACCCCTCTGCAGTGCTTTAGTCTCTGTCTAGTGCCGATTCAAGTCCGCGAGACAGGGAAACCTGGAGCCTAACTGCCAAGGACTCTGTAGTAGGCGAAATATGGCCTCAGGGGAGCTGCCTGCACCCCTTCAAGACTACGACTACTTCGCTAAGGTGGTGCTCCTGGGCTCTGCGGCAGTGGGCAAGAGTTCCTTACTGCTGCGCTTCGTTCAGAACCGGTTCCCTGACTCCTACTCCTGCACTCTTGGGGTAGATTTCCAGACCAAAACGCTGCAGGTGGAGGGGAAAAGAGTGAAGCTGCAGGTGTGGGATACTGCAGGGCAGGAGAGATTCACACCCATGACGAAGTGCTATTTGCGCAATACTAACGGCTGTGTAGTGGTTTACGACATTTCCAGCAGAGACAGTTTCTCACGTGTGCCAGCCTGGGCGAAGGAGTTCCGAGAAGCCAATAGTATCGCTCAGGTGACAAGTCTGCTGGTCGTGGGGAACAAACTCGACTGTGCGGAGAGCAGAGTGGTGACTACGAAGGAGGGACGGGAACTGGCGGAAACGCTGGGAGCCAACTTCCTGGAGGCCTCTGCGAAGGCTGGGACTGGAGTGGAGGAGGTTTTCGAGGTGCTGGGTAGGGATGTGTATGAGAAGATGAAGGGCAGGGGGGAGCCGTCTGAGCGCAGTTCAGGGAAAGTGAAGCTGAAAGCAGGCCAGAAAGGCGAAAAGCGGAAGTGCTGCTAGAGCTGTGTAATTAGGCAGAAATAGCGGAAAGACGCACTCCTTGCAACAGAGCAGAGTCCTGTGGGAAGTGAGCCGCTGCCAACTGCGCCGCCCTTGCTACCGCTTCCGCTGCCTGTGCAGGACTGTTGAGGCCGGAGTACCCCACTGCCAGACTGCAATACGCCCTTATTGCTTCCCTTATATGCGTCTTTTCCCTACTTTGTCCCAATAGAAGCGCAGCTTTTCTTCCACTACTTACCGCCAAGCCGAAATCCCCGCTTTTCCCTGCAATTTCGCTCATTCTCGCCAGATCTCCGGCCATTTCGGTCCTAAACGCCCCTCCACTCCTCTCCCCCGCTGCAAACGCCTTCCTAGTATACTCCGCTGCCAAGCTCCAGTCTCCCTGCTCTGTCGTTATCTCGGAAAGCTGCGTTAGAGCCTGGAAGTAGAGAGAAACGTAGGAAGTTTGGTAGGGTTGCAGCAGTTCGAGGGATTCAAGGGCGATTTGATAGGCAGCTGGAAGGCTATTGGCCAGGAAATAGACTTTTGAGAGGGTCAATAGGCCGGAAATCACGTCGATTTGGTGCTTTTCCGGCCACTCTGCCTGCAAAGCAGACTTGGCGAGTGCTAAAGCGACATTTTGTCTGCCAGTTCGAGCGAAAATGAGTGCCAATGTAGCAATGCACTCCGCCCTTCCTGGTCCTCGAGGCGCAATATAGGGCAATTCCCTCAAAATCGCCACTGACTGCATGCACTTCCCCTCAGCCTCTGCGTATTTCCCCATTTTCATCAGTATTTGCGCTTCTAGTGTATAAGCATATGCGACCTTTTCGCTGTTTTCCCCGAAAAGAACCTTCACAACCGCCAAAGTTTCCCCAACCTGCTGAACTGCCTTCTCAAATTCCTCCATTTCGACATATATCTTGGCCAATCGATAGTGCACATACCTGTTTTCAGGGTCCAAGCCCGGCTTTCCAGCCTGCAAACTGCCTACAAGCAACTTTTCCGCTGTAGTAAGGGCGCCTTGCCTGTAATAAGCATTGGCATAGAAACTAGCACTGGCAGGGACTGCCCAGGTAGTAGGGGAGAGCAGAAAGCGCTCCTGATATGTGAGAAGGTCTGCAAATATCAGGTCGCAAGTACCGGTACTGATGATGATATCGCTATTGTGATGGACAGCGAAGGGAATAGTGTCGATTAGCGGGCGGTTGAGAGGGAGAGGGTCTAGCATTGCCGCTACAAGCTGCTTTAAGTCCGCCTGCAGGTCTGATTTCTCTATCAAGGGACGAGGGTCGCCGTCTATTGTGGTGAGGTCCATGAGGGCCATGTGCAGCAGCACCAGTCCCAGCGAATACACGTCTGAAGCATACACATCCACACTCGCCACAGTGCCCGCTACCAGCGCCGCTGTCTCTGGACTCAAGTACCCCGCAGTGCCCCGGCCCTCTGTCGTCCACTGTCCTTTCCCCGCACAGGAGAAGTTCCCCACCTTGTAGTCCTCAGAGGCTAGGAAAACTGCAGCGGGTTTCAGGTTGCGATGGGCAATATTGAGACTTTTGAGGTGAGTGAGGGCAGTAGCCGCGCAATAGAGGAAATTGCGGTAGTTGGAGTCCGTGTAGGGGCGACATTGGAGTTTCCGCTTGGTGATATCCTGCTCCAGGTCCCTTTCACAGCGCTCCAACACGATATTTACGGTAAATCCACTCGAGTGGGCTGTTAAAAACAGCCCAGTTACTGCGCAAATGCTGCTATGTCGGCCCAAGGCCTGCAGAAACCCTTCCTGGACTGGCAAATTCGCCTCCTTTTGGCTGGAAATTGGGCCACATCGCTTCAAAAGCACTGGTTTTCCGCTGCTTTGAGACCAGGATTCGTTGCAAATTACTCGGTAATTGGCGGAGTTAAAGCGACAAAGCTCTTTGCCAAGGCGATATTGCTCGATTTCGCTGCTTTTTGGACAGTTTTCGCTGATTTCTGCAGATTTTCCCTTCTCGTAGTCCAGTTGAAGCTCTATTTCGTCGCTATTCCAGGCTAAGTGCAGGTCTGAGAAGGCAGATAAGGCGAAGGTTGGGTCGTTTAGATGGGAAATTACACAGTGGAGCAGGGAATTCGCCTCATTTACTGTGCGAAACCTGAATTTCCGCCTAAAAGCAGGCAATAAACCCCAATTTCCAGTAAAATTGGTTGAATCAAGGTCCTGGGAGTGCTGCAGTTCGTCCATATTCTATATTTCAGCCCTTATAGGCAAATTTGCACGTGCGAAGGGTCGAGTTGTAAGCAAGTTGACCGCCATAATAGGCATTTTTAGGGCAAAACTGGCGATTCTCATGCGATTTCCTCAGCAGCACAGCTATTTTCCCTGCTTTAAGCCTAGACAAGCAACGGTGAAGCTGTTCGAGCCACTGACAGTGGCGCCCAGGTGCCAAAACCTGGCTTTCTGCCTGTTTAGAGGACTGTTAGAGGGTGCCAGGCAGTCAGGACTTGTGGTGATGGAAGTCAGGGTAGTATAGGGACAGAGGGAAGTCGCTGTGCACCCTAGGACTAATCGGCCTAATAGCACAGTAGTGATTGCATGTTTATCGATGTATGCTAATTTGCACTATATGGAATGGCGGTATCTGTTTAGGTCCGAGAGACCCGACATATGGCCTGTAGCAATACCTGTAATTATCCACTTTTGATGATATGATTGAACACATTGCGGATTTGCCTTGCGTGCTTTGTATGGTGCTTTTACTTATAGAGCAGGACACAATCAGTCCTTGACTTATGTGTAATAATGTTTCTGCTGAGGGCATATTGAGCCGGACCAATGCGGAATGGAAAGGGTGAAGACGATCCCAGTTTACACTGGAAGAAGTAGTGACTTTCTGCGTGGAAGCCGAAAGGGCGGGAGTGGGTATGGGGACGTGTCCTCAATTGGCAGGGCAGGGGATGATGTGGACAATTGGAAATACTCCAACTCTGACAAACAAAGTGATTATAGTTTAATGCTTACAGTAAGACAGGCGGGAAGGAAAATCTGCCTACAGAGTGAATAAATATATAATATCAGGAGGTAAACAGAAGTCCTTTCGAAATATTGCTTTGGTGAAGGGTTGGATAGTCCTGTTTTGAAGTCGCATTAAATATGAGTTGATATAATGGATGTGGACTCGACTCTCCGAACAATGCTGCTCTATGGTCTTTTGGCAGTGGCAGGAGTTCTCCTGTGCAAGTTGCTAAAGCCGAAACCCCAGGACAAGTCGTACCTCCAAATCATAGCTCGCAAGCGCAACATCAGAGACGCTGCAGTGCAGGCCTTCGCTAGTGTCCCTCCCCCTTCCCCCGAGAAACAGAGCCTCATTCTCTACAAGACTGTGACGGAGTTGAAGCAGGGGTTAGCTACAGGTCTATTCACAAGTGAGGAAGTGGTGTTGACCTATATTCACCGCACGATTGAAATTGGTCTGCCTCTGGAAGCAGTCACAGATGTGAACTTCGAAGAAGCCCTGCGTACAGCCAGAGACTGTGACAGACAGAGAAGAGAAGGCAAGGCCACAGGTCTTCTACACGGAATTCCCATATCGGTGAAGGACAATTTCCACATGAAGGGCTTCGACGCTTCTTGCGGAATGACTGCAAACTGCTTCCAACCATCATTGGAAGACGGAATTCCAGTTCAGTCTGTTCGGCTTCAGGGTGGAATACCATTCGTCAAGTCCAACTTACCCTTCGCCGTGATCGGTTACGAGAGCAGCAATAGGCTATGGGGAAACGTAAAGAACCCTTGGAAGCAGAATAGAACTGCGGGAGGGAGTTCTGGAGGGGAAGCTGCACTAGTCGCCACTGCTTGTTCCCCTCTTGGTTTGGGCAATGATGTAGCTGGAAGTATTCGCTTTCCCTGTTCTGTTTCAGGTCTATACGGATTTATGTGTTCTCCCGAGAGGGCAAATACCACTGGAGATCATAAAATTACACGTCCACATGAAGGCCGCTATATTCCCTACGTGTGGAGTCGACCAGGCCCTATAGGGCGCAGTGTGGAGGACTTAGTACTAATGATGAAGACACTGTGGAGTGAGGAGGTCTTCGATATGGACCGACTGA
>Ga0247837_1000663_pt1 | contig 73736 bp, 78 predicted proteins | sample LaCtaG_2_FD_187115 | JGI IMG/M metagenome (GOLD analysis project Ga0247837, IMG submission 187115) | Freshwater microbial communities from meromictic Lake La Cruz, Castile-La Mancha, Spain - LaCruzMarch2015_14.5m | ecosystem: Environmental > Aquatic > Freshwater > Lake | place: Spain: Castile-La... | reverse complement strand
AACTTAAGCCTACGTTGTTCTGTGTAACTTGTGTATTTTCAGTTCCTGATAAAAAATTATAATCTAAATTCTGTCTAAGCTGACCCAGTGAAAAAATAACACGCTGCTTATCATCTATTCTAAATCCTGAATTTATAAAAATTTCACTCTTGTCTGTTCCTGCGGTGAGCAAAAGTCCTGCTGCAAAATTATCTGTAAGTGGAATTGCAAAACTTCCTGTAGTGCTAAGACCCGTTAATTTACTATACTGCGGCGTGACAACTAATAAACTATCACCAAATTTTTCATAATAAGTTCCACCTGCAGTTCCGCTAACCTGACCAAATTGATTGTAAACAGGTGTTACGAATAATGAACTGTCACCAAATTTCTTATTATAATTTAATCCAGCATTAGAGCTAATCCCACCAAATTTATCATATTGCGGAGTGACATAGATTGAGGTGTCACCTATCTTATCTTTATAAGTTAGGCTCCCGCTTTGACTATTTGGGTTTGGTTGTATTGTTATTTTATCCTTTATTCCCTCTAATACTTTTGCCTCTTGAGCAAAAACTGTAAAGGAAAGAAATAAAGAAATAACAAAAAAGATAAATTTTATCTTTTTATGCATAATCTTTTTGTAATTAATTTTTACAAATATCTAGATACAGGCAATCTTGAGTGCCTTTAATGGCACCTTGTTCACTTTTGCCGTAATAATTATCCTTAATAACGCTTATAATACTTGATTAATTACAGATATTTTTATCCGTATTTTATTTGTTCACTATTGGTATAAGTCCTGACTAAATTAATGTCTAAAAATATTACTTCTACTAAGCAGAAACGATCTAGGAAAACGCTAGAAGAGCTTATGCAAGCAGCATTGATAATTGCTGAAGAGGCAGATCTCAAAAATTTTAATAGCAGAAAACTAGCTCAAAAATCTGGTTATGCTTTAGGAACATTAGTGAAAAGATTAGGTTCTATTGAAAATATTTTTTTATGGGCCGTAAAAAAAATAAGAGAAAAATACTCTAAAGAGTTTGTTCAACAAATTAAAGGTATTGATAAAAATTTAACTCTAGATGCCGCTCTTGAACGCATCATTAATAAATTCTTTATTATTTTTAAAAAAGTTAATCCTAAAACAATTCAATATTTTGAAAATAAAATGCTTAAAAAAAATGGCTTTGTGCCTGATTTCTATGACTATACAGATGTTGGAGCTATTGAATGGGTAAAGACAGCTAAAAATAACAAAACTAATACTTTTAGACAAATGTCAGTAGATGAAGCGAAAATACTATTTAAAATGAATATGACTTTAATTGAAAGACCTTTTGTGGAAGGCAAAGCAATTGCTGGTACAGAAAGACACCGTAAAATTATTATAGAAAATTTAAGAAGATTATTTAAAAAATAATCGGGTTTAACTATCTAAAGCTTGTTTGATTGAAAGTTTAACTTTTCCTTTATCAAATCCTAAAACTTTAACTTTAACTTCATCGCCCTCTTTTACAACATCGCTTACTTTCTCCACTCTTTTCGCTGCAAGTTCAGAGATATGAACTAGACCATCTTGTTTGCCTAAGAAGTTTACGAAAGCTCCAAATTCCATAATTTTAACAACTTTACCTGTGTAAATTTTTCCAAGTTCAGGTTTTGCTATAATACTTTTTACCATCTCTAAAGCTTTGTTTCTTGAAATTTCGTCGGGTGCGGAAATAGTTACAATTCCATCATCACTAATATCAACTTTAGCGCCCGACAATTCAACGATCTCTCTTATTGTTACTCCACCTTTTCCGATAATGGCTGCGATATCTTTTTTATCGACAGTTACTTTTTCCATTTTTGGAGTGTGTTTTGATAAATCTTTTCTTGAAGCATTAAGGGCTTTGTTCATCTCTCCTAAAATATGAATTCTGCCATCTTTTGCTTGTGATAATGCTTTATCCATAATCTCAAATGTAATTCCTGTAATTTTAATATCCATTTGTAGCGAAGTAATTCCATCTTCTGTTCCTGCAACTTTAAAATCCATATCTCCTAAATGATCTTCATCACCTAAGATGTCTGATAGAACTGAAAAATCAGCTCCTTCTTTAATTAAACCCATTGCAATTCCTGCAACTGGTTTTTTAATTGGAACTCCAGCATCCATTAAAGCAAGGGATGCTCCGCAAACAGTTGCCATAGATGATGAACCATTTGACTCTGTAATTTCTGAAACAATTCTAAATGTGTAAGGGAAATCTTCTTTTTTAGGTAAAATTGAATTAACAGCTCTCCACGCTAATTTACCATGACCTATTTCACGTCTTCCTGTTCCAACTCTACCAACTTCTCCAACTGAAAATGGAGGAAAATTGTAGTGCAACATAAACCTAGATCTTTGTAATCCATCTAAGCTTTCAATTCTTTGCTCGTCCTCTGAAGTTCCAAGTGTTGTAACAACAATTGCTTGTGTCTCACCTCTTGTAAATAAAGCAGAACCGTGAGTTCTAGGTAATATACCCACTTCACATTTAATCGGCCTAATATCTGCAAGTCCTCTTCCATCAATTCTTTTCTTTTCTTTAAGAATTTTTGTTCTAACGATTTCTTTTTCAACATCTTTAAACTGAGATTCAACGTCCATTTTGCTAAATTCTTCTGAATCTGTGTAAAGCGCTAATGATTTTTCTTTTGCTAAATTAATTAATCCACTTCTTTTCTTTTTATCTGGCTCTGAAAACGCTGCCACTAAATCATTTTTAACATTTTTTAATAAATTATCTTTTACAACTTTTAAATCTTTTTTTTCTAAAACCCATGTTTCTTTTTTACATTCTGCGGCAAATTCATTTATCATTTTAATCACCGGAGCAAATTGGTCATGACCAAATTTAACTGCATCTAACATTATTTTTTCAGTTAATCCTGAAGCCTCAGACTCCACCATCAGAACTGCATCTTTAGTTCCTGCAACTATTAATTCTAATTGTGATTCTTTTAATTGTTCTTTTGTTGGGTTTAAAACAAAGCTGTTATTAATATAGCCTACTTTAGAAGCTGCAACTGGTCCCATAAATGGAATTCCTGAAATAGCTAATGCTGCTGAAGCTGCAATTAAAGATAATACTTCTGGATCGTTATCTTTCTCGTATGAAAGAACTGTTGGTAAAACTTGAACTTCATTTCTAAAGCCTTCTGGAAATAAAGGTCTGATTGGTCTGTCAATTAATCTTGATATTAAAGTTTCGCTCTCTGTTGGTCTTGCTTCTCTTTTGAAATATCCACCTGGGATTTTTCCTGAAGCGTAATATTTTTCTTGGTAATTTACTGTAAGTGGAAAGAAATCTATGTCAGGTTTTGCTTTCTTTGCACCAACAACTGTTGCTAAAATAACTGTATCACCTGAAGTTAGTATAACTGCTCCATCTGCTTGACGAGCAATTTTTCCGGACTCGATAGATAATTTTTTACCGCCCCAAACAATCTCTTTTCTTACTATTTTAAACATTAAAATTTATTTTCTGATATTCAGCTTTTCTAAGATCTTTTTATAATTGGTTGCGTTTGTTTTGCTGAGATAATCTAATAGTTTTTTTCTTCTATTCACCAATGTCGTTAATCCTGTGTACGAATGCTTATCTTTTTTATTTTTTGTAAAATGCTCAGTTAAGTATCTAATTCGCTCAGTTAAAATAGCGATTTGCACTTCTGAAGAGCCAACGTCTTTGGCGTGCAGTTTTAAATCTTTAAAAACACTTTCTTTATTTAAAATTTTTTTTGTCATTTTTTAATTAAATACTCTTTTTGGATAGAAAAAACCGGACTTAAGGTATCCGAGAGCAATTGGCTTTTCTAAAGCCGCTGTGTAAATATTGTCTAAACTAACCTTTCCAAATTCATTAACCAAACTAACCTTCATTCCATTCTTTATTAAATTAACTCTTTCATCATTTAATTTAATGCTAGGTATATGTATTAAAGCGCTCTGAATATCAAGTACATATTTTAAAAAGTTGGCAGTGCTTTCTTTTTCTATTAATTTTTCAAGGCTATTTGAGTTCTTAATTCTAAAATTTCCATATCGAGTTCTGACTAATTTAGTGACATGAGCAAATCCATCAAAGGATTTTGCAATGTCTCGTGCCAGACTTCTAATATAAGTTCCTGTTCCGCATTTCATATAAAAAAGACTTTTGTTATTTTCATGTTTTAATAATCTAATATTTTTTATAAAAACTTTTCTCTCTTCCATATCAAATTCTAAATTATTTCTCGCAAGTTCATAAGATCTTTTGCCATTAATCTTTACGGCAGAAAATTTCGGAGGCATTTGCATTTGGTAGCCAATAAATTTTTTTAAAATATTTTGAACTTCTTTTTTTGTCGGATAAATTTCATTACTTTTTGTAACTTTACCTTCTAAATCTAAGGTATCCGTCTCTGATCCCCACTCAATTTCAAATAAATAACTTTTTAATAGTAAATGTATTAATGAAACAGTCTTAGTTGCTTCACCTAAGGCAATAGGTAGAACGCCCTCAGCTAATGGATCTAAAGTTCCAGCATGACCAATTTTAATTTTTTTAAACTTACTCTTTATGATGTTTAAACAGTATGCAGAGCTAAAACCTTTGGGTTTATTTAAATTTATCCAACCATCAATCATTTTCGTGCGTCTTAATAATTAATTTTTCAATTTTTTCAGCATAATCGAAAGATTCATCTAATACGAAATGAAGATTGGGCAAAAATTTATTTTTCCAATTACGCGACATTTGTTTTTTAATTAAACCATTATTATTTATAAGGGATTGTAAAATAAACTCTGAATTTTTACCTCCAAGCGGCATAAAAAAAACTTTTGCATGTTTTAAGTCTGGGCTCATTCTAACTTCTGAAACCGTAATCACTCGAGTATTGATATTTGGCAAAGCCACTTCTTCTTTTAAAAATAAATTTCCAAGTAACTGTTTTAATAGTTCACCAACTCTTAACTGCCTTTGGGTGAAAGGCTGATCGCTTAAATGAATGTTCATTATTAACTAATTTATTGTTCTTGCGCTTTCAACGACAGAAAATGCTTCAATAATATCTTTTTCTTTAAAATCTAAGAAATCTTTAAAAGCTACTCCGCCTTCAATGCCTGCTTTAATTTCTTTCACTTCATTTTTTTCTCTAAAAAGAGATGCAACTTTTCCTGTGTATACAACGCTTCCGTCTCTAACAATTCTTACATCAGAATTATTAATTATGCTTCCCTCCGTCACTTTTATACCTGCAACTTTTCCAGCTTTAGAAGATTTAAATACCTGTAAGATTTCGCACTGTCCTAATACTTGTTCATTAATTTCTGGTGCTAATAAACCTGATAATGCTTTGGTAATATGCTCAATCGCCTCATAAATAATATTAAAGTACAAAATGTTCACCCCTAATTTTACCGCAAGATCTTTTGCTTCTTTATTAGGCTTAATATTAAAGCCAATTAAAACTGCATTGGAAGCTTTTGCTAAAGATACATCTGTCTCTGTAATGGCACCAACGGATGATAAAACGATAACTGGTTTAACTTCGTCATGTTGAATTTTTAATATCGCATTAGATAAAGCCTCTGCAGATCCATGCACGTCGCTTTTGATAATAATTGATAATTCTTTTTGTTTGTTAACATCTCCAAAAATGTCATTTTTCTTAACAAGACCGATAGTTTTTTTAGATCTGCCCTGTTCAATTCTATGTTCATTTATTTCTTTTGCTTTTGCCTCGCTATCCAAAACTAAAAAATCATCGCCTGCTTCAGACACACCCGTTAAACCAATAATCTCAACTGGCATTGAAGGACTTGCTTCATTAACTAATTCTCCTCTAAAATTATTCATCGCTCTGATTTTTCCCCACTGCAAACCACTTGCAAAGAAATCACCTCTTTTTAAAGTGCCTCTCGTGATTAAAATTGTCGACACAGGTCCTTTGCCTTTGTCTAATTTTGATTCAATTACTATTCCCTGAGCGGGTACATTTGGGTTCGTTTTGTGATTTAAAATTTCTGCTTGTAAAATAATTGCCTCTTTTAATTTATCTAAATTTGTTTTCTTTAAAGCAGATATCTCAACACACTGAATATCCCCGCCTAATTCTTCAACAACAAGTTCGTGTTCTAATAATTGATTTCTAACTTTTTGTTTATCAACGCCGTGAATATCGCATTTGTTAATTGCAACTATGATTGGAACTTTTGCAGCTTTTGCATGTTGTATCGCTTCAATTGTTTGCGGTTTAATTCCATCATTTGCAGCAACAACTAAAACAACAATATCTGTAATTTTAGATCCTCTAGCTCTCATTTCAGTAAAGGCCGCATGACCCGGTGTATCTATGAAAGTCATCCATTTTTTATCTTCTGCAAAAACTTGATAAGCACCAATGTGCTGCGTAATTCCACCGTGCTCTGTCGCAACAACATTTGTTTCTCTTAATGCATCTAGTAATGAAGTTTTACCATGATCCACGTGACCCATTACAGTTATTACTGGGGGCCTAGAATATGTGTCTTCGTCTTCTTTAGATTTTTTTAATTTTGATAATTCATCATCGATTTGATTATCTTTGACAACTGTATGTCCAAATGCGCCAACGATGTACTCGGCGGTATCTCTGTCGATGGTGTGATTGATTGTAACTTTTACATTTTTTTCAAATAAAAATTTAATAATCGAACTTGCTTTTTCTGCCATTCTGTTTGCAAGGTCTTGAATAGTGATTAAGTTAGGTACCGATATTTCTCTAGAAGTTTTTTTTGCTTCGGCTGATTCATCACCATCTTGAACTAATTTTTTATCTTTTTCTCTAGCTCTTTTAAATGAAGCTAAACTTCTTGATTTTTCATCTTCATCGGCATCCGTAAGTGCTTTAGACAAGGTTAGTTTATATTCTCTTTTTTTGCCGTGAGTTTTTTTAATTAATTTTTTACTGTTATCTATTTCAAGCTCTTCTTGAATTTTTTTTCTTGCCCATTCCTGAGCTGATTTTTGTGCTTTAGCTGTGTCTTCTTTTGTTAAAATCTTTCCTTTTACTGCTTCTTGTGGAGTTGATGAAACTTTTGGTTTTTCTACGGACTGACTAATATCAATCGATCTGTTTTTCTTTTTTTCAACTAAAACTGATTTATTACCAGCGCCTCTTGCGTAGCTTGAAACAGCTGCTGGTCCGCCACTAAAGTTTTTTAATGTAAGTTTTTTTTTTTTGTCTTTAACGTCCATGTTTTTTCTAAAAGCGAGTTTATTATTTGTTAAAAACTTTTTCTCTTGCGCTCATTATTAGGCGCTCAGCCTCAGCTTTTATGATATCGAAATTCTGCAAGATTCCTTCAAATTCCACTCTTTTTCCTTTAACTTCATCGTAGCCGCCTAAGATTTCATCAACTGATAAGTCTGCAAAATCAGCTAAAGTTTTAATATTTTTTTCACCTAAAGTAAGTAGCATTCCAAGTGATAGTCCTGGATGATTCATGAGATCATCCTGAATACCTAACTCTTTAACTCTATTTGATATTTCTTTAGATTCTGTTTCTAAATATTCTTTAGCTCTGTCTTTTAATTCTTTTGCTGTGTCTGCATCGAAACCATCAATTTTTGTTATTTCCTCCAAAGGAGATCCATCGATTTCTTTGATAGAAGAAAATCCTTCTAGTACTAAAAGCTGAGCCATCATTTCATCAATTTCTAAGCTTTCAATAAATCGTTTTGTTTTAATTTTAAATTCTGATTGTCGTTTTTCTGTTTCTTCTTGATCTGTTAAAATATCAATTTCATAATTCATTAACTTAGAAGCAAGTCTTACATTTTGTCCTCTTCTTCCAATCGCTTTGCTAAGATTATTTTCATCAATCACGACTTCAATTCTTTTTGTAGCTTCATCCAAGACTACTTTTTGAACTTCAGCAGGAGCTAAAGCATTGATCACAAGTGTTGCTGGATCTTCAGACCAATGAATAATATCAATTTTTTCTCCTTGTAATTCATTCACCACCGCTTGCACTCTACTTCCTCTCATACCAACACAAGCTCCAACTGGATCAATCGATTTATCTTTTGATGTAACGCAAATTTTTGCTCTACTTCCTGGATCTCTTGCTACTGATTTAATTTCAATTGTTCCTTCATAAATTTCTGGCACCTCAAGTTTGAATAGTTTTGCCATAAATTGAGGATGAGCTCTTGATAAAAATATTTGTGGACCTTTAGCTTCTTTTTTAACTTCATAACAATAAGCTTTAATTCGGTCGCCTACTTTTATGTTCTCTCTTGGGATTAACTCATCCCTTTTGATAATTGATTCAGCTTTTTGTAAATCAACGATGATATTTCCAAATTCTATTCTCTTAACTATTCCGCTAAGAACTTCGCCGATCTTATCTTTAAAATCGTTATATTGTTTTTCTCTTTCTGCATCTCTCACTTTTGTAGTGATGACTTGTTTTGCAGCTTGAGCAGCTATTCTACCAAAATCAACTGGTGGTAGTGGTTCTAAAATTTCTTGATCTAGTGCTATATCGCTTTTAATTTTTTGAGCATCTTTTAAACTAATTTCGTTTTGACTGTTAGCTGGATTTTCTACAACTTTTAATCTTCGACCTAATTCGATTTGACCATTAGCTCTATTGATAGAAACATAAATATTATTCTCTTGTCCGTAACGTGTTCGTGCGGCTTTCTCAATAGCTTCTTCCATAGAAGTAAGGACAAGCTCTTTATCAATTGATTTTTCGTTTGCTACAGCGTCAACTATCCTAATCAGTTCTACTGTATCAACTCTGTTATTTAACATTAGTTTTGTTTCCTGTAAAAAAAAATGGGCCTAAGCCCATCATGTACTTTCAATAATTTAATTTAATCTACGCTACATTTTTTAACTTATCAAGATTTAAAAAATAAATATCTTTTTTTAATTTATTGGCCTTATTTGAGTATTTTGTATCGACTATGGGATGTCTATTGCTCAAACTATATTCAAAAGTATGATTTTTTTTCTTTAATAAAGAAATCTCCTTTGCCACATAATTAAAATAGTCCTGATCATCTGTTACAAATATTAACGTCGATTTAATTTTCATTTTTTTTAAAATTTTTTCTAAAAATAAATAATTTAGTAATCTTCTTTTTTTTTGTTTATTTTTCATCCATGGATCAGGAAATAATACAAAGACTTTTGAAAAAAAATTATCTACAAAATTATCTATGACTTTTTGTACCGGTACATCTAGTATTGAAATATTATTTAAGTTTAATTCTTTAGCTTTTTGCACAACATTAGCGACTCCATTAATAAAAGGATCCACTCCAATAAAATAATCTTTTGGATAAGTAGTTGCTTGAAATAATATATTTTCACCTAAACCAAATCCTATTTCTAAAATAAAATCTTTATTTTTAACTAGTTTTATTTCTTCAAAATTGACTAAAAAATCTTTTTTATGATTTTCATAAAAAAACTTTTTGCTTTTAGATAGGGCTCTTGATTTTGATCTTCCAAAAAAAATCTTTTTTTTGTCGTCGATCAAATTATACTTTTGATTGAAAATATTTAATTAAATCAGTTTTTTCCCAGCTAAAAGAACCGTTGTCTTCTGGTTGTCTACCGAAATGTCCATAAGCTGCTGTTTTTTGATAAATTGGTTTATTAAGTTTTAATAACTCACGAATGCCTCTTGGACTTAAATTAAAATTTTTAGAAATAATTTCTTCGATTTTTTTTGACTTATTATCTTCATCATCAAATAAATCGATATAAATTGAAAGAGGTTGCGATACTCCAATTGCATAGGACAATTGTATTAAACATTTTTCTGCAACACCTGCCGCTACAACATTTTTTGCCAAATATCTTGCAACGTAAGCCGCTGATCGATCCACTTTTGTTGGATCTTTTCCTGAAAATGCTCCGCCACCATGAGGTGCTGCTCCGCCGTAAGTATCAACGATAATTTTTCGCCCCGTTAATCCTGAATCTCCATCTGGTCCACCAATAACAAATCTACCCGTCGGATTAACATAAAAATGTTTCTCATCACACATCCAGCCTTTTGGAATGACTGATAAAACGTAGGGACGTACAATCTCTTTAACTTTTTCTTGATCGATACTTTCTTCATGTTGTGTTGAAACAACTATTGAAGAAATTCCTTTCGGTTTTCCTTTTTCATAAATAACTGAGAATTGACTTTTTGAATCAGGTCTTAAAAATTTTTCTTTTCCAGACTTTCTTGCTTCTGACATTAATTGTAAAACTTTATGAGAATAGCTTATCGGTGCTGGCATCAGATCTTTTGTCTCTGTGCAAGCATAACCAAACATAATTCCTTGATCACCTGCGCCTTCATCTTTATTGCCGCTTGAATCAACGCCCGCAGCTATATCTTGCGATTGACTATGAAGGTAGTTTGTAAATTTTAAATTTTTCCAATGGAAACCTTCTTGCTCGTAACCAATGTCTTTAACTCTAGATCTAATTAATTTTTCAATTTCATCGGTGTTTATCTCTGGACCCCTTACCTCGCCAGCAATCACAACAGTATTTGTAGTAACTAAAGTCTCACAAGCAACTCTACTTTCTGGAAATTTAGATAAATATAAATCGAGCACCGAGTCCGATATAATGTCGCAAACTTTATCTGGATGTCCTTCTGACACTGATTCACTAGTAAATATATAATCTTGTTTAGCCATTTTTATTAAATTTTCTAAGAGCAATAACGAATATAATACTTAAGAAGATTGTAAAATAAAAAATGTAGTTTTCTAATAAAGAAAACAAGGTTTTTCCTTTTAAAAAGAATAATTTTAGATCAATAAAACCTGATTTGTTTAATTCTAAAGAATTTATAATTTTTCCATTCGGAGAAATATAAGCAGACATACCTTTATTAGTTGATCTTATAATTGGAACACCTTGCTCTACCGCTCTAAAGACTGCCTGGGTTAAATGTTGATGAGGACCGATTGAATCTCCAAACCAACCATCTTCTGAAACGTTTATTATGAAATTATAATCTTTAGAATCACGTTTAAGATCACCGGAATAAATTATTTCATAACAAAGCAAAGGCAGGAAGGATAAATTGTTAAATACTTTAATCTCTTTTCTCTCAGCCCCTGAAGAGAAAGAACTATATCCAAACGTAATCTTTTTTAATCCCCACTTTGTTAATAAATTTTCAAAAGGAATAAATTCTCCAAATGGCACAAGTTTAATCTTGTTGTAAACATTAACAACTTCAGCATTATTGTTAAGAACGACTAAGGAGTTATAAAAATTAATTTTATTACCTGAAATACTTGGATTGGTTACACCAACAACAACTAAATGATTTTTAGAAAAATTTTTATTAAAGTATTCTTTATATTTATACAGATCTTTAGGATTAGTTTGCTGGATCATCCCCTCAGGCCAAACAATTAAAGTTTTTTCATCTTTGTTTACTTTGCTTAGATTGATTAAAGAAATTAAATTTCTATTCTCGTTTTCAGTGCCCCAAGTTTTGGCAATATCAATATTAGGCTGAACTATTTTTATTTTAATGTCGTTGAACTGATTAAACTCTGTATTTTTTATTATAATTTTTCCAAATAAATAATTAGAAATTAAGACAATAAATAAAAAAGCAGAATTAATTAGCATTTTTTTAAACTGAACAGGCCATAAAGAATTAAAGTAAATTGAAAAGATAAGAATGCTAAAAAAATTAAACGTATATGTACCAATGAATTTTAATACTTGAATATTCTCAAGTGAAAAACTCCATGAATAAGATATTAGATTCCAAGAAAATCCTGTAAATAATATTCCTCGTAAATATTCAAATATTGATAAGGAAATAGAGAATATTAATAAAAAAATATAATCTTTTTTTATCAAAGAATGAATTGTAATAACTGCAACCCCATAAAAGATAGCTAATAAAATGGGTAAACCTAAAATAGCCACAGGAATTAAAAAAGTTAGCTGTTTGTCAAAAGTTAATGAGTGCGAAACCCAATAAAGGCTACTTGCAAAATATCCATAACCAAACGCAAAGCCTAAAAAAAAAAAATTAGATATTTTTGCTTTTTTTTCTTTAAATAAAACTATTAGATATAAAAATAGAGAGTAAGTAATAAAATTTACAAAAATAAGATTATAAGGTGGCAAAGAAAAGCTAGATAAAGAGCCTAATAATAATAAAAAAGTGTAGATAAAAAAATTATTTTTTTTTGACATGCTTATTTTTAAATACTTCTAATAATTTTTTGCTCTAACAGATTCATTTTTTTATATTTTTTAAATGAATCATGCTCATAGCCAATAAGATGTAAAACGCCATGAATTAACATTTTTTTAAAATAATCATCAAAGTTTATATTTTCTTTTTTAATAATCGCTTCAATATACTGATAACTTAGTGCGATATCTCCAAGGTAAACTTTTTTCTTTAATTTAAGATCCTTTTTAAAAAAATTTTTATCCTCCGCAGGAAAAGATAATACGTCTGTATCCTTATTAATTTTCCTAAATTTTTTATTAAGATTTTTCATATTTTTTGTGCCCGTTAGAAGAATGGATATTTCACACGCCATTAACCTAGATGGAAATATAGATAATAAAATTTTTTTAATACTTTTTTTAAGAAACAAATTTACTTTGGGGTATTTAGATTTCCAGCTCTTATGTTCAATAACTAAATTAACTTTTACCATTCGGCTCTTTTTTTTCATAATCATCATAAGCCTTAACTATTTTAGAAACTAAAGGATGTCTCATAACATCATTATGATCAAAGTTTATGGTTTTAATTTCTTTAATATCTTTAAGAATTTTTGTGGTTTCATAAAGTCCGGATTCTTTTGATTTTGCTAAATCCACTTGCGATGGGTCGCCGTTTATGACCATTGTTGAATTATTTCCAAGTCTAGTTAGGAACATTTTTATTTGAGTAAACGTTGCATTCTGAGCTTCATCTAATATGACAAATGAATCTTTTAGTGTTCTTCCTCTCATAAAAGCAAGTGGTGCAATCTCAATTATACCCTCTTCTATTTTTCTTTGAATTTTGTCATATCCTAGAAGCTCATAAAGAGAATCATAAAGAGGTATAAGATAAGGATCAATTTTGTCCTTCATATCTCCTGGTAAAAATCCTAAATTTTCTCCTGCTTCTACTGCTGGTCTTGATAATATTATTTTTTTAACTCTATCTTCTAATAAAAAGGTAACTGCTATCGCAACCGCTAAAAAAGTTTTTCCAGTTCCAGCAGGTCCTAATGCCATTACAATTTTATGATTTTTTAAAGCATCTACATAAATTTTCTGCTTCTCAGATCTTGGTAAAATTATTTTTTTTGAGGTTTTGATAGCATCATTATCACTATAAATTGAATTAGGATTCGATTCCGTTCTATTCATTTTAGTTACATCAAAGATTGTCTTAATGTCTTCTTTTTCAATGCTGTTTGTGTTTACAAATTTTGCGATAAGATTGTCCATAATTTGAACAACTGATTGTCTATTATTTAAATCTCCTCGTACAATCATTAAATTCCCTCTTAAATTAATTTTTGTATTAGTAATATTTTCTATTTCCTTAAGATTGGAATCAAACTCACCAATGATTTTACTTAGAACTAAATTATTTTTTATATAAAAACTTAAATAATCATTATTTTTTTCAATAATTTCAATCTGTGAACTAGACACTTTGGATATATTCATCAAACGAGTACTTCTTCTTTTTGTAATACACCAAAAAGGTTTTTGCTGTTGCAGGAAGTAATTTCAATATCCACTAAATCTCCTGGATTACAATTTTCAGAGTTAAAAAAGATAGAATGCATGAATTTACTTCTACCAAAAAATTGGCCTGGAGTTTTAGTTTTATTCTCAATTAATATTTCAGTTTTTTTTCCTATTAGTTGTTTGCTGTTTTTAAATTGAATATCACCTAATAAAGTCTGTAATTTTAATAATCGGGTTTTACATATATCTAAGGATATCTGATCTCGATCAACAGCTGGAGTTCCTGGTCTTTGACTATATATAAATGAATAAGAACTAATAAAATTTACTCTATTAATAATATCAAGCGTATCTTGAAAATCCTGCTCTTCCTCCCCTGGAAAGCCGATTATAAAATCGCTAGAAAATTCCATTTGTGCATTAGCTTCTTTAAATTTAGCAATTAAATCTAAATAATATTCTCTTGTATGTTTTCTATTCATCAGTTTTAAAATTTTATCAGAACCCGATTGAATCGGTAAATGTAATTGCGGCATTAACTTTTTTTGATATTTAAAAGCCTCTATCAATTCTTGATCCATGTCATTTGGATGTGAAGTGGTAAAACGTATTCGATGAATTGAATTAATTTTGGCTATTTCATCAATAAGTTTTGCAAGATTATAAGTTTTATTTCCATCGACAAATTTGTAGGCGCTAACATTTTGTCCAAGTAAAACAATTTCTCTAACTCCATTATCTGATAATTTTTTTGCCTCATTAATAATGCTATTAAACGATCTAGAAAATTCAGCCCCTCTTGTATAAGGAACTACACAGAACGAGCAAAATTTATCGCAACCTTCTTGGATAGTTAAAAATTCAGAAACTTTAGATTTTCTTGAGGATTTTAAATTATCTAAAGTATCAAATTTTTCTATTAATTCAAAATTAGTGTCAGAAAAATTTTCTTTTCTTTCTGCAAAATTTTTAATTTGCTCAGGCAGTCGATGGTAAGATTGTGGTCCAACAACAATGTCAACATAGTTGGTTCTTTTAAAAATCTCCTCGCCCTGTGCTTGCGCTATACATCCGGCTAATACAAAAATCGGTTTCTTTTTAGATCGATTCAGTTTTTTAATTTTGCCAATATCAGAATAAACTTTTTCGGTTGCTTTTTCTCTAATATGGCAAGTGTTAAATATAATACAATCTACATCTGCTAAAGTTTCAGATCTTACAAAATTAACAGACTGCATTAAGTCAGATATTTTATCAGAATCGTACTCATTCATCTGACAACCAAAAGTCTTTATATAAAATGTTTTTAACAATTATTTTAATCTCAAAATATTAGAAGCTCAGAAGGTATAAAAAAAAACAAATAAATGAAATATATTTGTTACATATTTTCATAAATAGGGAATAATTTGCTATCAATAAAAAGTTTATTATCCAAAATATACTGAAGATTCTTAGATGTATATTTGGGCAATTTTGAGAATTTAACTATTTTATCACTTTTTTTTTCTAAAGCATCTTGAACAGTAAATTTAGAATAATAGTCATCGCAATTTTTTAGGTCTTTAATATAGAATCTATTATTCAATTCTAAGGCAACTTTTTCATAATCTTGATTAGTAATTGTAGTTTTCAGGATCTGAAAATTATTAAATCCAAGTACTTTGATTTTTTTAACTAAGGCGATACTTTTGATTGAAGATAAAATATTTCTAAGACCAACAAATCCACCTGGTCCTAAATTAATCATAAAAAAATCTAAGTTTTCTATTTTGATATTGTTTTGCTGAAAGAAATCTAAAAGGATATTTGTAAAATTTTCACTATTTAAGAATTTATCCTGAACTAAAGTAAAGTCAGAATTGTTTTCTTTTGCAATTAGTATTAAACTTCCAAGTGTAAAATCGACTGAACAAAAACTAGAATTCATGGCTCCATTCATAAAAAAAATTATTTTAATTACTTTTTTAATAATTACTAATCTTTCAACAGTTAATTCTCAAGAATATCAAAATGAAAAGGGAATTATTGGATTAATGTATCATCGTTTTGAAGAAAACAAATATCCAACAACCAATGTCAGACTAAAAGAGTTTAATTTACAACTAGAAATTATTAATCAAAACAAGATTGAATTTATTTCAATTGATGAATTAAGAAAAATTCTTATTGAGAACAAAAGCTACGATTCTAAGAAAGTTTTAATTACTGTTGATGATGCCTATAGATCTTTTTACGACAATGGATGGAAGATATTAAAAGAGAAAAAAATTCCATTTGTACTTTTTTTTAATACACGAGAAGTTAATACGAACAATCCTAATTACATGACTTGGGATCAGGTGCGAGAAATTCATAATTCAAAAATTGGAACTATCGGTGGTCATAGTTTTTCTCATGAATATTTAGTTAATAAATCTGAAAGCGAAATAAGAGAAGATTTAGAAAAATCTCATAAAGATTTTTTAAGAGAATTATCTTTTAGACCCAAATATTTTTCTTATCCGTTTGGCGAATATAGTTCTACTTTTAAAAAAATTGTAAAAGAATTTAATTATGAATTAGCTTTTGGACAACATTCTGGCGTTATAGATAAATCAAAAGATTTATTTGAGCTACCTCGTTATCCTGTGAATGAAAGCTATGGAAAAGCTGAAAGGTTTTTAACTTTATTAAATACTAAACCTTTTCCTTTTAAATCGTTCAAACCAGAAAATAAATTCATTACTAAATTTGAAAATCCTCCGAAAATTGAAATAGAATTTTTTAAAGAAATTACTAATTTAGAAAAGATTAATTGCTTTGCTAATGATGGTGGGGAGTGGAGTAAAAAGAAAATATCGTTTATTGAAAAGAATTGGATAAAAGTTCATTTAGATAAAAAATTTACAACAAGAACTGCTAGAATTAATTGTTCTTTATTAGATAAAGATAATCAATGGCGCTGGTTGGGATTTCAGTTTGTAGTAGATGGAAATTAGATCGATCCTGATCTTTTAACTAATAAATTTGCTTTATCAAAATCTTGTAGAGAATTTTGTTCAATAATTTTCTTTAAACCAAGAACATAATCATCTCCTTTAATTGAGTATTTATGTACATGTTTGATTAATTTTATGCCTGATATTGATCCGCTTAATCTACCTGATCTTTGTTTGGCTCTTTCTATGCGAAATTCCTCATAAAACGGATGTGTATTTAAATTATTTTTGTAAGCACTCACTGCATATCTAATTTTATTAAATTTTGAAATTTCATGTTTTTCATCTTCACCTCGATTTTCTGGCACCATCCCTTTGTTTTCTTTCCATCCCCACTGACCAAATAAAGCATTGCCCTCAGTTGCAAAACGAGATGTACCCCAACCACTTTCATAAGCCGCTTGCGCTATAGCTAATGAAGGAGGAATAATGTCCATTTTAACTAATAATTCTTTAACACTGTTATTTTTAACTTTATATTGCTGGAACTTCTCATTTAACCAATCAGCGTCCTTTTTAAAACTTTTTCTATTCATGATGGCGGTTAACTTTCTTCGGTCTTCAATAATTTTTTCATTCTCAGATAAAACGATAGGTAATAATATTTGTATAAAAATTCTTTTTCTTTGCTCAATATTATCTAATTCACTAATACCTTCTGGAAATTTTGCTAAAAAGAAATTAGCAACAGGCTCTCCATCTCTAACTTTTTCAAGATTATAACCGCTCTTTTCAAATAAATTAATAATACCTAACACTTGCTGAAAATCTAAACTTAATTTTTTTGAATCATTAGTTAAGAAACTTTTCTTTAATATCTGATCAATGGAAGGATCATTGGTAGTATATTCTTCTGTTTGATTATTAATAATTTTTTTTTTATCAGCTGTGGACTTAAACATGTCCGGAACAAAAGCGGTAAAAATTATTAAAGTAACAATAACGGTGTATGGTAAAATTTTTTTAAGATTAAGTTTCTTAATTAGAAAAAAGTAAATTTTATTTATATTTTTTAAAACAAAAGAAAAAAATCTAAATGTTGGAGCAAATGTATCAACAATATACCGCGAGAAACCATTGTTCAAAATTTCTTCTCTTATTTTTTTAAAAAAATTAATTGATTTTTGATTAATAATTATTTTTTTCATATTAATTTAGATTATAGACTTACAGCTCTAACGCTTTTTACCTCAGGGACATAATGAACGAGCATTCGTTCCACGCCTTGTTTTAAAGTTAATGTAGAAGAAGGGCAACCTGCACAGCTACCCTGCAGTTCTACTTCAGCCACTCCATCAATGAAAGATCTTAGCTTAATATTTCCTCCATCCTGTGCAACGGCAGGGCGTATTTTTAGTTCTAGTACTTCTTCTATTTTTTTAAATACCTCATCTTTATTATCAGTTGTTTCTTTTTTTACAGTGATCGCTTTAAAATTTTTAGGAAAGTCGTTTTTTATAATATTTTTAATTTCCTCTAATATTTTTCCCCACTCTAAAGACCTATTCTTTTTAACAGAGATAAAATTAGCTCCAAAAAATACGAGCTCAACGCCAAGCTCAAATATTTTTTGAACAAAGGGATATTCTTTAGCCTCTGAATGACTTTTAAATTCGATAGAACCGTTTTGTACCAACTCTAAACCTAACACAAATTTTAATGTGTCTGGATTTGGAGTTTGCTGCACATCAATATTCATATGTGTATATGTGGTTAGTATGATTTGTTATTAAAGTAATTAGACTTTATAATAAGATTTAAAATTCAATAGCTTATATTAAATTATCCAGTTCCTTTTCTGAAATGAGACCTGGGATTATAACTAAGGGCACTGGCAGATCATTCATCTTTTTGGATAAGGACTTAATAATAGGCCCTGGATCACTATCAATTGAAGACGCAAGTATGAGAAATCTAATACTCTTATCCTCTTTAAGAAATTTGATTATTTCATCAACCTTATCACCCATCTTAATAATTATCTGTGGTTTTATTTTAAATTTTTCTTCAACTACAGCCGACCAAAGTCTACTAATTTTTTTTCCCTCACTAGTTTCTTCTTGTTCAATAAGATTTCCAACAGATGCCCATTCGGCATTCACCGCCGGCCTTACAACATAAAGCATTATTAAATTAGCATTATTTGCTACGGATCTTTTGGCTGCAAAATAGATTGCGTTCTTGAGCTCATCACTCTCATCAATAATAACTAAATAATCTTTTCTCATTAAGATAAGGACAATCCAACAATCTTATGTACTTCTTTTATAGTTTTTTGAGATTCAATATTAGCTTTTTCACTTCCGCTTTTTAATATCTTTTTAATTGCATCTGTATCTTTTTTAAATTCTTTAATCTTTTTCCCTATAGGAATAATTTCTTTAATCAAAGCTTCACTTAGTTTATTTTTTAATTCAGAAAAATTTTTACCATTTAATTCTTTTAAAGTTTTTTCAATTGTATTGTTATTTAAAATAGAAAAGATATTGATTAAATTTCTAGCCTCTGGTCTGTCTGCTAAATTTGACTCAGTGTCTGGAATCAAATCGTTATCTGTTTTTGCTTTTTTAATTTTTTGCACAATATCTTCTTCTGTGTCTGTTAAATTAATTCTTGAAGCCTCAGACTCATCAGATTTGCTCATCTTTTTAGTTCCTTCTTTTAAACTCATTATTCTTGCAACTTCTTTTGTAATAATCGGTTCCGGTAATGTAAAAAAATCTTTGCAATTGAAATCATTATTAAATTTCACTGCAATATCTCTGCACAGTTCTAAGTGTTGTTTTTGATCTTCTCCCACAGGAACGTGCGTTGCTTTATAAAGCAAAATATCGGCTGCCATTAAAGTTGGATAAGAATAAAGACCAACGCTTGCTTTTTCTTTATTTGATCCTGCTTTTTCTTTAAATTGTGTCATTCGGTTTAGCCAGCCAATTCTTGCGACACAATTAAATATCCACGCTAATTCAGAATGCCCACCAACACTTGACTGACAAAATATTACATTTTTTTTTGGATCTAATCCGCAGGCAAGAAAAACAGCAGCGGTTTCAATTATATTCTCTCTTAGTTGTTTTGGATCTTGAAATACGGTTATTGAATGTAGGTCTGCTAACATGAAATAACACTCGTAATCTTTTTGTAACTTAACAAAATTTTTAATTGCGCCTAAATAGTTACCAAGATGAAGGTTTCCCGTTGGTTGAACACCGGATAAAATTCTATTTTTAATCATTTAAAATTTAAACCTTTAAATCTTTAATACGAAATGCTTTTAAAAAATAGGCAGTTAAAAAGTAGATAAACGCGGAGAATAAAACTACAGATATTAAAATTATCGCTTTTAATATCGTTTTTGATTCTAAATAATTTGCAAAATATTTTAATAAAACAGAAAGAATTAATCCCATAATCAATGTGCAAAGAACTGATTTTATAAATCTAATTGCGAACAATTTATCAAAGGAATGATAGCCAGATTTAATAAGGTTTAATTGATAAACAACAACTGTCAGCCAAGCAGAAATGCTGGTTGCAAGAGGTATAATTATAAAACCATAGCTCTTAAATAAGGTAAGGCTAATTGAAATATTTAAAATCACAGAGAACAAAGACAAATAAAATGGAAATTTTGTATTGCTTCGTGCAAAATAAAAAATTGAGTAGATTTTAATTAAACCAAAAGCAGGCAGTCCTATCCCAAATAATAAAAGTGCTGCTGAGGTATTGATAACGCTTTCAGCATCGAAAAACCCATAACCATATAAAGCCGATATAATCTGATCTGATGCAATAAAAATTCCAACTGTTGCTGGTAACGATAAAAACAAACATAATTCTAAAGAACGATTTTGAATAAAATTTACTTTCACTAATTTCGATTTAAAAACTTCTTTAGATAAACTTGGCAAGATAACAGTTGCAATTGCAATCCCGGTTAAAGCTAATGGCAACTGATAAATTCTATCTGCATAATATAAATAAGAAACCGCTCCACTTTCAAATGAAGCAATAATTGTGCCGATTAGAATATTTATTTGATTTACTCCTGATGCGAAAACACTAGGCAATAATTTTCTAAAAAAAGATTTAACTTGGTCATTAATATTAATAATAAAGCTTAAATTAATTTTGAAATATTTTTTTGCAAAGAAAAATAAAAAAATAACCTGAATAATTCCTGCAATCGTTAGCGCATAAGAAGAGGCATATACTATTTCTGTATGCGTGCTGTTAAAAAAAACTAAAGATAAAATTAATAAAATATTTAATATGATGGGTGCTGCGGCAGTGATAAAAAATTTTCCTTTTGAATTTAAAATAGCTGAAAGAAATGATGAAATGGATACAAAAAATAAAAAAGGAATGGTAATTCTACTAAGATCTACGGCAAGATCAAATTTTCCATCAATATCTTTAAAGCCAGGTGAAATAAGAAATAAAAATTCGGGTGTAAATATTTCAATAACAAAAACTATAAAAAGAATAAAAATAATTAATAAATTTAATATTTGGTTTGCAAAATAATTTTTTTTACTACCTTTTTGTTTTGTGTAAGCTGGAATAAAAGCTGAATTAAAAGAACCTTCCGCAAATAAAGATCTAAAAGTATTTGGTATTCTAAATGCAACAAAGAGAGCGTCCGCAACAGCTGAGGTTCCAAGAAATACTGCAATTAAAGTATCTCTTAAATATCCAAGAATTCTACTCAAAAAAGTCGAAAATCCAAAATAAGAGATATTTTTTAAAATATTCATTTGATATTTAGTTTCAACTTTGTTTTAATAATTTAAAATCTAAGAACTTAGTATAAGAAAAATAACTTCTTCTTACAGTTTTATTTATATTAAAAACAACATTATGGAAAAGTTTACAGATAAAGAAGCTTTAGACTATCATAGTCAGGGTAAGCCTGGAAAAATTGAAATAATTGCAAGTAAACCTATGGCAACCCAAAGAGATTTGGCGCTTGCCTATTCGCCTGGTGTTGCTGTTCCTGTTGAAGCGATAGCAAAAGATCCATCAAAAGTTTATGACTACACAAGCAAAGGAAATACTGTAGCTGTTATATCAAATGGGTCTGCAATTTTAGGACTTGGAAATTTAGGCGCACTTGCTTCAAAACCAGTCATGGAAGGTAAGGCTGTTCTTTTTAAAAGATTTGCCGACATTGACTCAATTGATATTGAAGTTGATTCACAGAATGCTGAGGAAATTATTAATTGTGTTGCTAAAATTGGAAACAGTTTTGGAGGCATTAACTTAGAAGATATTGCATCTCCAGACTGTTTTATTATTGAACAAGAATTAAAAAACAAACTTAAAATTCCTGTATTTCATGATGATCAACATGGAACAGCTATTATTACTGTGGCTGGAATTTTAAATGCTTTAGAAATTGTAAAAAAATCAATAAAAAAAATTAGAATGGTTGTTAATGGCGCAGGGGCTGCCGGTCTTTCTTGTGTGTCATTATTAAAGGCTATGGGCTTACCCGATGATAATGTAGTGATGTTAGATCGAGAAGGAGTAATTTATAAAGGTCGTCCGAAAGTAGATCAATTCAAATCAGCGCATGCTGCTAATACAAAACTTAGAACTTTAGAAGAGGCGATGAAAGGAACGGATATTTTTTTAGGTTTGTCTGCAAAAAATGTCGTAACGCCTGCAATGGTGAAATCTATGGCAAAAGATCCAATTATTTTTGCTTGCGCAAATCCAGATCCTGAGATTCTTCCTGAATTAATAGAACAAACAAGAAGTGATGCAATTATTGCAACTGGAAGGTCTGATTATCCAAACCAAGTAAATAACGTTTTAGGTTTTCCATATATTTTCAGAGGGGCTTTAGATTGTAGAGCTAAAACTATTAATGAAGAAATGAAGATCGCTGCTGCAAAAGCCATAGCGGATCTTGCAAAAGAAGATGTGCCTGATGAAGTAGTTGCGGCATACGGCGGTGAAAGACCAAAATTTGGAAAAAATTATATTATTCCGTCTCCTTTTGACCCAAGATTAATTAGAAATGTATCTGCTGCGGTAGCAGAAGCTGCTATGAAAAGTGGCGTTGCTCAAAAGAAAATCGAAGATATCGCTGCATATAAGGATAGTCTTGCTGCAAGATTAGATCCCTCTGTTGGGTTTTTACAAAATATTTATGCACAAGTTAGAAAAAAACAAAAAAGAGTTATTTTTGCAGAGGGCGAAGAAGAGTCTATGCTTAGAGCTGCGATCGATTTTAAAAATAATGGTCTTGGAACTCCTGTTTTGATTGGAAGCAGCGAAAAAATAGCTCAACAGCTTAAAGATCTTGGTTTAACATTAGATAAGTCTATTCAAATTCACAATTCAAAAGATGAGAAGCAAAGACAAAGATATTCGGATCATATTTACAAAAGATTACAAAGAAAAGGTTTCTTAAAAAGAGACTGCGATAGATTAATTAGAACAAATAGAATTGTTTTTGGATCTTGTATGGTTGATCTTGGTGATGCAGATGCAATGGTAACAGGTGTGACCAGAACTTTTAGCGATACTTTAGAAAATATAAAATACGTTGTAGATGAAAGACCAGGTGAAATTATTTTTGGACTTACAATTGTTGTTACCAAAAAAGGAACAGTGTTTATTGCAGATACAAACGTTCATGAATATCCAACTGCAGAAAATTTAGCAGATATAGCCGTCTCTTCAGCCAGAGTTGCAAAAACTCTTGGTTTTACTCCAAGAGTTGCTTTTCTTGCTCATTCAACATTTGGAAAGCCTATGTCTGAAAGAAGCATTCATTTAAGAGAGGCTAGAGATTTACTTGAAAAAAGAAAAGTTGATTTTGAATTTGAAGGAGAGATGCAACCAGATGTGGCTTTAAATCCAAAATTTAAAACTATTTATCCATTTTCAAAATTATCAGCGCCTGCAAACATTTTAATTATGCCAGCAATTCACAGCGCTGCAATTTCTACAAAATTACTTAAAGAACTGGGTGGCAGCACATTAATTGGTCCTTTATTAATTGGATTAAATAAACCTATTGAGATTGCAACTTTACGATCAAAAGTTTCTGATATCTTTAATATGGCAGCTATTGCCGCTTTTTCTTCAGACGTAATTAAATATAAAAAAAATTAAAGATAATTTTTTCTAGATAAATTATCAGCAAGAATAATACTTGGAACAACCTCAACTACATCAGGTATTAAATTTGCTTCTTTAATAACTTCTTCAAGTTCAGCTGTAGTTTTTGCCATGCCATAAATATAAATCTTACCATTAATAGTTTCTAAATTATAATTGCGAGAATTAATTTTTTTATTTATTAATAACGCTGCTTCCAATTGTGCAGATATTAAAATATCTTTTGCTCTTTGTCTGAAAGAAGTTTCATCAGCAATAACAATATCATTTCTCACGGCTTTAATTCCTGCTGTTTCCCATGCAAATTTTGTCATTTTTAATTTATCTTCTGCATTTTCAACGCGACCACTTAAAATAGCAGTTCCATCTATAACTTTAACATTTAAAAATATTTGTTTGTAATTGTTCTGAATAATTTTCTTCATGATAAGTGTTTCTGCTAATTTATCATCTAGATATAATCCTGGTGATCTTGGATCTAGATTTATATTAACTCCAATACCAAAAACGGTTGATGTAAAATTTCCAATACAAGATGTTAAAAACAAAAATATAAAAATTATTTTTAAAAATTTCATTATTTTTTATCTAACATTAAAATTTTTTGATAAATTTCCTTTTTTGAAAATTTAAATTTTTTAGATAAATATTTTGCAAGATCCGCTGTTTTCATTTTTTTAGATAAATCTAAAATTTCTTTATTTAAATCAACATTTTGGTCTTTATTTTTATTCGCCTTAGAAGACAATACTATTGTAACCTCGCCTTTAAGAATAACTGATTTAACTTTATCAAGAATATTATCGAGCGTTCCTTTGATTATATTCTCATGTATTTTTGTAATTTCTTTAGCAATTAATATCTTTCTTTCACCAAGAAACTCTTTCATTTCTTTTATTATAGAAACTAGGTCTCTAGCCGGTAAAAAAATAATAATTGAACTATCTAAATTAGAAAATTTTTCATAAACTTTTTTTCGCTCACCTAGTTTTTTAGGTAAAAATCCATAAAAATAATAATCATCGCTATAACCCGCTAAACTAAAAGCTGCTGTCACCGCTGACGCTCCAGGTATTGGAATAATTTTTATATTATTTTTTTCAATTTCATTAATTAGGATTTTTCCAGGATCAGATATCAAGGGCGTTCCAGCATCACTTATTAGAGATACAATTTTATATTTTTTAAAAATTTCTAATATTTTTTCAACCGATTCTTTTTCATTAAACTTATGACATGAAAATAATTGAGCTTTAATGTCATAATAATCTAATAATTTTTTTGAAACTCTTTTATCTTCGCATAAAATAATATCTGATTTTTTTAAAATATTTAAGGCGCGAATGGTAATGTCTGCTAAATTTCCAATGGGCGTTGAAACTAAATAGAGCCCCTTTTCTAAATTCTGCTCTATAAATTTAATATTTTCCATAAATCTAATATTTAAAATATCTTTTTATTTTATTAAATGCCTTATAACGATGGCTTATTTTATCTTTTACATTAGCCTTCATTTCTCCAAAAGTTTTTTTATAGCCTTTTGGAATAAATATAGGATCATAGCCAAATCCATTATCGCCTTTAGGAATTGATGAAATTTTACCACTAACCGTTCCACTAAATGTTCTGTATGTTCCATTTGGAAAAGCAATTGCTAATGAACAATAAAATCTAGCGTTATTTTTTTTATTTAACTTTTTTTTCTTTTTTAGTTTTGAATAAACTTTTTTAATTGCTAATTTAAAATCTTTGTTCTTTCCTGCCCATCTTGCTGAGTAAATTCCTGGATCTCCATTTAAAATTGATATTTCTAGTCCAGAGTCATCGGATAAAGATATTAATTTAGATTTTTCCGCACAATATCTAGCTTTAATTACAGCATTGCCCTCAAATGTTTTTTCATTCTCGATAGGCTCGATCAGATTAAAATCTTTTGGACTGTAAAAAGTAATATATTTGGGTAATAATTTTTTTATTTCTGAAAGTTTTCCTTTATTGTTCGTCGCTATCAATAAAGACTTTATATTTTTTAAATCTCTTAACTTATTTTTCAAAACAAGACTTTTGCTGTTGTATTATTTCTTTTATTGCACTCTTTGAAATTTTTAGCATTTCGCTTAGATCTTGATCTGAAAATGTTTTTCTTTCCCCCGTTGCCTGAATTTCAACTAATTGCATATTCTCAGTTATAACAAAGTTAGCATCGATATCTGCTTTGCTATCTTCTTCATAATTTAAATCTAATAAAATTTTACCATCTACAATTCCACAACTAACCGCAGCTACATATTGCTGCATTGGATTTATTTTAATCTCTTTATTTCGTAGCAACTGTTCAATACATAATTTTAATGCAACAAAACCACCGGTAATAGCCGCTGTTCTTGTCCCCCCATCAGCAGTTAAAACATCGCAATCGATAGTAATTAATTTTTCATTTAACAATCCTAGATCAACAATAGCTCTTAATGATCTTCCAATTAATCTTTGAATTTCTGATGTTCTTCCACCTATTTTACCAACCGCAGCCTCTCGTCTCATTCTTTCATGGGTAGATCTCGGCAACATTCCATATTCAGCCGTTACCCAGCCTTTTCCTGAACCAACAAGCCATCTTGGAACTTTTGAGTCAACTGAAGCAGTACAAACAACCTGGGTTTCTCCAAACTTAACAAGGCAAGAACCATCTGAATTTTTAATAAAATTTGGAATTATCTCAATTTTTCTTAAACTAAGATTGTCTCTGTTATCTTTTCTCATAATAAAGCTAGAAATCTGAAATATAGTACCTATATATGTCAAAAAAAATATAAAGTATTGCTCTAAATATATAGGCTTATGAATAATAACGAAGAAACTAATTCTAATAAAGACCAAGAACAAAAAATAGATACTACAGAAAATAATGGAACAGAACCTAATCTAGAAATTAATCTTGAAAAAAAAATCGAAGAATTAAACGATAAGCTACTTCGTTCACTAGCCGAAAATCAAAATCTTAGAAAAATTCACGAAAAAGAACGAGAAGATTTAATTAAATATAGCTCCTCTTCTTTTGCTCGAGAAATTCTTAACCTTGCTGACAATTTAGAAAGAGCCTTTAGTTTATTTAAAGATAATCCTAAATTTAAGTCAGATGAATTTAAAGACACAATGCTTGGAATAGAACTAATAGAAAAAGAATTAATAAATAGCTTTGATAAAAATGGAATAAAATCATTTGAGTCTATGGGTAACAAATTTGATCCAAATTTTCATCAAGCATTGAATGAAGTTGAAAGCGAACAGGAAGATGGAACGGTTATAAATGAAATTCAAAAAGGCTATATGTTAAATGATAGACTTTTAAGACCTGCGCTAGTGTCTATTTCTAAAAAAAAGACTAATGCCAATTAATAGGTCAATAAAGTCAAACAAATTAAGGGTTTTCTAATAAAAAAAATTTAGCCTCAAAGGTTGTAATCTTAAAATTAAGCACCACATAGAGTTAACAAATTAATTAAAAAATAAAATTTTATGTCAAAAATTATTGGAATAGATTTAGGAACTACGAACTCATGCGTTGCCATTATGGACGGAGCGCAGCCAAAAGTGTTAGAGAATATTGAGGGCGTTCGAACAACTCCTTCTATCGTAGCCTTTACAGAATCTGGTGAAAAATTAGTTGGTCTTCCTGCAAAAAGACAGGCTGTAACTAATCCTGAAAATACTTTTTTTTCAGTTAAAAGGTTAATTGGAAAAAGTTTTGATGACTCAAATTTAAAAAAAGACGTACAAGGACTTCCTTACAAAGTAATCAAATCTGATGGCGGTACAGATGCATGGGTTCAGTCTCGTGATAAAAAATATTCTCCAAGTCAAATTTCTGCTTTTATATTAATGAAAATGAAAGAGACCGCAGAAAAATATCTTGGTAGCGAAGTGAAACAGGCAGTTATAACTGTTCCTGCTTATTTTAATGATGCCCAAAGACAAGCAACTAAAGATGCTGGAAAAATTGCAGGTCTTGAAGTTTTAAGAATTATAAATGAGCCAACAGCTGCAGCGCTTGCTTATGGTCTTGATAAGAAAAAGGCTAAAACAATTGCTGTATACGATTTAGGTGGTGGTACTTTTGATATTTCAGTTCTTGAATTAGGTGATGGAGTATTTGAAGTTAAATCTACAAACGGAAATACTTCTTTAGGCGGCGATGATTTTGATGCTGTGGTAACAGATTATATTATTGAAGAGTTTAAAAAAGAAAGCGGAATCAATTTAAAAACTGACAAATTAGCATTACAAAGAATAAGAGAAGCTGCTGAAAAAGCAAAAATAGAATTATCTTCTTCAGCTCAAACTGAAGTTAATTTGCCTTTCATAACAGCGGATAAGAACGGTCCAAAACACGTTAATATGAAAATCACAAGAGCAAAGCTTGAAGCTCTTACTGCGGCACTAATTGAAAAAACTATAGAGCCTTGCAAAATTGCTTTGAAAGATTCTGGTTATACTGCATCTGAAATTAATGAAGTTATTCTTGTTGGTGGAATGACAAGAATGCCAAAAGTTGTTGAAGCAGTTAAAAGTTTTTTTGGAAAAGAACCAAATCAAAGTGTCAACCCTGATGAAGTAGTTGCTTTAGGTGCTGCTGTTCAGGCGGGTGTATTACAAGGTGATGTTAAAGACGTTCTTCTTCTTGACGTTACTCCATTGTCACTTGGTATTGAAACTTTAGGTGGTGTATTCACAAGATTAATTGAAAAGAATACAACAATCCCTACTAAAAAAAGCCAAACGTTCTCGACAGCTGAAAACAATCAACCAGCTGTAACAATTAGAGTTTTTCAAGGTGAGAGAGAAATGGCAAATGATAATAAATTACTTGGTAACTTTGAGCTAACAGGAATAGCGCCAGCTCCTAGAGGCGTTCCTCAAATTGAAGTTACGTTTGATATTGATGCTAATGGTATCGTAAACGTTTCTGCAAAAGATAAAGGAACAGGAAAAGAGCAGAAAATTCAAATTCAAGCTTCAGGCGGCTTAACTGATGAAGAAATTCAAAAAATGGTTAAAGAAGCAGAAGCTAACAAGGAAGCTGATAAAAAGAAAAGAGAAGAGGTTGATGCAAAAAATCATGCTGACTCTTTGATAGCTTCAACTGAACAAAGCTTAAAAGAACACGAAAGCAAAATTTCAGAAGCTGATAAAAAGACAATTGAAAAAGATATGGAAGATTTAAAAAAAGCTATTAAATCTGACAAAACTGAAGATATTAAAACTAAAACTCAGCAATTAATGACTTCTTCTATGAAGTTAGGTGAGGCAATATATAAAACTCAGCAAGATACTGCTGGGACTTCAAAAACAGATGCTAAGCCTGATGATAAAAAAGATGTGGTTGATGCCGAATTTGAAGAAGTAAAAGACGATAACAAAAAGAACGGCTAATCCATTTATAACTGGTTTCGCTTTAAGTCATTATGTCCAAAAAAGACTATTATGATATTCTTGGTGTAACCAAAAAATCAACTCCTGAAGAAATAAAAAAAGCTTACAGATCTCTTGCGATGAAATATCACCCTGACAGAAATCAGGGAGATAAAACTGCTGAGGGAAAATTTAAAGAAGCATCAGAGGCTTATCAAGTTTTATCTGATCCAAAGAAAAAATCTTCCTACGATCAATTTGGACATTCTGCATTTGAAGGTGGAGCTGGAGGAGCTGGAGGTTTTGATTTTGGTGGCTTTGAATCTGGTGCATTCTCTGACATCTTCGATGATTTTTTTGGCGACTTCATGGGCTCAGGTCGAGGTGGAAGGAGTACTAAAAAATCAAGATCTAATCGTGGATCTGATTTAAAAATTAATTTAGAAATAACTTTAGAAGAAGCTTACCTTGGGAAAAAACAAGCTATCAATTTATCTTCAAATGAAAAATGTGAAAAATGTTCTGGTGGTGGAGCAGAACCGGGTTCGAAACCAAAAAAGTGCTCTACTTGTGATGGACATGGAAAAGTGAGAATGCAACAAGGTTTTTTTACTCTACAACAAACATGCCCTGATTGCGGAGGAGATGGTGAAATGCTTTCTAATCCATGTAGAGATTGTAAAGGATCTGGTGCTACTAAAACAAAAAAAAATCTCTCAATTCAAATTCCAAAAGGTGTAGATGATGGAACTCAAATGAGATTGTCTGGTAAAGGCGATGCGGGTTACAGAGGCGGATCCAATGGTGATCTTTATGTATTTATAACAATTGAAAAACATAAGATTTTTAAACGATCTGAAGAAAATCTATACTATAAATTGCCCATATCAATGACTGATGCCGCTCTTGGTGCTGAAATAGATGTTCCGACTATTGATGGAGGAAAATCAAAAGTTAAAATTCCATCAGGAACACAATCTGGAAAACAGTTTAGACTTAAAGGCAAAGGTATGCCAATTATAAGAAGTGATGATTATGGAGATTTATATCTAGAAACAAATGTAATAATTCCTGAATCATTATCAAAAGAGCAAAAAGACTTGCTCGAAAAATTTAAATCTTTAGAAGATTTAAATAATAATTCAGAAATAAAAAATTTTATAAATAAAGCTAAAAAGTTTTGGAGTGGGAATTAATGAAAAAAATTAACATCACAATCACAGGCGCTCTTGGAAGAATGGGTAAAATTCTCATTAAAAGAATATCTAAAAATAAAAATCTAAGATTATCTTGCTTAACAGATATAAAATCTGGAAAAAATATAAATGGGATCAAGATACAAAAAAATAACTTAGAGGCTTTTAAAAAAACAGATGTTATTATCGATTTTTCAAGACCTAAAGCTTCCATTGAAATTTTAAATTATGCAAAAAAATTAAAAAAAAAAGTTGTAATTGGGACAACAGGTTTTACAAAACAACAGAATAATTTAATTAAAAATTACTCAAAAGAAATTGCTATATTTAAATCTGGTAACATGAGTTTGGGCATTAATCTTCTTGAATATATTGTTAATATTCTTTCAAAAAAAATTCCTAATAATTACTATATTGGAATTAACGATGATCATCATAAAAAGAAAGTTGACTATCCTTCTGGTACTGCATTGATGTTAGCAAACGCGGTATCTAAAGGTAAAAATAAAAGTCTAGAATCAATAAAAGGAAAAGTTTTTTTAAATAAAACAGGTAATTTACAAAAAAATCAAATTAATTTCTTTATAACAAGAAAAGGTAATACGATTGGTAAGCATTCAGTACTTTTTAATAATAAAATAGAAAATATAGAATTAAAGCATACTGCTTTTTCAAGAGAACTTTTTGCTGATGGAGCGTTAAATGCTGCAATATGGATAAGTAAAAAAAATAAAGGCTTATTTAATATGCAGGATATGTTTAATCTTAAATAAATAAAATTCTTATCTTTTTTAATGGCGTTAAATAAATTGCAAGCCTTAAAACTTATTCAATTTTTAAATCTATCTATCAAAAATCCAGAAACTTCACTTAAGTATAGAAATCAATTTACACTCTTAACTTCTGTTGTTCTCTCCGCCCAATGCACGGACACAAATGTTAATAATGTTACGAAAGATATATATAAAAAATATTATACACCAAAACATTTTGCTGATCTTGGGATTACAAAAATAAAAAGAATGATTAAAAGTATTGGGCTGTTTAATATGAAAGCTAAGAACTTATATAATCTTTCAAAAATTTTAGTTGAAAAGTATCAAAGTAAAGTTCCGAATAATTTTGAAGATTTAATAAATCTTCCAGGCGTTGGTAGAAAAACTGCAAATGTTGTCTTAAACGCAGCTTTCAACGAACCAACCATCGCAGTAGACACACACGTATTTAGGGTAAGTAACAGAACTGGTTTAACAAATGGTAAAAATCCAAATCAAGTAGAAGAACAACTTTTAAAAATTTTGCCCAATAAATTCTTAAAGAAAGCCCACCATTTAATCCTTTTGCATGGAAGATATATCTGTAAATCTAGAAAACCGCTTTGTGCAAAGTGTGTAATTAATAAAATTTGTATATATAAAGATAAAAATGTCTAAAAAGATTCTTGGTATCGGCAATGCTATTGTAGATGTGTTTGTAAAAGTAAATGATGATTTTTTATTAAAAAGTAATCTCATCAAAGGTTCAATGAAACTTCTTGAAAAAGAAGAATTCGAGAGTTTAAAAAAAACTATTAAAATTGAAAAAATTGAAGCAGGAGGCTCTGTTGCAAATACCATGGCTGGTATCGCTTATCTTGGGGGACATGCATCATTTATAGGTAAAGTTAACTCTGATGAATTTGGAAAGATTTACAAAAAAAGTCTTGAAAAAATAAAGGTAAACTTTCTCTACCCAGAAAAAGAGGAAAATTTATCAACGGGAGCATCCATTATTTTTATAACTCCAGATTCAGAAAGAACTATGTGCACATACCTTGGTGTTTCATCTCAACTTTCAAAGGAAGATATTAATGAGGATTATATTAAAGATTATGAAATTATTTTCTTAGAAGGATATCTTTGGGATAAAGGAATAAGTGAAGAAATGTTTAAACATGTCATTCGGCTTGCAAAAAAAAAAAATATCAAAGTTGCAATGAGTTTATCTGATATTTTTTGTGTCACTAGACATCGAGAAATTTTTTTTAAATTACTAAAAAATGATTTAAATATTCTAATTGGAAATGAAAATGAGATAAACGAATTAATGAAAAAAAATAATTTACTAGACAGTATGAATGAACTGAAAAACATTGATAAGCTTATTGTCGTTACAAGAAGTGAGAATGGTAGTGTGGCCATTTTAAATAATGAAATTACAAACTGCGAAAGTAATAAAGTTGATAAAATTTTAGATTTAACAGGAGCAGGTGACTTGTTTGCAGCAGGCTTCCTTAAAGAATATTTAGATAAATCTAATATTAAAAAATGTCTTCAAACAGGATCAAAACTTGCCGCAGAAATTATTCAAAAAATTGGCGCAAGACTTAATTAATTAGTCAAATAATACAAAGAATTTTTTTCAACTATAAAATTTTTATCTTTAAAATACTTATTAATTTTCTTTCTTAGACGATGAAGATGTGTTTCAAAGGCATGGGTTTCTAGATCAAGACTGTGTTTCCAAATACTTTTAAGCAAATAAGACTTATTTAAACCATTATTATTATTAAGTGCTAAGATTAATTCTAATTCTTTTTCTGTGAGCTTAACCTTTATTTTTTGCTTAGCAATAGAGCGTTCATTAGAGTCAATTTCATAATCATTAATGATAATTTTAGATTTTTTGAAAAAATTATATTTTGTAATTAAAATATTTAAGATTTCTTTAAATGATAAAATTTCAATTGGAAGTTCCAGACTCACATGAAAATCGAGTAACTTTAAATTATTTTTTTTAATATAATCTTTGTGATTTAAAAATAAAATAATTGGCTCATTTTTTAATAGATAATTCTTAACTTCTTTTATTTTTAAATTCTCGGCAAATAAAATTTTAACTAATATTTTTTTGTCACTATGATTTGATATGTTATTTTGATTTAAGATATTATTAAATTCAAGGTCATTTAATATGTTTGAAAATGGAGCAGAACCCAAAATGCTTAGGTGAATATTATTCATAAAAGCATATATAATACATAAAATATGATTATTATAAATAAATTTGGCTACCTAAAATACAAAGATCATAAATTTAAATGCGCTTTAGGAAAATCTGGCATTGGTTATAAGAAAATAGAAGGAGATAACATAACTCCAAAGGGGAACTTTAAAATAATTAAGATTTATTACAGAAAGGACCGATTAAAAAAATTATCGTCAAAATTTACACTAACTCAAATTATAAAGAATATGGGTTGGTGTGATGATCCAAAAAGTAAAAAATATAATCAACCAATAAAATTGCCAACTAAATATAGTCATGAGATTTTATATAGAAGAGACAATATTTACGATTTAATTTTAGTATTAAATTATAATATGAAACCGATAATTAAAAATAAAGGAAGCGCTATCTTTATTCATATAGCTAAAAAAAATTATAAAAAGACGGCAGGATGCATTGCGCTAAAAAAAGTTCATTTGATATACTTAATTAGAAAAATTAACAAAAATACTAAAGTTCATATAAATTAACTACCACTAAAAAATTTTGCTGCCAATTCTCACAAAAGTTGCACCATTATTAATTGCACACTCATAATCGTTACTCATTCCCATGCTAAGTTCACTTAAGTTATTTTTCCTTGCAAGTTCAGCTAAGCTTATAAAATGTTTCGTAGGATCACCCTCAATTGGAGGAATACACATCAGGCCAATAATATTTAATTTTAAATCATTCATACAATATTTTATAAATTGATGAACTTTATCTTTGGAAATACCACTTTTTTGAAGTTCTTCTCCAATATTCACTTGAATAAAATATTTAATTTTTTTTGATGATTTACTTTCAAGGTTAGAAAAGATCTGAGCTAATTTTTCATTATCAAGACTATGAATATAGTCAAAAATTTCAAAAGCATCTTTAGCTTTATTCGATTGCAGTTTGCCAATAAGATGTAACTTCAATTTATTTGAAGTAGATAAAAGCAATTTCCATTTAGAATGGGCTTCTTGAACTTTATTTTCTCCAAAATGATAATGATTTTGTTCTATCAATAATTTTATTTTTTCTAAACTCTGGTTTTTTGAAACTACTATAAGATTAATATTTTTATTTAGTTTGTATAATTGTTTTTTTATATTTATAAAATTTTCTATAATAGTCATCTATGTATATTAATCTTTTAAATAAACTTTATTACTTTTGCGACCACTTTAATATTAATGAAATTGATGGAATAAAAAAAATATCAATAATATTTAATTTACAGCATAAAAATTCAGTAAATACTTTTAAAATAGAAAAAATGATAAAATATTGTAAAAAATTCTCTATTCCTTATTATTTTATCAATAATATTAAACATTGTATAAAATATAAAGCTAATGGTCTTTATATCGAAAGTAATTATAAAAATGCCATCCTTAATCGACCAAGTTTAAAAAAATTTGAAATTCTTGGATCAGCTCATAACCAAATTGAGTACTATTTTAAAAAAAAGCAATTTTGTAGCTCAATTTTTTTATCACCTTTATTTTATAATAATAAATATTCAAACTATAAAATTCTAGGAATTAGCAGATTTAACCTTAAATCTTTATATTGGAAGTCTTCATTAATAGCCTTGGGTGGAATAAATAGCACAAATTTTAAAAAGATAATTTTAACTAGAGCGAGAGGTATTGGCTTTAAAAGATTTATTTCGAAATTAAAAAACCCCACCTACCAGTTAAAGTAGATGGGGTTTTTTCTATTAATTATTAAATATAATTAATTAAAATTTAGAACTTAATAATAAACCTATTTGGTCAGCATCAGCTCCTGCAGAGTTACCAACGTTTTCACCACGTTTTCCCTCAACTTGTAATGCTATAGGGCCAAAATTGTACCCTACTTGAATAGCTTTATATTTTTCATCTGCAGTTGCACTTACTCCTGCTAAAGTTCTGTCAGTTTTAGCATAATGAGCTCCAACAGAAAGTTCTTTATTAACTGCAAATGCAATACCTACACCTGTACCAGTTCTTTCTTCATTAGAAGCTGCAGCTGTAGTACCGCCGCTTAAACCTTCTTCTTTAACTCGATCAATACCAACTGTTATTTGACCAAAGTTATATTGAGCTGCTAATCTTTGACCTTTGATATTTGCAATTGTGCCATCTGGTGCATCTGATTTTGCCATAGAAGCAAATACAGTTAAACCTTTAACACCCAAACCTCCTCTGAACACTAATTCAATAGCAGATTCGTCAGCTTCGTAAGTTCCTGCAGTTGAGTTATTGAAGACATCGTTTGATGCTATAGTTCCTGCTCTAGATGGTGTGAAGTTAAAAGAAATATTTCCAACACCTAAATTTTGGACAACTCCGATACCATAAGCACCGTAGTTAGAAGCTGCAGTTTGTGGATATGATCCATTAACAGCTGCTCCAGCAGTAGATAATACTCCGTGCATTGCAGTGTATCCAATTCCTAGAATGTTAGATAAGTTAACATCTGAGTTTTGAATGTGATCTGCACCTAAAGTGATTGTTGTTCCACCTGAAGTTAAATCAATATATGTGTTTTCAGAATTCCAACCGTTAGAACCTGAAACTCCATCTTGACCATCAAACTCAAGAGAAAAACCAACGGCATAATCTAAGCCATTGTTTAATTTTCCTTTGTTTCCAAAGTTAATTTGTGACTCTTTAGTTACTCCGCTAAATGATCCTATTTTTGAAGCAGCTCCTCCATCTTGAGATAAAGCTCTGTAACCAATGTTTAGGTTTCCAGATGTAGTTATCTGAGCGATGGCGCTAGTTCCAATTAGCATTAATGAGCTAACTAAAGCTGTTGTTGTTAGTTTTTTCATTATTTTTCCTTTAATGTTAGTTTTATTATTAAAATTTAATTTAATAATGTTAGCAATTTAACAAATTTATTTATAAATTGTTGATTTAGCATTGATTAGATTGTAAATTTATTAAAAATGTTGTATTTTTACAACACTTTAACTTACTAAATATATGGCAATTTATAAGATAGTTAATTTTAACCCTTAAAATCATGTAATATTGAAATTTAATTATGAATTTAAAAAAAAAATTGGCATTTTACTTAGTTTCATTAATTGCCTTATCCCTATTAACATCTTGTATAAATAAAAATGATGATAACCAAAAAGAAAAAGTTTTAATCGAAGTCGATCCTAACAAAAAAGCAAAAGAGTTTGCTGATAAAGGAGGTGGACTTTTTGGAGATATAAATAAAATTAGAAAAGGTGCGAATGGAGGAAGTTTTGAATTTGCAAGTTCCAATGTATTATGGAGAGCCACTCTAAAATCTTTAGATTTTTTACCGTTACTTAATGCAGATTATAGTGGGGGTATTATTATTTATGATTGGTATTCACAAACTAATAATCCAAAAGAGCAGATAAAAATTTCCGTTCAGTTTTTAAATAACGAGTTAAGATCAGACTCGGTTAAAATAACAGCTCATAAAAAAATTTGCGAAACTTCAGAACGCTGTTCTAATTCTACTCTCGATCAGAATTTTGCAAATTCTATCAAAGATAGCATTATGGCCTCTGCTCGTGCTTTAAAAATTGAAGAAGCTAAAAAAGAAAAAAAGTAATTTTAAAGGATGGAAAACTATAATCCTTTAATCGTTGAAAGTAAGTGGCAATTCTTTTTTGAAAAAAAACAAATATTTAAAACTAAAAAAAATTTAGGTAAAAAATTTTATTGTCTTGAAATGTTTCCTTACCCATCAGGTAACATTCATATGGGGCATGTTAGAAATTATACCCTAGGCGATGTTATTGCTAATTATAAAAGACTTAAGGGTTATAATGTTCTTCATCCCATGGGTTGGGATGCCTTTGGTCTTCCTGCTGAAAATGCAGCGATTCAAAATAAACTTCATCCTGGAGTTTGGACAAAAAAAAATATTTCAGTAATGAAAAGTCAATTGAGGCGCCTTGGTCTCTCTATTGATTGGAATAAAGAAGTTTCAACTTGTGATGAAAATTATTACAAACAACAACAAATTATTTTTTCTTTCTTTTTTAAAAAAGGGTTAGTTTATAAAAAAGAAAGCTATGTGAACTGGGATCCCGTTGACCAGACGGTACTTGCAAATGAGCAAGTTATTGATGGTAAAGGTTGGAGATCTGGAGCAATCGTTGAGAAAAAAAAATTAAGTCAGTGGTTTTTAAGTATTACAAAATACTCAGATGAACTTTTAGAATCCCTTGAAAATTTAAAAGGATGGCCGGAAAAAGTTAAGTTAATGCAAAAAAATTGGATTGGAAAATCCAGTGGATGCGAGATAGATTTTTTAACAAATAATAAAGAAAAAATAAAAATTTTTACAACGCGACCTGATACAATTTTTGGGGCATCCTTTATTGCAATTGCTCCTGATCATCCTTTCACTAAATTTTTTGAAAATGATGAAAATTTTTTAAAGTTTAAAAATAAAGCACTTAAAAATATTGCACTTGAATCTTCATTATCAAAGAATGAAAAATTAGGATTTGAAACTCCTTACTTTGTCCATCACCCATTTATTAAAGATAAAAAGATGCCAATTTTTGTGAGTAATTTTATACTTATGGATTACGGCACAGGTGCAATTTTTGGCTGTCCTGCCCATGATCAAAGAGATTTAGAGTTTGCCTTAAAATATAAATTAGAGGTATTACCTGTTGTATCGCCTAATAAATCTGAAAATATAAAAATTAAAGATGAAGCTTATGTAGATGATGGCTTCTTAATCAACTCTGATTTTTTAAACGATCTTAGTGTTAGTGATGCAAAGAGAAAAATAATTAAAATTATTGAAGATAAGAAACTTGGAAATTCTAAAACTATTTATAGATTAAAAGATTGGGGAATATCAAGGCAGAGATATTGGGGTTGTCCCATTCCAATTCTTTACAGAGAGGATGGAAAAATCATTCCAGTTCCTGAAAAAGATTTACCCGTCACTCTTCCTGAGGACATTGATTTTAATAAACCTGGAAATCCTTTAGAAAGTCATCCAACATGGAAATATACAAAATGCCCCGAAACTGGAATGAAGGCTATTCGTGAAACAGATACCCTTGATACCTTTGTGGACTCCTCTTGGTATTTTTTAAGATTTTGTTCGCCGCTTGAGCAAAATCATCCCTTTAATGAAGAAGATGTTAATTATTGGATGCCCGTTGATCAGTATATTGGTGGAGTTGAACATGCAATTTTACATCTTTTATATTCTAGATTTTTTACCCTTGCTTTAAAAGATGAATTTAAATTTAAATTTTCAGAACCATTTCAAAATCTTTTTACCCAAGGCATGGTTTGTCATCCAACCTTTAAAAGTGAAAAGGGAGAATGGATCTTTCCAAAGGATGTAAAATTTGAAGATGGAAAATATTATTTAGATAATAACTTAAAAGTTTTAAAAGGTGATAGTCAAGCCATGTCAAAATCAAAAAAAAATATCGTGGATCCTGATGATATTATAAAAATTTTCGGCTCTGATGCTGTAAGATGGTTCATATTATCTGACAGTCCTCCAGATCGTGATATTCAATGGAGTGATAATGGTATTCAAGGTGCTTATAAATATATTCAAAAAATTTGGAAAATATCTGAAAAAATTACAAATTATCAAAAAATAAATGAAAATTTTGATCAAAATTTTTTAATTAAAATTGATATTTTGATAAAAGAAATTTCAGAATGTATTGAAAAATTTCAAATGAATGTTGCTGTAGCTAAATTATATACTTTTTTAAATCTAATCAACGATGAAATTGAAAAGTTAAAAATTGATAAAAATAAATTAGAAAATGTTTTTAAAAAATATTTAATTATTATATCTGCTTTTATTCCTTATATTGCTAATGAATGCTGGGAAAAAATTACAAAAGAAAATAATCTGAGTTCACAAGTGTGGCCTAAAATTGAAAATACTCTTATAAAAAAGGATCATTTTGATGTTGTAATTCAAATAAACGGTAAAAAACGAGCAATTATCAATGCTATTAACAATGAAAATGAGGAAAATGTTTTTAGCAAATCCTTAGCAATTAAAAATATTAAAGTTATATTAGAAGAAAAAACTATAATTAAAAGAATATTTATAAAAAATAAACTGCTTAATATTGTCACTAATGATTAATAAATTTTTTCTAGCTATTATAATCTCTGTTACTTTAGCTCATTGTGGGTTCTCACCTATATATACGGGAAATTCTAAACAAGTAATTATTTCTAAATCAGAAATAGTGGGTGATAAAGATCTGGCATTTAACTTGGAACAAAAATTAAATTTTACAAAGGATGAAAAAAATTTAAATGCCTATATATTTAAGGCTCAAATTTATGATACAGCCGAAAGTTCTCTTGTAGATTCCAGAGGGATATCTACTGAAGAAATTGTTAAATTAACAGTAAGCTATCAGTTTCAAGATAAAAATGGTGTTATCATATACCAAGACGCCATAACGAAGGACAAAAGAGTCTCTGTCACAGACAATTTATCAAATAATATTCTAGTAAAAAATAATGAAAAAAGACTATTATTAGATTCTATAATTCAAAATATCTTATTTAAATCTAGAGTCTCATTAAAATAGTTTAAATGCTCTTAAAATCACAAGAGATAGTTCTAAAAAATAAAGATTTTTTTAAAGAAAAAATAATTCTTTTGTATGGCGAAAATCAAGATTTGATTAATGATTTAAATCAACAGATTGTATCAAAATTTATACACGAAAAAAAAATCTCAAAATCCTTTTTTGAAGAAGATGTAATTAAAAATCCGGAAAATATTATAAATTATTATCTGAATGGTTCATTGTTTGATGACAATAAAAATATTTCAATAATTAAAAACTGTTCTGAAAAAGTATTAGAAATTGTTAATAAAATTAAAAATAATATTAATGATAACGTTATTATTCTTAACTCTGAAATACTCTTAAAAAATTCAAAACTAAGACAATTTGGGGAGTACGATAAATTAGCTATTTGCATTCCTTGTTATCAAGAAACTAAATTTGATATAAAAAAATTTCTTACGCAACAAATCCAGATAAATAATATTCAATTATCAGATGCCCAAAATGAGTTGATTGTAAATTCATCTTCTTTAAAAAGATCAAAGATTAAAGAGGTAATGGAAAAATTAAATCTATATAAAAATTCGGGAAAAATTACGGATCAAATCGTTGAGGAAATTTGCACTGACGTAGATCTAAAAAAGAACGATGAAATTATTGATATTTTGCTGTCTAAAAATGAAAAGAATATTAATGAATTTATATCTAATATGTCTAATTACGAAAAAAATTTTATAGAAATAATTATTATTCTAAGATCATTCATAATTAAAATACTTGATATACAAAAAAATAATAAAAATCTTTCAATAGACGAAAGAATTGAAAGATATAAACCGCCTATTTTTTGGAAGGACAAAGATAGAATAAAAAATATCTTAAAAATTTGGAGTACTAATAATCTTGAAAAATTCCTTAGTAATTTAAATATTATTGAAACTGAGTTTAAGAGAAATGATCTAAACCAAGATACTCAATTTTATTATTTTTTAACTCAAAACCTATCTAAAATAAGCCTTAAGAACACTAATAATTTTATTTAACTGATCAAGATTCTTATAAGAAAATTTAATTTCGCCAGAATTATTTTTTTTATTTTTAATATCAACTTTTATTCCCATCAAAAGTCCTAGGTCGCTTTCTAAAGATTTTATATTTGTATCTTTATTATTTCTTGGAATTTTTTTTAGACTTGAAAAAACTTGCTCTTTTTTAACTAAAAATTCAGCCTGCCTTACGGAAAGATTCTTGTTTACTATTATTTTGGCAAGCTTAACATTGTCAGGAATGTTAACTAAACATCTTGCGTGTCCTGCTGTTAATAATCCATCTGAAATCATCTTTTTTATTTCTTCGGGCAAGCCCGCAAGTCTAAGAGTGTTAGCAATATGACTTCTACTTTTTCCTAAAATTTTTGATAGTGTTTCTTGAGAATATCCAAACTTTCTTACCAAATTATCATAACCCAAAGCTTCTTCTATTCCGTTTAAATCTGATCTTTGAATATTTTCTAATATTGCAAATTCTAAAGATTTCTTATCATCAATATTTAGAATAATTACTGGAACTTCATGAATTTTTGCAAGCTGCGCTGCTCTCCATCTTCTTTCTCCAGCAATTATTTCATATTTATCTTCTGACTTTTTTCTAACTAATATCGGTTGGATAATTCCTTGCTCCTTGATTGAGTCTGAAAGTTCATTAAGCAACTCCTGATTAAAATTTTTTCTTGGTTGAGATGGATTAGCATATACAAAATGTATAGGAACTTTTTCTGAAGAATTTTTAGTTTGAGCATTATCTTGAGGAATGTCCCCCATTAATGCTGACAAGCCTCGTCCTAAACCTTTAAATTTATTTCCAATCATTTAAGCAACTTTTTTTTCTTCTAAATTTTCTCTACTTAAAAATTCATCAACAAACTGGTTGTAAGCTAAAGAACCAGCGCAATTTTTATCATACAAAATAACTGGCATCCCAAATGAAGGTGCTTCTGAAATTCTTACATTTCGGGGTATATTTGTGTTGTAAACCTTATTTCCAAAAAAATTTCTTCCCTCTTTTTCAACATCAGCGCAAAGCTTATTTCGTTTATCGTACATTGTAAGGACTATGCCTTGTATTTCTAAATTTGGATTTAAATTAATTTTTATACGGTCGATTGTTTTTACTAATTGACTCAAACCCTCCAGCGCAAAAAACTCTGTTTGCAATGGAACAACTAATGAATCGGAAATAACTAAAGACATGATTGTAAGAAGACTAAGCGATGGAGGACAATCGATTATGATATATGCAAATTTATCTTTCTCTAAATTATTTACTTGATCATCAATAATGTTTTTTAATAAAAAAGCTTTTTGAGAATTATTTGCCACTTCAGTTTCAAGTCCTGATAGATCTGCATTTGCTGGTATGATACTTAAATTTTCTATTTTAGTTTTTTTTATACATTCAAAAAAAGAATCTTTTTTTATAAGCAAATCATAAATAGATTTTTCTCTTTCATTCTGATTAATCCCAACACCAGTTGAAGCGTTGCCCTGAGGATCAAGATCAATAAGCAAAACTTTGTAATTTTTAAGAGCAAGACCTGATGCCAAGTTAATTGCTGTAGTAGTCTTACCAACGCCACCCTTCTGGTTTATGACTGAAATTATCCTAGGCATTTACAACCTTAAGTTGTTTTATGTTTAATATTAGTAATTTTGAGAATAGAAGATTCATCTGATGTAATGCTTCTAAATTTTTCTACAACAAAAGTATATTTTTTTTTGGCATCTTCCAACTCCTGTTGATAAGTTTTTCCCTTAAGTAATATGAGACTTTCTATTTTATCATTATTTTTAAAAAGGATGTCCATTGTATCAACTGTATTCTTGAATGCCCTGGAGACTATTGTTGAAATTTTATTGAGCTTAAAATTTTCTATTTTTAAATTTACTATTTTTATCTTTAAATTTAATTTATCAGTCAAATCTTGTAAAAATTTACATTTTTTCGGACTTTTCTCAATTAATGTAATGTTTACAAGTTTTTTATTATAATCCGTTAATATTTTTAATATAACTCCTGGAAATCCAGCGCCTGAGCCTAAATCAATAATTTCTGACTTATCTTCAATTAAATCATATATTTGTGCAGAATCTATAAAATGTCTAGAAAATATATGATTTTCTGTTGTTTTTCCTATTAAATTTAGCAATTTATTACTGCTTGCTAGAAAATCTTTATATTTATTTAACTTTTCTATTGTTTCACGTGAAACATTGAATTTTTTAATAAAAAACTCATCATCTGGATCCATATTTTAAGACGCTTTTTTAAGAGTATTTTTACAGTAAATCATCAATATATTAATTGCAGCAGGAGTTATTCCATCTATTCTAAGTGCCTGACCAAAAGTTAATGGCTTTATTTCATTCAATTTTCTTTTTACCTCATTTGAAAGACCAGAAATTAAGTCATAATTAACTTTTTTTGGTATTATGAGGTTTTCGTCTTTTTCAAATATACTTATGTCTCTTTTTTGCTGTTCTATATACCCACTATAGTGAGACTCTGTTTTTATTAAGTCCTCAATTTCATCATCATACTTTGGTATATCTGAAAACATAGATCTAATTTTTTCTAAAGTCACATCTTTAAATTTCAAAATCTGCAATAGTGATTTTTTTCTTCCATCTTGAGAGATTTTAATTCCATTTTTTTTTAAAACAGTAGGTGATACGATCTTATTGGATAATATAGTTTTAAAATCACTTAAGTCATTGATTTTATTGATAAATATAGACTTTCTAATTTCAGATATAAAATTATATTTAATAGCTAAAGGAGTTAATCTTAAATCAGCATTGTCAGCTCTTAGTGTTAATCTATATTCTGCTCTAGAGGTAAACATTCTGTAAGGCTCGCTCACTCCTTTAGTTATCAAATCATCAATCATAACTCCGATGTAAGACTGAGATCTCTCAAATTTTATTGGTTCTAAATTTTTAACTGACTGTGCAGCATTAAGACCTGCCACTATTCCTTGTGCGGCGGCCTCTTCATATCCTGTTGTTCCATTTATTTGACCTGCAAGATACAAATTTTCTATTTTTTTTGTTTGAAGAGTGAAATCCAACTCAGTTGGGAACACATAATCATACTCAATTGCATATCCAGGTCTTATCATCCGAACGTTCTCTAAACCATTGATTTTGAATAATATTTCTTGTTGAATTTCTTTTGGAAGAGAGGTTGATATGCCATTTGGATACACTATGTTCGTTGTAAGACTCTCAGGTTCTAAAAAAATTTGATGACGTTGCTTATCTTTAAATTTTACGATCTTATCTTCTATGGAAGGGCAGTATCTAGGGCCGATACTTTTAATCGATCCAGAGTACATTGCACTAAGCTTTAAATTTTTTTCAATAATTTTATGAACATTGTCATTAGTATAAGTCATCCCACAAGAAATTTGTTTCGCATTAATTTTTTTTGTCAAATAAGAAAAGAAAAAAGGTTTTTCATCAGCAGCTTGCATCTCTAGCTGATCATAATTAATTGTTGTTCCATCAAGCCTTGGTGGTGTGCCAGTCTTCAATCTGCCGATTTTAAAATTTAATTTTTTTAACTGCTCACTTAATCCTAAGGTTGGTTTTTCATCTATTCTTCCTGCTGAAATCTTTTCATCTCCAATATGAATAAGGCCATTTAGAAAGGTGCCCGTTGTTAAAATAAATTTTTTTGCTGAATATGAATTTCCAGACTGGGTTTTGATAGAAATAATTTTATTTTTACTAAATTCAAACATTGCTACAGGGTCATAAAAAAGACTTAAATTACAATAGGTTAATAGTGTTTTTTGCATATATTTTTTGTAAAGCTCTCTATCAGATTGCGTTCTTGGTCCTCTAACAGCATGACCTCTGCTACTATTTAATAATCTAAATTGTATTCCCGATTGATCGGCAACAATTCCCATGACACCGTCTAATGCATCAATTTCTCTAACTAGGTGACCCTTGCCTAATCCGCCTATTGCTGGATTGCATGACATCTCACCAATTGTAGCAAGTGAATTTGTAATAAGAGCAGTGTTAACGCCTGATCTTGCGGCAGCGGTAGCGGCTTCACAGCCTGCATGACCAGCTCCGATTACAATTACATCAAAATTTTTCTCTAAATTCATATGGGGTTTATATATCCCATTAACTTAAAAGATAAGGTATTTTTATGCTATTTTCCGATACAAAAATCTTTAAAGATTCTATCTAATAATTCTTCAACATTAACATACCCAACTATTTCTCCGAGATTCCTAACTGCTAATCTTAAATCTTCTGCTGCTAAATCGATCTGATTGATAGATTTCTTATTAAGACATTTTTTGATGAAAAACACTGTATTTTCAAGGCTTTTTACATGCCTTTGTCTTGAAATAATATTATCTTCATTAACTTTGAAATGATCGTCAATTTTCTTCGATATTGTATTAACGAGATTAGAAATGCCAATATTTTTTTTTGCTGAAATTCTAATTGGTTTATAAATTTTATCCTCTAAAAATTTATTTGCTTTTTTAATATCTATTTTATTCAAAACTAAAATTGATTTTTGATCATAAAGTTTTAAAATTTTTTTATCTATTTTTTTAGTGTGATCAAAAATAATTAATTTTAAATCACAATCTTTTAGATTTTTTTTTGTTAATGAAATCCCTTTTTTCTCAATAATATTTTTTGAACTTCTAAAGCCAGCGGTATCAAAAAATCTTACTAATTTTCCATTTAACAAAATACTTGTCTCTATAAGATCTCTCGTTGTGCCCGGAATATTAGAAACAATGGACACTTGCCTATTAGCTAAGCAATTAATTAAGGATGATTTTCCAGAATTAGTTGGTCCAACGATTGAAACCTTAAATCCTTCTCTAATTTTTTCCGAATTCTCACCTTTTCGTATGATTTCTTTAATTTTATCGTTTATTTTCAATAACTTATCTCTATTATTTAAAAAGACATTATCACCTACTTCATCGTCGGAAAAATCAATGACCGCCTCATAATCAGAAAGTATTTTGATCACTTCATCTCTTAAATTATTGTAAACTTTTGTAGTATCCTCATTCATTACTTTTAGAGCCTGTGTTCTTTGAAGTTCAGTCTCTGAATTTATTAAATCAATTAAACTCTCTGCCTGTAATAAGTTAATTTTTTTATTAAGAAGAGCAGTCTTAGTAAACTCTCCTGGTTTGGCTAATCTACAGTTTTTAAAACTAGATAAGGTTTTTAAAAAATATTTAATAACTGCATTGCTTCCATGAACATGAAATTCAACCACGTCATCACCTGTGTAACTATTAGGTTTTGGAAAAAATATAAAAATTCCTTTATCAATAATCTGATTTTTATTGTCATAAAATGAAGAAAAATTAGCTACTCTTGGCTTAATTTTTTTAAACTTAGTTAATCTTTTAGCTACTTTAAAAGCATCTTTTCCCGAAACTCTTATAACTGCTAAACCGGATGTTCCGGGTGCTGTTGCTAACGCGAATATTGACATAAAAAAACGATATGATTTAGTTTTAATATAAATGTCAACTTTCCAATTATCATTCAAAACAGAACTAGGCTTTGTCTCAGTTATGGAAGTGGATGGTTATATTACTGATATTGCTTTTAAGAAAATATCAAAACAAAAAAGTAGCCCCCAATTACTGAAAGTTAAAAATCAAATTAAACAATTTTTAAATAGAAAGATAAAAAAATTCACATTCAAAACAAAAACTATCGGATCGAAAACACAGTTAAAAGTTTGGAATGAAATTAAAAAAATAAATTATGCGAAAACTGTCTCTTATAATTTTATTTCTAAAAAGACAAAAATACATCCAAGACATGTTGGAAGAATTTGTGGTCAAAACAGATTATTACTTTTTATTCCTTGTCATAGAGTGATTAAATCCAGTGGTTTAATGGGTGGTTTTTCAGCAAAGGGTGGCGTTAACTTGAAAAATAAAATACTTAAATTTGAGAAATTAAATAAATAAACCTTTATTAGCTATATTGACAAAATTCTTTTTAAGAAAAGAATTCTTATCAATATTAGAAAGTGTATTCTTTCTTATGGCAGCATAGCTATCAATCTTAACATCAAATATTTTTCTAATCCCATCAATCAATGTTGCAAACGTAAGATTGTTTAAACTTGTCTCATCTAAATATTTTTTAATAAAAATACCATTGCCAATCTCTAGACCTAAATTTTCAGAATATTTAATAACTTTAATTAGGGAAAATATGTTTCTTAAAGTCATATTCCAACCCTGACCAGCTATAGGATGAATTTTATTGGCTATGTCGCCAAACAATAAGGTTCTCTTGGAATCTTTTAACTCATTAAAAATATAATTTAAATTAAACTTATTAATCTCAGAGATAGAGATTATTTCATTAAATAATTCTTTAAAATGAGTATTAAAAAATTTAGATAAATTCTTCTTGCTTGATACGTATTTTTTATTAATTGAATTATTTTTAATAGACCAAATTACGGAGGTCTCTGTTCTTGAAACCGGGAGAAATGCTAAAGGTCCATCTTTTAAAAAAAATTGCCTTGCAGAATTATTTATAATTTTTTTATGATGTAGATTAAAAACATATGCATCTTCGTTATATGACTTATCTATAACTTTTCTTAATTTGAATTTTGATAATAAAAAAAGATTGTTAGCAGAAGCCAAAATAATAAGGTTATAATTTTCTATATTTAAATCTTTAAAAGTAATTTCTTTGAAAAATTTATTATCTCTAATTGACGATATTTCTTTGTTGATAAATTTAATATTTTTTAAACTTTTTAATTTCTTATTAATTTCCGAAGATAAAGTATTGCCATCAATAATGTAGGCTAATGCCTCTTTTTTATTAGATGCTGAAAAATGAAGATCTTGTTTTAAGCTAATGGATGAATAAGAGTCATGTAGGTAAATATTCTTAACAACATTAGATTTTTTTTTAATATCTTTTAGTCCGTAAAGACATAATTGATCTAAAGAATTTTTACTTAGTGCTAACTTAGTTGGCCTAATTTTTTTTTTGTTAAGATCTTGTCCAACTATATCTATTTGCAATCTAAATTTTGATAACAAATAAGCGATGGTCAAAGCTGTGAGACCCGAACCAATAATACAAATTTTTTGAGAGTTAGGCATGATTGTCTTTTGCTTTCGAATTCTATCAACTGAATATTAATGATACAAAGGTTTTAATTGTGATTCGCTAAGCAAAATATGGAAAAAATAATAATATTTATTAAAGTAAAATTAATTGAGCTTGCTGGAGTGGTAACTATTTTTTCTGGTCTTGCGTATTTTATCTCGTTAACAACATACTCAGCAAATAGCATAAGTTACGTATTTCCTTCAGAAAAAAATATTCATAACAAATTCTTTTCTTTTTTTTATTATCTTTCTGATTTTTTCCTACAAGCTTTTGGTATCTTAGCTTTTTTAATATTTCTTAACTTAATCATCTGGGGTGGATATTTAATAATTAAAAAAAAAATTGAGAATTTCTCTATAAAACTATTATTCTTAATTTTATCTATCATTTTTGGAGCTTTATTTTTCTCGATTAATGTAGATCAAAGTTTTTGGCTTCCTGATAACGGCTTTGGCGGCTTTGTTGCTAATTTTATTTCTGAAAAATTAAATATAAAAAATAATTCATTTGGAGCCTATCTATCGGTTATTTTTTTATCCATATCTATAATATGTTTTTATTTAAGCGCAGGCTTAAACATTCAAGACTGGAAAATTATTTTTATAACCACAGTAGATTTATTAAGCTTTTTTCCAAAATTAATTTTTAAAATATATGTTAATAGAAAAAATACTGAAGAGATTGCTATTAATGTGCCTGTACAAGAAAATATTACTCAAAAAATTCAAGAAGAAATTTCAGTACAAGAGGTTTCTCCTCAGCAACAACTTCCTTTAGAAAGTACAAAAACTGAAAAATCTGCAAGCTTTAAAATCCCTCCTATAAAATTACTTGATGATCCAGTAAAAATAGAAAATCAATTAGATGAAGAAAGTTATAAAACTCAATCAAAATTTCTCGAGAATGTTCTTTTAGACTTTAGTATCTCAGGCGAAATAAAACGAGTAAGCGCCGGACCTGTTGTAACTTTATATGAATTTGAGCCAACAGCAGGAATTAAAACATCGAAAATTATTAATCTTTCTGAAGATATTGCCCGTAACACAAGCTCTATATCAACAAGGGTGGCGACTGTTCCTGGCAAAAGTACCATAGGAATAGAAATACCAAACAAAGTAAGAGAGAATGTTGCGTTAAAAGAAATAATTTCTAGTAAAGAATTTAATAATAAAGACATTAAAATTCCAATAACACTTGGAAAAAGTATTTCAGGATTTCCGATTGTTGGAGATTTAGTTTCGATGCCGCATCTTTTAATTGCAGGAACTACAGGATCTGGGAAATCAGTCTGTATTAATACTTTAATTCTATCAATTCTTTACAGGCACAAACCTGATGACTGTAAACTTATTATGATTGATCCAAAAATGTTGGAGCTTTCTATCTATCAAGGAATTCCGCACCTTTTAACTCCTGTTATTACTGAGCCTAAAAAAGCAACAACGGCTCTGAAATGGGTCGTTAAAGAAATGGAAAAAAGATATCGAGAAATGACTGAGATTGGAGTGAGAAATATTTCAGGATTTAACGATAAAGCATCTTCTGAGAGTAAGAAAAAAATGCCTTACATTGTTGTCATAGTTGATGAAATGGCCGATTTAATGATGATTGCAGGCAAGGAAATTGAGAACTACATACAAAGACTTGCGCAGATGGCTAGGGCTGCTGGAATTCATATTGTTATGGCAACACAAAGACCAAGCGTTGATGTTATTACAGGTACAATTAAAGCTAATTTTCCAACTAGAATATCATTTCAAGTAACATCAAAAATAGATAGCAGAACTATATTGGGAGAGCAGGGCGCTGAATTATTACTTGGTAATGGCGACATGCTCTTTATGTCTTCAGCAAGCAGAATAATAAGAATTCACGGTCCTTATGTTTCTGAAAAAGAAATAGAAAGAGTTTCGACATTCTTAAGACTTCAAGGCTCACCAACTTACATTGAAGAAGTAACTAGAATTGAAGAACAAGAAAATGATGAAGTGGTTTTAAACTCAGAAGGAAAAGATGAGTTGTATAATAAAGCAATTGAAATAATTAAAACTGAAGGCAAGGCATCCACTAGTTTTTTACAAAGAAAACTTGGAATTGGTTATAATAGAGCGGCTAGAATTGTTGATCAAATGGAAGAAGAAAAAATAATTAGCCCAGCAAATCACGTAGGTAAAAGAGAAATCTATTAAAATAAATGAAGAAATTTTTATACATTGTTTTAACAATGTTAATTTTTCTCAGCGCTAATACAAAAGGATCTGAAAAAGAAAAAATAATTAAAAATTTAGAAAAAATAAATTCTATTAAATTCAATTTCACGCAGACCACAAATGACATAGTAGAAAACGGTAATTGTCTTATAGTTTACCCAAAAAAAATGCGATGTTTATACGAAGAGGAAGACAAAGAGATTGTTGTGAATGATGATTATTTATTCCTAATAAATAGGAGAGAAAACAAGAATTATAACTATAATATCAAAGACACTTCTTTAGGAGTTATGTTAGACAAAGAAAATATTATAGAAAAATTATCAAAAGTAGAGAAATTCAACAAAATAGATAAAAATATAATTGCAATTATTGATCTAAATTCTCAAGAAAGTATTGAGATATATTTTAACTCTAAAGAGATGAATATTGTTGGATGGAAAATAAAAAATTATGACAAATCAAATCTGGAATTTTTAATGAAAAATATTTCAATAAACGTTAATACGAGCGAAAAATTTGAGATTCCAAAGTAAAATATTATAAATTTTCTGGATTAAAAAAGATCTTTTCTGTTTTAAAAACTTTCATCCCCCTTGCAATATAATTTTTTAAGGCATTAGGATGATCAAGGGTGCAAGTGTGAACCCAAACCTTATTAATCTTCTGATTAAAAGAGGTTAATATTGCATCAGTTAATAAATACCCGCCAATTCCTTTGCCAAAAAATTCTTTAAAAATTCCAAAATAAGCAATCTCCATCGATGGAATTTTTGAATCATAAAGTAACTCGTAATATCCTGCTAATTTATTATTTTTTTTTAAAATATATAATTTAAAAAAATCATTACTGATATAATCCAACCAATCTTGATCGCTCCACTTGAGTCTGTCTCTCCAAAAAAAATCTCTTCCTACTTCTTTATAAAGAAATTTACAAAAATCTATTGTTGGTTTTTTTTCTAGATCAACTTCTAGATTTTTTTCTTTACAATCCGATTTGATTAAATCGCTCCTTGAAAGAAGATGTAGATAAAATCTATCTATGGATCTTTCCATGTTACTTATGAATTGATTTTATTAATTTTTCTCCCCCTAAAATATGAAAATGTAGATGAGGAACTTCCTGAGCTCCATCTCTGCCGTTATTACCTAAATATCTATAACCAGAAGCAGACACTCCTAGAATGCTGGCAACTTTGCCCAAAGCTCTAATTAGTCCCTCAATTTCTTCACTTTTAGCATTAGCTGCAAAATCATTCATATCTACATAAGCGCCCTTTGGGATTACCAAAACATGAACCTTTGCTTGAGGATTAATATCTTTAAATGCCAAAGCAAACTTGTCTTCGTAAATTTTATCACAAGGAATTTCCCCTCTTAAAATTTTAGCAAATATATTATTTTTATCGTACATTTTTTTTTCTACTTTTCTTCTCTTGAATTCCTGAAATTTTTTGTCTTCTCTTTAACTCTTTCATAATTAAAGCTATTGAAATTTTTTTAAACTCAAGAAGAACTAAAAAATGATATAATAAATCTGAAGCCTCATGAACTATATTTTTTTTATTAAAATATTTAGATGAAGCCGCAAGTTCTCTTGCTTCTTCCATAAATTTTTTTATACAAAAATTCTTTCCTTTTTTAAAAAGACTTGCCGTATATGAAATGTTTGGATTTTTATTCTTTTGTTTTTTTATCTTTTTTGTAAGCTGTTCTAAATTTTTAAACATAATTAAATTCTTATTGGTATTCCCTTTTTAATTAAATAGTTTTTTGCATCCATTATGGAATATTCACCATAATGAAAGATTGAAGCTGCTAAAACCGCACTAGCTAAACCAGTATTAAAACCTTCATATAAATGATCAAGATTACCAACCCCTCCTGATGCTATCACCGGTATAGACACTAAACTTGAAATAGCCTTTGTTAACTCAAGATCATAACCAGTTTTTGTTCCATCTTTGTCCATAGATGTAAGAAGAATTTCTCCAGCACCATTTTTTTCAGCAATTTTAGCATATTCAATAGCATCAATGCCTGTAGAATTTCTTCCTCCATGAGTAAATATTTCCCATTTATTATTTCCTACTTTTTTTGCATCTATTGCAATTACTATACATTGTGATCCAAATCTAATTGAGCTTTCTTTAATAAAATTATGATTTTTTACTGCCGCAGTATTAATTGAAACTTTATCTGCTCCCGCGAGCAAAAGGGTTTTAATATCTTCTATACTACTAATTCCACCGCCAACGGTTAGAGGAACAAAACAACTTTTTGCTGTTTCGCTTACCTTGTCTAATAAAATTTTTCTATTTTCACTTGATGCTGTAATGTCTAAGAAACATATTTCATCAGCACCTCCTTTGTCGTATATTTTTGCCTGTTCTACTGGATCACCAGCGTCTTTTAAATCTACAAAATTGATACCTTTTACAACTCTGCCATCTTTAACATCAAGACAAGGTATAATTCTTTTTTTAAGCATTTTTTTTAAACAAATTTTTTAAGTTCATTTAGATAAATAGATTTATCATAAATAGCCTTGCCAATAATAACCCCATCAAATAACTCGGCTTTATGTAATTTTCTTATATCTTTTATGTCTGAAACTCCGCCAGAAACAACTAATGGGATATTAACTTTTGTGACTATTTTTTTTAGCTGGGAAAAATTAACCCCAGTTTTTGTTCCGTCTCTATTTATGTCTGTATAAATAATTCTGGAAACCCCAAAGTCTTCTAACTTTTTTGAAAAATCCATAAGTTTTATTTTTGTTTGCTTAACCCAACCTTTAATAGCTAAAAAATTATTTCTAACATCTAAGGCAACAGCTATTCTTCCTGGAAATAAATCACATGCTTTCTTTAGAATCCTTGGGTTTTGTATAGCCATAGTTCCAACAACTACCGTAGAAACTCCATTTTTAATCCAAAAAGATATTTGTTTTAGAGTTCTAATTCCTCCTCCTAATTGCACATTTAGATTAATGTTTTTAATGATTTTTATTATAATTTTTTTATTCTTAGATTTTCCTTTTAAAGCACCATCAAGATCTACGAGGTGCAGATCTGTAAAACCTTTTTTTTTAAATTGAAGGGCCTGATTATATGGAGAGGAATTAAATATAGTCGTTTTATTAAAATCTCCTTTATAAAGTCTTACACATTTTCCATCTTTTAAATCTATTGCTGGGAATATTATCATTATAAATTCCAATTCAAAAAGTTAGACAATAACTTAATTCCATTTTCCTGACTCTTTTCAGCGTGAAACTGTGTGCCAAAAATATTTTCTTTTAAAAGAGCAACAACAACTGATTTTTCATAATCTGTTGTGCAGACAACGTCATTAATATTCTCAGCTTCAAATGCATAACTGTGCACAAAATAAAAATGAGATAAATTCTTAATATCTAAAAATAAATCATTTTTTTTAACAATGTTAACTTCATTCCAACCCATATGAGGTAATTTTAAATCTTTATTATTAAGTTTTATTTTTTTTACAGAGCCTTTAATCCAGCCAAATCCTTTGGTAACCTCTTCTTCAAATCCTTGATCTGAAAAAAGCTGCATACCAACACAGATTCCAAAAATTGGTTTTTTTTTAATTAAAACAAATTCATTAATAGAATCCCACAATCCAGATATATTTTTTACTCCCAAAGCGCACTGTCTGTAGGAACCCTGACCAGGTAATATAATCTTGTCTGAATCTAAAATATCTTTTGGTTTATTAGATATTTTTATATTTATTTTTTTATTAACTTTTGTAGCTGCAACCTCTAAAGCTTTTGAAACGGAATTAAGATTTCCAGTTCCATAATCAACTATTGATACATACATTTAAAAAATCTTTAAAGTATTCCCTTAGTGGAAGGCAAGGAATCTCCTGCTCTTGCATCTTTTTCCAATGCAAGACGTAAAGCTCTCGCTAATCCTTTAAAACAAGATTCAATAATGTGGTGACTATTATCGCCATAAACATTTTCTATATGCAAAGTAATACCAGCGCTTTGTGAAAAGGCCTGGAACCACTCTTTAAATAGTTCAGTGTCCATTTCTCCAAGCTTTTCTACTTTTAATTTTACATTCCAAACTAAGTAAGGTCTGTTTGATATATCAAGAGAAACTCTGCTTAATGTTTCATCCATTGGAATATAAGCGTGCGCATATCTTTTAATGCCCTTTTTATCTCCCAAAGCTTTAGCAATAGCCTCGCCTATAACAATTCCTGAGTCTTCCGTTGTGTGGTGGAGATCAATGTGTAAATCACCTTTTGCTTTCAAATTTATATCTACCAAAGAGTGTTTTGATAGCTGTTCAAGCATATGATTTAAAAAACCAATTCCTGTGTCTATATTATAAACGCCTTTGCCATCTAAATTTACTTCTGCCTCTATAGATGTCTCTTTGGTTTTTCTATTAACTTTTGCGATCCTCATATGAATTAATAATCTATATATAGAAAAACTAACGTTATCAATAAATTAGCTTTAATAGTTAAATAAATACTATTCTATAATCTTTTTTTTAATCTTAATAAAAAAGCTCCAGATCCACCTAAATTTTGATCTGGCTCTTCCATAGAATTAATAATATCTGAAAAATTATCTTTGATAAAATTTGGAATTGCATATTTTAATAAGCTTAAATCTTCTGACAAATAGGGATTTTCTTTAACCTTAGATCTTAGGCCTTTGCCTGTAATGATTAAAATATTTCTTAAATCTTTCTGATAACAATTTTCTATAATGCCTCTTATCTTCTCAAAAGATTCTTGCAATGAGTAACCGTGTAAATCTATTTTAAAATCAATATGATCTTGCTTTTTATTTCCTTTTATAGATTTTTTAGATATTTCACCTTTATCACCATCTAAAAATTTCTGACTCTTAAAATCCTCCCAAGCTTTTATATCTTCTGGGTTTGTATGATTTTTATTATTCTTTGACATGCACATCCTGTGCAATTTCAGTTAAGCTCCAAGTAGGATCATCAGAATTTAGATCTCTCGAAAAGCTCCAAACATCATTAACCGTTTGAATCTCATCAGGACTGCCCTCAATAATATTGTTATTAGCATCTTTAATACAGGATATAATCTCACTCACAAATCTAGTTTTGACAGCGTAAAAACTATCTTTCTTATCTACATTCTCTATTTTTGCTTTTTTAATTCCTATAAAAGTAAATTGATTAACGTATTTTTTATTTTTTCTTTCATCAAGAACACCAACAAAGCTTTTATAAACTTCCGGTGATGTTAATTCTTTTAAAGTCTTTTTGTCTGCAGCTGCAAATGCATTAACGATCATCTCATATGCTGCTTGGGCACCTTTTAAAAAAGTCTCTTCTTTAAATTCTTTTAAGTTTATATTTTCTTCACTTCTGGACGGGTTAACATCCTCAAATTGGGCATCAACTACAACTGATTTCTTTGCTCTTACTGGACCGTCCTCTGCTCCTTTACCAAGAACATTCCTAAGTCTTAAAATAATTATACCCGCCACTATTGCAAGCAATACAATATCTATATAGCCAAAATTGTCATTCATTTAAGGGTATTTTAGATTAAATAGTTAAAAATTAATACATCTAAATTTAGATCGAATTAAATGATATTTAATATAAAAAAATATATTTAAATAATACAAAAATTCATATTTTTAAAATGGAAGAAAAAAATAAAGAAAATTCTAAATACCAGATCATAGCAAACTACGTAAAAGATTTATCTTTTGAAATTCCATCTCCGGACTGCTTTGTAGATGCGGCTCAAAATCTTGGTAAATATGAGACAAAAGTTGATATTTCTAACAAACCTCTAAAGAATGGGATGCTAGAACTAAATTTAAAACTTATTTTTGAGGCACCAAAAGAAGTGCTAAATAAAATCCACGCCGAAGCATGTCTTGCTGTGGTATTTAAAATTACCGACACAGAATTAAAAGTAGAGGAAGTTAAAAGAGTTATTCTTGCTGAAATACCTGATTTATATGCAAAAAAATTAACAGATCTTATTACAGAATTATTTCAGAAATCAGGCTTTAAAGAATTTAAATTTAAGAAAGAAATTAACTTTAACAAACTATACAAACAACAGTCTGCTAATCTAACGCAAAAGCATTAGAAACATTTTTTTTTAAAAATTTCTTATATTCATCCATTTGTTTAGATGAAATTTTAACAACGATACCTTCTCTATTCTCATTGTTCATCTTCATCTTTTCATTAAAAGTTTTATCATTGGACATTAGATCAAGCGTTAATTCCTTTTTATCAATTAATTCGATGTAAACTTTTGACAGTAAATGACAGTCCAAAAGCGCAGAATGCTTTTCTCTAGCCTCAATACTAATTTTAAATCTCTTGCACAAAGCGTCTAAACTATTACCAACTCCTGGAAATTTAGATCTAGCTATCTGCAATGTGTCTAAAATATCAGATTTTTGTATTGGTTTTATATTTAGTCTTTTTAATTCATTATTTAAAAATCCAAGATCAAAATCTGCATTGTGAATAATAAGTTTTTTATCTTTAATAAAATTAACAAAATCTTTAGCGACTTCTTTAAACTTGGGTTTGCTTGATAAAAATTCATCAGAGTAGCCATGAACACTAAAAGCGTCTGCTGAGACTTTAGTCTCAGGATTTAAGAAGGTATGAAAAATATTTTTTGTGGGAATATGATTGCTTAATTCCACACAAGCAATTTCTACGATTCTATCTTTCTCCGCTGAAAGCCCTGTTGTCTCCGTATCTAAAATAACTTCAATCATTAATTTAAAAGAATCTTATCAATAATATTTTTTACCTGCAATTTAACTTTATTTTTGGAACTGTTATAAATTATAAAATCCGCATAGCTTTCTTTGATCTTTTCGCTTGTCTGTTGTTTTTTTAATATATTTAAAAATTCTTTATCTAAATTTTTTCTTTTTTTAATTCTACTTAAAAAAGAACTAGATCCAGTTTTAACAAGAATAAAAATATCAACGAAATTAAACATTTTATTTTCCACCAAAAGCGGAACATCTAAAACAACTAATTTATTTTTTTTAAATTTAGTTAGAAAAAGAGCTAACTTCTTTCTAACTGTTGGATGAATAATTTTGTTCAAAAATCTAAATTTATTTGGGTTTTTTTTAAGAAAATCCCTAAGCTCCTGTTTATTTATTTTGCCTTTATAAAGTTTTAACTTAAAAAATTTTGCAATCTTTTTATTAACAATCTTATTGTTCCTATAAATATTAGCAACTTCATTATCCGCTGAAAAAATATTAAAACCTATTTCTCTAAAAATATTTGCAACGTAAGATTTGCCACTTCCGACCGATCCTAAAATACCCACTCTAACCATTAATTTTTTTTCTAAGTTTTTTATAAATATCTTTTGTTATCTTTGGATTTTTCTTATTCCAAATATAAAATGCTTTCTGCGCTTGATAAATAAACATATCCAATCCTGAAAAGGTTTTGTGGCCATTCTTCCTTGCATCCCTTAAAAACCCTGTATTCTCTGGGTTATAAACAATATCAACCACATTAATTTTTTTATGAAAAATACTAAAATCAAATTTTAAATCTTTCTGGCCAAGCATGCCAAGGCTTGTAACATTAATTAAAATTTGGACATTTCTAAAGAATTTATAGCGGTCTTCCCATTTAATTGGATAAATAATTTTTTTAAATTTCTTTTTGAAAATTTTTAGCTTCGAAAATGTCCTGTTTGTTATATATATTTTTTTTATACCCTTTTGCATTAAAGCAAGAATAGTAGAAGAGGTTACGCCACCAGCTCCAATAATCCCTGCTATTTTAATTCTATTCGCAATTTTCTTTATTACGCCAGAAGAGAAACCATAAACATCCGTATTCTCTCCGACTAATTTTTTTTTATCTAAATAAACAGTATTCACTGACGAGGTTTTTAATGCGTCCCCCCTTAAAATGTCTAAATGCCTGATGATGCTGTTTTTAAAGGGGATAGTTACATTAATTCCTTCTATCTCCTTTTTTCTAATTTTAGTTAAAATTTTTTTTACATCAGCTTGGGTTGTTTTTAGTTTTTTATATTCACAATTAATTTTATTTTTATGAAACCAATAATTGTGCAACAAAGGAGATAATGAATGTTTAATAGGATTTCCAATAACTAAAAAGTTCTTTCTATTTTTCATTTAATTTATAATAGTTAATTAATTGTTTAATTGGCATTCCCATCACAGAATATTCATCTCCTTTTATTTCTTCAAACAAATCTTTGCCTATCCCCTCTATTTGATAAACGCCATATTTCTTAATTGTTTCCAGTCCCACTTTTGCTAAATAGTCTTTAATAAAACTGTCTGTTAATTGTTTCATCTTTAAAACAACCTGTTCGGTATGCATCCAGATAGTCGAACCATTTTTACTCAAACAAATAGAGCTAAACAAAGAATGTTCTTTGCCATTTAATTTTGTCATCAAGTTAAATGCTAACTCCATACTTTCTGGCTTATTGAATATATTGCCCTCTAAATCCAAAACTTGATCTGCCCCGAGAACAGCCTCGTTGTATATTTTGCTGCTTATTTTTTTTGCTTTTGTTTCCGCAAGAACTCTTGAAATATCAAATGAACTAAATTTTTCTGCTAATAAAGAATTTTTTATTTCGTCCTCATCTACATTGGCCACTTCTACTTTAACATTAAAACCAAAATCATTTAATACTTTTAGCCTTATCCCGCTTGCGGATGCTAAAATTATATTTCTCATTAACTGTTTTTAATTTCGTGAATCTTTATAATCGAAGCTGCGGTTTCTTCTACTGATTTTCTTGTTACATCAATTGTTGGGATATTGTTTAACTTAAAAACTTTCCTACTTTCTTCCAGCTCTTCTCGGATCCGTTCCAAATCAACGTAGGATGTATGTTTTTCTTCGCTTAATGTATTGAGCCTATTTTTTCTTATATCCACCAATCTTTCGGGGTCGGCAATCAATCCTACGATTGTCTTTTTTTTATTTTTCAAAATATCTTCCGGTATTTTTTGATTTGGAACCATTGGAATATTAGCTGATTTATAGCCTCTGTTTGCAAGATAAATGGTTGTTGGCGTTTTGCTTGTTCTGCTAATGCCTAAAATAATTATATCGGCCTCTAAAATTGTTTCTAGTTTTTGGCCATCATCATGCTCAATACTAAATTGCATTGCGGCGATTTTTTTATAATATTCTTTATTTAAAATATGTTGACCACTCGGTTTTCTATTTGCTTTTCTATTAAGGGCTATTTCAAATTTTGGAATTAAATAATCTAAAACGCCAAAACAGGGAATTTTATGCTTCTCCGTTTCTTGGAGTAAAAAAGAGGTAACGGCGGGCTCTACAAGAGTATAAAGCACTATCGAATTTCCTAATTTAACACATTTTTCTAATAACGTCGTAATTTGAGCCTCGGTCCTAACAAAAGAAAAATGGTGTAAATTATTATTAAAATTTTCAAACTGAGCTTTTAGGGCAAGAAAAATTCTATCAAGAGTCTCTCCGGTTGAATCTGAGACTAAAAAAACGTTATATTTTGTGTTCATAATCCTGTTGGCAAGCCTTTATAATTATCATTTATACATTTTTAACTTTAAAAAAGACAAAGGTTAACAGTTAATAAATTATTATTATTTAATTAATAACATTAATAAGTTTATTTTTTTAGATCCTTAACAACGTGTGTAATTTTGAATAAATAACACAAATATAAAGTTATTGAGAAAGTTTAATCAACAAAACTTGTTAATAAACTGTTAATAAAAATATAAACACATTATTAACAAAACCATATAACACTACTATTTTAACTAATATTTATTAATGAATAGTTCTCTTCAAAGCTCTCTTTTAAATAAAAAAAAAATTTTTCCAATTTGGTTTATGAGACAAGCAGGAAGATATCTTCCAGAATATCAAAAAATAAGGAGGAAAAATAAAAATTTTATTAATTTTTGTCTAAATGTAAAAGATGCTACAGAAGTTTCATTACAACCTATAAATAGGTTTAATTTAGACGCTGCTATTGTTTTTTCGGATATTTTATTAATTTTAAACGCAATTGGACAAAAGGTAGAATTTAAAGAGAAAACAGGACCTATTTTAGGGAATTACGATTTAAATAAATTTTACAAAACATCAGATAAAAACTTTATTAAAAAATTAAAAAATATTTATAAAATTCTAAAAAAAATAAAAGAAAAACTGCCGAAACAAAAAGCGCTCATAGGTTTTGCTGGTTCTCCTTGGACGCTTTTGGTTTATATGATTAACAAAGGATCGCCTAAAAAGAATAAAAATTTATTAAAAAACTTAAAAAAGAAAGAAGTAATAAAAATAATTAAACGATTAGAGCACTTAATCTATATTCATTGCAAAGAACAAATATTAGCAGGTGCAGACGTTATACAGCTGTTTGATAGTTGGGCTGGCCTAATTAACAAAGGAAGCTTAAAGGAATTTTGTATTAACCCAAATAAAAATATTATTAATAAACTCAAAAAAAATTTTCCCGACAACCCCACCATTTGTTTTCCCAAGGGAATTAACGAGAATATCAATGCTTTTATAAAAACAGTAAACCCCCATGGAATTAGTATCGATTATGATATTAATCTAAAGAAATTAGATTTAAATAATAATGTAGTTTTTCAAGGCGGAATGAACCCAAAATTTTTATTAGGAAATAATGAGAAAATGTTTAGAGAGGCAAAAAAATACTTAGATTTTTTTAAAAACAAACCATACATCTTTAATTTAGGCCACGGGATATTACCAAAAACAAAACCAAAAAATGTTAAGAAACTAATTGAGTTTGTAAGGGACTACAATTTATGAGCTTTGACTTAGATAAAATAAATCATCCAAAAGTAAAATTTGGAAAAACTGGGGTTTTATTAGTTAATCTTGGAACTCCAGATTCGACAAGCTGGTGGGATATTAGAAAATATTTAAAGGAGTTTTTGTCTGACACAAGAGTAATAGAGGTTAATCCTATTCTTTGGCAAATAATTTTAAACTTATTTATATTAACCTTTAGGCCGTCAAAAACAGCTCACGCTTATAAAAAGATTTGGATGAACGATACTAACCAATCTCCACTTAGATATTATACGAAAAGCCAAACTCAAAAATTAAAAGAAAAAGTGGGCAATGACACAGTTATTGTTGATTTTGCAATGAGGTACGGAAACCCAAGTATAAAAGGTAAACTAGAACTTTTACAAAAAGGGGGGTGCGAAAAAATTATTATTTTCCCTTTGTACCCACAGTATGCAGCCGCGACCACAGCAACAGTGTGTGACGAGGTTTATAGAAATTTAATAAAAATGAGATGGCAACCTAGTTTACAAACTATCCCGCACTATGAAAGTGAACCTTTATTTATTGATGCGCTTGTAAAAAGTATAAAAAAGAAAGTTTCAGAAATTAAATGGAAACCAGATTTAATTTTAGCATCTTATCACGGTATACCAAAAAAATATTTCACAAAGGGCGATCCGTATCATTGTTATTGTCAAAAAACGACGCGGCTTATCAAAGAAAAATTTAAAGACATCCCAATTGAGACAACTTTTCAGTCAAGATTTGGACCGGAAGAATGGTTGACGCCCTACACGGACAAAACTTTAGAAGAGCTTCCTAGTAAAGGTAAAAAAAATGTGCTTATGATATGTCCAGGATTTTCATCAGATTGCGTTGAGACTTTAGAAGAAATAGCAATTCAAGGAAAAGAAAGCTTTATAGAAAACGGTGGAGAAAACTACGATGTTGTTCCTTGCCTAAATGATAATGAAGATCATATTAAAATGATGGAGCATATTATTAAAAAATATTTAATTAATTAATGAATTTATATTTAACGCTTAAAGCAATTCACGTTATTGCTGTTATTTCTTGGATGGTTGGCCTTTTATATTTACCAAGATTATTTGTTTATCACGTTGAAAATAATAGTGCCGAAGTGTCAAAAACTTTTAAAGTAATGGAAAAAAGATTAATGAAAATAATTATGAACCCAGCCATGATTATTACTTGGTTGACTGGCTTGGCTGTTTTATGGATTTTAGGATTTAATAATATTTTTTCTTTGTGGATGTCTGTTAAGTTTTTATTTGTAATTATTCTCTCTGGTTATCATGGTTTTTTATCTAAATGCTTGAAAGATTTTGAGTTAGACAGAAATAAGAGAAGTTCAAAATTTTTTAGAATTATAAATGAAATACCAACTATAGTACTGATAATCATTGTCTTTTTAGTTATTTTTAAACCTGCTTGAAATATAATTAATTATTGTTATATTCGTCTCACACCTAAAAGTTTCACAAGAAAATCACAATCACAATCACAAACATAAATGAACCTACAAGACTTAAAAAATAAAACACCAGCTGATTTAATTTTAGAAGCTGAAAAGCTAGGAATCGAGAATCCAAGCACAATGCGTAAACAAGAAATCTTGTTTGGAATTCTTAAAAAACTTGCAGAAAAAAATGAAAAAATTACAGGAAGCGGTGTTCTTGAAACATTACAAGATGGCTTTGGTTTTTTAAGAGCTACTGAGTCAAATTACTTACCAGGACCCGATGATATTTATGTAAGCCCAAGCCAAATCAGAAGATTTGGTCTTCGAAAAGGAGATACGGTTGAAGGAGAAATTAGGGCCCCAAAAGATTCTGAGAGATATTTTGCGCTTTTACAAGTTAGCAAAATAAATTTTGAAGACCCTGAGAAATCTAGAAATAAAATTAATTTTGATAACTTAACGCCTCTGTATCCAGATGAGCGTATAAATTTAGAAGTTGAGTCCAATAAAGCAGATAAAAAACCAGATTTGACAGCAAGACTAATTGATCTTGTAACGCCAATTGGAAAAGGTCAAAGAGCTTTAATAGTATCGCCACCAAGGGCTGGTAAAACAGTAATACTTCAAAACATTGCACATTCAATTACAGCAAATCATCCAGAGATTTATTTAATAGTTTTACTTATTGATGAAAGACCAGAGGAAGTTACGGACATGCAAAGATCTGTAAAAGGCGAAGTTGTTAGTTCAACATTTGATGAACCAGCAATGAGACACGTTCAGGTAGCTGAGATGGTAATTGAGAAAGCAAAAAGATTAGCAGAGCATAAAAAAGATGTGGTGATTTTATTAGACTCAATCACGCGATTAGGAAGAGCTTATAACGCAGTTGTTCCAAGTTCAGGAAAAGTATTAACGGGTGGTGTTGATGCGAACGCATTACAAAGACCAAAAAGATTTTTTGGAGCCGCAAGAAATATTGAAGAAGGTGGATCTTTAACAATTATTTCTACAGCATTAATTGAAACTGGTTCAAGAATGGATGAAGTTATTTTTGAAGAATTTAAAGGAACAGGTAATGCCGAAGTTATTCTAGATAGAAAAATTGCAGATAAGAGAATTTTCCCAGCAATCGACATTACAAAATCTGGAACTAGAAAAGAAGACTTGTTATTTAAAAAAGAAGACCTTCAGAAGATGAACGTTTTAAGAAGACTGATTGCGCCAATGGGCAATATGGAAGCAATAGAATTTTTAATTGGTAAATTAAGAGAGACAAAAAATAATGCTGAATTTTTTGACTCGATGAACAAGTCTGCTTAATTATCTCTTAGTGGATTTGTCTTTCAGATCCAGGATTGTTTCCAATAATATAAAAATTTATTATCTGATTAATAAGTAAATTTCTCTCAATCAAAGTTTTTGCCTCAAGCAATCCCTGTTTTTCGCTTACAGAAAAAGGACATATCATTGATAGCGAATTTATTAATTGGTCTGGCTCAACTTTTTCAACAATCTTCCAATCAGTAGATAGATGGTGAATTTTAAATAGTTTTCTAGCTTTGTCTATGAGTTGCAGCACATCAATCTTGTCATCAAATTTTATTTTTTCTAGATCATCTAAAAACTCATCACAAGTTACCCTAAATTTTCTATAAGGCAGATTAGTCTCCGCCTCATCTAAAACTCTAAATCTCACTAAGCCTTTGAGGTTTATTAAATACCTGCCATCAACTGTTTTCGTGTGTGTGTCTATTTTTCCAAGGCAGCCAACACTAAACACTCCAGGTTTTTTTAGATTATTACCTTCTCTTGTTTGGATCATTCCAATCATTTTATTTGATGCCAAAGCATCTTCGATCATCTTTTTATATCTAGGCTCAAATATATTGAGAGGCAAAATTGTATTTGGAAAGAAGACAGCATTAGCAAGTGGGAAAATAGATATTTCTTGGGGAATTTCTTTTTTATCAAAAGTTGTCATTATGAATTAATATAGTGTTTAATTTGTTTAATTCAATTTCACTTTTCAATTGATTATAATTTATTTTTGTTTAATTTCACTGGATTATTAAGCGGGTGTAGCTCAGTGGTAGAGCGAATCGTTGCCAACGATTAGGTCGTGGGTTCAATTCCCTTCACCCGCTCCAAATCAGCAAGTAATCATTAATCTTTTTTCAAATTCCTTTATTTTTTGATGGCAGACAACTGGCAGACAACTTTTTACATGATACATTAAATTCTTAAATATGATTTTAAGATTAATCCTAATTTTTTTTCTATTCTGTAATTCTTCTTTTGCAAGAATAATAGAAGAAATAATAAAAGTTCCTGTGTCTGTTACCAATAGCATTTATGCTAATAACCCAAAATTTGAACAAGAGATTACAGTCACAATTTGGCGAGATGATTCTATAAAAAAATCTCCCTATTTACTTTTCAGTCACGGTAGAGCGGGAACTGACCAGGAAAGAGCAAGTTTTGGTCGGTCTAGCGAAAGAAAAAATTCAGAATATTTTATAAGCAAAGGTTTTGCAGTTATTCTACCAACAAGAATTGGTTATGGGGTGTCAGGAGGACCTGATGCCGAATATTCTGGCGCCTGTGGTAGTAAAAATTATCTTGAGGCAAGAAAGGTTAGTGTTGAACAGTCAAAACAAGTTCTTAATCACGTTTTAGATTTTAGTTATATTGACAAAAGTAAAGGAATTGTAGTTGGGCAATCAGTAGGTGGATTTACTACTATTGGTTTGTCAGCGGAAAATATACCAGGGTTAAAAGGTGCTATAAATTTTGCAGGAGGCGATGGTGGAGATCCAATAAAATCAGCAGAAAAACCTTGTGGCGAATATTTAATCAAAGACACTTTTGCAAAGTATGGAGCATCAAATAAAGTTCCAACACTTTGGTTATACAGTGTGAATGATAAATTCTGGGGAGAACAATTGCCAAAAGATTGGTTTGTAGCATTTCAAAAAGCGGGCGGCAAAGGTCAGTTCGTAAGTTTACCTGCTTATAAAGCGGATGGTCACTCAATTTTTAGAGGAGATTTAAATGTGTGGAAAAATGATTTTGAAAAATTTATAAAAGAAATCGGATTTTGATTTATTAAATCTCAGGCAGACAACTTCTCCAATCTAATATAATAAACCAATTATGGATCTTCATAAAAAAAAATGTGTTCCCTGCAGAGGAGATATTCCTCCATTTACTAGAGAACAGATTGATGAGTATTTAAAATATTTAACAGATTGGAAAGTTTTGATTAATGAAAAAAAAGCATTTTATTTATCGAGAGTTTATAAATTTTCTAATTTTGAAAAGAGTCTGAGTTTTATTAATAAGCTCTCAACTATTGCTGAGGAAGAGGGCCATCATCCAGATTTAAAATTTGGCTGGGGTTATGCAGAAGTTAATATACATACGCATGCAATTAATGGACTTTCTTTAAGTGATTTTATCTTAGCCTCCAAGATAGATATGATTAGTGTCTAAAGTTTCTAATTCCAGTAAATACCATCGCAATTCCTGCTCTTTCCGCCGCAGCAATTACTTCATCATCTTTGATTGATCCACCTGGCTGGATAATACATTTAACACCAATTTTGATAAGTTCATTTAATCCATCCGCAAATGGAAAAAAAGCATCAGATGCCGCAACACTTCCTTTAGTTTCATCTTTGAAAAATTCATTAGCATTTTGACATGCGATTTTACTAGAAGCTAATCTGTTGGTTTGACCAGCGCCAATGCCAAGTGTCTTATTATTTTTTGCTATAACAATTGCATTAGATTTTACAAATTTACAAACCTTAAATGCAAATATTAAATCATCTAATTCTTTATCGTTTGGTTTTTTTTTAGTTACAAATTTTAATTCTTTTTTGTTAATTTCAATTTGATCTTTGTCTTGAATTAAAAAATTGTCACCTAAAAACGTGTAAGAAAATTTATCTTTTTCTTTAAAGTTTTCTAAAGAAATCAATCTTAAGTTTTTTTTCTTTTCAAGAATTTCTAAGCTTTTTTTATTAAAGCTTCTTGCAATAATCACCTCATAGAATGTCTTTGTGATCTCACTAGCAAGCTTTTCATCGATTTCCTCATTAAAGCTGACGATACCCCCAAAAGCACTTATAGGATCGCTAGAAAGGGCTAATTCGTAGGATTTAAGGGCATTTTCTGCGATAGCACAGCCGCAAGGATTGTTGTGTTTAACGATAACACAAGAGCTGCCATTTTCTCCTAACTCTTTTGATATGGATACCGCTGAATACATATCTAAATAATTATTGTAGCTAAGCTCTTTTCCTTGGATTTGTTTTATCTTGGATAAGAAATCATTTTTATAATTTATTTTATAAACAGAAGCTTGCTGATGAGGGTTCTCTCCATATCTTAATTTATCTTTAAGTTGACCTGCAATTGTAATTTTTTTTGGGAATTTATTATCTCTTAAATCATTCATCCAATTAGATATTACAGAGTCGTAATAAGCAGTTTCAAGAAAAGCATCGGTTGCAAGTTTTTTTCTAAATTCAAAAGATGTTGATCCTTTATTATTATTTAATTCATTTATTAAATCTGAATATTGGTCAGTGCTTGATATAACCGTTGTAAATTTAAAATTCTTGCCCGAAGATCTAACCATTGCAGGACCGCCAATGTCGATATTTTCTATCATCGTGTCAAAGTCTGCTTTTTCTAAAAGCTTTTTCTCAAATGGGTAAAGATTAACAATTAGTAAATTTATAAAATCTATACCTTCTTTTCTGATTTGGTCTTGGTGTTCTTTATCGTCAGCTTTAGCAAGAAGACCTCCATGAATTTTTGGGTGCAGTGTTTTAAGTCTGCCATCTAATATTTCAGGAAATTTTGTATATTCTGAAATTTCAGTACATTTAAAACCAAGATCTTTTATAAATTTATAGCTGCCGCCGGTGCTGATAATTTCAACATTGTTTGCTTGCAAACATTCGAGAACTTCTTTTAGATTTGTTTTATCGGAAACAGAGATTAAGGCTTTTTTAATTTTAATCAGTTGCATGAAGGAGTATTGGGTATACGATTTTTATTTGGCTTTTTCTAGATGCCAAATAATATTAGTGTTCTCATTCTCTATGTTGCCTTCAAGTAGAATAAATGAGGACTCCTTAATATTGTCTGAGTTACCAAAATAAAGATTCTTCTCGATTTTAGTCGGTATTTGAGGGCTTCTAAATATCCAACCTTCACCACCGCTAGAGCTAAGCAGGATATCATTCCCCATAGTTTTAGTGATGCGAATATCGGGGTGAATATGGAATCTTACACTAAAAGTTAAATTTTTATTCTCTAGTTTTTTGCATTTTAGACTATCTATTCCTTCAATATGATTTTTTGATTTAAACAAAGTGATTTGTCGCTCATGTAATATTTTAAATCTTTTTTCATAGCCATCATGACCAATAATGCATTGAATAAATTCTTTATCATTTTTAAATTCTTGCTTAAAAATATTATGTTTTTCAATGAGAGAATTTCCAAAATATTTTCTAATCAAAGCATTTTTTTGAAATATGCAAGATGAGGTATCATTGATTGTAACCGTTGAATGAGCTGCAGTTGATGAGCTTAAATAAGATAATTCTTCACCAAGACTTTTGCCTGATCCAGAATTGCAGATAAATTTTACACCATTTGATGCAAGTTCAAATGACAATGGGCCTGCTTGGTAATTTCTTGAATGCAGCATTGAAGCGGGGTTGTTACCATCTATAAATAATTCAATTTTCTTTGACTTAATTTTTGCATAACCACAAAAAATATTTTCCATACTTTCAAATTCATAACCTCTAGATTCTAAAAACTCATAAAATTTTTCAGTATTAATTTGATTAGCGCCGTTAAAAAGAGGCAGATCTCCGTTTGAAAATCTTAAAAACTTAAAACAAATACCAAGAGAATTTATATAAATATTTATAAAAGCAGGGGTTTGTTTTCTAGATAACGTTAACCATTCCCTAATGATAAATAAAAAATATAAAGTCCAAAATAAATCTTCAGGGCTTTTGCTTTTGACAAACCCATCTTTATTAACAAAATTTCCAAGTTCATCTTCTAAATTTTTAAGTCCATATTGAGTATATTCTTCATATTGTTCAAAGGAATTTCCAACTAAAATTAGTGCTGCAAGAGATTTTATTTTATCAATACCACCACTAATTAAGCTGATATTTTTAAATAAATGTTTGGTTTGTTTAACAATATTATTAATAACTTTGCTTCTAAAAATAAGATCACTGTTTTTAAAAATAATCTCGTAGCTTGAGATCCAATATATTAAACGCATGGTTACGATATCAAGCGTCCAGTATTTTTCATTATAATTTGAAAAATTATTGATCCATTGGTCAATAATTAAGCAGCCTAGTTCTTTTTCAGTTTTGATATTTAGTGCAGGCAGCCAGGAAAAATTATGAAGTTTTTTTATTTTATCCTTTTCTAAATTAGTGATTTTCCAAACATTAGTTGTAAATTTTCTGACACTATTGAGGATAATGGGATCATGATTAATAAGATCTTGAATTAAAAATATATTAGAGGATTCGTAAATTCGATGCGGCTGAATACCGCCTAAGGAAACATTATAATTTGAACTTTTAAATTTTTTCTCTCTTAATCGATCTTGAAAGCTTTTTTTTAAAGATAAAAGATAAAGATTAAATGTATTGAGATTGGACACTTAAGCGCAATTTCTTAATTTTTGAATATTATCTTTTAAGGAACCAGAGAAAATAGTTGTTCCAGACACTAAGATATTAGCGCCCGCTTTTACTGCAAGGGGCGCAGTTTCAAAGTTAATTCCACCATCAATTTCAATATCAATTTTAAGTTTCTTATCGTTAATCATTTTTCTAAGTTCAGTTACTTTAGGTAGAACTTCACTCATAAAACTTTGCCCTGCAAAGCCAGGGTTCACACTCATAATTAAAATAAGATCAATATCATTAATAACATCCATTAAAGCGCTAATAGGTGTTTTAGGATTTAAAGAAACCCCTGCTTTTTTTCCCAAAGATTTAATTGCGCCAACTGCTCTTTTTAAATTATCCGTTGCTTCAGGGTGAATGGTAATAATGTCTGAGCCTGCATCTGCAAACGCTTTAATATATTTTTCAACAGGAGAGATCATTAAATGCACATCAAATGGAAGTTTTGTACATTTTCGAACCATCTTAATAATAGGAGGTCCCATTGTAATATTTGGAACAAAGTGACCGTCCATAACATCAATGTGAATTAAATCTGCACCAGCCTTTTCTAAACTTTTAATTTCATCTCCCAGAATACTAAAATCAGCCGATAGAATAGATGGTGATATTTTTATATTTTGTGCCACAGGACACAATTAAATGAATTTAAGGAATTTAAAACGTTTTTTTGTAATTATTTTTTAAACAAAGTTAAGAAGACTTGAGTAAATTCACTCTCCAATGGAAAAGAAAGCATACCCATTACTGAATAGCCTAGAGCCCAAGGCATAAAATAAAATCTAAACATATAAAAAAACCAAGCAACATAAAGCGGCACTAAAGGAGCAATGATAAAACTTGGAGTTATAATACTAAAAGGTTTAATAATTGGATTTGTAAATTTCACGAACATTTTCATAAAAAAGAAATTAGAGTCTTCTCTTTGAAAAATATTCATCGCCGTTCTACCAATAAGCGTCCACATAATCATTCCCATTACATAATCAAGAACAAGAACCCAGACTGGCATAATTTAGAAAATTTTTTTAAGAAAGTTCAAGGGGCGAATAAATCGCCCCTTGAGAAAAAGTTTTATTTAAGCATGCCTTACGACAGTTTTGCCTGAAGCTATTCTCACTTCATCAATCATGTCCATAACCGCTTTTGATTCTGGTTTTGTAACCAAACTTACAGTAACCATGGCAATCAAGCTAACTAAAGCTCCAGGAATACCAAATCGTAAGTTGTCTACAAATATCCAGTGAATGTCTTTCCAAGGTGTTGCACCCATGAACCACGTTATGTCCTTATTCGGAACGCCAACCCAAGTTAGGTAAGCAAATCCAGCGATAAGACCACAAAGCATTCCAGCGATTGCACCAGATCGAGTTGCTCTCTTCCACCATACACCAAGTACAAGTGGGAAGAACAATCCAGACATTGCAAAGTCAAACGCCCACGCAACGGCTCCTAAGATACCCGTAAGTCTGAATGATGCCATAATGGCAGCAAGCGACCCAAGTACAACTAAAAGAACTCGAGCAACGATTAATCTTTTTTGCACTGAAGCTTTTGGATCAATCATTTTGTAGTAAACGTCGTGAGACACTGCATTAGCCATAGCAAGAATTAGACCATCCGCAGTTGACATCGCGGCAGCTAAACCACCGGCAGCAACAAGTCCAGAGATCACGTATGGAAGACCTGCTATTTCAGGAGTTGCAAGAACAACCACGTCTTCATTCATGAACCATTCACTTAATTGCAGAATGCCATCATTGTTAAAGTCTACGATCCTCACCTGACCAACTGCTACCCAGTTTTTCACCCACTCAATAGCCAATACATCAGAAATTTTCTTTCCAATAATTGCTGTAGGTAAATTAGGATCCATCAAACTGATTTTAGACACTGTTGCAAGCATCGGTGCTGATAAATAAAGCAGACCAATGAAGAATAGTGACCAACCAACAGATCTTCTAGCTGAAGTTACAGTAGGAGTTGTGAAGTACCTCATTAAAATGTGAGGTAAAGACGCCGTGCCGACCATCATACAAATTGCGAGAGAAATATATCTCCAAGCAACTTCGTGACCTGCAGGAACTGCTGAGTGACCACCTACAATGTATTTAAGCGATGTAGCATTTCCAAGTGCATCACTTGGTATTTTGGCAGCATCCATGACATCTTTAGTATGCTTCGTCAGTCCATATTGTTGTTCAAGTGCGGCAAGTCTTTGTACCTCATCTCCTAACATTATATGTGGGAATACTCCGAAATTGTATTTCCAAGATATCCAGAAGATAGGTATCAAGTAAGCTATAATTAACACAATATACTGTGCAACTTGCGACCAAGTAACAGATCTCATTCCACCAAGCATAGAGCAAAGTAGAATAGTAATTAAACCTGTCCAACAACCAAATTCAAATGACACTGGGAAAGCTGGGGTACTTAAAGCTTTCTGTGCAATGCTTCCAGTTGCTGTGATTTGTGCAGTCACATAAGTAAACGATGCAATTAATAGAATTAATACCGCGCAGAATCGTGCAAGGTTTCCACCGTATCTAGCTCCAATAAAATCTGGAACTGTGTAACATCCAAATTTTCTAAGATATGGAGCAAGAAGAGTTGATACCAACACGTATCCACCAGTCCAACCAATTAAGAATGCCATGTAGGTATATCCACCAAAGTAGATTCCGCCTGCCATTGCAACGAAAGACGCACCTGACATCCAGTCAGCCGCAGTTGCCATTCCGTTAAACACTGTTGGAACTTTTTTTCCTGCTAAGTAGTATTCATCAACATCAGTCGTTCTTGAGATCCAACCAATCAACGCATAGATGAAAATTGTGAAACCCACAAACGCTAGTCCAATGTTTCTTCCAGACACTCCCATTTTTTCAAGGACGCCCATCAATAAGATGAACACCAAGAAACCTCCGGTATACGTACCGTAGATTTTAGGTAAATCTTGGATAAATTGTTTTGAAGTTTTAGCCATTGTTAGTCTTCCTCCCTATCTTCATCAGAGAAACCAAATTCTCTGTCAATTTTTTCTTGTCGGTTATTTGACCAGAAAATTAATATGATAAACGCGAGCATCGATCCTTGCGCTGTCATATAATATCCTAATTTATAACCTAAGAAGCTTGCAGTGTTTAAATCTGCTGCAAACATGAAGATAACTGTTGAGAAAAAGAACCAGATTGCTAAGGTTATAAACATTAAACCTTTAGTTTTCTGCCAATGGGCTTCTTGTTTTGGTGTAGCCATTGTTTCCCCCTTTGTTTATTTGATTAAACACTAATTGAGTTGTATTTATTAGTAAAGATGAAATTTTTCCAAAAATTCAATATTTTCCTGCAATTTGATCTAAAAAATATGGTCAAACAAGTACAAGGTGTATTTAAAGATTTTTTAATAGACCCTGCAAAAAAAACATTTTTAGGGGAAAAAAAAATCAAAAATTTTGACGATCTTAGAAATTTTATAAGCAATAAATCTGCTTTTGTGTCTCAGTTTACTCTTTATGGATATTTAAGAACTAGAATGGGAGGAATTAATTTTTATAAATCATTAAATGATGTGCCCTTTGGAACATCAGTGAATATTGCAAGATGGAATATTTATTTAGTTTCGGTTCAAGATTTGTTGCTATTTACATTTTCCTACATTTACAACAAGCAAGACAGAAGCATTATTACACATGCAGACTCATTTTTTAAAAAAATTTTAGAAGATCAGCTGCCCTTTGGCCTTGAGATTGAATTAAAAAATAAATCTATTCAGGAATTTGATGAAAGAATTAAAAAAGTAAATTGGCACATGGCTTACAAACAAAGACCATTTGAGAAAAGTTGTGAAGCCCTTTTTTCTTGGTCGCCCATTGCAGATCAGCTTAAAGATTTAGATAAAGAGATTGTAATAAATTCTATGGATGTACAGTGGCAGAATATTATGGTTGATTTTGTAAAACTTCTCAAACCTCTTGATGCCAATGTCAGATAAATTTAAAAAATACGCAGAGCAATCTTTAAAAGAAGCCTCTGAAAGAAAAAAAAATAAAAGTGTAATTAAAAAAAAAGAAATTAATGGACCAAAAGGATTAGAGCCTACTCGTTATGGAGATTGGGAGACTAAAGGAATAACTTACGACTTTTAGATTATTTATTTAATCTA